>JAABUP010000137.1_pt1 | contig 160432 bp, 161 predicted proteins | sample 5559201 | NCBI WGS metagenome assembly JAABUP01 (sample SAMN10711887, study PRJNA513373) | rock metagenome | isolation source: Antarctica rocks | place: Antarctica
ACAGGCAGGGCGGGCAGGAGCGGCTCAATCTTCTGCCACTGGTCATCGGTCAGGTGCGTGAACAAAGTGCTGGCTCCAGAATAGTTCTGGAGCTATAACAAACCGTTTATGAGATGAGTTCTAGTATAACTTCACAAAAGAAAAGCTCTATAGTATGGCAATACGACTTGCCCAGCGGGGCGGGATATGCGTTGTGGTGGACGCCAACACGTAAAGAACAAGACTCCGCAATTCTTGTTTATTTGTATAGTGGAGAGTGTCTAACGTTGGATGCTCCTAGTGATAATTTGCCTGTCGTGAGACAGAAATTTTCTATTGACGCTCCTAACGGAACAATGGATTTGGCGGTACATCATGCCTTTCACGTTCAAGACCCCATCAGCCAATCAGACCATTTGTTTTTCTCCGACAACGGTTTATTCGATTTAGCTCTGATGACGGGTAAAGTCAACAACTTGTATTCTCTTCCAAGTCCGGAAATGACGTTTGCTCATTATCTAGCGGTAGGTGATTTGAATGGTGACGGAACAATGAACGTGGTTGGCGACACATCGTCGACCGAGTTCGTAAACGGCAAACCAGTTCACGCACCTAGCGTAGTTCGGGTCTGGCACACAATGTCAACAGGACACCAACAGACATATTCTAGTGGGCCGAAGAACCATTGGGCTATAGAAAGCACTATAACCAAATCGAGTTTAAGTACCTTGCCTACCATTGTGGCTAACGAACTTAGCGAGAATCCATCCGGTGGGTTTGATTTATATTTACATTTTTATCTTTGGCAGAACCAGACGATCAAGCATATCACCTCCTCTCAAGGTGTTGTTGCCCCCCTTATACATGATGGGTTCACCCTCGCTGATCTAGCAGGTGGGGGCAAAACATCGGTACTAGCGTTGGTCTCTCCTGCTGATGGTGGTATACACTTGGCAGTTCTAAACTTGGAGCAGGATAAACTGATAAAAACTTGGATTAGCCCACGCATGCACGGGCGTTTGCGTTTCGGGCGTGTCATCAGCGATAGGCAATCCCATAGACAAGAAGTAGCTCTTGTTAATCCAGACACGCGGGAAGTTGGTTTGTTCAAACAAAGTAGTAATAAATTTACAGGCTGGGAATCTTTCCGTTATCTACCGCCTCCGCCTCCTCCTCCGAAGCCGCTTGGTATCCGTTTTGCTTGGCAGCAGGAGGATGGACTAGAGCCGAGTGACCCAGCGCGTAACTTTTTGATGCTGGACGGTAACCACTTGATACAGGTCACGGCAAACGACCGCGAGATCAACGCACTGTACCGAACGCAACAAATACAGCAGCGCATCCTTGACTTAGCCAAGCAAAGTTTTCTCCCATCTCAAATCGTTGCTCGAAAGGCCGGCGACGAGGATGAGGAGCCGAAGATGGAGGTCGCGGCGGGCAAGACGATTGTTATCATTTTGACGCAAAGCGAGGCAAAGGCGCAGGGCAAAACGCTCCCCGTGCTGGCGCAGGAGTGGGTGAGTGCTGTCCGCCAAGTCCTGACGACTCTGGCGAAGCCGCCGAAGTAGGCGGCGGTTAACAGCCCGCCGCCGGATCGGGTAAAGTAGGGGCGCTCTTGAGGCAGGTTTCCACGGCGGGAACCTGCCTTGACTTTTGCCCCTATCCCCCGTATAATGTCCCGTTAACCAGCCGAAGCACTAAATATGGCGATACGCGCCGCGCGAGACGCGGAAACTGAACTGAATACCGAGGCCGAGTCCCTTGGGGAAGAGGGGCGCTCGCTCGACGACCCGGTCGCGCAGGTGCCGGGCGTGAGCGAGACTCTGGCTGCGGCGATGGGCAAGGGCCTGGGCGTCTTCACGGCGGGCGACCTGCTGCGCCACTACCCGCGCCGCTACGAAGACCGGACGCACTTCAAGCCGATCTGCGACATCCGGCATGGCGAGGCGGTCACGATCAGCGGCAAGGTCATCAGCGTCGAGAACATCCCCACGCGCTCGCGGGTGACGCTGACCAAGATCGCCATCGACGACCGCAGCGGCATCGCGTTTCTGGTGTTCTTCAACCAGTGGTATCTGAAGAAGCAGTTCGACAAGATGCGCGGGAAGATGATCGTCGCCTACGGCAAGGCCTCGCGGGCGGGCCGGGGCGGGCTGGACATGACCGACGTCGAGTGGGAGGAGCTGGACGAGGACAAGGACGCGCTCTCGTCGGGCCGCATCGTCCCCGTGTACGGCCTGACCGGCGGCGTCCCCCAGCCCCGCCTGCGCCGGGCGGTCTGGGATGCCCTGGGGATTTACGGGGACCTGGTCGAGGAGACCTTGCCCGACGGTCTGCGCGCCCGGCGCGGGCTGCCTCCGTTGGTGGAAGCACTGCGCGCGATCCACTTCCCCGAGTCGGAAGAAGCCCGGACGGCGGCGCAGCGGCGGTTCGTCTTCGACGAGTTCTTCGGCTTGCAGCTTTTGCTTGCCGTCCGCAAGCGCCAGTCGGACAAAGTGGTCGGCACGGCGTTCGCCGTTACCGACGGGCCGGTGGAGGAGCTAAAGGCCGTCCTGCCGTACCCGCTGACCGGGGCGCAGGCGCGCGTCATCGGCGAGACGGCCCGCGACATGGCCTCCGGCAGGTCCATGAACCGGCTCGTCCAGGGCGACGTCGGCGCGGGCAAGACCGTGGTCGCCATGGCCTCGCTCTTGATCGCCGTCCGCAACGGCTACCAGGCGGCGATGATGGCCCCGACCGAAATCCTGGCCGAGCAGCACTATCTGGGCATCCGCCGGACGATGGAGAGTCTGGGCGTCCGCGTCTCCCTCCTGTCGGGCAGCCTGCCCGCGAAAGAGAAGCGCGCCGCCCTGGCCTCGGTCGCGTCGGGCGAGACCCATATCGCGGTCGGCACCCACGCGCTCATCCAAGACGACGTCGCCTTTCACCGGCTGGGCCTGGCCGTCGTGGACGAGCAGCACCGCTTCGGCGTGATGCAGCGGGCCGCGCTGAAGGGCAAAGGCTCCGCGCCGGACGTCCTGGTGATGACGGCGACGCCGATCCCGCGCACCCTGACGCTGACGGTCTACGGCGACTTAGACGTCTCGATTATCGACCAATTGCCGCCGGGCCGCAAGCCGATCAAGACGCACTGGAAGCGCGGCCACGAGCGCCAGGCCGTGTACGAGACGTTGCGCCGACTGCTCCAAGAAGGCCGCCAGGCGTATGTGATCTGTAGTCTGATCGAAGAGAACGAGAAGCTCCAGGCCCGCGCCGCGACCGAGCTTGCCGCCCACTTGCAGGCCCACGTCTTCCAGGACTACAAGATCGGCCTGCTGCACGGCCAGATGAAGCCGGCGGAAAAAGAAGAGACGATGACGCGGTTTCGTGACCGCCACTTGCAGCTCTTGGTCTCGACCACGGTCATTGAGGTCGGCGTGGACGTGCCCAACGCCTCGGTCATCGTCATTGAGGACGCCGACCGCTTCGGCATGGCCCAGCTCCACCAGCTCCGGGGCCGTGTCGGGCGCGGCGATACCCAGTCGTACTGCCTGCTGATCGGCGACCCAAAAACAGAAGACGGCACCTCGCGCCTGACCACGATGGCCCAGACCACCGACGGCTTTCTGATCGCCGAGGAGGACCTGAAGCTGCGCGGACCGGGCGACTTCTACGGCACGCGCCAGTCGGGCCTCCAGCCCCTGCCCTTCGTGGACGTGGTGCGCGACGTGCCGGTCCTCAAAGAAGCCCGCGAGGAGGCGTTTGCTCTTTTGGAGGACGACCCCAAGCTGCTCCGCCCCGAACACGCGGCCCTCAAGGCCGTTGTCAAGAGCAAATACAAGAACGTGCTCGGCGTGTCGGCGAGTTAAAACGAGATGATGAAGGCGCCTGAGACCGACCCGGAAGAAGCCGCCGTCCTTAGCCTGCGCCATAGACCGAGCGAGGCCGTGTCCCTGAACATCCCGCTGGATACGCTTGGAGACATTCGTCAGGTGGCCTATGACCGTCTCCGTGAAGTGCAGCGCGACCCATACCACGGCACGGGGCAGCCGGAGCGGCTGAGGCATGACCTGGCGGGTTGCCGGTCCCGGCGTATCCATTAATTTCGCCTTCATTTCACCGAAGGAGACGGAACTTGAACTTTCCTAAAATCATCACTCGCCGGGCGTGTGGCTCGTTAGCACTGGTCAGCGTCATTATCGCACTCGGCCTCACACCGGAGCCGGCGGCGTCTCAGCCGACATCGAGCAGGGCCTCCACGCAAGCGACACTGCGGGCGCAGATGGCGGACATCGCAGCCGTCACGCGAGGGCCTGTGGGAGCCGCCGTGGTAGTCGTGGAAGGCGGTCCAGTCATTGCCCTGCACGGGGAGCAGCACTTCCCGATGCAAAGCACTTACAAGCTGCCGATTGGCATGGCTGTCCTGCATCAAGTTGACTCGGGTAAGCTGAGTCTTAATCAGCAGGTGCGAATCACGAAGGCCGAGCTACCTCTTCCTCCCCACTATAGCGCAATTCGGAATGACTACCCAAATGGCGGGGTACTCACGGTCTCGAAACTGCTTGATGAGATGATCTGCTTCAGTGACGGCACCGCCTGTGACATTCTTCTGAAGCTCACCGGTGGACCACACCAAGTCACGGCGTACCTGCGCGGGCTGGGCGTCCAGAACATCGTAGTCGCGACCTCCGAGAGAACGATGTGGCAAAACGAACGGGTACAACAGTACCGCAACTGGGCGACACCGGACGCGATGGTAGGTCTCCTGCGTATTCTTCAACAGGGCAAAGGGTTATCGGTATCCAGTCGGCGTCTGCTGCTAAAACTGATGGTCGGCAGTGAGACGGGGCCGCACCGGATCAAGGGTCTACTGCCTGCTGGTACAATTGTCGCGCACAAGACGGGGTCAAGTGGAACCGTGGACGGCCTGACGCGGGCGACGAATGATGTTGGGTTGGTCACTCTCCCGGATGGGAGGCATTTGGCGGTGGTGGTGTTCGTGTCGGACACGCGGGTGAGCGACACGGCACAAGAAGCCGTGATCGCCAAAATCGCACGGGCCGCGTGGGATCGCCGGGCAAGGCTGGAAAGCAACAAGTAAGATACAGTTCTTCGCTGGGTTGTACTCAGAGGTTCTAAAGGCCCTAGATGATCGCGGTTTATCCCGGCAGTTTTGACCCCGTGACGTGCGGGCACCAGGACATCATCGCGCGGGCGGCATTTCGCTCGGGGATGCCCTTGAACGTCTTGGAGTTTGACAGCGCGGCTTTTGTTAAGAATTATTGCAGGGAGTGATAGTACAATGACCATCATACTCGCGCCTGAGACTGAAGCCATGTTGCACGCGAGAGCGGAACGTGAGGGGCAGGATGCAAGCTCCGTGGCGGATACCCTCTTGGCGAACGTTTTGGCGCAAGATCAGGCGGAAGAGCTGGCCGCCCTGCGCGCTGGCTTGGAATCCAGCGATGCAGGCCGTGTGCGACCGTTCTCAGAGTTCGCCGCTGAGATGCGTACCAAGTATAACTTGCCGGCGCACCTGTCCGATGAGGAAATTTTTGCGGAAGAAGAAGGTCTTGTTCGCTCGTGAACCTCGCGGTTGAGACATCCGACGTCGCGGGGGCGGATATCGAGGCTGCCTTCCTGCGGCTTTCGAGGCAAGACCCGGAGTTTGCTGGGCGCTGGCTGGAAGGCCTGAACCGGATGATTGCTGCGCTTGACACGTTCCCGACGCGCCACGCGAGGGTGAGCGAGAGCGACACATTTGGCCGCGAGGTACGGCGGATGCTCTATCGCAATGGCCGGACCGTTTATCGGGTCTTGTTTACGCTGCTGGATGCAGACGGTGACGGCGATCCAGATACGGTCCGCGTCCTGCGTGTCCGACACGGGGCGCAGAGGCCGCTCGAACAGCCGGATGCTGAGGCTGAATAGATGATCGCGGTGTATCCAGGCAGTTTTGACCCGGTGACGTGCGGGCATCAGGACATCATCGCGCGGGCGGCGGGGATGTTTGAGGGGCTGACCGTGCTGGTGGCGGCGAACTCCTCTAAGTCGCCGCTGTTCAGCGCGGACGAGCGGGTAGCGCTGCTGCGCGAGAGCTGCGCGCACCTGCCGAACGTCGGCGTGGAGGTCTTGCCGCCCGTTCTGCTGGTGGACTATGCGGCCGAGCACCGGGCCGGGGTCATCGTCAAGGGGCTGCGGGCGGTCTCGGACTTCGAGTATGAGTTCCAGATGGCCCTGCTCAACCGGCGGCTGCGGCCCCAGGTCGAGACGATCTTTCTGATGACGGCGGCGGAATACTCGTACCTGTCGTCGAGCATCGTCAAGGAGATCGCGCGGCTCGGCGGCGACATCGAGGGCCTGGTGCCGCCGCCGGTGCGGCGCGCGCTGGCGGAGAAATTCGGTCAACAGCAGTCATAAATCATACGCGCCCGGACTGAAGGAAAACAATGGACATACTGAAGCTGCTCAACGAGCTGGAACATCTTATCGAGGAACAGAGGAGCGTGATGGGCATCACGCTGAACTTCCATCCCGATGATTACCTGGACATCACCAACAAGATCCGGGCCTCGCTGCCCGAGGAAGTCAAGCGCGCCAGCCGCGTCACCGCCGAGAGCGACAAGATCGTGGACGGGGCGCGTGAGGCCGCCGAGCAGACGCTGGAGGACGCCACCTCGGAGGCGGACGAGATCGTCAGGGAGTCGCGCATCAACGCCGAGCGGATGATGCGCGAGGCCGAAGCGCAGTCCAACAAGATGACATTGGCCGCCGAAGCGAGCTCCAAGCAGACCGTCGAGGAGTCCCGGCAGCGGGCCGAGAAGATGCTGGCCGACGCCCACCACCAGTCCGAGCACATGGTCGGCCAGAGCGAGGTCGTCCGGCTCGCGACCGCCCAGGCGCGCGAGATCGTCGCCGCCGCCGAGTACGAGACCCAGGCGCTGCGCCACGGGGCCGACGAGTACGCGCACGGCGTCATGGCCGACCTGGAGAAGCAGGTCGGGGAGCTGATGACGACCATCGCGCGCGGGCGCTCGAAGCTGGACCAGCGCGTCGCCTCCGCCCCCGCCCCGAGTCCCGGCGGCGGCAACGGGCGCGCGCCCGAGATGGCCGGAACGCGCCGCTAGGCGCACACCGCAGTGCCCCGTTTTGGGCGGGGTGTGCCTGTTTCGCGGGGGTTTGTGGTAGAATAGGGGGCGGCTCAGGCTGCCTCCCGTCTTGCAGCGTGTGCCGCTTCTGCCGTTTTCGTTTTGGGCCGCCAAGTGAGGGCCGGGAATATGCTGCGCGTTGATGTGACCGAACTGCTGCGGACGCCGGGGATGCGGCAGACCTATGATCTGCATGAACCGCCGTTTACGGATGAAGATGTCGAATACGTCGCGCCCATCACCGGGCGTGTCACCGTTACCAATACAGGCACGATGCTGCTGGCGCGCGGACCGATCGACACGGTGATCGCCCTGGAGTGCAGCCGATGCCTGGACCCGGTCCGCGCCCCGATTCACGCGGACCTGGAAGAAGAGTTCGACCTCCAAGAAGTCGAAGGGGCCGCAAGCCCGCAGGGGCGGCAGGTTAGCGTTATTGAGGATGAGATCGACAGCGTGTTCGATGGGTCCGTCATGCGGCTCGACGTTTTGATCCGCCAGGCTGCCCTGCTGGGTGCCCCCCTCCAGCCGCTGTGCCGTGAGAACTGTCCCGGCATTGCCATTCAGGAACCCGCGACGCCGGCTGACGACAGCTCGCCGTTCCATGAGCTGAAGAAATTGCTGCAAGAGTAATCGAAAGAGAGACCTGTTTCCATGCCACTGCCGAAGCGACGCCACTCCAATACGCGCACCCGCAAGCGCCGCACCCATTACAAGCTGGTCCCGCCGACCCTGGCCCGCACCAGCGTCTGCCCCATCGCCTCCGAGCGCGGCGGCTGCCCCGTCTTCCAGTACCGGCTGGACCACCATGCCTGCCCCGAGTGCGGCTTTTATGACGGCAAACAGGCCATCATAATCAAAGAAAAAGTGACCGCCGAAGAGTAAGAATGCCCATACGAATTGCGGTGGACGCCATGGGCGGCGACTTTGCCCCCGTTGAAGTCGTTGCGGGTGCTCTCCATGCGGCTCGTCAGGACGCGGAAGCCGAGATCACTCTGGTCGGCGACGAGGCCGCCGTCCGCGCCGTGCTACAGTCGCAGGGGGAGGTCCCTCCGAACATTGCGGTCCGGCACACAAGCCAGCGCGTCGAGATGGGGGAGCACCCCGTTCAGGCCACGCGGCGCAAGCGCGAGTCGTCGCTCGTTGTTTCGGGCCTGATGGTCGCGGACGGCGAGGCGGATGCGACCTTCACGGCGGGCAACACGGGTGCGGCCATGGCTGTAGCAACCCTGGACATCGGCCGCGTGGCCGGCGTGGACCGGCCCGCCCTTGCGACACTCATTCCGACGGCGCGGGGGAGTGCCCTGCTGCTCGATGCCGGGGCCAACGTGGACTGCTCGCCCCGCAACCTGCTCCAATTTGCCTTGCTCGGTTCCCTCTACGCCGAGCGCGTTCTTGGCGTCCCTTCGCCCCGTGTCGGCCTGCTCAACATCGGCACCGAGGACGGCAAGGGGGACGCACTGACGAAAGAGGCGTTCCCGCTGCTGCGTACCGCGCCGATCAACTTCCAGGGCAATGTGGAAGGCAAAGGTGTGTTCGAGCACACCGTGGACGTGATCGTCTGCGACGGCTTCGCCGGCAACGTCCTGATCAAGAGCGGCGAGGGCATGATGGAGATGGTCCTCGAGGCCATGCAGGGCGAGATCGCCGCCGACCCCGGCGTCGTCGAGACGCGCGACGTTTTCGACCAGATATTCCGGCGCGTGGCGGGCCGGATGCACTACTCCGAGTTCGGCGGGGCCGCCCTGCTGGGCGTGAACGGGGCGTCCTTTGTCGGGCACGGGCGCTCCAACGCGCGGGCCATCACCAGCGGCATCCGCGCGGCAGTCCTCGCCGCCCGCCGGGGCTACGTCCAGGCCATCCGCGAGGCCCTGGCCGGCTCCGGCGGGAGTGCCGCATGACCCCTCTGCCTCCGCCCCGGCGGGCCGGCATCCTTGGCGTCGGCTCCGCGCTGCCCCCCCGCGTCGTCACCAACGACGAACTGGCGGCGCGCATGGATACGAGTGACGAGTGGATCACGTCGCGTACCGGCATTCGCGCCCGCCGCGTGGTGGAGCCGGGCGTGTGTACGTCGGACCTGGCCGCCGATGCCGCCCGCGCCGCGCTCGCGGATTCGGGATTGGGCGCTGCCGAGCTGGACCTGGTTATCGTCGCCACCTGTACGCCGGACTTCCCCGGCTCGTTTCCCTCCACCGCCGCCGTCGTCCAGCACCGGCTGGGCGCGGTCCGCGCGGGTGCGTTCGACCTGGGCGCGGTCTGTGCGGGCTTCTCTTACGCGCTGCACGTGGCGGCTCAGATGGTGCAGTCCGGCGCGAACCGCTGCGTCCTGGTCGTCGGGGCCGAGACCCTGACGCGCGTTCTGAACTGGGACGACCGCAACACCGCGGTCCTGTTCGGCGACGGTGCGGGGGCCGTGGTCGTGGGCGAGGTGGCCGAGGGCGGCTACCTGGGCGGCCTGTTGGGCGCGGACGGCTCCGGGAGCGAGCTGCTGTGCGTCTCGCGCGGCGGCGACCACCCCGGCACGATCTTCCAGAACGGCAAAGAAGTTTACAAGTTCGCCGTCTCGATCATGGGCGAGGCCGCCGCGCAGGCCGTGGCCCAGACGGGCCTAACGCTGGCCGACGTGGACCTCTTGATCCCGCACCAGGCCAACGTCCGCATCATCGACAAGGCCGCCGAGCGGATGGGGCTTGCGCGCGACAAAGTTGTCGTCAACCTGGACCGCTACGGCAACACGTCTGCGGCGACCATCCCTATTGCGCTGGACGAGGCCGTGCGAGCGGGCCGCGTCCACAAGAGCGACCTTCTGGTGCTGGTCGGCTTCGGCGGCGGCCTGACTTGGGGCGCGAACGTTCTGCGGTGGAGCAAATAGCTTATGGCGAAAATCGCCTACATCTTTCCGGGGCAGGGGTCGCAGGCCGTAGGCATGGGGCAGAACCTGTGCGCGCACTCGCCCGCCGCCCAGGCGGTCTTTGACCACGCCGACAGCGTGATGGGCACCAAGCTCAGTACGCTGTGCTTCTACGGCCCCGAAGAGGCCCTGCGCCCCACGGCGGTGACGCAGCCTGCTCTGTACACTGTGTCTGCCGCCGCCCTAGCCGCCCTGCGCGAGGCCGGTGCGCCGCCCCCGCTGGCCGTGGCGGGCCACTCGGTGGGTGAGTACGCCGCCCTGCTGGCGGCGGGGGCGTTCGACTTTGAGACCGGCCTGCACCTCGTGAACCGCCGCGCGCAGGAGATGCACCGGGCGACGCTGGCCGCGCCGGGCGCGATGGCGGCGATCCTGGGGTTGTCTTCAGAGCAGGTGCAGGCCGCCTGCGCCCAGGCCGTCGCCGAGGCACCCTCCGGGACGGCCCAGGCCGCGAACTTCAACGGCGGGGGCCAGATCGTCATCTCGGGAAGTGCGGCGGGCGTCGCCCGCGCCGGGGAGATCGCCAAGGGGATGGGCGCGCGGCGCGTCGTGCCGCTGGCCGTCTCGGGCGCGTTCCACTCGCCGCTGATGGCCCCCGCCGCCGAGGCCATGACGTATGCGCTCCGCGACGCCACGGTCAGCGACGCCGCCCTGCCTGTCGTCGCCAACCTGACGGCGGACTACGAAACGCGGGCGGACGACATCAGGGCGAACCTGGCCGCGCAGATTGATCACCCGGTGCAATGGGAAGAGTCGATAGACCGGCTCGCGAGGGACGGGTTCGACACGTTCGTCGAGGTCGGCGCGGGGACGGTTCTGGCGGGCCTGATGAAGCGGATTGCCCCTGCGGCGGCTGTGTACGGCGTCGGGGACGGCGCGGGCGTCAGGGCGTTCACCGCAGCGATAGGGCAGGGCGCATGACACTGGACGGCAAGCGGGCGATCGTGACGGGCATCAGCAAGAGCGGCGGCGGCCTGGGCCGCGCCATCGCGCTCGCCCTGGCGGGGGCGGGGGCGGACGTGGCCGTGGCGGGGCACTCATCGCTCGCCGCCGCCGAGGCCGCTGCGGGGGAGGTCGCGGCCCTGGGACGGCGGTCGCTGGCCGCGCAGTGCGACGTCTCGCAGGCCGCCGACGTGGAAAAATTCGTCGCGCAGGTCTTGACTTCCTGGGGCGGTTTGGATATAGTAGTGAACAATGCCGGGACGACGCGCGACGGCCTGCTGCTGCGGATGTCCGAAGAGGATTGGGATACGGTCCTGGACGGCAACCTGAAAGGCACTTTTTTGATGACCCGCGCCGCCTTGAAGCCGATGGTGAAGGCGCGGCGCGGCAAGATCGTCAACATCACGTCCGTGATGGGGCTGATCGCCAACCCTGGCCAGGCCAACTACTCAGCCTCCAAGGCCGGACTGATCGGGTTCACCCGCACGGCGGCCAAAGAGGTCGCCAGCCGGAACATCCAGGTCAACGCCGTCGCACCGGGTTTCGTCGAGACGGCCCTGACGAGTAAAGTCTCCGAAGAGCAGATGCGGTCCATCCGGGAGAGCATTCCGGCGGGCCGGTTCGGGACGCCCGAAGACGTGGCGCAGGCCGTCCTGTTTCTGTGCTCCCCCGCCGCCGACTACATCACAGGGCAGACGCTGACCGTGGACGGTGGCCTGATACTTTGAACGTTACGCAGCTACGCAGGGTTTGACCCGAGGAGGATAGAGGATATGTCGACGTTTGATCGCGTGAAGAAGGTGGTCGTGGAGCAGTTGGACGTGGCCGAGGACGAGGTCACTCCGCAGGCGTCCTTTGTGGACGACCTGGGGGCGGACTCGCTCGACGTCGTGGAGCTGGTCATGGGCCTGGAGGAAGAGTTCGACGTCGAGATTCCCGACGAGGACGCCGAAAAGATCACGACCGTGCAGGAGGCCGTGGGCTACATCGATGGCAAGGGCGGCGCGGGCCAGGCCGAAGTAAAGGCCGTTTAGTGCCACGGCTTCAGGACAAAAGCTGTCGGGGCGGGGCAAGCCCCGCCCCTTTCTTTGTTGACTTTGCTTGAATGAATCCATGACGAACGCACGACGGGTCGTGATCACCGGCTTGGGGGCGATTACCCCTCTGGGGATCGGGACGGAAAACTACTGGGAGGCCCTGCTCGCGGGGCGCAGCGGCGTCGGCCCCGTCGTGGGCTTTGACTGCTCCGCCATCGCTACCCGCATCGCGGCCCAGGTCAAGGGCTTCGTGCCCGAGGACTTCCTGGACCGCAGGGACGCCAAGCGCATGGACCGCTTCGCGCAGTTCGCCGCCGCCGCCTCCCAGATGGCCGTGGCCGACTCGGGCCTGCCGATCACCGACGAAACGCGCGCCCGCGTGGGCGTCTTCATCGGCAGCGGCATCGGCGGCATTGCGACCTTCGAGGAGCAGCACCGCAAGCTGATCGAGGGCGGCCTGGGCCGCGTCAGCCCCTTCTTCATCCCCATGATGATCGCCAACATGGGCACGGGCAACGTCGCGAAGCTCCTGGGCGCGCAGGGGCCGAGCGAGACCGCCGTGACCGCCTGTGCGACCTCGACAAACTCCATCGGCGACGCCTACCTGGTCATCAAGCGTGGCGAGGCCGACGCGATTGTCGCGGGCGGCGCGGAGGCCGCCGTCGTGCCGATCTCGATGGCCGGCTTCTCCAACATGAAGGCCATGTCCACGCGCAACGACGATCCCGCGCACGCCTCCCGGCCCTTCGATGTGGGCCGTGACGGCTTCATCTTGGGCGAAGGCAGCGGCATTCTCATATTGGAGGAACTCGAAACCGCACGGGCGCGCGGGGCCAAAATCTACGCCGAGATCATCGGCTACGGCATGAGCAACGACGCCTACGACATGGTCCACCCCGCCCCCGAGGGGGCCGGGGCCGCCCGTGCCATGACGGCCGCCCTGAAGAGCGCCTGCCTCGCGCCCGAGGCGGTGGGTTATATCAACGCCCACGGCACCAGTACCCCCGCCGGGGATGTTCTGGAAGTGCAGGCCATCAAGAGCGTCTTCGGGCCTCACGCCAGGCACCTGGCCGTGTCTTCCACCAAGTCTATGACCGGGCATTTGCTCGGCGCGGCGGGGGCGGTCGAGGCCATCGCTGTCGCGCTGGCTTTGCGGGACGGCGTGCTGCCGCCCACGATGAACTTGGAGGCTCCCGACCCGGAGTGCGACCTGGACTTCGTGCCGAACCACCCGCGCGAGCAGCAGGTGAACATCGCGCTTTCCAACTCCTTCGGCTTCGGCGGCCACAACGCCACCCTCGTATTCAAGCGCTGGACGGGTGAATAGCCCAGGTGTGGGGGGACGCAGTGGAAGGCCCGGACGCCCTGTGGCGTCCGGGCCTTCTGTCGCATGGTGCCGCATGGCTTCGTCGGTTCCGTCAAAATTTTGTGGGAGCATCCGCCCCCGCTGTGGTAGAAACTCCCTCGGATTTACTTCGGCACGGCTCCGATCTGCTGCAAGATGCCGAGCTGGTCGGAGCTGCCCCAGCGCTCGACCATCTTGCCGTCCTCGAAGCGGCTGATCTGCATCCCGCGCGCGCTGATCGGGTGGCCTGTGGCGGCGTGTCCCATGAAGTCGCCTGAGTGTGTGCCGGTGATGGTGTAGGCGAACGAGACGTTGTCATCGTCCGCGACCGTGTGCTCGGGTGTGATCTTGAGGTCCGGGAAGGCGGTGCGGAGTTCGCTGAACATCGCGACGTAGCCGTCCGGCCCCGGCACCTGGCCCCGCGCGGGGTCGTGGTCCACACAGTCCGGCGCGACGAGGGCCGCCAGCGCGTGATAGTTCCCGCTGTTGACCGCGAAGCCGAAGGCCTGCTGCGCTTTGATGTTATCCTGCTGGCTCATGGTGTTCTCCTTTGGGTGTCAAGGGATTATAGCCCGACGCGCCGCGCTTCAATCCGCCGCACTTCAATCCGCCGCACTTCAATCCGCCGCACTCCTGGCCCTCTGTCGGAACCTTTTGACGCCCACCCCGCGTTTATGCTATACTGAAGGCCGATGCTGCTCCAAACGCTGGTGCAACTGAATATCCTGATCCTCGCCGCCCCCGCTCTGGCCGGCTGGAACCTGCTGCCGCTGACCTCGCACGGCGCGGTCCGGGCCGCCTGCGTCACCTGGCAGTATCAGGGGCCTGAGGTCGCCGCGCCTCGGACCGAACAGGCTGGGGGGCATCGCGCCTCCGCCGAGCGTCCGCCGCCGCACAGCCTGCCGCTTTCCACCGCCCCAGCGCGCGTCAGTCCGTGCCCTGACCGTGCCCTCGCTTGCCCCGCACTGCCGCCGACCCCTCCTGCGCCGGGCAGCCCCTTTCCCCACGCCGCGCGTGCGCCCTAAAAACCTCACCCCCGCCCTCTCCCTCAGAAAGGAGAGGGTCAGGACACTAGGGCTACGCCTGCGCGCGTAGCCCTGTGCGCTGTGACACGCCCCTTTCCTTCACCCTTCCGGTGCCCTCTCCTTTTGAATGAGAGGGCGGGGGTGAGGTTCTTCCCGAAGGCAAAGATTATCATGGATTTTTTCAAGAAACTGTTCGACGGCAACGAGCGCGACATCGTCAAGTACCGCAAAGTCGCCGACAAGATCGCCGCATTGGAACCCGAGACCAAAGCCCTGAGCGACGACGCCCTGCGCGCCAAAACGACGGAGTTCCAAAAGCGGGTCGCGGACGTCCTAGACGCCGAGTGCGAGCGGCGCGGGGTGGACTTTGCTGATTTGGAGCGCGACGACAAGCGGGCCGTCTGTGACCTGGCTCTCGACCCGCTGCTGCCCGAGGCGTTCGCCGTGGTGCGCGAGGCGGCGGGCCGGACGCTGAAGATGCGGCCGTTCGACGTCCAGATGATGGGCGGCATGGTGCTCCACGACGGGCGCATCGCCGAGATGAAGACCGGCGAAGGCAAGACGCTGACGGCGACCCTGCCGATCTATCTCAACGCGCTGACCGGGCGGGGCGTCCACTTGATCACGGTCAACGACTACCTGAGCAAGGTTGGGGCGGTGGCGATGGGGCCGCTGTACCACTTCCTGGGGCTGTCCGTGGGCATCATCCAGGGCCAGAGCGCCGAGACCGGCGACACGAGCGGGACGTTTATTTATGACCCCGAGTACCGCCACCCGGACCCGCGCTACGACTACGCCCGGCCCACCGAGATGCGCCGCGCGGCCTACGACTGCGACATCACCTACGGCACCAACAACGAGTACGGCTTCGACTATCTGCGCGATAACCTGGCCGTACCGGGGCAGGAGCTGGCCCAGCCCGAGCTGATCTTCGCCATTGTGGACGAGGTCGACTCGATCCTGATCGACGAGGCGCGGACGCCGCTGATCATCTCGGGCCAGGCCGAGGCGTCGTCGGACCTGTACGTCAAGATGGACCGCATCATCCGGCAGTTGCAGGAGGAGCGGGACTTCAAGATCGAGGAGAAGCAGAAGACGGCGGTCTTCTCCGAGGACGGCCAGCGGCGCGTCGAGCTTGCCCTGGGCGTCCAAAACCTCTCCGACCCCGAGAACCTCTCGATGATGCAGCACGCCGGGGCCGCCCTGCGCGCCCACGCCGTGTACAAGCGCGACATCGACTACCTGGTCAAGAAGAACGAGGAAGGCAAGGAAGAGGTGGTCATCATCGACGAGAACACCGGGCGCTTGATGTTCGGGCGGCGCTGGTCGGACGGTCTGCACCAGGCGGTCGAGGCCAAAGAGGGCGTCAAGATCGAGAACGAGAACCAGACGCTCGCCACGATCACTTTCCAGAACCTCTTCCGGCTGTATCCAAAATTGGGCGGCATGACCGGGACCGCCAAGACCGAGGAAGACGAGTTCCGCAAGATCTATGCCCTGGACGTCGTGCAGGTGCCGACCAACAAACCGATGATCCGCGAGGACCTGCCGGACATCATCTACAAGTCCCAGGAGGCCAAGCTGCGCGGCATCGCCCGCGAGATTTTGACGCTCTACGCCCGCCAGCAGCCCGTGCTCGTTGGGACCCGCAGCGTTGAGATGTCCGAGCGCGTCTCGGACCGCCTGCGCTTCGACCGCCTGCAACTGCTCGCCATGACCGACCTGTTGCGCGACAAGCTGGAGAACACCAAGGGGCTTGACAAAGCGAAGTACGCCGAGTGGAGCGGCGTCCTGAACCAGCGCCTGAGCGCCTACGGCGTCAAGCCCGGCCCGAACGCCCAGGCCGCGCCCGGCGAGGCGACGCCCGTGCTGACCCCGGCCAAGCTGGTCGAGATCGCCCGGCACTTCGAGATACCGACGTCGATGACCGACTCGGCCGCGCGTGACCTGCTCGCCAAATATTTAGAAGTCGCGCCGGGCGACCGAGAGCGGCTAGACGAGGCCCTGTCGCATGGCATCCCGCACAACATCCTGAACGCCAAGTCGCACGAGAAAGAGGCCCACATCATCGCCGAGGCGGGCCGCAAGGGCAGCGTCACCGTCGCCACCAACATGGCCGGGCGCGGCGTGGACATCCTGCTCGGCGGCAGCATGGTCAGCGATGAGGAGTCGCACAAGGAGGCGGGCGACGACTACGAGTTCCGGCGCGGCGGCAAGCCCCAGATCGGCCTGACGCCCGTGGGCGAGCGGGGGAGCGCGGAGCACCAGCGTGACGCCGAAGAGGTACGCGGCCTGGGCGGCCTGTTTATTCTCGGCAGCGAGCGGCACGAGGCCCGGCGCATCGACAACCAGCTCCGGGGCCGCGCGGGGCGGCAGGGCGATCCGGGCGGGTCGCGCTTCTACGTCTCGCTGGAAGACGAGCTGTGGCGGCTGTTCGGCGACCGGGCCAACTCGCCGCTGCTGCAAAGCTGGGCCGAGAGCGAGGCCATTGACGCCAAGATGCTGTCGGGCATGATCGCGCGGGCGCAGAAAAAAGTGGAGATGTTCTACTTCGACCAGCGCAAATCGACGCTGGACTACGACGACGTGATGAACGTGCAGCGGGCCAACATCTACGGCGAGCGCCGCCGCATCATGGACGGCGCGGACCTGCGCGACACCATCGCCGGCTACCTGCACGACTCGGTCGCGGGCGAGATCGGCCAGTATGTTTCGGATGCCGTCACGCCGGAAGAATGGGACATCGAGGGGCTGTACGCCAGCCTGAACCAGACCTTCCCGCTGGCCGATTATGCGACCGTGGACGATCTGAAGGGCAAGACGCGGCCCGCGCTGACCGAGTTGGTCGCCGAGCTTGCCGAGCGCTCCTACGACGACAAAGAAAAGCACTTCGTCGAGGCCCTGGGCGAGGAGCAGGGGCTGTCCGAGATGCGCGACCTGGAGCGGCGTGTCACCTTGCAGTCGCTGGACCGGCACTGGATGGAGCACCTTTCGGCGATGGACTATTTGCGTGAGGGCATCGGCTGGCGCGGTTACGCGGGCATCGACCCGCTGGTGCTGTACAAAAAAGAAGCCTACGACATGTTCCAGCAGATGCAGGCGTCCATCCAGGAAGAGGTCGTGCGCGTCATGTCGTTCATCCAGATCAGCATGAACCCGCCCATCGGGGAGGACCCGCTCGCCGACCTAGGCGAATACCTGGAACAGGGCGCGGACGGAGACGGCATGGGTGAGGCCGGCCCCGTCGAGGCGGTCGCCGGTGCCCGCGCCATGCGCCGTCCGACGGCAGGCAAAGCCCGCAAGCGCCGCTAGAGTCTGACGACGATCTTCAAGCCCCGCCTGCGCCGCAGGCGGGGCTTTTTTGCACCGAGGAAACCAATTCGCCCGCGACGGCATTGTGTCCATCGGCGACGCGGGTACGCGCCGAAGACACTCAATCCACCGAGGAACGATCCAGCCATGACACACTTGTTTTCGCCGCTGACACTGCGCGGTGTCACCCTGCGGAACCGGATCGCCGTCTCGCCCATGTGCGAGTATTCCAGCGAGAACGGCCTTGCCAATGACTGGCACCTGGTCCACCTGGGCAGCCGGGCGGTCGGCGGGGCGGGACTGGTCATCACCGAGGCCGCCGCCGTCACCGCCCAGGGGCGCATCTCCCCGCAGGACCTGGGGCTGTACGACGACGCCCAGATCGAGCCGCTCCAGCGCATCACCCGCTTTATTCAAGATCAGGGTGCCCACACGGGCATCCAGCTCGCCCACGCGGGGCGCAAGGCCAGCACCACCCGGCCTTGGGAAGGGCATGGGGCCGTCTCCGAAGACCAGGGCGGGTGGCGGCCCGTGGTCGCGCCCAGCCCGCTGGCGTTTAGCGACGACTCTCTCGTTCCTAAAATGCTGGACCAGGTCGGCATCGCCCAGATCGTGGCCGCCTTCGCGCGATCCGCCGAGCGGTCACTTGCGGCGGGGTTCGACCTGATCGAGCTGCACGCCGCTCATGGCTACCTGCTGCACGAGTTTCTGTCGCCCCTGAGCAACCAGCGCACCGATGGTTACGGCGGCAGCTTCGGCGGAAGGACGCGGATCGTGCGCGAAGTCGTGGAAGCCGTGCGCCGGGTCTGGCCCGAGCGTCTGCCGCTCATCGTCCGTATCTCGGCCACGGACTGGACCGAAGGCGGCTGGGACGCCGACGAGTCGGTGAAACTGGCCCAGGTCTTGAAGCCGCTGGGCGTGGACATGATCGACTGCTCGACTGGTGGCAACGTGCCCCACGCGCCCATCCCCGTGGGTCCGGGCTACCAGGTGCCGTTCGCCGAGCGTATCAAGCGCGAGGCCAATATCCCGACCGCCGCCGTGGGCATGATCTCTGAGCCGCAGCAGGCAGACGGCATCATCCAGAGCGGCCAGGCGGACCTGGCGCTGCTGGCGCTGCTGGCGCGGGAGCTGCTGCGGGACCCGTACTGGCCGCGCCGGGCGGCAAAAGCACTGGGGCAAGAGATCACGCCGCCGGTGCAGTACGGGCGGGCCTGGTGACGACCGAATCGCCATCGGCGGTGCGTTTCCTGCGCGTCTGGCTCGTGCTGGGCTTGCAGTCTTTCGGCGGCGGCATGGCGACGCTGGCCCTGGTCCGCCGCGCCGCCGTTGAGCAGGAAGGGTGGGTCACGGCCTCGGAGTTCTCGCGCTTCTGGGCGTTGGTGCAGCTCGCGCCGGGCATCAACTTGCTGGCCCTGACCATCCTCATCGGGCGCAAGACGGCGGGGGCGCGGGGCATCGGCCTGGCCCTGGGCGGCCTGCTGCTGCCGAGCGTCGTCCTCACGGTTGTCCTGACGGCCTCCTACGCCCGTTTCCAGTCTGCCCCGTTGGTGCGGGAGGCGGCGGGCGGCGTCGTTCCCGCCATCGTCGGGCTGGGGCTGGTCACGGCCTGGCAGATCGCGCGCCCGCTGCTCGCACGGGGCCGGCGCGAGGGGCGGGTGAGCCTGGGCCTGAGCTTTGCGCTGCTGGCCGGCAGCGGCCTGGCCGCGTGGCGGGGCCTGCCGGTGATCCTCATCCTCGGCGTCTGCGCCGCGCTCTTTGCGGCCTGGAACTGGGCGCGTCGCCGCGCGCCGGGGGCCGGCGGGTGAACTTTCTGCTCTTTTTCTGGCTGTTCCTCAAGGCCTCGCTGTTTTCCACGGGCGGCATGGGCAGCCTGCCCTCCCTCCACGCCGACCTGATCGCGCGCCGCTGGGCGACCGAGCGGCAGTTCGGGGAGGCGCTGACCATCGGCAACGTCGCGCCGGGTCCGAGCGGCCTGTGGGTGATCAGCCTGGGGTATCTGGCGGGCGGGCTGCGCGGGAGCCTCCTGGCGCTGGTCGCCGTCACACTGCCGCCGCTGCTGATTCTGGGCGTGGAGCGCCTCTACCGACGTGTCCAGGACCATCCCGCCGTTGAGGGCCTCGTGCAGGGGCTGGGGCTGGCCGTGGTGGGTGTGTTCCTGGTGGCCCTGCACGGCATCCTGGCGAGCGCCGGTGTCGGCGTCCGCAGCGGGGTGATCTTGGTGGCCGCGATGGGCCTGGCGCTGACGCGGCGGGCACCGACGCTGGGGATCGTCGGTCTGGCGGGGGTGGCGGGCGTTCTGTGGCGGTGAGGAGGGCGACTCAAGTCGCGGCAACAAGAACACAAAGTCTCCCCAATAAAGCCTCCGCCTGCGCGGACTCAGACTCTGCGAAACCCGCTCGTAACCTGCGGAGGCAGGTTTCTTGCCTTTGCTGCTGCGGTTTCAACCGCCCGCTTCGATCTAGTCGCCAGCGAAAAACCGCTGTAACAAACGGCGGCCTCCGTTGTCTATTGCTTTATAGGAATGAGTCGAAACAGAACAGAAACGGACTGGGAATGAATGTACCGATGGCGGACTTGCAGGCGCAGCACCGCGCGCTCAAGCCCGAGCTGACTGAGGCCTTTGACCAGGTCATGGCCGCCTGCGATTTCGGCGGGCTGGGGGAGAACACCTTCGCGCTGGAGCGCGAGATTGCCCAGGCCTGCGGCGCAAAACACGCCCTGGGCGTGAACTCCGGGACGGACGCCCTGCTGCTGTCCCTGCTGGCATTGGGCGTCGGGCCGGGCGACGAGGTGATCACCGCGCCGTTCACCTTCATCGCGACCGGCGAGACGATCTGCCTGGCCGGGGCGACGCCGGTTTTCGCGGACATCGACCCCCACACGTTCAACCTCGACCCGGACGCCGTGGCGGCGAAGATCACCCCCCGGACGAAGGCGATCCTGCCGGTGCATCTGTTCGGGCAGATCGCGGACATGACCCGCTTGACCGCCCTAGCGTCCGCCCACGGCTTGGCCGTTTTGGGAGACGCCGCGCAGGCCATCGGCGCGCGGCACGGCGGCAAGCCGCTGGGGGCGTGGGGCGACGCGAACACGCTGTCGTTCTACCCGACCAAGAATCTGGGGGCCTGCGGCGACGGCGGCATGGTGCTGACCGACAGCGACGACGTGGCCGAGCAGCTCCGCCTGCTGCGCTTCCACGGGTCGGGCGGCGGCTACTTCCACAAGCGGATCGGCTACTGCTCGCGCCTGGACGGGATGCAGGCGGCCCTGCTGCGCGTCAAAGCCCGATATCTCGACGGATGGAGCGAGGCGCGTCGGCGCAACGCCGGGGTGTATGACGACGTCCTGCGCGGCCTGGACGCCCGGATGGCCCTGCCCTGCGCCGAGCGCGGCAACTTCCACGTCTACCACCAGTATACGGTGCGCGTGGCCGGGGGGCGGCGCGACGAACTTCAGCGGCACCTGGCCGGTCGCGGGGTGCAGTCGGCGATCTACTACCCGCTGCCGATCCATCTGCAAGAGGCGTATGCGTTCCTGGGCTACGGGGTTGGCGACTTCCCTGAGAGCGAGCGGGCGTCGCGCGAGGTGCTGTCTTTGCCGGTCCACCCCGATCTGTCGCCCGAACAGGTACAATACGCCGCGGAAGCCGTGCGGGCGTTCTTTGACTGACCCCCGGCGGAAGCGAAGGAGACACACGCATTGAAGGCCATGATTCTGGCGGCGGGAGTCGGCTCCCGCCTGGACCCGCTGACGCGGGCGATCCCGAAGCCGATGGTGCCGGTCGTCAACCGGCCCGTCATCGAGCACATCGTTTACAAGCTCAAGAAGCACGGCTTCACCGACATCCGCATCAACCTGCACTATCTGGGCGACGTGATCCGGGAGCACCTGGGTGACGGCGCGCGGCTCGGCGTCCAGATCTCCTACGCCCAGGAGGACAAGCTGTGGGGGGATGCGGGCAGCGTCAAGCGCTCCCAGGACTTCTTCGGGGACGAGACGTTCCTGGTGATCGGCGGCGACGACATCTCCGACATCGACCTGTCGGGCGTCCTGCGCCTGCACCGCGCCAACCAGGCGGCGGCGACCATCGCCCTGTGCGTCGTGGACGATCCCTCGCAGTTCGGCATCGTCGTGACCGAGCCGGACGGGCGCATCACGCGGTTTCTCGAAAAGCCCAAGGGCGGCGACGTCTTCTCCAACACCGCCAACACCGGCGTCTACATCTTCGAGCCGGGCGTCTTCGATTTGATTCCCCCGGAGACGTTTTGGGGCTTCGGCAACAACGTCTTCCCGCAGCTTCTGGCCGAAGGCAAGCCGATGTACGGGTTCCTCTCGACCGCCTACTGGCAGGACGTGGGCAGCCTGTCGGTGTACCGCCGGACGAACTTCGACGCCCTCAATGGCCGCGTCGCCCTGGATGTCCCGCTGGTGCATGGTGAGAACGTCCAGATCGACCCCACGGCCCAGATCGGCGATCCCATCGCCCTGGGCAGCGGCGTTACCATCGGCGCGGGCGCGAAGATCGGCGAGAACACGATCATCGGCGACGGTTGCGTAATCGAGCCGAACGTGACGCTGCGCGATACGATCTTGTGGACCGGGGCGCGCGTGAGCGCGGGCACCCACCTAGAGCGCTGCGTGGTCGGGGCGGGCGCGCAGGTGCAGTCAAACGTGGCGATCTTCGATGCCAACATCATAGACCCGACGCGCAAGATGACGGCTAAGACCTGAGCATCCGTAGAGGAGGCCCCCCGCCCCAATTCCGGGGGGCCTCCTCAGCCCTTCAGAACGGAACAAAGAAGGCCCCGCGCGGATGCGCGGGGCCTTCTTGCCGTGGCTTATCTTGCCGTGGCTTATCTTGCCGTGGCTTATTTGAGGATGAACGGGGCCTTGCGGTCGTTGAAGCCCTCCGGCTCCTTCTTGGGGTCGAACGTCCAGCCCTTCGCGCGGGCGTGGAAGGCGGGGTAGCCGCTCAGGACGCTCGCCAGCAGGCGGCGCGGGGTGCGCCGGACCAGGTTGGCCTCGGTGAGCAGGGTCAGGAAGGGAACGCCCTTGGGGTAGCTGGTCAGCAGGCGGCGGACAATGTCGTAGGTCGAGAGCGGGGCACCCGATTCGACCTCGCCGCGGAAGTCCGACAGCTCCTCCAGGCGGGCGGGGCTGACGAACACGCCGGGGTCGGTCTCGTTCCGGTCCACGAAGCGGTACTCGTCGGGCTTGTCGGTCTTTTCCAGGTAAATGACGGCCCCGGACTCGGCGGCGATGTCGGCGTAAACGTCGAACAGGCCGTAGATCATCTGGACGCTGTGGTCCACGTAGACCGGGTAGCCGTTCCCCGCCGCATCGCGCAGAGTCAGCTCGACGACGGACGGCTCCGAGGGCAGGAATCCAGGCGGAACCTGGGCCAGCGGCAGCGTCCCGATCTCCTTGTGGTGCGCCTTCAGGACCAGACGCAGACGTGAAGCGTCTGCCGTCGCGCCTTCGGGCCAGCGGGTGATCTCGGCGGGTTCCTGGTCGTTGACGTCCTGAGCGCTGGGGTCCAGTATCTCGTCGGCCAGGCCCTCTTCAAAGCCTCCGTCCGCGAGCATCTGGTCCAGGACCTCGCCGTCATCGGTCTCGAATCGGGGCAGGGTGGGGAACGTCAGCGACTCGGGGAGCTGGCCCAAAAAGAGCGGCAACGTGCCGGGCGCGCGGAAGCGGTCGGTGCCGACCCAGAGGAACTGGTCGGGCCGGGCGCGCAGGTACTGGGTCAGCGTCCCGGCGTCCGCCTCGAACGTGCGGCTACCCGGACGGATCTGGAACACCTGTGTCAGCAGATCCGAGATGCGCGTGTCGTCCTCGCGGCCCTCGAAGTAGCTCGCCAGTTCTTCGGCCTCCTCGGACGAGACTTCCAGGGGCTTGGCGGGCGTCTCGACGGCGGCCGCGACCGCAGCCGCCGGCTCGTCGGGCAGCGTGGCCGCGCGCTCGGCCTGCGCCCGCCAGACTGCTCGCAGGGGGTCAAGCGCGTCACGCAGCAGCCAGCGGTGGTCGCCCAGCGCGATGAACGTCTCGCGGTCGGTCGCCATCGCGTCGTACAGGCCGGCCCCGTCGAAATCCTCGCCCAGCGCCTTGTGGGCAAAATACTGGACCGTGCGGTTGTCCACGGGCCGCCCGCCGCCGACGGCGACCAGGGCGCGGCCCGCCTGTCCCGGCTCGCGCTCCCAGTCCAGCCCCTGTGCGGCGGATGCGAACGGGGCGAGACTGTCGGCGGTCAGATAGTTGTAGAACAGCAGGTCGTCCTCGCGCTCCGAGGTCAGGTCCAGCAGCCACGACCGCAACCCGTAGGCCAAGCCGCCGGCGACTGGGAAGAACGGTGCCCCGCGCAGCATCCGTGGGGCGACGTCGGTGTAAGCCTCGCGGGGGCGGCCGGTGATCAGCGCCAGCTCGCCGGCCACGTCGTCAGTCGGGATCGGCCCGCCGTAGACGGCGATCAGCTCCTCCAAGATGCGCTCGGTGGGCCGGGTCTTGTCCAGGTAGCGCGACGTGACATCCCAGCGGCGGTCCACGGCGACGAAGCGGCGCGGCTGGGTCTCCATGTGGGTGCGGGCCAGGGCGGGCGTGATCGTCTCGTCGCCCGCCTCGCGGGCGGCGTCGGCGACGCGGGCCGGCTCGCCGAGCCGGACCAGGGCGCGGTGCAAGAATGTCGTCAGGATTTCGCCGGCCAGGGCCTCCAGCGGGTCGGCGGCGGGGGCGGCTTTTTTGGTCGTGGACTTCTTTTCGGTGCGGGTGGTCGCCATGCGGTCTCCTTGTCGATACAAAAACTGAACACAAAAACTAACTGCGGGAAGTCAGACAGGGGCGGCGACGAGGTCGTAGGGGGCGGCCTGGGTGATGCGGGCGGGGATGAGTGCGCCGGGGGGGGCGGCGCAGCCCGTCACCGTCACCGTGCCATCGATCTCCGGCGCGTCGCGGAACGAGCGGCCTACGGCGTCCTCCCCCGAGCGCGACTCGACCAGGACGTCCAGCGTCCGCCCCAGCCACTTCCGGTTGTTGGCGAGGCTGATTGGCTGCTGGGCGGCCATCAGCGCGTCGCGCCGCTCGCGCATGACGCGGGGCGAAACCGCGCCGGGCAGGTCGTGGGCGGGCGTGCCCTCCTCGGGTGAGTAAGTGAAAACGCCCAGGCGGTCGAAGCGCATCTCGCGGACGAAGTCCAGCAGGCGCGCGAACTGCGCGTCGGTCTCGCCGGGGAAGCCGACCAGGAACGTCGTCCGCAGGGCGAGATCGGGGAGCTGCTCGCGCATCTTGCCGAACAGGCGCTTGTACTGCTCGACCGACCCGCCGCGCTTCATGGCCTTGAGCATCGCGTCGTCGCCGTGCTGCAAGGGCATATCGATGTAGGGGATGACCTGGGGCAGAGCGCGCAGGGCGTCGATTAGCGGCTGCCGGACCATAGTCGGGTAGCAGTAGAGCAGGCGCAGCCACTGGATGCCCTCGACCCCGGCCAGTGACTGGAGCAGGTCGGGCAGGGCCAGCCGGCCATACAAGTCCATGCCGTAGGCCGTGGTGTCCTGGGCGACCAGGTTGAGTTCCTTTGCGCCCGAGGCCGCCAGTTGGGTCGCTTCCAAGACCAGCCGCTCGATGGGCTTGGAGCGGTGCCGCCCGCGGATGCCGGGGATGGCGCAGAACGTGCAGGCGTGGTCGCAGCCCTCCGAAATCTTGAGGTAGGCGGTCCAGGGGGTGCGGGTCGCGCGCAGGCGGGCCTGGGGAATCAGCGGGTATTTGTCGGCGACCTGGGCGACCAGGTTGATCTGGCGGGGCCGGTCGCCAAACACGACGTTTCCCACCAGCGGTGCCCCCTCGATGCCCAGGAAAGCGTCCACTTCGGGTATCTCGCGCGCCAGGTCCGCGCCGTAGCGCTGGGCTAGGCAGCCGGTGACGATGACTCGGGAGACCTGCCCGCGCCCCTTGCGCTTGACGGCGTCCAAGATCGCGCTGATGCTTTCCTCTTTGGCCGAATTGATGAACCCGCAGGTGTTGACGATCAGCACGTCGGCGTCGGCCTTATCGGCGACGAACTCGACTGCACCCCGCTCCGACAGGGCCAGCGCCCCCAGCATCTCTTCGCCGTCTACCTGGTTTTTGGCGCATCCGAGCTGCACCAGACCCACTTTGGTCGTCAAAACGTTCGTTTCCCCGCGTCCCGCACAGATTCAAGCGATTTTCTTGGATGCAAAACGTACCAGTATACCCCTCGGGCGGCAGCGAAGTCAAGGCATGGGTCACCCGGCGGGCGGATGTCACTGGTTGAGCTGATGCAGCCTGCGCCGGTCGGACAGACGCCACAGGGGGGCGGCGCACAAGGCACCGGCCATGAGCGAGGGGCCGAGCCAGGCCAGGGTCTGGGCGGGCAGCATCGGCAGGTAATGGCCGATGAAGGAGTTGCAGTAGGCGGAACCCGGCGTGTCCCACTCCCGAAGCCCCTGCTCCCAGCGGGTCAGTGGGCACTCGCCCCACACGACGTTCGCGGCGATCACCAAGGCCAGGAGTGCGTAATACGCGCGCTCCCACCGTGGACGCCGGCGGAGCATCCCCAGCATGGCCGCCACCGCGCCCAATGCCACCGCTGCCACGACCGCCCCATGCACGACGGCGACCATATCTGCGATCCATGCAAGCATAAGCTTCTCTCTGGTTCACGAACGCCCAGGCAGGCGGCTTGCCGACGGGTATCGGGCATTTCGGTCTCGCTTTCGTTCTACATCGTCCTCTATCGTTTGCCGTGCGGCCTTTGTTCCCTCTGCTGCTTGCTTGACAAACCGGCCCGTTTTCGCCCATAATACGGGCCTGATTTTGACGGGATTTAGAAGCGGGGTTGTGCCTTGACGACTGAAGCGAGCGGGAGCGAGATCTTTGACATCGCCATCATCGGCGGCGGGCCGGTGGGGCAGTACGCGGCCTATTACGCGGGCCTGCGGGGCATGAAGACCGAGGTGATCGACAGCCTGCCCCAGTTAGGCGGGCAATTGTCGGCGCTGTACCCGGAGAAGTACATCTTCGATGTCGCCGGGTACGCCAAAGTCTACGCCAAGGACCTGGTGGACAGCCTGACCGAGCAGATGGGCCAGTACGAGCCGGCCCTGGCCCTGGACGAGAAGGTGGCGAAGCTGACGTCCCAGGACGGCCTGGTGACGATGGAGACCGAGGGGGGGCGGATGCACCGCGCCCGGTCGGTCGTCATCTCCTGCGGGGTGGGGGCGTTTCTGCCGCGCAAGATCGCGCAGGCCGGCCTGGACGAGCTGGAGGGGCGCGGCATCCACTATTTCGTCGGCGACAAGAGCAGCCTCGCGGGCAAGCGGCTGATGGTGGTCGGCGGCGGCGACAGCGCGTTCGACTGGACGCTGAACCTGTACGACACGGCCAGGAGCATCGTGCAGATCCACCGGACGGACAAGTTCAAGGCGCACGAGGACACCATCGCCAAGGTCATGGCGCTGCCCATCGAGTTTCTGACGTTCCACGAGGTCAAGCAGGTGCATGGGACCGAGCACGTCGAGGGCGTCACGATCTTCGACAGCCGCACCAAAGAGGAAAAATATTACGAGTGCGACGAGCTGCTCTTTAATCTGGGCTTTTTGACCGACCTCGGCCCCATCAAGAGCTGGGGGCTGGAGATCGTCGGCAACTCCGTCGCCGTTAACTCGCGCATGGAGACCAACCTCCCCGGCGTCTACGGAGCGGGCGACATCGTGACCTACGACGGCAAGCTGAAGCTGATCGCCACGGGCTTCGGGGAGGCGGCCATCGCCGTCAACCACGCCAAGGCCCACATCGACCCGTCGGCCAAGGTCGGGCCGGGGCACTCGTCCGAGAACGTCCCGAAGAAGGGGCATTAAGAAGAAGGGGCATTAAGAGGGCTATCTGAAAGCGGGGAGCAGTCGAAAGACTGCTCCCCGTTTTTGTTCACGGCTGCGTGACATCTGCCAGGCCGACGTCGATGCCCTGGCCGCCGGTGGTCTGGTGGCAGTGCGCGGTCATCGTGATCCGTGACCCCGGCTTGAGCAGGGCCAGCGCGCGGGGCGTGATCGAAATCGGCTGGTAGGCGCTGACCCAGCCGGTCTCCCGGGCGGCGGGCACGCCGTTGAAGTAGACCTCGATGTCTTCGTCGTGGAACGCGAAGACCTGGAGGTTCCGGTGGCCGCCGGCGGGCATGACGAACGTGCGGCGCAGCCAGATGTCGGGCGTGTCCCAGGTGGTGCCGACGGCCACGCTCGGCGTGCCGACCGTGCCGAAGCCGCCCCTGCCCTGCTCCCAGCCGCCGTCGTCGAAGCCGGGCTGCGTCCAGCCGGCGGCGGGCCGGTGGGTGGTGTAGCGCCACGTCTGCGGCTGACGCCGGGAGGTGGGGACGACCTCGGTGATGGTCGGGGAGGGGGGCAGCGGTGCCCACCCGCTGACCCGGACCGGGTCCGCGCCCGCCCAGCGCCGCCAGACCGCCCGGTCGGCCAGCATCCTGATGAAGACGCCGCCGACGACCGAGCGGGCGTGCAGGCCGTCGCTGTGCGCGTCGTCGGTCTGGTACGTGTCCACCATCGGCAGCCGCGCCGTTGTCGCGTCCAGGTAGGAGAAGAAAGGCGTGGTCAGCGTCTCGAAGTCTGCCTGGGTGTCCGCCAGCGTCGCGCTGAAGAACGAGTGGTCGGTGTCCCCGAGTCTGGTCCGGGAGTCCAGCGGGACGCCGTAGGTGCCGAGCTTCCCCTTGTAGAAGGCGACCTCTTTCCGCGCCACGGACGGGGGGAAGACGTGCAGGCCCAGAATCTTGTCCCAGACCAGGTTGTATTTCTGGCTCCAGGTGCCGGGCCGGTCGAAGGCCAGCAGCGAGGCCGGCCCCCGGTCCGCGACCTGCACCCAGTGCCGGGCGTCGGCCTGGGCGATCCCGGCGTACCGGCGGGCGTTGGCCGCGTCGCCGCGCATCCGGCACAGGTCGCCGTAGGCGGCCAGGGCCAGAATCGCCTTGATCGAGAGGTTGGAGTTATGCGCCAGGTGTCCCATGAAGTCGTCGGTACAGAGCTGGTCTCCGGGGTCCAGGCCGTACCGCTCCAGGTATCCAGCCCACCGCGTGAGCTGCGGCCAGTAGGGCTTGACGAAGTCGGCGCTGCGGTCGGCCTGGGCGATGCCGTCGCAGAGGAGGAGCATGTTGCCGCTCTCCTCTACGGGCATCGCCTCGCCCGGATCGCCCGTCGCCGAGGCGAACGGGTACGTCCCCAGGTCGTGGGGCGAGTTGGGAAACTTCCACACGGGGGAGGCCGCATAGGCCAGGATGGGGACGGCGGAGGCTTTCGCCAGCGTGGGACTCAGCAGCAGCCAGATCGGCGAGGTGGGGAAGAGGACATCGGCGGTGGCAATGTCGCCGTTGCTGGTGTTCTCTTTGATGAACATCAGCGGCCTGCCGTTCGCGTCGGCGGCGATCCCCGTCGAGGCCAGGGACTGCCGGTACGCGAGGGCGCAGACCTGGGCGTAGCGCGCCCCGCCCACCCGCGCTAGGTCGGACATCAGATCCGCGTCGAACCGCGCGCAGCGCCGGGTGAGGCCGGGGTAGTCGCGCTCGGCCTGCTTCAGCAGCGTCGCCGCTGTGGCCCCGTTGCGCCGCCAGTAGGGGCGCAGGTTCCGGCTGGAGAGCTTGACCGCGTCGATCTCGTCGTAAGCGACGATGAGGTGCCGCGAGACCGGGGCTGCCCCGACGTGGCCGAGGGGGAAGACGAACGCCAGCACGGGCGTGTTCTCGGAGGCCGCGCGGGGGCGGGCGGGGTCGTCCTGGGCGGGCAGCGTACCCCGCTGCGTGAAGCCCGCCAGCAGGCCCGCGTTCCCGCCGATGGCCGACGCCGACTGGGCGGCAGGCGCGGCGGCGTAGGCATACCCCCAGTCGATTCGGACGTCATCGCCGGCGGGCCTGAGCAGCGTCTGCGCCTGCGTCCCGACGCGCAGGGCGGTCAGCGCGCCGGCCCTTTGACGCCCCCAGACCACCGCCTGGTCGGGCGTGTTGACGGCCAGCAGGGCGCTGGTGCTGTCGTAGAGCGCCGCGTCGTGCGCCTGGCCGTCCACGCTCCGCACGTCCCAGGTCAGGTACGTCAGGGGCCGCGTCAGCACGTCCAGGTCGTCGGGCAGGGCGGCGGTGAGGAATGTCAGCGTGACGTGTACCTGGGCGTTCTGGAAGTCGTAGACGCTGCTCGTCGGTGTCACCCGGACGCCGGTCTGGGGCAGGGCGGGGACGGCGGCGGGGTCGCTGCCCATCAGCCGGTAGCTTTTGCCGTCCACGCGGATCAGGCTGACCAGGGGGTGGGGCTGGTGCGTCCAGTGCCGCGTCACGTCGTCGGTCAGGCGGTCCGCTTCCGACCAGATGCTCAGGTAGGGGTCGCTGGTGACGAGCGGCACGGCGGGCGGGCGGAGCGCGGGCGGGGCCGGCCGGGTAGGCGCGGCGGGCACGGCCTGTCGGACCGAACTCGCGCGGAGCGGCTGCGTGTGGGCGCACCCGGCGCTCAGAGCCAGCGCCGCGCCCGTCACGGTCATGCGGGCCGCACACCGCCGGAGGCGCTTCATGTCTGTCAAGTCCGTTCTCTCCTCTCGGTGTCTGAAGCCAAAGTCGGGGGCAAAACAAAGGAGCAGGGCCGGGCGCGGCCCCTGCTCCCGAAACGACTTTCCGGTGCCCGCGCCCCTCAGCGCGGGCTATAGGTCGCAGCAAACTTGCTCCCATCGAAAAAGGAACCGTCGGTCCCGGCTGCACCCGCAGCGCCGTGTCCCGTGGTCTGCTTGTCCGTGGAGTTCACCGGCGTGTTGCCCGGAGACACCGTCTGGCCGCGCAGCCACTTGACGTGCCCATCGGCCATCAGATAGTTCGCGGCGTCCGTGTGCCTCCCGAGGGGCTGGTTGTTGTAGTAGAGCTGGTCGCCGGGCAGCACGATGCCGTTGGCATAGCCCGTCGCGTAGAAGGCCTTTGTGGAGATGGTAAGATCAACGCCTGTGAGCGGCCCAAGCCCCGTTCCAGCACCGGAAAAGACCGTGTTGCCTTTCGAGGAGCCTTCGTCCGTGTCCACGATGTCGCCCACGTTGCCGACCGCCTCGCACGCCATGATCGTGAGTGCCGGGGAGTTCATCTGGGACAGCGCGCCTGCGGTATAGTAGGGGATGCCGCCGTTGAAGAAGTAGGACACCGGGGAGAGCGTCGTCCCACCCATGCCCGCCGCCGGGGCCGTGCTGTCATCCGGGCACTTGAAGACGCCGGTGCTCTTGACGAACGGGTAAATCGCCCCCGCCCACCCTATTCCGTAACCCGTCGGGGGGGTGCCCAACAGGGTGACGCCCGCCGGGTACTTCTCGTCGCTGTCCTGGGTGTACTGGATGAGGGCCAGGCCGATCTGCTTCTCGTTGGACTGGCACGAGGCGCGGCGGGCGTTCTCCCTGACCTTCTGGAAGACGGGGAACAGGATAGCAGCCAGAATCGCGATAATGGCGATCACAACGAGCAGCTCGATCAAGGTGAAGCCACGGCGGCTCCTGGCTGAAACAGACATGGTACACGTATCCTTTCGTGAGTCCGACAAGTGCGGGAGCAAATCAAGAAGCATCAGCAAAATATTCGGATGACGCCCGCACGGCCAGGCGCGGCGTCACGGTCGTGCGCTGCGGCGGGAGCATAGGGTCCCGCATCCGATTTTCCAGGAACCGCCAGCCGGTCCGGCACATCTCCTCGACCGGCTGGACGATGGTGCTGAGAGGGCGCTCCAGGTACTCCGTGTCCTCGATGCCGTCACATCCGACCAGCGCGACCTGCTCCGGGACCCGCAGGCCCAGGTCGCACAGGCCCCGGTAGGCCCCCAATGCCATGTCGTCGTTGTAGCAGAAGATCGCCTCCGGGCAGCCGTGCCGCCCGACAAACTCGCGCAGCGCCTGCCGGACATCCGCCCGCTGCTTGGTCGGGGCGAGGATCGTCTCCGGCTCCAGGCCGGCCTCCGCCATGACGGCATGGTAGGCGTCGCGCCGCGCCTCCCCGGCGGCCCCTGCGGGGACCAAAAACGCCACCCGCCGCCGCCCCGACCCGAGCAGGTGCCGTACCGCCTCCGTCGCCCCGGTCTGGAGGTCGATCGCCACGAAGTCCGAACAGTCTTCGTGGTAAGCCCCGATGCTCACGAACGGCAGCGAGGAGAGGGGGTTCGCGCGCAGGAAGGCGTGGACGTAGGCCGCCCCCTGGAACGCGATGACCCCGTCCACGGGCCAGCCGGCCAGCCCGGATCCGTGGCCTGCCCGGTCCGGGTCGCCTGCCATCTCCCGGATCACGACCTCGTAGCCGCCCTGCCGCGCCTGCTGCTGGAAGTGGCGGATGACCTGCGCGAAGAAGGGCGCGTGCGTGTTGGCGATCCAGAGCGCGACCGTCCGGCTATGCCGCGCGGCCAGGGTCCGGGCCGCCAGGTTCGGCTGGTAGCCCAGGTCGCGGGCCGCCCGCAGCACCCGCTCGCGCGTTTCGAGGCTGATCGCCTTGGGGCTGTTGCTGAGGACATACGAGGCGGTCGCGGCGCTCGCCCCGGCGGCGGCGGCGACGTCTTTCAGTGTGCTGTTTCGCATCATTCAGTCTGACTGGTGAAGCGCTTCACCCGATCCCATACGCATTATAAGGGAAAACCGCGCTTGTGTCAAGCATCACGGGAATTATTTTCGCGAGTGATTATCTTTGGCGGGATGTTCCCGGCTCGGGCTGCCGACCGGGTGATGCCTGAGAAGACGGGCGGGGACCTTTGATCTGGTATAATGCCGGCATGGGTGCTCTTGCAGTGGAAGAGGCGGTCGATGAAGCTCCGATTGATGAAGCTCTGCTGGCGCGCTACGCGGAACGGCTGACGGGCCTCCGCTTGGGCGCATTCGGCGTGGTGGAGGCACTGACAGTCTCGCCCGAGCCGGACAGGCACCTGGCCGTGCCGCGCCTGCGGGTCCTGCCCGAGAGCGGCGTCGAGGGGCAGTACCCCGGCAAGCAGTGGTGGCAGGGGCGGCGCGTGCCGGGACGGCAGGTCTCCGCCGTCAGCGCCGACGTGCTGGATGCCCTGGGCATCGCCTATGACGTCCCCGGCGACAACCTGATCTTGCGCGGCCTGGACCTGTCGCGCTTCGCGCCCGGCGACACGTTGCGGCTGGGCGAGGCACTCTTGACGGTAACGCCGACGCCGCACCGGCCCTGCGCGAAGCTGGCCCGGCGGACGACGCTGACCAAGATGCGGGCGATCAGCCGGGGGATGTTCCGGGGCCTGCTGCTGGACGCCCTCCACCCCGCCGAAGTCCGCGTGGGCGATGTCGCGGAGCGGGTCGTGGGGGTTTAGCTCCCTCGCCGCCCTGGAACAATGGACCCGTGATGAAACTCCGCCCCGTACTCTTTCTTCTCCTGCCCCTGCCCGTGCTGCTGGCCGGGTGCGCGCGGCCCCAGCCCACCGTAGACGAAGTGGCCGGGCCAACCACGCCGCACGACCTCCGCATCGGGCCGAACCCGCCGGGCGGCGCGAGTGAGGCCCCGACCGGGGCGGGCGCGGGCGGCTCGGCGGCGGCGGGCTATGAGGCGGGCCGCGTCGGCGGCACCATCGAGGCCCCGACCCTGCCGCCGCAGCCCAGGGGCATCACCTACAGCCGCATGTCGCCGGTCGGCAGCAGCGGGTCGGGCTTGGGCGACCGGGGCAACCCGATCCCCCCCGATGTGTCGCTCGCGGCCCCGCCCGAGGCGGTCAAAAAGTCGCAGTTCGCCCCGGCTTCCACGGCCCCAATGCCGCCGCCGCAGTAGCCCGCGCCCCCTAGGAGACACTTCCCCATGCCCTACGAAGGCCAAGCCGCCGTCCTGAACGAAGCCGGGCGCGACGTCGAAGTCGAAGACATCACCATTGACGACCCCGGACCGGGCGAGGTGCTGGTGAGGCTGGCGGCGTCGGGCGTCTGCCACACCGACCTGACGGTGAAGAATCTGAACGGCAACGGCATGGCCTTCCCCATCGTGCTCGGCCACGAGGGCGCGGGCCACGTCGAGGCGGTCGGCGAGGGCGTACAGGGCTTGGAAAAGGGTGACGCCGTAGTCATCGCCTACCGCGCGCCGTGCGAGCAGTGCCCGGCCTGCAAACGCGGCGATCCCCGGCACTGCTACCAGGCCCTGCGCGCCGGCCCGCGCGTCCGCCGCCGCCGCGACGGGGCCGTCTGCTCCCAGGTGCTGCGCTGCGGGACGTTTGCGACTTACACGGTGGTTCATGCCAAGGCCGCGATCAAGATGCCCCCTGAGATGCCCCTGGACCGGGCCTGCCTCATCGCCTGCGGCGTGGTCACGGGCGTGGGTGCGGCGATGAACACCACGCCGGTCTTTGCCGGCGCGCGCGTGGCCGTGATCGGCTGCGGCGGCGTGGGCCTGTCAGTCATCCAGGGCGCGCGCTTGCAGCACGCCCGGCAGATCATCGCCGTGGATGTCAACGCGAAAAAATTGGAGCAGGCGAAGGCGTTCGGCGCGACGGACACGGTGAACGCGAAAGACGGCGACCCCGTCGCGCGGGTGCGGGCGCTGACCGAGGACGGCTGGGACGGCGGCGTTGAGTACGCCTTCGAGGCCACCGGCATCCCAGTCTGCACGGAGCAGGCCATCAAGATGCTGTCCTACGGCGGCACGGCCACGACCATCGGCTTCCCCGCGTCGGACGACGCTGTGACGCTCAACTTGGGCGACATGGCGACCGGCGTCTACTGGAACAAGGCCGGGCTGCGCGTCTGTCACTGCGGCGACGCCCTGCCGTCGCACGACTTCCCGCTGCTGGCCCAGCTTTATCTCCAAGGGCAGCTCAAGCTGGATGAGATGGTGACGGAGCGGATCAATCTGACGCAGGTGAACGAGGCCTTCGAGGCCATGCACGGGGGCGACGTGCTGCGGAGCGTGATCGTGTTCTAGCTTTTCTTGGGAGCGAATCGGCTTATGACGAACCTGACCCGGACCAGGCGCACCGGCCCCGGTGCCCTCGGTCTGGCCGCCGCCCTGCTTCTCTGCGGCCTCGGCCCGCACCGCGCCGATGCCCAACAGGCAGTTCCTACCGCTCCGGCGCTCCCGTCAGACCCGCCGCCGGACGTGGCCCCGCTGTTCGACGATCCGCACGAGTCCATTCGCAAGGGGCTTCTGTTCTATGCCGTGTCGCCCCGGACGGAGAAAGATTTAAGGAGGTTGGGTGCGACTTCGGCCCCGTTCTCGGTCACTATCCCGATTGAGGTTGATTGGGCGAACAGCCGGGTCCATGTTGCCGCCGACATCGATGGTCGCAAAGTCCGCCTGATCTTAGACACCGGCGGCGGGCCAAGGATTATACTGAACGATGCGGCCGCTGAAGGCCTTAAACTGAGAAACCTACACACAACCACTTTAGGCGGCGCGCAGGGCAACGAGGCGGTGACTGAGGGGCTAGCACCGAGTATGACTTTGGGTAGGCTGACACTTGGGGGCATTGGCGTTATGGTCAAGCATGACGTTTCTTCCTATGACGCCTCCACCTTAGGCACCGAGGTGTTTGAGCGTTACCGCCTGACGCTAGACTTCGGGGCCAAGACGATGACGCTGGTACGCGGGGGCGGCCCTGTCGCGTCCCCTACCAACACCACCTCGATTTCCATGCCCTTCCGCAATGATTCGGGTGATATGTTCATTCCGGTCCGAGTGCTTGATCGGCCGGCCTGGGCCATGATTGACAGCGGCTCCGACGTGAACGAGCTTTCGCTTGGCGCGGCAAAACACGCGGCGGCACAGCTCCCGCCTTCCGAGTCTGTCACACTTGCCGCTGATAGCAAGATCGGCACGGGCAGCACACACCCGAGCGTGACCGCCTTAGTGCTCGGGGTTCCCGTCCCGATCTTTATCAAAACGGGCCAAGCCGACGCCCTCGCCGATGGATTTAGGTATGGCACGACGAGTCAAATAGGCCTCTCGTTTATAGAAGATGAATTTAACCAGTATCACAGCGTTCCCACAGGCGTAATACTTGGTTTGCCCTTCCTTCTCCAGTTCCGGCGCGTGACCATTGACTATCCGAACCATCTGCTGACACTTGAACAGCCCGAACATGGCGTGGCCGTTCTTGCGGCTGTGGGTGCGAAGGGGCCAAACAAGGTGTGGCCGGGGTACGAGTGGCGGCGGGTCGGCGACGGCTGGGTCGAGTGCCCCGTTAAGAGAGCCGCCCCGCCCGCCGTAGCCCCGCCCGCAGGCACACGCGTCACGGTCCACGGCGGGTCGCCGGATGTGGTCGTCTCTTTGACGAACAGCAGGGTTATCACCGTCACCGTCAAAGGCGTCAGTAGGACCTACTCTTGTCTGCCGGGTTCGGCGGTTGAGGTCTCCGCCGACGGTAGCGCTCATATCACCCCGCCGGGCGGCTGAGGCGGTCGGCAGACAGAAAGAGAGCAAGAACTCATGCCGGAACTGCCGGAAGTCGAGACGCTGCGGCGCGGCCTGGCACGGCACCTGACGGGGCGGACGGTGGGCATCACGCGCGTCCCCGTCCCCAAAATGCTCAAGGGAACCATGACGGATGCGGCGGTGTTCGGGGAAAGTCTGCGGGGTGTACGCATCGACTCCGTGGGCCGGCGCGGCAAGCACTTGATAATTGCGCTGGATTCGGGGTATTATCTACTGCTTCACCTAAATATGCGCGGCCAGCTTTTGGTTTTGCCCGGCGACGCGCCCGACGGTAGGTATTTGTCAGCGGCTTTCGCTCTGGACGATGGCCGCGAGCTGCGCTTCCACGATATGTGGACCTGGGGCGAGATGCGGCTGGCGACGGCGGACGAACTGGCGGCCCATCCCGCGCTGTCCCGCATGGGGCCGGAACCGCTGGAAGAAGCGTGGGTGCCGGCTCATCTCCGGCACGGCCTGACGAAGCGGCCCAGGACGGCCATCAAAGCAGTTTTGCTGGATCAGACTGTGGTCGCCGGGGTTGGCAACATTTATGCAGACGAGTCTTTGTTCCGGGCGGGAGTGCAGCCCCTGCGTCCTGCCGGGTCACTGAGCGAGGCCGAGATCGGGCGGCTGCACCGGGCGATCCGCCAGGTGCTCGCCGAGGCGACGGCGGGCGGTGGGACGACGAGCGACAACTATGTAGACGCCGAAGGGCAGATCGGGCGGTACGTGCCGCACGTCTATGACCGGGGCGGGCTGCCCTGCGTCTCCTGCGGCGCGCCTCTGACGCGCACCCGCGTGGCGGGGCGCGGCACGGTCTACTGCGCCGTCTGTCAGCACTAAAGACTGTCGAGAAACTGTCGAGAATTTACGGATGGAAACTCTGGGGCAATCGTGTCCCTATGCTGAGGAGCACTACGAAACTATGTCGGTATCTGAAGATGTTGTGACGGGCGAGCACGCCGCCGCGGACACGGAGGCCACTCCCGCAGCCGTGGCAGAGGTGACGGCCCCCGCCGCCCCGGCCAACGGGACGGGGGAAGCCGCCCCCGCGCCTGCTCCCGTCGCAGCGCCCCCCGTGGCAGCGCCCCCTGCCGCCGCGTCCCCCCCGCCCCGCGCGTTCGAGAAGCAGATGAGTCAATCTGACTTTGAGAGCATGTTTAAAGAGCTGGGCGAGGGCGATGTCGTCGTGGGCACCGTTGTCCACATCGACAAGGACGGTGTCCTCGTCGATGTCGGCAGCAAGAGCGAAGGCATCATCCGGCTGAACGAGCTGTCCCGTGAGCCGTTTGACAGCGTCGATGAGGTCGTCAAGGTCAACGACTCGGTCAAGGTCGTCGTTATCGGACGCACCGACGAAGGCCAGCTGCTGCTTTCCAAGAAGCGCGCCGATTTCGAGAAGGCCTGGGACAAGGTCATCGAGGCCATGAACGCCGGCACGATCCTGCACGCCATGGTGACGGAGCGTGTCAAGGGCGGCCTGGTCGTTGACCTGGGCATCCGTGGCTTCGTCCCCGCCTCGCACGTCGGCTCGGGTGACTTCAAGCACCAGAACCTGGACAAGCACGTCGGCCAGAGCATCCCCCTGAAGGTCATCGAGGTGGACCGGGACCGGCGCAAGGTCGTCCTGTCCAACCGCGAGGCGACCGAGGAAGAGCGGCGGCAGCGCAAAGACCAGACACTAGAGTCACTCAAAGAGGGCGAGGTCCGCAAGGGCATCGTCCGCCGCGTCACCGACTACGGCGCGTTCATCGACCTGGGCGGCATCGACGGCCTGCTGCATGTTTCGGAGATGTCTTGGTCGCGGATCAAGCACCCGAGCGAGGTCCTGCGGAACGGCCAAGAGCTGGACGTCATGATCCTCAAGCTCCGGCTGGATCAGGGGCGCATCAGCCTGGGTCTGCGGCAGATCCTGCCCGACCCGTGGACGGAGCTTGGCGACAAGTACAAGCTCGGCGATGTAGTCAAGGTTGAGATTTCGCGACTGGTTCCCTTCGGGGCCTTCGTCGTGCTGGAGGAGGGCGTCGAGGCGATCATCCCCACTTCGGAGCTGTCCGAGCGGCGGATCGCAAAGCCCTCGGATGCCGTCAACCCCGGTGACCAGGTCGAGGCGCGCATCATCGAGATGCGCCTCGAAGAGCGCAAGATGACGCTGTCCATCCGCCGGATGGTCGAGAACGCCGCGCCGCAGCCGTATGTGCCGGAGCCGGACCTGGGCGGCGGACGCCGCGACCGGGGTGGCCGGGATGCCGTCGGGCGTGACGGGCGCGACCGCGAGGGCGGCATCGTCGCCCCGGCCTCGGCCCCGCCGCGCGAGCGGCCCCGCCGCGAGCGTGCCGGTGGCGGAGGCGGTCGTGGCCGCGACACGGGCTTTGGCGGAGACACCGAGGACGATTACAAAGAGTTCAAGAACTATCGCGCCAACCAGCGCGAGGAGACGTTCGGCACCAGCCTGGCGGACATCTTCGGCAAGCTTGGCAAGGACCTGGGCGCGGACGCGCCCGAGCCGGAGACGGAACCCACCGCCGAAGGGGAGGCGAAAGAGTAGAATCCATAAAAAGCCCCTGCACCCGCAGGGGCTTTTTTCGTTGGGAAGATTCTTGGATCAGACGTCTTGGATCAGACATGCGGGTTTTAGGCATCACCGGGGGCATTGCCACGGGCAAGAGCACCGTGACGCAGATGCTGGCCGACCTGGGTGCACCGACGGTCAGCGCGGACGCCCTGGCGTATGACCTCCTCGCGCCGGGGACGGTGACAACGCGCGCCGTCCTGGACGTCTTCCCCGGCTGCGCGGACCCCTCCGACGGCGCGCGTCTGACGGTTGATCGCCGCGCCCTGGGAAAGATCGTCTTTGCTGACCCGGCAGCGCGTGCCCGGCTGGAAGCCCTGACGCACCCCGCCATCATCGCCGCCTTGCGCCGCCAAGCCGCCGCATGGCGCGAAGCCGAGGGCCGGTGCGCCGCCGCCGAAATCCCGCTGCTGTTCGAGGCAGACTTGGTCTCGCTCCCGGACCGCGTGGTCGTCGTCGCCTGTGGAGAGGCCGTTCAGATCGCCCGGATGCGCGCGCGGATCGGAGTCTCGGAAGAGGAAGCGCGGGAGAGACTTTCGGCGCAGTGGCCGCTGGCCGAGAAGACCGCGCGGGTGGATGTCGTTATCACGACCGACAGCGATCTCGAAGACACGCGGCGGCAGGTCGAAGCGCTCTGGAAGACACTATGACCGACATACTAATACCTCCGGGGTTCACGCTCTGGATGACCGGCCTGTCCGGGGCGGGCAAGTCCACGCTGACGGGGCATCTGGCCCGCCTGCTGCGCGCGCGCGGCCTGCGGGTCGAACTGCTGGATGGCGACGAGGTGCGGACGCACCTGTCCAAAGGGCTGTCTTTTTCCAAAGAAGACCGCGACATCAACGTCCGCCGCATCGGCTATGTCGCCCGCCTGCTCGCCCGCAACGGCGTGGTGGCCCTGACCGCAGCTATCTCGCCGTATCGGGACGTGCGCGAGGAGGTCCGGGCCGAGCACCGCGCCGATGGCGTTCCGTTCATCGAGGTTTACGCCAGCGCCAGCCTGGATGCTTTGGCGGGGCGCGACGTCAAGGGCCTGTACAAAAAGGCTCTGGCCGGCGAGATCGCCCACTTCACCGGCGTCTCCGATCCCTACGAGCCGCCGCAAAGCCCCGAGATTACTGTTCAAACAGATCGTGACAGCGTGGAAGAGTCGCTCGCGCAGATCATGGAGGAATTGACGCGGCGTGGGCTGGCAGGAGCATAGGCGACAAACGAGGCAAAGAAAAAGAGGACCATCGCTGGCCCTCTTTTTCGTAGTAGCCCGTAGGGGAGTCGAACCCCTCTCTAAAGCGTGAAAAGCTCTTGTCCTAACCGATGAACGAACGGGCCGCTTCCGTAAATGACGGGGCCATGATACCCAACACGCCGGGCCTTTGTCAACCGACGCGCCTCCGAGGAACATCGCCGAATGACCCCTCTTTTGGAACACCCCGTGCGTCACCTGCTGGCGCGGCTTGCGACGGACACGCCGCGCTGGATCGTCGGCCTGGCGGGCCTGCCGGGTTCGGGGAAAAGTACCCTGGCCGCGCGCCTGGCCCGCGAGGTCAACGACGTGGCGGGGCCGGACGCTGCGGCGGCCCTGGGCATGGACGGCTTTCATCTGAGCCAGGCGGCGCTGCGGCGGATGCCGGACCCGGAAGCGGCCTTCCGGCGGCGCGGTGCCCCGTGGACCTTCGATGTTGCCGCCCTGGCCGGGCGTCTGCGCGACCTGCGCGGCGCGGCGGGCCAGAAGACAGCCCCGTGGCCGGAGTTTGGGCATGAGGTAGGCGATCCCATCGAAGCCGGGCAGACGGTGGCGGCTGGGACGCGCCTGATACTGGTGGAAGGGCTTTATCTGCTGAAGCGCGACGCGGGGTGGGGGGATGTCAGCGGCGTCTTCGATGAACGGTGGTACTTGGATACGCCGCTTGATGTCAGCCTGGAGCGCCTGGCCCGGAGGCACATCGCCGTCTGGGGGCTGACACGCGCCGAGGCCGAGGCGCGGATCGCCGAGAACGACGGGCACAACGCCCAGCTTGTCCTGGAAACGCGCGACGGGGCGGACTGGTTGCTGGCGGGAGGGTAAGACCCGGCCCTGGAAGGCCGGGCGCGGTTCAGCGCAGGGAGGCGGCGAGGCGCATCTGCGCGGGCAGGACGCGGCGGGCACCGGCGTAATGGGCGACGTAGTAGCTGTCGCCCAGGTCGTCCATGCGGACGCCCTTGTGGGCGTTGGCCGCGTGGATGAACTTGCCGCCGCCGGCGTAGATGCCGACGTGCGAGATGCCGCGCTTGTAAGTGCCCTTGAAGAACACCAGGTCGCCCGGCTGGAGCTGATCGTGCGAGATGGGCGCCCCGTGGATGTACTGCTCGGTGGCCGTGCGGGGCAGGTCCACACCGCCGGTGGCGCTGAGGATGTAGCGGACGAACCCGGAACAGTCAAAGCCGGACCGCGACGTGCCGCCCATGACGTAGCGCGTGCCCCGGAAGGCGTAAGCGGCCTGGACGACGTTGCCGCTCGCCAGCGCCTGGTTCTGCGCCAGGACGTGCGCCCCGTTTGCGGGCGGCGCGTGGTGCGCGGCGCGGCGGGGGCCGGAGCGGTGGAAGGAGTGGGCGGAGGTCGAGAGGACGGGGAGCAGGGTGGCCGCGCAGGTCGCCAGCGTCATCGCTAGGAGCCGCGGGCGGCGGTTGATACACGGAAACAGCAAGAGCAAGAGTTCCTTTCGGGTTCATCTTCGGAGCACGGGGCCTGAAACTTCAGCTTTGTGGCTTTTCAGCCTCTCGGCTTTCACGGCGGTGCGGGCGAGACTTTTCGTAAGGAGCGGAGTCCAGAAAAGCGTCAGGCGGCTTGTGCATTATTTCACGGGATGCGTCGCAGCCAAGTCATCTTAACACAGGTTCGGCGATTCCGCAAGGCGAATCGGCAAAGTTTCGGCTATTTCCCCGGTATTTTTGCGCGGGTCGGTTTACGGGGGGGCGGGCTGCTCGCCCAGCACGGAGGCCGTCTCGGCTTGCACCGTGCTCGCCTCGGCCCCGATGGGGCGGGTGCGCGGCGTCGTCACCCAGGCCCGGTCCTGGAGCAGATGGCTGACCTGGGCGACCAGCGTCACGGACAGCTTGAGCGTCGTATAAACCAGGGCCAGAAGGCCGTAAGCCCAGTACCAGGCCCCCAGACCGCGCCGGGCGCGCGGCGGGGCGCAAAGGTAAGTCGCCAGCAGGACGAGCGGCCCGCAGGCCAGGTTCAGCGCGGCGGTGGCGACGAAGAACGGGCTGCCGAACCAGTGGATGGGGATGTGGACGATCCAGGACGTCAGCACGAGCGAAAAGAACTGGATCGAAACGGCGGGGTAGACCTCGCGCCAGGCCAGCAGATAGAACCAGAGGACTTTCTGGCCCGGCCTGAAGTGGGGGGACCGCAGGACGGGCAGCGTATAGCGCAAGGCGACTTCGAGCCAGCCCTGCGCCCACCTCTTGCGCTGCGTGACCCAGTCGCGGGCGGCCAGAGGGGCCAATTCGGCGGAGACGATGTCACGGTCGTGGGCCAGGCGGCAGCCGGACAGCAGGGCGCGGACGCTGACGTCGATGTCTTCGGTCAGCATGGCGGGGTTCATGCCGAGCCGCGTCAGCGTCCCGCGCCGCCAGTAGCCGTTGGAGCCGCCGAAGATGGCCGTCCCGCTCAGGGCCGCCCGGCCCGGATGCGAAACGGCGTAGATGGTGTCGAACTCGACGGCGACGGTGCGCGTGAGCCAGTTGTGGGCGTGGTTGCGGATCAGGCACCGGCCCTGCACCATGTCGCTGCCGCTGCCGAGCCAGCGCCAGGCCCGCCGGAAGCAGTCCGGGGCGGGCAAGTGATCGGCGTCGAAGACCGCCACGACGTCGCCGGTCGCCGCGCCTAGGGCGGCGTTGACGTTCTCCGCCTTGGAGCGGCTGCCCGAGACGCGCAGGGGCAGCAGGCGCGGGTCGCGCGCGGCGATCTCCTGGAGGTCGGCTTCGACCGCGAGTGACTCAGGCGTGTTGTAGGCCAGGATGACTTGGAACAGGCCCGGCGGCACATCGACGCGCGTCAGCAGGTGGGTGACGGTTTCGAGGATGATGTCCTGCTCGTTGGGGAGGTAGGCGGCGACGATGGCCGTGCAGGCGGGCAGCGGGGGCAGGCCTGGAGGCGGGCGGTCCCGGACGCGCCAAGCCGACCACGCCTCCCAGAGCAGCATCGCGCTGGTCAGCGCGTAGACGCCCGCGACGGCGGCTTGGAGGCCGGCGACCAGGCCGGGGTGGGCGCGGGCGAGGGCGACGTCCGCAGCCGTCGGCACGGCGACCAGGAGGAGCAGGACCAGCAGGATGCTGCCCCAGGGCAGGGGCGCGGGCCGCCGGGGGAGCCGGGCGGAGCGCCTGGCCCAGCGTCTGCGCCACGATTCGGGTTTGGGCATGGGGCACTCACGGTCGAAAGCGGCCACGGTGCCGCACCCGGCAGGTTCGCCGCCGCCCGCCGCCATTCCTCCTGCCGCCCGGCGACCTGGCGACCAGGGGCGTCCGTGGGGGCAGCGAAAAATCGCGCGCGGCGTGGAACTTTTTGCCCCCGAAGGCCGCTCTCAAAGCCCGGAGGAAACGAACCCATGATCAACCGCAACCGCAAGGCCGCGTTCGCACTCGTCCCGGCCGCCCTGGCCCTCGCCGTCCCGGCGTTCGCCCAGATGGCCCACCGCCCGAACGTGATCCAGCGCCACCCGACCGCCACCGGCGTCGCCGCCGCCATCGCCACCCATCACGCGCTGAAGGTCGCCGCGCGCAACCGCAAGATGCACGGCCAGAAGCTGAACTTCGCCCAGCGCCACCCGACCATGTCCGGCATCGGCGCGGGCGTGTTCACCCGCCACGAGATCAAGGCGCACACGGCCCATTAGGTCCGGCAGCCCGATTCGACGATGCCCGCCGCTGTCACCGACAGCGGCGGGCGTTTTTTTGCCGGCGGCTCACCGTGTCATCACTCCCGAAAGGAAACCTTAACGATGGCAGGACGAGGCGGGACACACGAGCAGCCCGTCGAGGCCGGCAAGAAGGGCGCGGAAACGCGCGCGTCGCACCACACCGAGGGGGAGCACGCGGGCGCAGGGCGGCAGTGCGGAGCAGCACGCCAAGGCCGGCGCGCAGAGCCATAAGAGCAGCTAGCCTGGCGCGAGTGCCGATTTGAGAAGAAGCCCGCCGGTGCATGACGCACGGGCGGGCTTCTTGTGCTCGTTTAAGACGCGTTCAGGAGGCCCTCTAGTCGGTCAGCGATACCCCGATCTTGCGCTGGACGTCTTCCAGCACGGTTAGGCCCTGGCGCACTTTCTCCAGGCCGTCCCCGATCATCGGGATCATGCCGTTTAAGATCGCCGCCTCGCGGATCGTCTGCGTCTCGGCTCCCTCCATCGTCAGGCGGTGGATGTGGGTGTTGGCGACCAGGACCTCGTGGACGGCGACGCGGCCGCGCGTCCCCAGGTTGTCGCACTTGGCGCAGCCCGGCCCCTCCCATAGCGTCGTGCCCGGCACGGCGGGCCCGCCCAGGGCGCGGTACATCGCCAGCGTGTCGTCGTCGGGGACGAACTCGCGCTTGCAGTGCGGGCACAGGCGGCGTACCAGCCGCTGGGCGACCACGCCCACGACCGTCGAGGCGATCAAAAACGGGGCGACGCCCATGTCCAGCAGGCGGCTGACCGCGCCCGCCGCCTCGTTGCAGTGCAGCGTCGAGAGCACCAGGTGCCCCGTTAGGGCGGCCCGGAAGGCGATCTCCGCCGTCTCGGCGTCGCGGATCTCGCCGACGAGCACCACGTCGGGATCTTGTCTCAAGATGGCCCTGAGCTGGCGGGCGAAGGTCAGGCCCGCGCGCTCGTTGACGTTGGACTGGCTGATGCCTTCGAGTTCGTACTCCACGGGGTCCTCGCAGGTGAGGATGTTGGTGGCGGGCGACTTCAGCGCATTCAGGGCGGCGTACAGGGTGGTGGTCTTCCCGCTGCCCGTCGGGCCGGTGACCAGGATGATGCCGTGCGGCTTGCGGATCAGCTTGTTGAAGCCGTCCAGGTTGTGCGGCGAGAAGCCCAAGGCGTCCAGGCTCATCGAGGCCGTGCTGCGGTCCAGGATACGCATGACCACGCGCTCGCCGTACTGAGTCGGCAGGGTCGAGACGCGCAGGTCGACCATCTTGCCTTCGACGCGCAGGGAGATGCGGCCGTCCAGCGGCAGGCGGCGCTCGGCGATGTCCATCTCGGCCAAGATCTTGATGCGCGAGACGGTCGCGGCCAGCAGGTTGCGCGGGACCGTCTTGATGGTCTGGAGCTGGCCGTCGATCCGGTAGCGGATCAGGAAGTCTTTCTTGCGCGGCTCGATGTGGATGTCCGACGTCCGCCGCCGGACCGCTTCGGAGAACAGGGTGTTGACGAACCGAATGACGGGGGCTTGCTCGCCCGGACGGACGTTCTCGCCCAGGTCCATCTCCTCGTCCTCGGGGACGATCAGGTCCAGCGAGTCCAGGCTCGCCAGCTCGATGGTCGCGGACATGGCCGACGAGTGGGCGTCGTTCTCCGAGGCGTGGTAGGCGCGCTCCAGCGCCCCGAGCAGGCCGCTCTCCGAGGCCAGCAGCGGCTCGACCCGGCGGCGCGTCTCGCGCTGCACGTGGTCAATCGCCTCGACGTCCCACGGGTCGGCCATCGCCAGCCGGAGGCGGCCCGGCCCGTTCTCGGGGTCGTTGATGGTCAGCGGCAGAAGCAGGTAGCGCTGGGCGATCTCCAGGGGGACCAGGGCGACGGCGAACGGGTCGGGCGGTTCGAGCGTGACGTCGACGTACCCGACCTCCATCTGGTCGGCGCGCGCCTCGGTGACCTGCTCCTCGGTGGCCCAGCCGTTGCCGACGAGGATCGAGCCGAGCCTCTGCCCGGTGGAGTTTTGCAGCTCCAGGGCCTGCCGGATCTGCTCCGCCGTGGTGATGCCCTGTTCGACCAAGAGGTCGCCCAGGCGCGGCGTGGTAAGGCGTGGTGGGTTCAATGTCTGCATGGTTTTTCGTGGCCGCTGGTCCGCGGCCCGCTGAGAGTGTGTACAGGAGGCCCCCGTCCCGATCCTGGGGTGCCGGAGAAGACCAGAGAAGCACAGGAGGTGCGCGGCAGCGCCTTCCCCTCTGGCTCCCCAGAATTGGGGCGGGGGGCCTTGCTACGGCTGTGCCCCGCCCGCCGCCGTGACGACGGGCGAGACGCGCCCGCTGGCGGTAACGGTGATCGCCCCCTGCGTATCCGTGCGCCAGACGGCGCAGCCTGCGGCCTCCAGCCGGTGCAGCGTGGGCGCGGCGGGCGCGTCGCCCGGCCCGCAGGAGATCACGGCCACAGCGGGCGTCGCCCGCCGCAGCATCTCGGGGGACGGGGTGCCCTCCGCCCGGGCGGCGACCTCCAGGATCATGTCCGTGCAAGGCCCCCGGCACTCGATCTGCCGGCCGGCCTGGCTGACCATCTCGCGCTCGGCCTGTGCCGTGGTCGCTGCCTCGAACAGGAACGCCGTCCCGCCGTAGTTGACCCGGCAGACCAGCGGGTCGCGCCGTGTGGCCGCGCCCGTGGGGGGGGGCCACACGGCGGACGCGAACAGCATCGCGCCGACCTGGATGACGTCGCCGCCGCCCGCCTCGCTGGAGGGGATGTGCCGCCGCCGAATCGCTTCCAGGGCGTCGCGCCGCGCCTGCCCCGCGTCCGCCACGGTGTTGTCCCAGACGCGCGAGACGACCAGGCCGCTGCCCAGCAGGGCGGGGACTCCGCCGATGCTGGACTCGTCCGGCGCGGTCAGGATCAGCAGATCGACCGTCCGAACGCCCATCCGCCGCAGCGTGTCGGCGACGGCCGGCCCCGACTCGGCGCTGCCGGCGTCCAGCAGGATCGTGCGGCCCTCGGGCGAGCGGACTAGGGTGCAGTCCGCCCCCCCGACATCCAAAAAAGTCACCGCAAGGCGGGGTACCTGGCGGCGCGGGTGGCCGCTCCGCCAGGCGAGGCCGAGCAGCGTCCCGATCAGGGTCAGCGCGATCAGAAGCAGAACGAAGGAGCCGCGCCAGAGGGCGCGCGATCTCATCGCCGCATCCCCGTGGGCGCGTTTGTTGGTTTGATTGTCGGGAGAATCCGTGATTTATGCAGGGCCGTCATTGTCCCATTGTAGCACGGCGGATGGGGAATGTCCTAAACGGGTATGACGAGGCTCTGCCGCCGCGTTAGACGCGCGGGAGCGAAAGGCTGATAATCACTCATGGAGATTCATGGAGATGCACCACCTCCGACGGGGCAACGGCTTCCCGCCGCTGCTGATCCACGGAATTGGCGGGGGCTGGCGGTCGTGGGGGCCGGTGCTCGACGCCCTGGCCGCCGGCGTGAGGTCATCGCGGTCGATCTGCCGGGCTTCGACGAGACGCCGCTGCCCGGCGCGGTGTCCATCCGTACCCTCGCCCACGCCCTCACCGCATGGGTAGACGCGCACGATCTCCTCGGCGTGGACGCCGCTGGCAGCGCGGCTTCTTCGCCACTTCCGTCAGCCTGTCTGTCAGCCTGGTCCGACTGCTGCAACCCATCATGCCGCTGTTCACGAACAACCCCGTGGGCCGGACGTCCTTCGGCGTACTGCTGCCTGATCCAGCCTTCGGCGAGACGCAGCAGGGGGCAGCCAAAGGCACGATCAAGGGCCGCCTCGTGGGAGGGGGAGCGCGCGGTCGCCGCCTGTGATATTTTTCACAAAGCACCCGCGCGGCGGTTGATTCGCTTCGGCCCATGCGGTATACTATCGCCACCAATGCCTTCATCGATGCCTTCCCTGCGCCTGCGCGGACTGACGATGGCCTTCGGCCAGCGGCTTCTGTTCACCCATGTCGAGGCCGAGGTCGCGCCGGGCCGCTGCCTGGCCGTGACCGGCGCGAACGGGGCCGGCAAGAGCACACTGCTGCGGATCGTCGCCGGACTGCTCCGGCCCGAGGCGGGGAGCGTAACCTTTGACGGCGCGCGCGGCTATGCCGCCCCGGACGTGCAGGCCTACGCCGAGCTGACGGGCCTGGAAAACTTGGCCTTCTTTGCCCGCCTGCGCGGCTTGCCGGACGCCGACCTCGATGGCCTGCTGGTGCGGGTCGGCCTGCCCCGCGCGCGGGGGCGCGACTTGGTGAGCACTTACTCGTCCGGGATGCGCCAGCGCCTGAAGCTCGCCGTCTCGCTGCTGGGCGACCCGCCGCTGCTGCTCTGGGACGAGCCGACGGCGACGCTGGATGCGGCAGGCCGGGGCTTGGCCGACTCCATCCTGGAGCGGCACCGGGCCGGAGGCGGCGTGGCCGTGGTCGCCACCAACGACATCACCGAAGCCGAGCGCTGGGGCGATCTGCATCTGAGGATCGGCGGGACTGGAGGAGGCTGACGATGCGTGAGGCGCGTCCTGTGCATATTCTGATCGCCCTGGCTCTGCTCTGCCTGACGTTGATCGTCTGCACCAGCATCTACGCCCGCTCGCTGGTGCGCGTTAAGAGCAAAGACGAGCTGATCCACGTGGACGGCTCCGCGCGCAAGCCGATCCGCTCGGACTTCATTATCTGGAACGGCAGCCTGAGCCAGAGCGCGGCGACCATCGCGGGAGCCTACGCGCCGCTGGAGGCCGGCGTCACGAAGGTCAAAGACTACCTGATCGCCAAAGGCGTCCCGGCCTCAGAGATCACCCCGGACGCCGTCAGCGAGGTGCCGGTCTACGAGCAGGTCAAGAACCCAAAGACCGGGCAGTACGCCGCGACGACCCATGTGATCGGGTACACGCTCAGCCAGACCATCGAGGTCAAGTCGCACTCGGTGGACCTGGTAGACGGACTTTCCCGCCAGTCCACGGAACTCATCAGCCGGGGCATCGCGTTCAAGTCGAACACGCCGCTCTACATTTACACGAAGCTGAGTGAGTTGAAAGTCAGCATGCAGGCCGAGGCGTCGAAGAACGCCCGCGACCGCGCCGAGCAGATCGCGGCCAGCAGCGGGTGCCGCCTGGGCGAGGTGCGCGCCGCCAAGATGTTCGTCCCGCAGATCACGCCTCTGTACTCTACCGAGCAGTCCGACGGCGGCAACGAGGATACGTCGTCCCTGGACAAGAACATCACTGCCGTCGTCTCGGTTGACTACTCCATCCGATGAGCCACTGGGTTTCGTGCGCCTGGGCTGTCTTCCGCAAGGACGCGCAAGTCGAGCTGCGGACCCGCTACGCGCTGGGGGCCGTCCTGCTGTTCGCCGTCACCACGCTGTTCGCCGTGTCCGCCGCAGTCGGCGCGGCCGGCGTCCACTCCGAGGTCAAGGCCGCCCTGCTCTGGATCGTGCTGCTGTTCGCCGCGCTGTCGGGCCTGGCCCGCGTGTTCGTGCGCGAGGAGGAGGCCGGCACCGCGCCGCTGCTGCGCCTGTCCGCGCCGGCCACGGCGGTGTATGCGGGCAAGTGGCTGTTCAATCTGGCCCTGCTGCTGGCCGTCGAGGCCGTGAGTGTGCCGCTGTTCCTGGTGGTCCTGCCGCTCCCGGTCGTGAACTACGGGCTGCTGTTTGGTGTTCTGATACTGGGCGCGCTGGGGCTGTCCGGGGCGGCGACGTTTATCGCGGCCCTGATCGCGCAGGCATCGTCGGGCAAGAGCGCGCTGTTCACCGTGGTCGCCTTCCCCGTGCTGATGCCGCTGCTGTTGATCGCCGTGCAGGGCACGGCGGGGGCGTTTGATTCGGTGGCGAGCGACCAGGCGCGCAGCCGGGGTGATTTAGGTCTTCTGACTACCTACGGCGTCGTGATGACCACGGCCTCGTTTCTGCTGTTCGAGTACATCTGGCATGACTGAGAAACTCCAACCTGTCGGGAAAATCGCCCTCCTGCTGCTGCTGTGCGCGACCACGGCGGGCGGCTTCCTGTGGCTCCCAGCGGCAAGGCAGTTCGCGGACCCGGCATTAGCGCGCATCGTCGTCTTCCACGTGCCCTGCGCCATCGTCGCTGATTTAGCCTCGGTCGTGGCGGGCTGGTACGCGATCGCTTATCTTCGCCGGCGCGACCTGGGCGACGACGTGCGCTCGTCAGCCTCGTTCGGTCTGGCCCTGCTGTTCTGCCTGCTGACGACCGTGACCGGCGCGATCTTCGCGCGCGTCCAATGGGGCGCGTATTGGAACTGGGACCCGCGCGAGAAGACCATCTTCATGATGCTGCTGATCTACGTGGCCTACTTCGCCCTGCGCGCGGCGTTCACGGACCCGCGCAAGCGGGCGTCGGTCAGCGCGGCGTATGCCCTGTTCGGGGTCGCCGCCGTGCCGTTCCTGACCTACATCCTGCCGAATTCGACCGACATGACCCTGCACCCGAAGGGCGTCATCACCACCTCGGGCGGCCTGGACTTCCCCTACAAGCTGACTCTGTGGGCGGGCGTTTTGGGCCTGAGCCTGGTCTACCTGTGGGCCTTCCGCCTGCACGTCGCGGTCGGCGAGATCGGCCTGCGCCTGGACCGCCGCGCGCGCCGGGTCCCGCGCGGGCAGGAGACGATGACCCCCACCGTTGTCGAGGCGCGGCACTGAGATGCCGACGCTCCTGCCACTGATGCTGGTGCCTCTCTTGGTCTGGGTGGCCGTCTGGTCCTACCTGTGGAACCTCGACGGCAAAATAAAGCGTCTCCAGAGTGAGATGCGGCACCTTGACGAACCGGAAAGCGAAGACGCATGAAGAACAAAGGGGCCGCCCTGGGCCTGATCATCATCGTCGCCGCGCTGGCTTTCAGCGCCGTGGCCTTCAAAGGTAATCTGGTCAACGCCGTGCCGTTCGGCGACGCCATGAAGGCGTCCGACACGGGCGTCCAGATCATGGGTGCCCCCGTGCTGGGGACGATGGACTACGACGCGAGCGCCCATGCCCTGCGCTTCGCCCTCCGCGACACGTCGGGCCAGACGATGCCCGTCTTGTACCGCGGCCCGAAGCCGGAAGACTTGGACGGGGCCATGAGCAAGGCGACCGCGATCAACGCCACGGGCACCTACGACCCGAACAAGCGCGTCTTCGTCGCCGACACGCTGCTGGTCAAGTGCCCCTCCAAGTACCAGGGCCAGCAGACGGACCGCCGCTACGGGGGGTAGAGGATCGCCCTCTTGCGAGGGGTTGAAAACCCTCTATGCCTCCGGCATTACTGCGTATCTGCTGGGAGAAGCACCCTTCGGGTCGAAGACAACCAGCGGAAGCCGCGCGGCTTTCCCATCGTCCGAAGGACGCCTCTTTCAGCGAGAGGGTTTTCAACCCCTCGCTCCGTCTCCTTCGCTTAACGGGCGCGGGTCCGTACCCACTTTAGACGTCTAGACCAAACACCATGCCGATATTCGGAACCCTCTGCATCTGGACCGCCCTCGCCGCACTGAGCGTGTCCATCATCGCCTACCTCGCCGCCTGCGTCCGGCGCGACGCGCCGGGCTGCGGGCTGGCCCTGGCCCGCGTGGGCCGGGGCGCATTCGTGCTCGCGACCTTGGGCGTCCTGGGCGCGGCGGGGACGCTGGCGACGCTGCTGGTCACGCACCGCTTCGACGTCCAATACGTCTACGACCACTCGGCGCGGGCGATGTCCCCGCTGTACTACTTCCCCTCGTTCTGGGCCGGGCAGGAAGGCTCGTTTTTGCTGTGGGGCTTCTGGATTTCCATACTCGGCGTCGTGCTGGCCTGGACCTCAGGGCCTGCCGAGCGGCGCGTCATGCCCATCTACGGGTCCGTGCTGCTCTTTTTGGTCGGGATGCTCGTGCTGAAGCCGCCGTTCCTGCCGACGCTGGACCAGTGGGGCATCCCGCTGACGCCCGCCGAGGGGCTGGGGCTGAACCCGAACCTTGAAAACCCCTGGATGGTCATCCACCCGCCGACGCTGTTTCTGGGCTTCGCCGCGCTGACCGTGCCGTTCGCCTTTGCGCTGTCCGCCTTGGCCTGGCGCGACTGGTCGGGCTGGCTCCAGCGCGCCCTGCCCTGGGGCCTGTTCTCGTTCGCCGTGCTGGGCCTGGCGATGATGATGGGCGGCTACTGGGCCTACGAGATGCTGGGGTGGGGCGGCTTCTGGGAGTGGGACCCGGTCGAGAACGGCCCGTTCGTACCCTGGATGGGTCTGCTGGCGTTTCTGCACGCCGCCCAGATTCAGCGCGTCCGCGGCGGCTTCGACCGGGCGACGCTGCTGTTCGCCCTGCTGCCCTTCTCGGGGGCGTTGTACGAGACGTTCCTGACCCGGACCGGCGTGTTAGACAAGTTCAGCGTCCACTCGTTCTCCACATTGGGCGGCGTCGCCAACACCGTCCTCTTGGGCGTTCTGCTGCTGGCCGTCGTCGTCTCGGTCGGGGCGCTGCTGTGGCGGCTCCGCGCCCTCCCCAAGAGCGAGACGACGACGGAAGACATCCAATCGCGCGAGTTCGGCTACACGCTGGCGGTGATCGTGCTCGCCCTGTGCGGGTTTATCGCGGCCCTGGGCCTGTCCGCGCCGCTCTTGACCGGCATCGGCGTCAAGCTGGGCGCGGTGTCTTTCCAGGGGGCGGTGCGCGAGGACTACCACAACAAGGCCCTGTTCCCGATTGCCGTGCTGCTGGCCCTGGGCATGGGCATCGGGCCTCATCTCGCTTGGCGCGGCAAGGGCAGCGCCGCCACGGGGAAGCTGGTCTGGAGCTACGCCGTTTCGGTCATCGCCGCGCTGCTGTTCGTGGTCGCCGCGAAGAAGCTGGGGACGCCGCTGACGGGCCTGAAGCTGATCCCGCAGCTCTTGCTGTTCACGGCCTCAGTCTTTGCCATCGTCGCCAACGTCCCGCTGCTGGCCCGCCTGCGCGGCCCGCGCGCCCACGGCCTGACCCGGTCTGTTTGGACTGTGGGCGGGACACTGTCACACATGGGCGCGGCCGTGATGCTGGTCGGCATCGTGTCCCTGGTCACGTTCGTCCAGAAGGACCCCGACGTTTCCCTGGTCCAGGACCAGCCGACGTCGATCATGAACGGGGCGTACACCGCCGTCTACCGGGGCATGTCCGGCAACCCCGAGACGGACCGCGACAACGCCCTGCTGCTGGACATCGCCTCGACCGACGGGCGGGACCGGTTCCACGCCCGGATGCCGTTCGCGCTGCGGATGACCGAGGGGGGGCAGAAGAACCTGTTCGCCCACCCCGCCATCCTGCACCACGGCCTGAGCGACCTGTACCTGAACATGAACAACGGCAGCGGCCTGGAAGAGACCTATAAGACGCCCGTCTGGAAGCCCATGTTCAAGCTCGGCGACGTCAAGAAGATCGGCCCGTACACCGTCGAGTTTCTGTACTTCGATAACCCGAAGGGCGCGGAGATGCGCGAAACCGGGCAGATGCCCGCCGTGTTCCCCGTGGCCGCCGCCCTGCGCGTCGGCTACCACGGCACGATCACGCTGGTCAAGCCGCAGTACATCCAGTACCGCGACGGGTCCACGCCGCAGTCGCCCGAGATCAAGCTGCCCGGCGGCTGGCTGGTCGGCTTGCAGGGCATGAATGCCGGCAGTGCGATGGCGGCCGGGGCGGGGGCAGGCGCGCGCGCCGAGACGGCGTCGGTGACGATGCGCGAGGACAGCGGCCCGCCGACGCAGACGTTCGAGCTGGAGGCGACGACGCGCCCGCTGATCAACTTCGTCTGGACCGGGACCCTGCTGATCTTCTTCGGCGGCCTGATCTCAATGCGCCGGCGCGTACTTGAGAACCGTCTGGTCCCGATCCCCGATTTAACACCCCCCGCCCCGACCACCACCGACAGGGGGGGAGCAAGACAAGGCCGGCGCGGTGCCCTCCCCGCCGCCCGCCCCGCCGGGGGGCAGCGCCGCGTCAAGGCCGCCCCTTCGCTGATGGCCGCCCGCGCCCCGCGTGAGCACACGGACGCAAAGAGGCGGTAGACGATGCGCCTGCGCCAGATGCTGTCGGCCAAGATTCACCGGGCGACCGTGACCGAGGCCGACGTCAACTACGTCGGCTCCATCACCATCGACGGCGAGCTTCTGGAGCGCGTGGACCTGCGGCCCGGCGAGCTGGTCCACGTCTGGAACGCCACCAACGGCGAGCGGCTCGAAACCTATGTCATCGCCGGCGAGCCGGGGTCCGGCGTCGTCTGCATGAACGGCCCCGCTGCACACAAGATTCACGTCGGCGACGTCGTCATCGTCGCCGCCTTCGCGCTCACGGACGAGCCGGTTGTGCCCCGCCAGATTTTGGTAGACGGGCGCAACCGCTACCTATCTGACTTATAGCACTCACGGAACTCCCAGCTATGTTTGAAATCCGCGTCGAAAAGACCATCGCCGCCGCCCACCGGCTGTTCGACTACAACGGCCCGTGCGAGAACCTGCACGGCCACAACTACCGCGTCGAGGTCGCCTATGTCGGCACCGAGCTGGACCGTTTCGGGATGCTGGTAGACTTCACCGACGTCAAGCGCGCCTTCAACGCCGTCTTGGAGACGCTCGACCACACCTACCTCAACGACCTGCCCGCCTTCCGCGACATGTCCCCCTCGGCGGAGAACATCGCCGCCCACATCTTCCACGAACTCGCCCGCACCCCCTTTGACCGCGCCGCGCTTGACCACGTCTCGGTCTGGGAGACCCCCACTCAGGTGGCTACCTACCGCAAGGGCTGACCTTATTCCCCTCTTCCTCCTGTCGTGTCGCTTGGCGTAGGCTGAACATATGGCGAATGTGGCCGCACAAAGAAACTGTTCTGACGGAACAACAGAAGATAGCGTATCGCCATCTTCTGTATCAGGCTATGCTCGACGTCCGAATGCCCTGCCAGACGCACAGCGCGGAGCAGTGGAACCCGCAACTCGGCCCAGTGTTCAATGGACGACTTTCACGGCTTTGATGCGGACTGGTTCTGGCAAAAATACCATGGTATCTGCGGTCAGTTCAGCCAGTTCGGTTCTAGTGGATTCCTAGACTACCGCCAACGGTACGATGATCATTCAGCAAGTCTAGGTGTTGCCTGGAACTGCGAAAAGCGCCCGCTGTCATCTTGCGCCGCCTGTGCATCCCGCCTGCGGTTCCCGACAGGCTGGAGCTGCTATCATCCCCTTGAAATCATGCCCCTCGCCCTGTGGTGCCGCTGACCTCACGCCGTCTTTCCGTTGTGGTACAATAAGCCTGCGTACCGACCAGGCAAGCGGACGGAATGTTCCGCCTGTGTGTCGCCGCCGGTAAGCCACGGTCGGAAGAGCATTCCGCGACGCATGACGTACTTTATCACCCCTTACGCCGCCGCCAGCGCCCTCACGGCGGTCCTGGCCGTCGCCGTCGCCCTGGTCGCCCGGCCCCGTCGCGCGCGGCCCGGCGCGGCTTCGCTCATCTGGTTCATGGCCGCAGTCGCCGAATGGTCACTCGGGTCGGCTTTCGAATACGGGGCGGTCGGCATCCCGGCCAAAGTTTTTTGGTCGAAGATCGAGTATCTGGGCACCGTCAGCTCCCCCGTCTTTATCCTCCTGTTCGCCCTCGAATACAACCGCCTGGAGCAGTGGCTCACGCCGCGCCGGGTCGCGCTGCTGTTCGTCGTCCCCCTGGTGACACTGGCTTTGGCGGCCACGAACGGGCGGCACGGGCTGATCTGGTCGGGCTTTGCCCCCAGTCCGGTCGGGGACAACCTGCTGGTCTACCGGCACGGGCCGGCCTACTGGGTCGGGCTGTTCGGCTACACGTACCTGCTGCTGCTGCTGACGACCGGCCTGCTGGTCCGGGCTGCGCTGCGTTTTCCCTTGCCCTACCGCCGCCAGTCCCAAGTGATCCTGGCCGGGGGTCTGGTGCCCTGGGTAGGCAACCTCGTTTACAACCTGGGCCTTAGCCCCGTCCCCGGCCTGGACCTGACCCCGTTCCTGCTGCTCGCCTCCGGCCTCGCCTTCGCCTGGGGCATCTTCGGCTTCTCCCTGTTTGACCTGGCCCCTATCGCGCGCGACGCCTTGGTCGAGGCCATGTCCGACGGTGTGCTGGTGCTGGACACGAAGGACCGCGTCCTGGACCTCAACCCCGCCGCGCGGCACCTGCTCGGGCTGGCCGCCGATGTCGCCCTGGGGCGGCCGGTCGGCGAAGTGCTGTCGGCCTGGCCGATCCTGCGGGCGGTCCTCCGCACGGCGGGCGTGAGCTGGGCGGAGAGGGTGGAGCTGCCGCCGGCACGGCCCGGCGGGGACTTTTGGGAGATGGACGTCTCGCCGGTGCGTGACCGGCGGGGCCGCGATACGGGCCGGCTCGTCGTGGTGCGGGACATCACCGCCCGCAAGCAGGACGAGGCCCGCCTCCAGCAGGCCCACGGACGCCTGCTGGCCCAGGTGCGCGAGATCGAGGCCCTGCAAGACGAGCTGCGCGATCAGGCGATCCGGGACTCGCTGACCGGCCTGTACAACCGCCGCTACCTGGACCGCGCCTTGAAGCGCGAGCTGGTGCGGGCTGCCCACGACCGCACCCCGTTCAGCGTCGTCGTCATCGACCTGGATCACTTCAAGGCCGTCAACGACACGTTCGGACACGGGGGAGGGGATGCCCTCCTGAAAGCCTTCGGGGGTCTGCTGAACGCGGGGACGCGCCAGGGGGACGTCGTGTGCCGCTACGGCGGCGAGGAGTTCGTCGTCATCCTGCCGGGCACGTCGCCCGAGGCCGCCTGCCAGCGGGCCGAGGAGTGGCGCGCGGATTTGGACGCGTTGCGCGTCCCCCACGTGGGGTGGAGCATCCGCGCCACGCTGTCGGCGGGCGTTGCCTCCTACCCGGAGCGGGGCGAGACGGGCGAGTCACTCCTGCGCGCCGCCGACCATGCCCTTTATGCCGCCAAAGCCGAAGGCCGCAACCGCGTCCGCCTCGCCGAAGCCGCCGCGCTCTAACGCCGCTCCGACTCCCTCCCCGTATTTTTCGTGGGGCCACGCCGCCGAAACATGGTACAAAGCCAGCGTACCCGTTTCCCGGAGGCCCCGATGCACGAACAACAGGCGATGGACTTGGCCCGCCACGCCATCCTCATTGCCCTCCAGCTTTCCATGCCGATCTTAGTGCTCTCGCTCGTCGTGGGCGTCATCATCAGCCTGTTCCAGGCCGTCACGCAGATTCAGGAACAGACGCTGACGTTCGTGCCCAAGATCATCGTGCTGGTTTTGGCCCTGGTCGGCCTGGGGCCGTGGATGCTGCACACGATGGTCGGCTATACGGCGGGCTTGTTCGCCAGCCTTCCTTCGACCGTGCGCTGAGATTTTAGCGCCGAGATTTTAGTCCCGAGACGCCTCCATGCCCGACCTCGCGACATTCTCCGCCGGGTCGCTGTGGGCCTTTTTTCAGGTCTTCACCCGCGTCTCGGCCCTGTTCGTCACGGCCCCGGTCTTCGGCAGCCGCGAGATACCCACGCAGGTCAAGGCCGGGCTTGCCGCCATCCTCTCGCTCGTGCTGCTGCCGCCCGTAAGGGCGACGCTCCAGCCGAGTGCGCCCGCGACCGTGTTCGGCATGGCCGCCGTGCTGCTGGGCCAGGCGCTGATCGGCCTGCTGATCGGCCTGGTCGTCTCGCTGATCTTCGTCGCCGTGCGCGTGGCGGGCGACCTGATCGACTACCAGATGGGGTTCACGCAGGCGGCGACATTCAACCCGCAGTTCAACGAGACGGTCTCGCCCATCGCCAGCTTCCAGTACCGTTACGCCCTCGTCCTGTACCTGATCGGCAACGGCCACCACCTGCTGCTGGCCGCGCTGGGGCGCTCGTTCTCGCGGCTGCCCGTGTCGCAGATCTCGCTGGGCGGCCTGTCCGGGGTGTTCACCGACCTGACGTTCCAGATGCTCGTGGCGGGCCTCCAGATCGCCGCCCCCGCCGCCGCCGTGCTGCTCGTGACCGACATCGCGTTCGCGTTCCTGAACCGGGCCATGCCACAGATGCAGGTGTTCTACGTCGGGATGCCGGTCAAGATTCTGGTCGGCCTGGTCGTGCTGGTTGCCGTCCTGCCCCTGATGACGTTCGTGGTCTCGCAGATGGTGGCAAGCTCGCCGAACGATGTCACGCAGCTCTTGCGCGGGATGCACAGGTAAGGAGAGGCCTCTCTAAACCACTATGGCCGACGGCGAAGAAAAATCGTTCCCCGCCACGCCCCAGCGGCGGCAGGAGGCGCGCAAGAAGGGGCAGGTCGCCCGGTCCCACGAGTTCGGCGCGGCCCTGACTCTGCTCGCCCTGGTTGTGGCCCTCCACGCCCAGCTTCCGGGCGACAGCGGGCTGAGTTTGCTGCGCGACCTCCAATCCGCCTTCCGGTTCAACCCCCACGACGCGGCCTTCACGTTCGCGACCGTCCAGCAGTGGCAGGCGCGCGGGCTGCTGTGGGGGGCGCGGATTCTGCTGCCGGTGGCCCTGCTGGCCGTCACGCTGGGGCTGATTTCCGGCATCGGGCAGGTCGGCTTCGCGGTCACGCCCGAAGCGCTGGCCCCGCAGTGGAACCGGGTCAACCCCGGCACGGGCCTGAAGCGGCTGCTGTCGGCGCGCAGCAGCGTCGAGGCGCTTAAAGGCCTGGTCAAGATGGGCCTGATCGGCGGCATCTGCTTTTCTACCCTGCGCGGGGCCATCGAGGGGGGCGACCTGCTGCGGACCATGCGCGAGCCGCTGCCCGAGGCGGTCTCGGTCGCGGGCGGGCTGATCTGGACCTTGGGCCTGCGCGTGTCGGTCACACTGCTGATTCTGGCCGTGGCCGACTTCGCATACCAGAAGTACGAGCACGAGAAGTCTCTCAAGATGAGCCTGAGCGAGATCAAGCAGGAGATGAAGCAGCAGGACGGCGACCCGCAGATCAAGGCCCGCATCCGGCGGACCCAGCGCGAGATGTCCAAGCGCCGCATGATGCAGGACGTGCCCAATGCCGACGTCGTCATCACCAACCCCACTCACTTCGCCGTCGCCCTCGTTTATGCCGGCGGCGCATCCGCCCCCAAGGTCGTCGCCAAGGGCCAGGACGAGATCGCCGCCCGCATCCGCGAGATCGCCGGCGAGCACAAAATCCCCCTGGTCGCCAACCCCCCGCTGGCCCGCACCCTGTTCCGCGAGGTGGAGATCGGCCGCGAGATCCCCGCCGACCTGTTCGAGGCCGTCGCCCAGGTACTGGCCTTCGTCTACCGGACGCACGGGCGGCGCAAGCGCTAGGGCTGTGCAGGAGTTTTCCGTCCCGCCGCCGAATATCCGCCCGCGCTCACGCCCCTCACCCACTGGAAGGGCACCCCCGAAAGGCTTTAGGCATGATCAACTCTCCGGGCGGGATGCCCCCGACCACCACGGCGCAGGCCGTCGCCGCGCGGCAGACGCAGCAGGGCGGGAACTGGTTCTACTGGATCGCCGCTTTGTCGGCCATCAACGCGGTCCTGCTGCTGACCCATTCCCCGGTCAGCCTGATGTTCGGCCTGGGGGCGACGGACGCGGTCACCGCCATCGGGTCCGGCATCGGCGGGGCGGGGCTGGCCGTGGCGCTGGCGGTGACCGCCGTGCTCGCCGGGGTCATCGCGCTGTTCGGGGTGTTCGCCAGCCGGGGGGCGCGGTGGGCGTTCGTGGCCGGCATGGCCGTTTATGCGCTGGACGGCCTGCTCAGCCTCTCGTTCAAGCAGTACCTGGAAGCCGCCGTTCACGCCTACGCCCTGTTCCGCATCTTCCAGGGCTTCCAGGCGGCGGGCCAGCTCGCGGCCCTGCGCGCCCAGGAGATCGCGGCCATCCCCCCCGGCACCACGCCCGGCGTGTGGCCCCCGCCGCCGAGCCTGTAGGCACCGCGTCCCGTCGTTTTTGTGCCATAATGGGGCGTGACCGACCCTATCCATACCGAGCTTATTCTTTTCATCGACGGTGCCTGCAAGGGCAATCCGGGCGCGGCGGGCATCGGCGTCCTGCTGACCGACGCCGACGGCGGCATCGTAGCCGAGATCGGCGAGGGCATCGGCCAGACCACCAACAACGTGGCCGAATACCGCGCGCTGATCCGGGGACTGGAAGAGGCACGGGCGCGCGGCGCGGGTCGCGTCCTCGTGCATACCGACAGCCAGCTCATGGCCCGCCAGATGGAAGGCCGCTACAAGATCAACGTGCCCCACCTGCGTGCCCTACAGCAGGAGGCGGTGGCCCTGTGCCGAGCCTTCCCCGGCGGCGTCACGCTGACCCACATCCTGCGCGGGGGCAACGCCCGCGCCGACCAGCTCGCGAACGAGGGCGCGCGCCGCAACTAGCGCCCCGTTCCAGCCTCCGCCGTTTGCCTCTTTATTCTTTTTATCCTTGGAAAGAGACGCTTCATGGTCTGCCCCTACTGTGGGTTCAAGAACGCGCCCACGGCGCTCGTCTGCAACGAGTGCGGCATCCTGCTGAATCTGGGGCGCACCAGCCGGCTCATCCCGCAGGGGGGCGGCGGGGGCGGCATGGCGTTCATGCGCGGCCTGCTGCCCGGCACCCGGCTGCGCGGCCAGCTCGCTGCTCTCCAGACGCGCCTGGAAGAGCAGACCACGGCGATCCGGGAGCGCGCCGAGGAAGACCTGAAGGTGCCCCAGCGCGCCTCCGCCGCGCGCCTGATGCTGGGGGCGCTTTACCTGGTCGGGGGTGAGATCGAGAAGAGCGTCCACTGGTTCCAGCAGACGCGGCACACGGGCGGCGGTGACGTCGAGTTCTACAACAACGCCGGGGTCGCGCTGGCCCGGCGCGGCACACTGCCCCAGGCCGCCGACATGTTCGGCAAGGCCGCCCGGATGGACAGCGCCCAGGCGGCCCCGCCCGCGAACCTCGCCCACCTGTTCGCCGAGGCTGCGGCCGACCCGGACCCTGAGGGTGCCGCCGTCGCGATCGCCCAGATCCGGGGCGCGCTGAAGCTGGAGCCGAAGAACCCGACTCTCTACAGCCGGCTGGCCTTGATCCTCTGCCGCGAGCGCCGTTACGACGAGGCCGCCGCCCAGGCCACGCAGGCGCTGTCCCTGGCGTCGGACGAACCTGCCCAGGCGGACGCCCGGAACAGCCTGGGGCTGGCCCTGAGTCTGGCCGGAGACATGCCCGCCGCCGAAACGGCCTTTGCCGAGGCGCTGAGACGGGACGCCAGCCACGCCCGCGCGCAGGTCAACCTAGCGCTGACGCAGATGCGCGACGTGTCCGCGCTCGGCGCGAGCGTCGAGCGGCTTGGCCGGGCGGCTCGGCTCGACCCCGCCGACGGCGGTGTCCGCGCGGACCACGGCTACGGCCTGTGTCAGGTCGGCGCGGTCAACGACGGCATCCTGGAGCTGAAAGAGGCCATTGCCATCAACTCCCGGTTGACCGAGGCGCTTTACAACCTGGGCAAAGCCTACGCGGACGGCGACGCGCTGGAGCTTGCCGAGCGCTACCTCGCCCGCGCCCTCCAGTTCAGCCCGCACTCCGCGCCGGTCCAGACGGCACTGGGCGTGATCAAGACGCGGCAGCGCATCATCGCGCCCGCCGTGCAGCTCTTCGGGGAGGTCATCAAGGTCTGGCCGCAGGACGCGCTGGCCCGGACCAACCTCGGCATCGCGCAGGGCCTGGCCGGTGCCTATGCCGAGGCGACGCTGCACCTGAAGAAGGCGGGCAAGCTGACCCCGGACGACCCGCACATCCCCGCCCAACTCGGCTGGCTGGCCCTGATTCAGGATAACCTGACGATGGGGATGGAGGAGCTGGGCATCGCGATCAAGATGGGCGCGCACCTCCCCGAGGTGGAAAACAATTACGGCATCTGCTATGTCGCCTTGGGGAAACCCGAGCTGGCCCCGCCCCACTTCAAACGCGCCCTGGACCTTGACCCCGACTTCCACACTGTCCACTATCAATGGGGCTGCGCGCTGGCCGCCATGAAGCAGCAGGACTCGGCCCTGCGCGAGTGGGACCTGGCCGCGAGGTTCGAGCCGGGCAACGCCGACTGCCACGTCAACCGCGGCGTCGTGTTCTACCAGAAGGGCCAGACGGAAGAGGCCATCGCCGCCTTCCGGCACGTCGTCGCCCTCCGGCAGACGCGCATGGAAGACTTCTCGAACCTGGGCCTGTCCTATGCCAAGGCCGGCAAGACCCTCCACGATGCCGCCCGCAATTCCAAGAGGCCGCAGGACCCGCGCCCGAGGCAGGCCCTGGACCGCCACAACCAGGCCATCGACATGTTCGACCGCGCGCTGGCTCTGGCCCCGCGCAATGTGATGCTGCACTCGAACCGTGGGCTGGCGTGTTTCTTCGCCGGCCGGGCGGAGGACGCCATGCACGAGTGGGGCCGGGTCTCCCAGCTCGATCCGGCCTACGCCAACCGGCGCGGCAAGCGCATCCAGTCCGAGTACGACGACACGCAGATCGCCATGGTCCCGTTTTCCGTGCCGGCCCGTGCCGCACACATCTCCCCCAGGACCGGCCCCTACCAGCCCCTCTTCCTGGCCGGCTACGACGTCGAAGGCTGGGACCTGATCCTGAGCGACCCGGCCCTGATGCGGCTGGCCGAGATGCGCTGCGACCTGCGCCATCTGGAGCGCGAGGTCGCCGCCCTGGGCGGCAAGTAGGCCGGGGGCTTTGGGCCACACAGAAACCGGCCCCGGCGCATCATTGCGCCGGGGCCGGTTCTTCGTGCTATGGTCACTGGCCGTGCCGCCATGTTCTGCGCTTACGACGCCCCGCCGCCGGCCATTGTTCCCGCCGGCCTTCCTATCTCCGCCGCCTTTTCTGCCTCCGCTGCCTTTTCTGCCTCCGCCGCCGTGGACGCCGGAGCCGCGTCCTCTAAACTCACAACGGCTTCCAGGCGCAACGCCCGCAGGGCCTGGCTCAGGGCGCGGCGCGCGGCGGGCGCGTCCGCCGCGCCGCCGGGCTGGAGCCAGCGCGCGACCAGGCGGGCCAGGCGCTTTTCGGCGTAGTCGTCCGCCCAGCGCTCGATCTTCTCGTCCACGCGGGCGGCCTTGCGCGGCGGGACGGCCCGGCGGTTCAGGACGCGCGTCACGTGATGCCCGACCTCATGGAAGAGGGTGTAGGCGAGGTGCAGGCGCAGGGCGAAGTGGCGGACGGCGGGGGGCAGGCCGAGCAGCGGCGAGACGTGCGGCCCCAAGTAGATTTCGATGGCGGCCCCGGCATGGTCGTGCCGCCAGATGCCCAGCGCCACGCCCTTCGGGTCTTCGTCGAGCACGTGAACGCCCCCGAGCTGCCGCACGTGCTCGCGCGGCAGGGCGGCTATTGCCTCCTCGATCATCGCGCGCAACGCGTCCCCGTCCCCCGCCTCGCCGTAGTCGCCGCCGACGTCCCAGTCCAGTCGCATATCACTCTGAAAACATTCTAGCCGTCGGGGCGGTGGACCGCCCGGGCACGTTATCCCAAGATGTGCAGGCCGTTGTCCACGTACAGCACCGCGCCGGTGATGCCGCGCGACCAGTCGGAGAGCAGAAACGCCGCCGTGTCCCCGACCTCGCCGATGACCGTGTTCCGGCGCAGCGGCGCGCGCTCGCGCGACTCGCGCATCATGTCCGTGAAGCCGGGGATGCCGCGCGCCGACAGCGTGTTCGTCGGCCCGGCGCTGATGGCGTTGACGCGGACGCCCTGCGGCCCCAGGTCGCTCGCCAGGTAGCGCACCGACGACTCCAGAGCCGCCTTGGCGACGCCCATCACGTTGTAGCCCGCGAGCACCCGCTCCGCGCCCAAGTAGGTCAGCGTCAGGATGCCGCCGCCGGACGTCATCAGCGGCTCGGCGGCCTTGGCGGCGGCGGTGAGCGTGTAGGCCGAGACCTCCAGCGCCTGCGCGAAGCCGTCCCGCGAGGTATCCAAGAACCGGCCGTTCAGGTCCTCGCGCCGGGCGAAGGCGGCCCCGTGGATGACGAAGTCGAGCCGCCCGAACTCGTGCGCCAGTGTCTCGTGCAGGGCGGCCACCTGGCCGGCGTCCGTCAGGTCGCAGCCCTGGACGACCGTCCCCGCGCCGCCCGGCAGCGTCGGGGCCAGCTTCCGCACGTCCTTTTCCTCGCGCTCGCCCAGAAACGTCAGCGCCAGCCGCGCCCCCTCGCGCGCCAGGCTCTGCGCGCAGCCCCAGCAGAGCGACTTGTCATTGCGGACCCCGTAGATGATGCCCTGCTTGCCGTCCAGAATGCCCATTGAGCTTTCGTGCCTCCTCGCAAAAAGCGGGCGCGGGGCCGCCGCGCCGGGGGCATTCTACCTGAAAACGGCGGGAAACAAAACGGCGGGGCATCAGGCAGACGCGCACCGGCGGGACGATTCGGTGCCCACGGCGCTTTGCAGGAAACCGCACCCCCGCCGTCGAACAGCACACCGGAACCGCCGCGCAAGGAGACACCCGATGGCCGACCCCGCACCCGTGAGTCCAGTCGCAGTAAACCAGGAGCGCCTCGTCCAGACCTTCCTGGACATGGCCCGCCAGAACACGCCGCCGCGCCACGAGAGGGCGGCCAGCGAGATCGGGCATGGCATCCTGGCCGGCCTGGGCTTCGCGTGCGAGTACGACGACGCCGGCGACCAGGTGGGCGGGCAGGTCGGAAATCTGATCGCCTTCAAGAAAGGGTCGGTGCCGGACGCCCCGGCCATCTTCTTCTCGGCCCACTTCGATACCGTCGAGCCGACGCCGGGGCTGGAACCCATCGTCGAGGGCGATCTCATCCGGTCGGGCGGTGACACGATTTTAGGGGCCGACGACAAGTGCGGCATGGCACCTATCTTGGAAGCCATGCGGCTGCTGGACGAGCAGAAGATACCGCACGGCGACATCCAGCTTTTGCTGACCATCTGCGAGGAGATCGGGCTGGTCGGGGCGAAGCTCCTGGACCCGGCGCGCATCAAGGCCGACTTCGGCTACGTGCTCGACGCCGGCCCGCCGGTCGGGTCCCTGGTCTACAGCGCGCCCACCCAGGACATCTTCGAGGTGCGAATCCACGGTCAGCCCGCCCACGCCGGGGCACAGCCCGAGGACGGCGTTTCGGCCATCCTCGTGGCCGCCCGCGCCGTGGCCCGGATGAAGCTGGGCCGCATCGACCACGAGACGACCGCGAACGTCGGCGTGATCGAGGGCGGCACGGCCACCAACATCATCGCCGCCGAGTGCTGCCTCAAGTGCGAGGCCCGGTCGCGGTCGCAGGCCAAGCTCGACACGCAGCGCGAGCACATGATCGCCTGTTTCCACGAGGAGGCCGCTGCGGCGGGCGTCACGGTCGATGTCACCGTCGAGCACGCCTACCGGACCTATGAGCTTGCCATGGATTCGCCGGTCCTGGCGGTCGGCACGGCGGGGGCGGAGCGCATCGGCCTGGAGCCGCTGCTGCGCGTGACAGGGGGCGGGGCCGACGCGAACGTCTTCAACGCCGTGGGCGTCCCGACGACCGTTCTGGGCTGCGGGATGCAGAACATCCACCGGCATGACGAGTTCGTGCTGATCTCGGACATGGTCAAGAGCACCCAGCTCGTCGTCTCCATCGTGCAGGCGGCGGCGGAGCATCGGGGGTGAGAAGATTTTCTGGTCTTAACCCTTTCCTTGCCGAAGGAGAGGGTCGGCGCTTGCGCCGGGGTGAGGTATGTCAGCGGGGCGAAGTATGCTCACACAGGCGGCAGGCAGAGTCCAGTCGGTGACGGAGTGGGACCGGGACGCCCAGGAGCTGGCCGTGCGGCTCGAAGCCGAGACGCGCCGGGCGGTTAACTACTCCGCGCTGTCCGGCCCGGCTTTTGTGGGCGACGAGGTCCTGCTGAACACCACGTCCCAGGGCCTGAAGCTGGGGACGGGCGGCTGCGACTTCGTGGTCGCGAACCTTTCCCGCGCCAAACCGAAGCCGAAAGAACCCGCATCGGGGCATATCATCAAGGGCCGCTACCTGCCGTGCCAACTTGCCGTGCTGACACTGGAAGAGCAGTCCGAGTACGCCTCGGTCTGGGAGCGGACCCTGGAGGGCCTGCCCACACTCGTCGGGCAGCTCCACTCGCAGATCGCCCCCGCGGCGGCGGGGCTGCACCTGGCGGGCAGGAGGCGCGTCGCCTATGTCATGACCGATGCGGCGGCCCTGCCGCTGGCCTTCAGCCGCCTGATCCGCGACCTCAAGGCGGCGGGCCTGATCCACGCGACGCTGACCTGCGGGCAGGCGTGGGGCGGCGAGGCGGAGACCGTGACCCTGCACTCGGCCCTGCTCGGCGCGAAGCATGTCCTAGGCTGCGACGCGGCCATCGTCTGCCAGGGGCCGGGCAACGCCGGGACGGGCACCAAGTACGGCTTCAGCGGCGTCGAGCAGGCGCAGAACCTCGACATCGCCAAGGCACTGGGCGGCGCGACCGTCGCCGTCGTGCGGATGTCCCAGTCGGACAAGCGCGAGAGGCACCGGGGCATCAGCCACCACACGCGGACGACGCTTGACCTGGCCTACTCGCGCTGCGTCGTGCCCCTGCCCGCGGGCACGGACACGTCCGCCCTGCCGCCGGGCCATGACGTCCGCTACGTCGAGGTCGGGCGGGCACAGGCCGCGCTGGACCTCCTCGCCCGGCGCGGTGTTCTCGTCACCAGCATGGGCCGGACGCCCGCAGAAGACCCCGCCTTTTTCCTGGCCGCGGCGGCGGCGGGGCTGGTCGAAACGGAGTAGGGGCGGTTTCAAGGAGGCGCGCGGGAAGCCCCCCGCCCCCACATTCCACAAGGCCTGAGAGAGAAAGCCATGACCGAACCCGCAAAAGACATCGAAGAGAACGTCACCAGCTCCAAGCGGCTCTACGACGGGCGCATCCTGAACCTGCGGCTGGATACCGTCGTGCTGCCCAACGGCAAGACCAGCCAGCGCGAGATCGTCGAGCACCGGGGCGCGGTCGCGATGGTCCCGCTGCTGGACCGGGACACCGTCATTCTCGTCCGCCAGTACCGCCGGGCCGCTGCGGGCCTGATGCTCGAAATCCCCGCCGGCACACGCGACCGCGATGAAGACATCGAGCTGTGCGCCCGGCGCGAGCTGGCCGAAGAGATCAACATGGCTGCGGGCCGTATGGTCAAGCTGTTCCACTCCTACCAGGCACCGGGCTACTCCACCGAGGTCATCCACACGTTCCTGGCCCTGGACCTGACGCCGACCGAGGGCCACACCGACGAGGACGAGTTTCTGGAGATCGTCCACCTGCCCTTGAAAGACGCCGTCGCCAAGATTCAGACCGGAGAGATCGCCGACGCCAAGACCATCGGCGGCCTGCTCTTCGCCGAACGCTTGCTGCCGGGCCTGGAGTTCTGAGTCCGTTCCGGCTGGACCCGCCGCCCGTGCCGGGCACCGCCCCCGGCTTGTTTGCAAAATCGCCTGAGAGGGGTAACGTTAACAGCCCTCTCTTATGGGTTTTCTTTGTTCCGGTCCCGCGCTCGACAAGCCCCAATGCCCGGACAATACCCAAGGAAGAGGTACACACAATGCGGGCTATCACCAGAGTGGCTCTGGTTCGGCGGCTGTTGACACTGGAGGCCGCCGAAAGCCAGGATCAGGAGTCTGTGATCGGGGCCACCGAGCGAGTCTCGGACAAGCTGCGCGCGCACCTGTCGAAGCGCATCGGGCAGGAGGGCTTTCGGACGCTTTTATCCCGTGCCCTGGCCTTAACCACGGCCCAGTTCCCCCATTTGAGAACCGTCCGGGTCGCAGAAGACGGCTCTTTGGTCGGGCTGCGGCGGGCCGCAGTCGCGACGCAAGAGACACGGGACGACGTTTCACAGCAAGACACCGTGGAAGGAGTCGTGGCTCTTGTGGCACACCTCCTCGGACTGCTGTTCACCTTTATCGGCGAAGACCTCACGCTTCGCATACTCAGCACCGTGGTGCCCGCGCTCGCTCTCCCCGAGCTTGCTTCGGGCGATGCGACCGGGTGGGAGAACGAGAGACCATGAACGAGCCAAAGAAAGTGGTCCTGAACACGCTGTCCACGGGCGTGCCGGACCTGGACGCCGTGCTGGGCGGCGGCCTGCCCGAGTACTCCTTTAACATCATCGCGGGACCGCCCGGCAACGGCAAGACCACGCTGGCGCACCAGATCATGTTCGCCAACGCGTCTCCCGACAGTCCGGCCCTTTACTTCACCGTCCTCGGCGAGCCGACTTTGAAGATGCTCCGCTACCAGCAGCAGTTCGACTTCTTCGACGCCGGCAAAGTGGAAGACGCGGTTCGCTTCATCAACCTGAGTGACACCGTCCTGGAGAATGACCTCGGTGCCGTCCTCGACCGGATCAAGGCCGAAGTGGAAGCGGCCGGCCCCGGCTTCGTCTTCGTGGACTCGTTCCGCACGCTCATCCGTAAAGCGCAGTCGGCCCCCGCCAGCGAGATGGAGTTGCAGGGCTTCGTGCAGCGCCTCGCCCTGTACCTGACGAGCTGGCAGGCGACCACATTCCTCATCGGCGAGTACGCCGAAGGGGAGATGCGGGACAACCCGGTCTTCACGGTCGCCGACGGGCTGTTCTGGCTCTACCAGAGCGTCGAGCGCAATTCCGTCGTCCGCAAGATCCAGGTCATCAAGCTGCGCGGCCAGGAATCCATGCCCGGCCTGCACACGTTTCGCATCACCGAGGCCGGGCTTCAGGTTTTCCCGCGCACCTACGGCCTCATCGGGAAGGAGCGAATCTTGCCCCCGGACAGGCGCCAGTCCACGGGCGTGGCCGGGCTGGACGAGATGCTGGCAGGCGGCATCCCCGTGGGGGATTCCGTGCTGGTGGCCGGCCCTTCCGGCTCCGGCAAGTCCGCCCTCGCGACCCAGTTCCTGGCGGAAGGGATCAAGCAGGGCGAGTCCGGCGTGATCGCCATTTTCGAGGAACGGCCCGTGAACTACGTGCACCGGGCGGACCATCTGGGCTTGGGCCTGGACGAGAGCATTTCCGAGGGGAAACTGAAAGTGTTGTATCTGCGCCCCCTGGACCTGTCGGTGGATGAGGCTCTGCGCGCGGTGCTGGACGCCGTCCGGGAGATCGGGGCGCAGCGGGTCGTCATTGACTCCATGACCGGCTTCGAGCTGGCGCTGGCCCCCGCCTTCCGCCAGGACTTCCGCGAGTCGCTGTACCGCATGATCGTCGCGCTGACCGGGGCGGGAGTCACCGTCTTCACGACGGTCGAGACCGTTTCTTCCTTCACCGACCTGCGTTTCAGCCCCCATGCGATCTCGTTCCTGAGTGACGACATCATTTTGCAGCGCTACGTGGAGATCGAAGGCCAGCTCCGGCGGATCATCCTGGTCGTCAAGATGCGCGGCGGCGACCACAGCAAGGACATCCGGGAGTACGAGATCACCTCGGAGGGGCTGGTCGTGGGTCAGCGCCTCTCGGAATACCGGGGTCTCATCAGCGGCCTCCCCGAGCGGTCGGCATAAGTAGACTTCTATAATCGTCCCAAAGATGAGGCTTGGAGGGAGAGCGCTATGAATAAACGACAAGTCACCCGGTCACACTTGCTTTCCCCTGGTGAAGAAGAAGCAGGCCGGCAGGAGGATGAAAGCATTCGCCAGTCTGAGGAGACCCGGCGGTCTTATGGGGAAGATCGCCGGGAGTACACGGAGCAGCAGCGGTCAACGGCGGAAGAGGACAGGAAGGCTGCGGAGAGGGCGCGCGTCTCATCGGAAGCGACTCGGAGCCAGAGTGAAGAGGCACGGCTGGATAAGGAGTGGCTGCGGAGTCTCGCAGAGCAGCATCGCGAGATTGCGGAAGAGGTGCGCCTTGCCACGGAAGAACAGCGACAGGCCAGGGAAGCGCTGCAACGGACTTCGGAGGAGCTGCGCCGGCTTGCAGAGGAAATGCGGGTAACCGTAGAGGAGATGCGGCAGGAAGCCGCAGAAGTGCGGGCGGGTTCGGCGGGAATGCGGGAAAGCTTCCTGCGGCTCGTGGAAGGTTATCTTCAGAAGTAGGCCGATTGTCGGGAAGACTGAAGCCTTTCGGCTGGAATAACGGATTGCTCAGGTGTGGATCGCTCAAAGGCGGCTCCCGCGGAGCAGAAAGGGGCAACCCTTGGCTGACGACACAGAAAGGCAGTTGGCCGAAGGGCCGGAGCAGAACGCCGAGATGCGGGCGATCAACGAAATGCTCGTCATCGCCGCCGTCCGTCACCAGGAGCTTGCCGAGGTCGCGAGGGAGAGCGCGGAGAGCGCGCTGAAAAGTGGGGAGCTTTATCGCCTCCTGGCGGAGAACTTCCCCAACGGCATGGTGCTCCTGTTCGACCATGACCTCCGCCATGTGCTCGCCGGCGGCAGCGGGCTGGCCGCACTGGGGCTGTCCAAAGAGGTGCTGGAAGGCACAACGATCTGGGAGGGGTTCGCGCTCCCGGCCTATCGGCAGATCGAGCCGGCGTATCGGGCGGCGCTGGCCGGCGAAACAACGGTTTTGGAAGTCCAGTTTCCGGTCGGGATGCCCCCGCGGGAAGAGGGGAAGCGCACCTACCAGGTCCATACGCTCCCGGTTCGGGATGAGCGGGGCAGCGTCCTGATCGGGATGGCAGTGGCCCAGGACGTCACGGAGCAGCGGCAGGCTGAGGAGACGATTCGCTGGCAGGCCCACCACGACGCACTGACCGGGCTGCCGAACCGCGCCCTGCTGCGCGACCGGCTGGACCAGGTTCTTGCCATGGCCGAGCGTTCGGGCGAGCTGGCCGCCCTGCTCTTTCTGGATCTGGACCACTTCAAGCGCGTCAACGACACCCTGGGCCACGCCGCCGGCGACCGCCTGCTCCAGCACGTCTCCGCGCGTCTGACGGACTGCCTGCAGGCGGAAGACACGGTTGCGCGTCTGGGCGGAGACGAGTTCGTCGTGCTTCTGCCCAGTCTCCAGGCGGTCGGGGATGCCACCGAGGTCGCCAAAAAGATCAGGGCTGTGCTGGCGGAGCCGATAACGATTGACGACCACGAGATGGCTGTGACCGCCAGCATCGGGATCAGCCTCTTTCCCAACGATGAGCGTGAGGCCGCCTCATTGATGAAACATGCCGACGCCGCCATGTACCGGTCCAAGGAAGGCCACTCAGCCCGAGGTACGATGGAAGGACAACGTCATGACTGCGACAGACCATGAGGCGGACGGTGCCGAGATGCTGGCGATCAACGAGAGGCTCGTCATCGCCGGGGTCCGGCAGCAGGAATATGCGGAGGCTGCCCAGCGGGCGGAGCAGCGTCTGCGCGACCTCGTGCATGGACTGGATGCCGTCATCTGCGAAGTGGACACGCGAAATGGGCAGCCCGCGTTCCTGAGCCTGCGGGCGGAGACGTTCCTCGGCCACCCGTTGGACCGCTGGTACGCGCAGCCCGATTTCCTGGCCGAGATCATCCACCCCAGCGACCGGGAGCGGGCCACGGCCCTCTTCCCCGCCTTCGTGCAGGCCGGGCAGAACTACGAGTACGAGTTTCGCGCCCTGTCCTCCGACACGGACTGGATCTGGATGCGGAACATCGTGCGCCTGGTTCGCGACGCCGCCGGGAAGGTCGAGACGCTGCGCTGCGTGATCATAGACGTCTCCGCACAAAAGCAGGCGGCGCAGGCGCTGGAACAGACGGCGCAGGATCTGGAAGCGGCTTACGCGCGCGAGCGCAACGTCGCGGAAACCTTGCAACGGTCCCTGATGTTCATGCCGCCCGAGAACTCGTTTCCCGGCCTGGCCGTCAAGACGCTTTACGAAGCCGCATCCGACGAAGCGATGGTCGGCGGAGACTTCTGGGATACCTTCGCGTGTGATCACGGGCACGTGGCCCTCGTCCTCGGCGACGTCATGGGGCACGGCCTGCCGGCGGCGATGTTCACGGCGGAACTGAAATACGTGCTGCGCGGCTTTGTGCGGGAACACAAAAGTCCCGGCCGTATCCTGGCGCAGATGAACGCTTATCTGTGCGAGAGTCACCGGCTGCACCGGGAAGGTCTGAACGAGGAGGGGGATGAGGCCCCGGTCTGCCTGACGCTCGCCGTCGTCAACACCGCCACGGGCGAGGGCGTGGTCTCCGCCGGCGGGATGGAGCCGCCGCTGCTCGTTCGCCGGGACGGGGAGATGGAAGAAGTGAAGGTCAGTGGCCTGCTTCTGGGGTTTTTGCCGGGGGTAGAATACGAAGAAACGGCGTTCGATCTTGGCCGGGGGGACCTGGTGATCCTGACGACCGACGGCGTGACAGAGGCGCGGCGGGGCCGACAGTTTCTGGGCTACGACGGCCTGATGCGGCTGGCGCAGGAAGGGCAGGCGTCAGGGACACTGGAAAAGATGGGCCGGACGATCCTGGACGGCGCGCGGGCGTTCGCTCAAGGGAAGCTTAGGGACGACGCCTGCGTCCTCCTCGCCCGGCGTCAGTGAAGGGATCGCAGAAGACCACCCCAGGACCCACTCATGAGACTCGGATTGAGCATGTGGAGCTACGCCGCCGCGTACCGGCGGGGGCAGATCAGCCTCCCCGGCTTCATTCAGGAGGCCAAGCGCCTGGGAGTCGACGGAGTCGAACTGCTGGATTTCTTCTGGCGTGATCCCGCCGAAGAGATGCCGCTCGTCCGGGCCGCGCTGGAGGACACCGGCCTGCCCGTCGGCGTCTACTCCGTCGCCAACAACTTCGTCCAGGCCGACCCGTCCGCCCGTGCCACGCAGCTCGCGCGCATCACCGATGGTGTGGACCAAGCCCTGGAGCTGGGCGCGCCGACGGTGCGGGTGTTCGCGGGCGACGCCGATCCGGCGTTTGCGCCCGACCAGTGCCTGGCCTGGATCGTCGAAGGCCTGACCGGGGCGGCCCGCTACGCCCAAGACCGGGGCGTGACGCTGGCGCTGGAGAACCACGGCAAGCTGGCGGGCCGCGCCGACCAGGTGCTGACGATCTTGGACGCCGTCGCCAGCCCTGCCCTCGGAGCCAACCCCGACACGGGGAACTTTCTGCTGGTCCACCGGCCCCCGCCCCAGGCCGTGAGGGCGCTCGCCGCGCGGGCAGCCATGTGCCACTTCAAGGACTTCCGCACGGTCTCTGAAGACTACAGTGGCTTCGCCTACGAAAGCACGGAAGGGCACAAGTTCGCCGGGACGGCCATCGGCGAGGGCGACGTCGACCTGCCCTCCTGCCTGTCCGCACTGCGCGTGGCCGGCTTCGACGGCTGGCTGAACATCGAGTACGAGGGCGAGGAGGACCCCTTCCCCGCCGTTTCGCGCTCGGTGGAGTACACGCGCCGCCTGCTGCAAGCGGCTTAAAGGAGGCGCTGTGAACCGTCTGCTCCCGCTCGCCGCATTGGCCCTAGCCTTTTTCGCCCCTGCCGCTCACGCCAAAACTGTCGTTGCTACATACCCCCAGAAGAAGGCCGTCACTCTGGTCGCCGGGGATACGCTGGTCGTCCACCTGGCAGCCAAGTCCGCGACGAGTTCTGGGTGGTATGTCGTTTATGGTCCCGACGGGATGCTGTGGCTGAACGGCCAGCCGCGCTACCTTTATCCGCCGACTCATACCATCCTCGTCTACTCGGGTGGTCCTGCCACGGAAGAGTTCCGGTTCACCGTGCCACAGCAAAAAGCGAACTTCGTTACAGGGGCTTGGCTGCGCTTCCTGTTTCTCTCGCCATTTGAATCCGGTGTGAAAGCCGCCAAACTGTGGGAAATCCGATACACGATCAAGGCGACCCCATGAAGCTCGAAAAACAGAGCAGGCTGGTCATGGCCGGCGATTCGATCACCGACGCCGGGCGGGCGCAGCCCGCCGGGGAGGGGCTAGGCGGTGCCCTGGGCACCGGGTACGTCAGCCTGATCGATTCGCTGCTCGGCGCGGCCTACCCCGAACTGGGCGTCCGCGTCGTCAACAAGGGCACGGGCGGCAACACCGTCCGCGACCTCGAAGCCCGCTGGCAGGCCGACGTGCTGGACCAGCGCCCCGACTGGGTCTCGGTGATGATCGGCATCAACGACGTCTGGCGGCAGTTCGACTCGCCCACGCGCCCCGAGCAGGCCGTGCCGCTGGAAGAGTACGCACAGACCCTAGACGCGCTGGTCGCCCGCACCCGGCCCGCCGTCACGGGCCTGGTTTTGCTGACCCCGTTCTACATCGAGCCGAACCGCGCCGACGCCATGCGGGCGCGCATGGACGAGTACGGGGCCGCCGTGCTTGCCGTCGCGTGCCGGCATGACGCGCTCTTCGTGGACACGCAGGCGTTCTTCGATGCCGCCCTCGCGTCCTGCTATCCCGCGACATTGGCCTGGGACCGGGTCCATCCGAGCCTGACCGGCCACATGATTCTCGCCCGCGCGTTTCTGAACGCAGTGGATTTCGAGTGGTAACACTATGCATAATCTGACCGTCGCGTTGCTTCTGCTGTCCGCGCCCTCGGCCCCGGCGGTGCCGGTCAAGGGCCTCGTCGCGCCTTCGTCGATCATCCAGAAGGAAAACCGCTTCGTCTTCGGCGACGGCGCTTCGTTCTATGATTTCGAGAAGGGCGGGGCGTTCCACTCTTGGCCGATTGGGTTGAGCGGGCGGGAGATCACGGGCCGCTGGACACGGTCCGACGAAACCTACATTGTCACGGGACAATGGGGATGGATCAACGGTGCCAGCGCCCTCAGCGACTCCCGCCGGATGACGCTGTCGCTCTACGCCCCGACATCCTACACGCTGGGCTGGGCCAGACCTTCCGACGTAGCGGGAGTGCGGCACCGTCGGTCCAAGATTTACGAAGACTACTTCGTGGTGGAAGAACTCATCCGGCTGTCCGACCACGGTAGACTAAAGCAAGGGAAATAGATCATGGCACAGCATACAATCGTCGTCATGGAGGGCGACCAGACCGGGCAGGAGCTGCTGGCCGAAAGCCTGCGCGTCCTTGACCCCGCCGTCACCAGGGTGGACGTGGACTTCGCGCACTTTGACCTGTCGCTGGCGAACCGGCGGGCGACGCAGAACGCGGTCGTCCATGAGGCCGCGTCGGCGATGAAGGCGCACGGGCTGGGGCTGAAAGCCGCCACCATCACGCCCGAGGCGAAGGGCGATGTCGGCTCGCCGAACGCCATTCTGCGGCGCGAGATCGACGGCACCGTGATCGTCCGCACCGGGCGGCGGCTGCCGGGTGTGCTCACGGTGGGCGGCGTTCACGCCCCCATGTCCGTGGTACGCATGGCCGTGGGCGATGCCTACGGGGCCAAGGAGTGGCGCGAGGGGGAGGGCTACGCCGAGGTGGCCCACCGGACCGAGACCATCGACCGGGGCACGTGCCGCATGGTGGCCGAGTTCTCCTTCCGGCAGGCCCGCAAGATGGGCGCAAAAGTCTTCGGCGGGCCGAAGTACACCGTTTCGCCGATCTACGAGGGCATGTTCAAGGAAGAAATGGACGCGGCGGCGGGGCGCTTCCCTGATGTCCGCTACGAGCCGCAACTGATTGATGCCACCTACGCCCTGCTGCTGGCGCGGGCGTCGGAGCCGCTGGTCATCCCGGCCCTGAACCGCGACGGCGACTGCCTGAGCGACCTGGTTCTGGCCTTCTACGGGAGCATCGCCGGGGCCGAGTCGCTTCTGCTGGCCTTCGACGACAAGTTCGAGCCGCGCGTGGTGATGACCGAGGCCCCGCACGGGACGGCCCCGTCGCTGGAAGGCAAGAACATCGCCAACCCCCTCGCCATGATCCTCGCCTGCGCGTCGCTGCTGACCTTCTTCCACACGCCCGCCGCCAGCCGCGCCTCGCGGGCGATCTACGAGGCCGCCTTCGAGGCCATCCACGACGGCATCCGCACGTCGGACCTGGGCGGCGGGGCGACCACGACTGAGTTTACCGACACCGTCATCCACCGCGTCCGCAGCAAAGTGGACGTGTGGGAGACGCTGGGCGAGCGGTGAAGCCTTCTATGCCCCTGATTGCCGACAACCCCTTCGCCAGCCTGAGCCTGATCGCCGCGCCCGCCGTGCTGACCAATGCGTCGTCCGTGCTGGCCCTGGGCACGTCCAACCGCTTCGCGCGGGCCATCGACCGCGCCCGCGCGCTGTCCGTCCTGCTGGAGAAAGAGCCGGTGACGGCGGACGCGATGACGCTGATGCGGGTGCATCAGCTCAACCGGCTGGAGCGGCGCTCGCTGATCCTGCTGCACGCGCTGCGCTTTTTTTACCTGGCCCTGGGGTCGTTCGCGGCCTCGGCCCTGGTCGCGCTGATCGGGGCGAGCCTGATCTCCTCTACCCACCACCTGCTCTTTCGCATCAGCCTCGACGTGGGGCTGGTGACGGGCGGCGCCGGCGTGGGCGGGCTTGTCTTCGGCTGCTTCCTGCTGGTCGGCGAGACGCGCCTGGCCGTGCAGAACGTCGCCGAAGAAGCGCAGGCGGTGCGGGAGCGCTTCAAGGACTATCTGACGGCCTCGGAGAAAGCCGGCGAGCCGGGCTGACGGAGCGGGGGAGGGGGACACGCGCGGTGTAGGCAGGAGGCGCGGCGGGTACAAACTGCCATGCTTACTCCCTTTGCTTCGCCGCCGCGCGATGCGGTCCGCGTCGGATTTTTCTTTGCCCTGGGCGTCATCCTGCTCCTGCTGCTGGCCGTCGTCCTGCGCCGGTTCGCCGAGGCGACGCTGTCGGTCATCACGCCGTTCGCGCTCGGCCTGGTCATCGCCCTGCTGCTCGACCCGCTGGCCGACCGGCTGATGCGGCGCGGGCTGGCGCGGACGCCCGCCGTGGGCCTGGTCTTCGGGCTGTTCCTCCTGGTCTGCGTCGGCATCGGCTGGCTGACAATCCCCGCCCTGATCGGCCAGGCCGGGAGCCTGGCCCAGAACGGGCCGACTTATATCGCCGGTCTGCAAGATTCAACCAACCACTTCCTCCTGACCCACCATAAGATTGGGCCGTTCAAGCTGCCCGCCAATTTCAACCAGCTCTCCCAGCAGATCTCGGACCGCGCCTCGGCCCTGGTGCAGCGCGCGAGCGGGCAGGTGATGACGTTCCTGATCGGGTCGGTGACGTTCGTGATCCAGACGGTCCTGACCCTGATCCTGGCCTTCTTCTTCCTGACGGACATCGACCGCCTGCGCGCCCGGCTGTTTTATCTCGCGCCGGAGCGCTGGCGGGGGATGATGGGGCACATCGGCAGCGACGTCGGCGGGGTCTTCTCGGACTACCTGCGCGGGCTGCTGATCGTCTGCGCGCTCTACGGCGTCTTCACCACCGGCCTGCTGTACGGCCTGAGCGTCTTCCATCACGGCATGGCGAACTACGCCCTGCTGGTCGGGGCGGCGGCGGGCGTCCTGTACGCCGTGCCCTACCTCGGCTCGTTCTCGACCGCCGTGATCACGTTCGTCGTCGCCTTCGCCGCCGCGACCGCGGACCACCAGAGCGGGCTGGCGTTCGGCGGCATCGCCGTCGGGGTGAGCCTCGCCCTTAACCAGGTCTTCGACGGCGTGGTCACGCCGCGCGTGGTCGGCGGCGGGGTGGGCCTGAACCCGATCATGGCCGTGTTCGCCCTGGTCATCGGCGGCGAGCTGCTGGGCATCTGGGGCATGCTGCTGTCGGTCCCGATCGCCGGCAGCATCCAGGTGATTTTGTTCCGGCTATACCCGCGCCTCACGGCCCCAACCCCGCCTCCGTTTCTGCGCGCCCAGGGTGTGCCCCTGGACGGCAAGGAGGCACCGAAGATACTCGCGGGCGACGACTCGCTGACGGCGAAAAGCCAGCAGGCGGAGAAAGAAGCGACTTCCTGACGGTGCCCGTTAACAGCACGTCAACCGCCCTCAAACGTCAAGAGGCCCCCGCTCAATCCTGAGCGGGGGCCTCTTCGGTTCTCCTGCGGCTGTGCCGAACCGTTCCGCGCTAGTACCCGGCGCTGACGCCTATGGCGGTGTAGCCGCTGTACGGCCCGAACTCGTAGTGGCTGAAGGCCCCCGCCGCGTTGTCCAGGCTCCACATCGACATGACGCCGTCCGACCTGTCCCACAGGATGCGCGTCCTGCCGTCCGGGCCGTCGGCGATGGCCTGAGCCGTGTAGCCGCTGTACGGCCCGTACTCCTGGTGGCTGAACGTGCCGCTCGCCGTGCTGTAGTTCCACAGCGACATCCGCCCGTTGCTGTTGTCCCACAGGACGTGTGTCGTGCCGGCGGGCGCAATCTCATACGCGCCGATGGAGGGCGGGTTGGGGCGGGTGTTGCCGTCTTTGTCGGTCGTTGGTGCGCCCGTGCTGGTTCCCGCGCCGAGGCAGGGAGAGCCGGGTCTCAGGTGCAGATCCGTAGGTGGGTAGACGAACCGGGGATCGGCATCAATGTTGCCCGTCCCGGAGTAGCCGCCCTGCACGTCGCAGGAAGTGGCGGTCGCATTGGAGATGCTGCTGGCATCGTTCGCGATTTCGCCGCCGGTGTCGCCATAGACAATGTCGTTGGTCAGAGTGATAGGGCCGTTGTTAGCAGTCGAGTTGCCGTTGGGGAGGTGGCTGATGCCGCCGGTGCCGCCAAAAGTGATGAAATTGTAGATGCCGCCGCCAGCGCCGCTCTTCGCGGCATTGCCGGTGAGTGTGCAGTTGGTCACTGTGATTAAGTAACCGTTCGTTCTGGTCACATTAAAGACGCCGCCACCAGTATTCGCCGTGTTACCGGTGAACAAGCAGTTGGTCACCGTAATCGGAGCGTTGGAGGAGACACTGTTGTAGATGCCGCCGCCGCCGTCGCCTGCCGAGTTGCCGACGAACGTACAACTGGTCACAGTGGCCATGCCACCACTATAGATACCGCCGCCGGAGCCGTTGTTGGATTTGTCCACCGCCGCGTTGCCGCTGAATGTGCAGCCGGTCACGGTAAGCGCACCGCCGTTGCCGAAGATGCCGCCGCCACCACTATAGCCCTCTGCTGTATTACCCTTAATCATGCAGTTCTGGACGGTCAAAGTTGCCCCGTACTCAGTTATTGCGCCACCGCTGCCGGCATTGGTGCCGTCGCCTCTATAGCCGTTCTCGATGGTCAGGCCGCTGATGACGACGCTGAGGGGGCTTCCAGTGCCCATACCGAACCCGTTATGGTTGGCGGTTGGGCTTCCCCCGCAGTCGATGACGGTGCTGGCCGCGCCGTGCTGCGAGGTGATGGTGAGGCTCTTTCCACCTATGTTGATGTCGCGGTTGCCCGGCCCGCTGTAGGTGCCGTCGGCGACCAGCACCGTGTCGCCCGACGCGGCGGCGGTGACGGCGGCCCCGATGGTGGGGTACTGGGCGGGGACGGTGAGCGTGGCGGCCTGGGCCGGCGCGGGCAGGCAGAGCGCCAGGGCGGCGAGGAGGCTGGCGGCACAAAGCGACAGGCGGAAGGGCGGGCAGTGCATGGTGGTTGTCCTTGCGGTTCTCGCGGCACGGGAACGGGCGTCGCGCGGGGGACTTCTTGCCGGGCGACGCACTGAGGGAATTATACAGGCAGGCAGGCGGGTTGTCAAGGGGGCATTCCGTGCCCCTAGTCGCCGCTAATCGCCTGTGATGGCGGGGTCGCGGACGATGGCGGGGTCGTCGAAGTAGGAGTCGCTGTTCTCGTCATGCGTGGAGACTTCCTCGATGACCGCGCCGGTGTCCGAGCGGAACGAGTGCTTGGTGCCCGGCTCCAGCGTGTAGCGCATGCCCGGCGACAGGTGGACCGGCTCGCCGTCTACGTCCAGGCTGACCTTGCCGCGCAGGGCGAAGAACGTCTCTTTCTTGAGCTTGTGGGAGTGGCGGGGGCACTCCTGGCCGGGCAGCAGGGTCAGAAACTTGCTGCAATACTGCGGCTCGTTGACCCGGATGACGCTGCCCAGGCCCTCGCGCGCGAATCGGCCCAGGCCGAAGTCGGCGATCTCGATGTGGGCGTCCGGCGCGAGCGGCAGCCCGGCCTCCTCTAGCTGCTGCCGGACCTGCGCCTGGGCGGCGACCACTTCGCTGTGTTTCATCGGCGGCTCCTTTTGTCGCTCGGTTACTGTTTGCTGTAGGATACCCGACATCGCCCCTTGACATCGCTCCCCCGGCGCGTGTATAATTGGCCGACAACTGAATTTTGCAAAGGCGTTGACGAAGAGGAGTACGCCGCGATTGCCCTTACAGACCGCTTTCACGGAAAGGTCTGTGCCAGAGAGCCGGGGATGCTGAAATCCGGCAGGGGACGCGCGGCGGAAATGACTTCCGAGCCGGGTGGGGGAAAGGTATCTTAACGGGTGCCGAGTAACCCGCTCCGGGAGGCTCCCGTAATCGGGCCGGGGTCGAAAGAGTCCGCTCATGCGCGGGCCACTTGCACCCGTCAAGGCGGATGCCGTGAGGTGCCCGCGAAACAAGGTGGTACCACGGGGGCAATGCGCCTCTCGTCCTTGTGCCGGGGGCGAGGGGCTTTTTGGTGCTTTCCGTGGAGGGACTTCAATGCCGAAAGTGTTAGGGCTGCGCTGCCGCGAGTGCGGGCAGACGTATGACAAGGCACCGATTCACGTGTGCGATCTGTGCTTCGGGCCGCTGGAAGTGCAGTACGACCTGAGCGTCGGACCCAAGATCACGCGCGAGCATATCGAATCCGGGCCGCTGACCATGTGGCGCTACGCCGACCTGCTGCCTCTCGACGGCCCGCCGACGGTGGGCAAGCAGGTGGGGTGGACGCCGCTGGTCCGGGCCGAGAACCTGGGCCGGGCGCTGGGGCTGCGGGAATTGTACGTCAAGAACGATGCCGTCAGCCACCCCACGCTGTCGTTCAAGGACCGCGTGGTCGCGGTCGCACTCTCGAAGGCCCGTGAGTTCGGATTCGAGACCGTCGGGTGCGCGTCCACGGGCAACCTGGCGAACTCGGTCGCGGCCCACGCCGCCGAGGGCGGGTTCGAGGCGTACATCTTCATCCCGCACGACTTGGAGCAGAGCAAGGTCGTCGGGACGCTGATCTACGGCGCGAACGTGCTGTCGGTCTCGGGCAACTACGACGAGGTGAACCGGCTCTGCTCCGAGGTCGCCGGCAAGTACGGCTGGGGCCTGGCGAACGTCAACCTGCGCCCGTTCTACGGCGACGGCTCCAAGACCTTCGGCTACGAGATCGCCGAGCAATTGGGCTGGCGCGCGCCCCAGCACATCGTCTGCCCCTCAGCGGGCGGCTCGCTCGTTACCAAGATCTACAAAGCCTTGAACGAGTTCAGCAGTCTGGGTCTGATCGACGGCGTCCCGACCAAGATGTACGTCGCGCAGGCGACGGGGTGCAACCCGATTGCGACGATGGTGAAAGAAAAGGCCGCGATCATGAAGCCGGTCCGGCCCAACACCATCGCCAAGTCCATCGCCATCGGCAACCCCGCCGACGGCTACTACGCCGCCGAGGCCTGCCGCAAGTCCGGCGGCTGGGCCGAAGACGTCTCCGATGAAGAAGTCGTCGAGGGCATCCAATTGCTGGCGCAGACCGAGGGCATCTGGACCGAGACCGCGGGCGGCGTCACCGTGGCCGTCACGCGCAAGCTGATCGCCCAGGGCCGCATCCCCAAAGACGAGAGCGTGGTCATCTGCATCACGGGCAACGGCCTGAAGACGATTGACGCCGTGCTGGGCAAGATCGGCCAGACGATCCCCATCGCGCCCTCACTCGCCTCGCTGGAAGAGGCCCTGGCCGCCCGCGCCCACGCCCTGCCGGCGGGCAGAGCCAAGGTGGGGGACGCGGCGGAAGAGCTTGTGGCGGCCTAAGAGGCCAGACACTGGCCTAGCCGGAGCGACGCTTTAGAAACGACAACCGATGAGAGCTTACCGTGAAACACTCGCGCCCGACGAAGAGGCGCGCTACCGGCAGATGCGCGAGGCCGACGCCGAGTCGCCCCGGCAGTTCGTCAACTTCGCCTTTTATAAGCTCGACCCGCTGTTCCGGCGCGAGCTGACCGAGGCCGAGCGGACCGACGCCGCCTGTGAGCTGTCCGCCTTGGTCGAAGAAGCCAAGTCCAAGTTCCTGCTGTACCCGTACAGCACGCTGGGCATCCGGCCCGAGTGCGACTTCATGCTGTGGCGCATCTCGTACCGCTTGGAAGACTTCGAGGAGATGACGGCGGCGCTCTTGCGAACGCGCATGGGGCAGTATCTCTCCACGCCCTATTCGTATCTGGCGATGACCAAGACGTCGCTGTACGTGGACGAGCACGACTTCGAGGACCGCGAGACGGGCCGCAAGCAGATCGTCATCGGCGGCGGCAAGTACCTGTTCGTCTACCCGTTCATCAAGACGCGGGCCTGGTATCGGCTGACCGAGGACGAGCGGCGGCGGGCGATGCGCGAGCACATCACGGTCGGTCACGACTACCCGAGCATCAAGCTGAACACGACCTACTCGTTCGGGCTGGACGACCAGGAGTTCGTGGTCGCGTTCGAGAGCGACTACCCGCAGGACTTTTTAGATCTAGTCCACCGCCTGCGCGAGTCCGAGGCCAGCGCCTACACCGAGCGGGACGTGCCCGTGTTCACGTGCTTGCAGCAGGACATGGAGACCATCGCCCGCCACGTCGGCGGCGTGAAGTAGTCTGCGGCGTGAAGTGGGCGAAAGTGCCCCGGCAGGCGCACAAGGAGAGACAATGGCAGTCAGCGTTTTGATCCCGACCCCCTCGCGCAAGTTCACCGCAGGGGAAGACACCGTCTCAGTCCAGGCCTCCACGGTCAGTGAGATGGTCGACGCGCTCGAAGCCGCGCACCCCGGCCTGGGCAAGAGCCTGCGCCGGCCCGACGGGTCCTTGAACCTGTTCATCAACATCTACGTCAACGACGAGGACGTGCGCTTCTTGCAGGGGGCCGAGACGCCCCTGAAGGACGGCGACCAGGTTTCCATTGTCCCGGCGATTGCGGGAGGGGTCTAACACTCATGGCCGTCGAGCGCTTCAACCTGACTTTCAACACCCTGATGTCCAGCCAGCCCATCGTCTATAACCTGGGCAAGAAGTACCGCCTGGTGACCGTGATCGAGCGGGCCAACGTCTCCGACGAGGCCGGCTGGATGCAGATCGCCTTCAACGGCGACGGCGACGAGATCCAGCGCGCCATCGCCGATCTGAACACCATCGGCGTGACGGTCACCCCGACCGAGCTTGCCGCCCTGGTGTGAGGCGTCAACGAACCTGTGAACGTCCAAGCGGCTCCGAGGCGAATGCCCCGGAGCCGCTTTTGTCTGCCCGTCCCGCGCGGGAAGTATCCCGCCCCGGACCACGCGCCGCGCTGCTAATCCCCCGCGCTTTTCATTTGCCGTGCCCTGCCCGACCGTACGACGGCACCCAGCAGGCCCAAGCCCCCAAGGCCCAAGGTCAGCAGCGAACCCGGCTCCGGGACGGGGGCGGGGGCGGGTGCGGAGCAGTCCTCGCAGACGCGCACCTGGCGGATGTCGTCCAGCGTAGCGGCGGAGTCCAGGGTCACGCTTTTAACGCCTTGCGCCGACGTGTCGATCAGGCCGAAGAAGGTCAGGCCTGGATCAAGCGCCTGGGTGTACGTGTCGCCGTTGTCGAGCGTCAGGGTGACGCCGCTGCCCTTGGTCCCCTTCGCGCCGTTGACGTTGAACTCCAGCACTTTGAAGCCGCAGGCCGGGTCGGTTGCGGCCAGCGTGATCCGGTAGAAGGGGCCATCAATGTCGGCCTGCCCGCCCGACGCGGTCAGCAGCGAGGGCGACGTGAAGGTCACGCCCGTTCCCTCTTGGGTCGCGCCATAGACGGTGCGGCTGGGGCCGTTGGGGCCGACCGTCGGGTTGACCAGGAGGTTGTCGATGTCGGGGCAGACGTCCTTGGCGGCGGGGGTGAATCCGGCGCGGTCGGTGTAAAGGGTGATGTTCCCCGGAAGCGCGGTGGGGCGCCCGCCGGCATGGCAGGGGGAGACGAGACACGGGCCGGCGAGTGCGGCCAGCGTCATCGGGGCGATGCAGAAAAGTCTGGTGTTCATGATTCCTCGTTTCGGATGATCCTTCGATGCTCACATGGCCTGACCACACTGCGTACTCCGGTGCGGGGGCTGTGTCAAAAGGATACAACGAACGGGGCACTCTTTGAAACGGTAAAGTTACGGGTTCTGGGGGAGGGTGGGGGAAATCGGCATCTTTAACAGCGGACGACTCTTCAGGGCGAGATCCGTTGGGGCCGGTGATCGCTCCCGGCCCCGCCCCCTTCGGGGCCTCTACAGCGCCGCCGCGACGCGCTGCCAGGAGAGGATGTCGTACTGGGTGCTCGTCGTCGGGAAGTACGGCGGCGGGGTGTTGGCGAGCCGCGCGTCGTAGCTGTAGCTGCCGGACATGCCGGTCACCTGCTGCAGGCTCTGGGAGTTGAACGTGCCCAGGGCACCGCGGTGCGAGGCGATCTCGCCGCCCATGCAGGTGAATGCGTGCGGCCGGCGCACCCAGTGGTAGTAGTAGGTCTGGCCGTTGTTCTGGTACGAGCCGACCGCGCCGCTGCTGTTCTGGTCGGTATAGTAGCCCTTGTAATCTACCGCCGTGAGCGTGTTCTGGGCCAGAACCGAGGCGTCCACCTCGACGTCGCCCAATGCGGCCCCGGTGGGGTCCGTGTCCACGATCTGGACGGTGTCGGAGACCACGCCCAGCGTCCCGGCGTTTTGCAGGAAGGTCACGTTGGCCGGGTCGCCTTCGGGCAGCAGGTTCCCGCTGGCGTCTTTCGCGCGCGGGGTCTTGTAGGTGACGCTGCCGTCTAGGTTGACGTTCTTGTTCTTGGGGTCGGTCTGGTCGGCGGTGGCGTAGGTGGCGATGGTGAGCGCCTGGCCGTTGGCGACCGTGCCGGAAAGCCCCTGCCCCTTGGCCGTGAGGTTGGCCTGGTTGACCGGGTCGCCGTTGGCGTTGCAGACGGCCTGGGTGCTGCCGATGTTGCCGTCGCAGTAGACCACGCCGTTGGTCACGCCCCCAACGCTGCTGTCCGAGGTGAGGGGGTTCCCGTTGATGTCCTGGTAGGTCTTGTGAATCTGGGTGATTGGATTCTGGGCGGCCTTGTTGATTGTGACCAGCGTAGTCATCGGGTGGTTGTTGTCGTCAATCTGCGTGATACTGATGGTCTGGTTGCCGCTGCCGTCCACGCCCAGGGTCATCTGCTGGACGTCGTTGTTGACCGTGGCCGCCGCGCCGGTCGTGCTGCTGACGACGCTGCCGGTGACGTTGTTGAGCGTGTTGGCGGAGTGGACGTAGATGCCGCCGCTGGCTGTGACGGTGACGCCCGAGGCGAGCGGGACCGCGGGCGGCGGCGGGTTCGCCCCGGCCGGCATGGTCTGGTTCAGCGCGGCGTACTGCTGCCGCAGGCTGGAAGAAGGCATCGTGATCGGCGGCGCGTGGTTGACGCCCGTGGCACCGATGGAGGCGACGCTGAGGAAGTCGGCGTTGGACGCCGGGGCCGTGTTGTCCGTGCTGGTGTTGTGGTGATAGGAGACGCTGCCCGAGTAGTCGAAGGCGTCCGCGCCGGGGTGCTTGAAGATCGGCTTGCCGTCCACCCAGACCACCTGGGTCGGGTTGCCGTTGGAGCCGTTGAAGTGGGTCGGCCCGTCGAACGAGCTGCGCCCGCCGACCCAGTAGATGTTGGACGGGTCCGAGTCGGTGAAGAAGGCGTATTTGCCGAAGCTGGTCTGCTGGATGTAGGCCTGGACGATCTGCGTGACTCCCTGGTAGGTGCCGACCGACTGGACTAGGTAGCGCTTGGGCGTGGACCCGATGTTGCCGTTGATCGCGCCGTACTGGGTGTTGATGAAGTCGGGGAAGACGGTGACGCTGAACGTGCCGCCGTTCACGTAATAGGTGACGCCCGGACTGCCCGGACTGCCGCCGGAGGCGGGCAGCGGGAAGGCGTGGTTCAGCGCGGGTGGGCTGCCCTGGTTGTGCAGCCATTGCAGGGCGTACTCGACGCCGGACTCGGCCAGGTTGAAGGCCTGTGTGGACTGGCTCAGGCGGGCGGACGACTGTAGGGCGTTGCCCGTCAGTCCCGTCACGCCGCCCGAGCCGCGGCCGCCCGCCCCGGCGATCACGCCGAGCAGGGTCAGGCTCAGGATGCCCATCATCACCAGCATCGTGGCGGCTAGGGCCATGCCGCGCCGTGCGCCCGCCGTCCGCCTGCGGCCCGCGCCGGGTGTCTCTGCGGTTTCTGGTGTGGTTGTCACTGGGTTTGGCATGGTTGGATGGTTACTTGTGGTTCCGCATCAGGGCGCACTTGCCGAAGAGCTGGTTGATGCTGCTGCCGTTGGTGGCCTCGTTAGTCTGAGTCTTGTTGATCGAGGTCATGTCGCCGCTGACGATCTTGACGTCCACCTCGTACTGCGATTGGATGTCGGGGCTTGCGCCAAGCTCCAGAAACTGCACGGCGTCGGTCGCGTCGGTGCCATCGGCGTGCTTGGTCAGGATCAGCTTGCAGATGACCTGGCTCTTGTCCCCGGAGCCGTCCGCTGGCTTGCCCGCAGCCCTGAGCCGGGACCACAGGAACTGCCCGTTGACGGCGTTGGGCTGCCCGCCCTGGTCCCCGCGATAGATCCATACCAGGTCCATCGCCGTGCCCGTGCGGTCGTAGCCGAGCGGATAGACATGATGGCCGCTGGCGTCGAGCAGGTCGTAGCCGGGCGTGGCGACCGTGTCCCCGTTCTCGGTTTTTTTCGAGGTCGCCGCCGCGGGCATCTCCAGCTCGATGGCCTCGTTGGTGGTGCCGCTCATGTAGCTCGCCACGCTGCCGGTCGGGGCGGTGAATGCGAGGCCGTTGACGCTGGCGGCGGCGGTGTCCTGGGGCAGGCAGAAGACGAGGGCCTCGCGCGCGTTGCTCAGGATGTACTGCAGGCCGTAGGTGCCGTCCTGGGTGGCCTGGACCGCGACCGTGGTGCGCTGGGTCGCCCGCGACGACTCGGTGAACAGCGTCATGGTGCCCAGCAGCAGCAGGGTCATCAGCGTCCCGCCGACGAGGGCCTCGACCAGGGTGAAGCCGCGCGCCGTGCCTGCCGCGCGCGTCTTGCCGTGTGTACGTCTCATTGATGTCCCATCTGGATGATCAGGGCGGAGGCCGAGTAGGTGCCGGGGTCCTTGCCGCCCCAGGCCAGCGTCACCGTGACCAGGGCCGCGTTGCCCGCGCCGGGCAGGTTGCCGGCGTTGCCGGCGTCCGGCCCCGTCGTGTCCGCGCTGTAGTCGCCGACCGTGATCGTCCCGGCCTGTCCCGCCGCCGGGGCGGTGAAGAAGCCGCCCGCCCCGGTCAGCTTGTCCACCGAAGTGAAGTCATAGGAGCCGTCCGCGTTCTGCCCGTCCACGATGTCCAGGGCGGTCAGCTTGTTCAGCGCGGTGCCCTGGGCGTCGTCGGTGATGCGCCCGTAGTTCGCCCAGCGGAGCTGGTCGATCTTGCGCTGGGCCAGCAGGGCCGCCTGCGCGTAGTTGTTGGCGTGCTGGCCGGCGCGGATGGTCATGGGGAAGACCGCCCCGAACATGATCCCCATCAGGGTGAAGATGGCGACGGCGAACATCACCTCCATGATGGTGAAGCCGCGCCGGGCACGTCCACGGCGTGTGCCTCCGGTTCCTGCCTGTCCGGCTCCTGCGGGTTTGTTTTTGTTGACCATGGCTGAATCGATTATCGGCAGAAACGCCCAGAGAGTTCACCGGCATTTTGGCCGGACCCAGGGCGGCCCGGATCGCTCGCGGACCGGCCCTAATACCCGTGATACCAGCGCCCGTTCAGGGCATAGTCGGGGGAGGCCGGCGCGGTCGCCGTGCTGCACGTGGGCGTCGTGGCGACGCTGCCCAGGGCGTACTGGCCGCCGGCGGGGCAGACGGGTGTGCCGCGCAGATAGTTCTGGCTGCCGCCCGTGTTTGTGAGCTGGAACGTCCCGTTCGGGCCGGGGGCGGTGGCCGTCGTGCCGTCGATGGCGAACGTGGCCGTCGAGTCGGTGGACAGCTTGTTGTCCATGGCACACTGGAGCTTGGCGCTGTTGATCTGGGACAGGTTGGCGACGCAGGCCTTGGTGCGCGACGACTCGCGGGCGTTGATGAAGTTCGGAACGGCGATTGCCAGCAGGATGCCGATAATCAACACGACGATCATGATCTCGATCAGAGTGAAGCCGGCCTTGTTCTTCGAGGAGTACAGGTGCATGGTTTGGGTGTCTGTCTTTCTGCCAAAAAGGCGGGGAGGCGGCCTCAGAAAGGGCCGCGCGCGGCCATCACACGGGTGCCCCGGTGCCCCTGCCTGCACCGCTTGAGGCCCTCCGAGGCCTCATCGCTGTCGAAAAGCGTCAGGACACCGGCGTAGGCGTCGGCGGCGGTCGCGTAGTCGCCGCAGTAGCAAGCGACCTGCGCCCGCGCCAGGGCGGCGTGGCTGTAGTTCAGCGCCAGGAGCATGAGGTAGCGGTCGTCCAGGAGGCCGCCGCCGAAGACGCCGCGCAGCGAGTAGGAGCGCCACGCGGACTCGGTCTCCGACTGAAGTGCGCGGGCGGACGGCGGACTACCCTTGGGGTAGAGGCGCGTGGTCAGGCCGACCTGGGCGACGCTGTAGTGGCGGGAAAGATAGGCGGGGAGCATCAGCATACGCCCGCCGTCGTCGTCCAGAATCGGGTCCGACGGGTTGAACCAGACGGGGACGCCGGCGGGGGCCAGCAGGCAGACCGTCGTGCCGCGGGCGACGGCGTCGCGGACCATCCGCCGCAGCGGGTCTTCCGTGGCGACCTGGGCGACGGTGGGGCCGGAGGCCGGATACAGCGCCTTCAGGCGCGGGTAGGATCGCTCCACCGAGTCCAGGTACCAGGCATTGGCCCAGGCCCGGAACGCCGGGTCGTAGAGGGTCGAGAGCATCGCGCGCTGCACCAGCGTGACGTCGCGCCGCCGGCCTTCCACCGTTTGGAGGTACAGGACGGCATAGGCCGCCGTGTCGTCCCCGTTCTCGATCAGCAGCCCGTGCGGGGGAACGGACGCCAGGAGGTTTTGGCCGTAGTCGTAGCAGGTCCAGTTGCCCCGGAGGCTGACGTGGCGGTGGCTGGCGGCCTGCATCGGGACCAGGCACACGGCGCAGAGCGCGCCGAAGGCACCGAAGGCGGGCCGCTTCCGGGCTTCCAGGTGCGGCTCCAAAGTCTGCCACAGGGCGAACAGGCCGCGCGCGGCGCAGACGCTCATCACGGCATAGACGGGGATGTAGTAGATGTAGCCGTTGTAGATGCCGTAGTTGATGACGAAGCCGATGTCGGCGGCGACAACCCAGGTCAGCAGCAGCGCCAGGGGGCGGTCCGCCCGCCGCGCCCAGAACGCCCCCAGCCCCAGGACGGCCAGCCCGACCAGCGGCCAGGAGAACTCCATCGGCAGGTTGTAGGCCCACGTCAGCAGCCGGTCCAGCATGTAGATCGGCCTCTGGTGGAACATCAGCGGGGCGAACAGGCGGCCCGTGACGTGGTAACAGAACGCGAAGGGGGTCTCGACGTCGCCCCAGCTATAGGCCGGGTGCATCCGCGCCCGGAGCGGCAAGTACAGGTAAGTCAGCAGCGGCAGCGCGCCCAGCCCCAGCGTCTTCGCCCACGCGGCGCGCACCGCGCGGTCCCCCAGCCGCCGCAGCGCGGGCGCGGACCACAGGATGAATGCGACAAAGCCGGGCAGGAACAGCGTGTTGGTCTGGTGGGACGTGAGCGCAAACCCGTAGGCCAGCGCGAGCAGGCGCAGGTCGCCCTCCCGGCAGCCGCGCGCACGCCAGCGGGCGGCCAGGAACAGCAGCAGGCAGGTAAAGAGCGCCGCCAGCGTGTACGTTTCCGTCAACAACGACTGCTGCCAGAACGTCGAGCTGAACGCCAGCAGCCCGCCCGCCACGAGGGCGGGCGGGCGGGGCAGGGCGACCGCGCGGGCGAACCCGTACAGACACGCCGCCGCCAGCGCCCCGAAGGCCGCGCTCAGGACGTTCAAGCGCCAGACGAGGCTGCCCAGCGGGAGCAGCAGCGTCCAGGCCTTCCCCAGCAGGCAGTACAGCGGGTAGCCCGTCGGGTGCGGGATGCCCAGGGTCGCCACCGCCGTCGCCAGCTCGCCGCAGTCGCCCCAGTACAGCGTCGGGCAGAGCGTCCATAGATAAACCCCGAACACCGCCGCCGCCAGCAGCCAGGCCAAGACGGTGTCCTGATGGCGCAGGAAAAGCGGGCGCGGGAAAAGGGGGGATTGTAGAGATGGGCGGCGCATGGTGTCTCCTGCCGTCACCGCACAATTGCCGGTGTTTTCCCATTGTCGGCAGATCGCGCCGAGACTTGAGGGCGGGGGCGAAACAAAAGAAGGGCGCAGGAGAAGTCTCCTGCGCCCTGGGGACCGCTTGGCCCTCCGACTGGTCTGCTGGGGCCGGTCTACTGAATGCCGTGGTAGAACTTCTCGGTCTGGCCGTAGCCGGTCGTGCCGGCGGCGGTGGCGACGCCGGCGGAGGTGGCGCTGATGGTGCAGAACGGGCTGCCGGTGATCGTCGGCGCGACGCCGTAGGTGCCGGACGACGGGCAGACGGGGGTAGACCGGATGTAGGCGGCGGCACCGATCAGGCCGGTCGCCGTGGTGTCAAGCGTGGGGGCGGCGTAGTTGGTGCTGCTCAGCTTTTTGTCCATGCAGTACTGCTGCGTAGCGCTGTCGATCTGCTTGAGGTTGCCGATGCAGGCCTTGGCGCGGGACGACTCACGGGCCGAAACGAAGTTCGGGATCGCGATTGCCAGCAGGATGCCGATGATCAGGACGACGATCATGATCTCGACCAGGGTGAACCCGGCCTTCTTGCTCTGGGGGCGGAAAAACTTCATGCGAAACTCCTTTTTCGGGAACGGAACGGTTGGTGTGTCTTCCGGGGGCGGCTCCGCGGTTGTGTGTTGGTGCGGCGGCCTTTCCCGGTGACACGCTAAGTATCGGCGTCGCCCCCGCGCCTCTTTAGGGCGGCGCGGGCGGCAGAAATACGGGGATTTCGCCGCAAGAACCCGCCCCGGCCTCTAAACCCGCCCCGGCTCATCCTCCGCCATCCAAAAAAAGCCTGCCCGCCGCCCTTTCCCTCTTGACATCAGGCCGCGCGCGCGTGTATACTCTCCCCACTCCGAAGCCGCGCTCCTCCCACGCATCCGTGGGGAGGGCCGGCGAGCGGGCCGGGACGAGGCCGTACCGCCCGCTTTCGCGACTCACGGTTTTCTGACCGCCCGCGCACCGCAGCGCCCCCTTCTCTGTGTAAGAGGCAAGCCGACACCGCCGTCATTCTGACGGTTCCCGTGTCGCCGCTTGGCCTCTTTTTTGTCGTCTCACAGAGAAACGGATGGGAACGTGACGGGAACACCTCTGACAGGAATACCTCTGGCGGGAGCCTCGGGGGCGGAGGGCCGCCAGACGGGGACGGACGGGGCGGCGCGGCTGGAAGGCGCGCGGGTCGTGCTCGCCGACGACGACCCGCTGACGCGGCTGGACCTGCGCCACTCGCTCGAAGGCCTGGGGGTGCGTGTGCTGGGTGAGGCCGAGGACGGGCGGCAGGCATTGGCCCTGGCCCGGTCGCTCCGCCCGGACCTGCTTCTGCTGGACATCATGATGCCGTTGGTGGACGGCCTGGAGGCCGCCCGCGTGGCCCGCGACGAGCACCTGGCCGCCGTCGTGCTGCTGACCGGCTATGCCGAGGAGGACATGGTCCAGAAGGCCGACGACGCGGGCGTGCTGGCCTACCTCCGCAAGCCGTTCCGGCCCGAAGACCTGGGTCCGGCCCTCGCCCTGGCCCTGGGGAGGCACCGCGAGCGCCTGGCACTGGAAGCGCAGATCGAAGACCTCCAGGGCAAGATGGAGGCGCGCAAGCTGGTCGGGCGGGCCAAGGCGCTGCTGATGGAGCGCCACGGCCTGTCCGAGCGCGAGGCATTTTACCGCATCCAGGCCCAGAGTCAGACCCTCCAGAAGCCCGCCCACGAGATCGCCCGCGCCATCATCACCGCCAGCGAGATGGGCGTTTAGGCGTTCCCGCCCGGAAACCGCCGGAAGCCCCGCCAAAAACCCCGCAACATTACGGGCGTCCCACTGTCTATATGCTTACTGGGCAGCGACGCCCCGCCCGATCCCGGACCGCAGGCAGAGGCAGTAACAGACACGAGAAGATACCGCAAGACACACTGAGGAGGAATGCACACTTTGCGACCACTGACACTCAAGACGGCCCTGGCACTCGGGGTTGGACTCGCCGCCCTCGGCGGCCCCGCCGCCCACGCACAGGACGCCCCCGCCGCCCACGCACAGGACGCCCCCGCCGCCCCCGCCAACGGGCCGGGGCCGGCCACCCAGCCGCCGCCGCCGCCCGGCACGGCCCAGCCCGCGCCCACCCAGCCCGCCGCGCCCGCGACCCCGCCCGGCACGACCGGCGGCACGGCCCCCGCCCCCGCCGCGCCGGCCCCCGCGCCGCCAAACTACAAGCTCCAGTACAACGGGCTGATCGACGGCTACTATCTGTTCCAGTTCCACAACCCCAAGGACACCAACACCATCACCGGGCGGGCCTATGACATCCGGCACAACACGCCGGCCCTGGCCCTGGCCGAGCTGAACGTCTTCCAGGTCGCCCCGCCCAAGAGCTTCGGCTACAAGGCCACCCTCATCGCCGGTGACGTCGCCGACCTCAATTCTTTCAGCTTCGTCGGCGGCTCCCCGCCGGCCCTGGTGCATAATGACCTGGGCGAGGGCCGCTTCAAGAACGTCCAGCAGCTATACGGCACCTATGCGTTCGGGGCCGACGGCAGCGGCGTGGACGTCGGCAAGTTCTACACGCCCTTCGGCTACGAGGTGACTGAGGCCAACGGCAACTACAACTATTCGCGCTCGGTCGCCTATAACTACGTGCCGTTTTACCATGCCGGCCTGCGAATCTACACCCCCGTGCCGGGTTTGGCCGCGCTGACCGCGACCTTCTATCTAGTCAACGGGGTCTTCAACACGGCCACGATGGGCGTCCAGAACGATTCCAAGCGCCCCGGCTACATGGGCCAGCTCAACTACACCGACCCCAAAGGCAAGTTCACCCTGATCTCGGAGCTTGGCCTGGACAAGCAGAAGTTCTACGGCGAGACAGGCCCCGACACCAAGGTCGTCGTCAACGACAACAACTTCACCTACAACTTCAACGCCAATCAGCTCTTCGGCCTGGACTACGTCTACCGCAAGACGACGCCCGAGGGCGGCGGCAAGGAGACGGTCAACGCCTACGCCGTCTACTACCGTCAGGCGCTGACCCCGAAGACTGCCTTTGCCCTGCGCTACTCCGGTGCCCAGGACAAGTACGAGGGGGGCCTGGGAGGTCTCGCGGACGGCTCCGTCCGCCCGAACGAGGTCACGGCCACCTATGAGGTCAAACCCACGACCAACTTCACCACCCGCCTGGAGTACCGCCACGACAGCGTCAACTCGGACAACGTTCTGGGGTACGCCTTCGTGGACAAGGACGGGAGCGTTACCAAAAAGAACCAGGACACGCTGACCCTGGCCGGTCTGTTCACGTTCTAGCCTGTTTGCCCCGCACCCCCCGGCCGCCGATCTTCGGCACCGGGGGGTATACTACGCCATGCCCACACCCGCCGTCACGGACGATGGCCGTCCCCCCACGGACGGTGGCCCCGCCGCCGTGTCCGAAGCCTCCCACCCCGCCGCGCCCCGCCTGTGGTCGCCCGGCCCGGCCTCTCCGCCGGACGAGCCGCTCCCCGCCAGGCCGCGCCGCGCCGCCGCTGAGGCTGCCCCCAAAGCCGCCGGCCCTGACCCGCCGCGCGAGCGCTACAGCCCCACCATCAAAGAGCTTCCGGCCAGCGAGCGCCCCCGCGAGCGGCTGCAAGCCTACGGGGTCCACGCGCTGACCACGGCGGAGCTGATCGCGATTTTGATCCGCACCGGCAGCGGCGAGCGCAGCGCGGTCTCGCTGGGCGAGTTCCTGCTGGCCGAGTTCGGCAGCATCAAGGGCGTGGCCGTCGCCTCCCGCGAACAGCTCGCGCGGGTCAAGGGACTGGGCGACGTCAAGGCCGGCCAGATCCAGGCCGCCATCGAGTTCGGCCACCGGCTGGCCCTGTTCACCGAGGAGGGCCGCCCCACCATCGGCGGCCCGCGCGACGTCGCCAACCTGCTGCTGCCCGATCTGCGCTACCAGAAGAAGGAACACCTCAAGAGCCTGTTGTTAGATACCAAGAACCGCGTGCTGGCGATTCGCACCGTCTCCATCGGCGATCTCTCGTCTTCCATCGTCCACCCCCGCGAAGTGTATAAAGACGCCGTGGTCGCCTCGGCGGCGAGCATCATCGTCGCCCACAACCACCCTTCGGGGGACCCCACGCCCTCGGCGGAGGACGTGGCGGTGACGAAGCGGCTGATCGGGGCGGGGGAGATCATGGGCATCGACCTGCTGGACCACATCGTCATCGGCGACGGCGTGTTCGTCAGCCTTAAAGAGCGCGGCCTGATCTAGAGCGCGTCCGGTGCTTCCCGTACCAGGCGGGCCAAGGCGGCGTCGGGCGGCAGGCCACAGAGCGCTTCCAGGACCGCGCCGTCGCCCTGAACCCGCCTCATGCCCAAGCAGACCACTCGTGCCACGTGCCCGCCCTTCAGACCGCCGGGGTCCTTGCCGCCGGAGCGGGGGAATGCGGGGTGGGGAGAGGCGGGGTGGGGAGAGGCGGGGCCGTCGGAGCGGGCGGCGTGGGAGCAGCCGGCGTCGCGGGTGCCAGGGTCGGTACCGGAGGCGGGGCAACGAAGCGCCCGGAGGGGACGAAGGTCTGGGTGAAGAAGGCACCGGCGGTGACGTCGGTCGCGCCGACCGCGGAGCCGGTGAGCTTGACGTTGTTGCCGAAATTGACCGCGCCCTTCGGGGCGAAGACCGCGCCGAACCATTCGTAATCGCCCTGGCCGTTCGCGGTCCCGTCGAAGTCGCCCAGTGTCTCCCAGAGGACCTTGCCGGCGAGGGCGGGGTTGGCCTCGGCGTAGGGCTTGCCGTTGACGAAGGCGCTGACGAACGTGCCGGGGCGGATGTCGCCGGTGACGAAGACGTGCAGGCCCTTGGCGGGCGTGACATTGACCAGATGCACGGACGCCGACGACGCCAGCGTGATGCTGGTGAAGTAGTAGTCGCCCGACGTCAGGTAGACCTTGCGGCCCTGGCCGACGCCCAGCGCGCCGTAGCGGCCCGGCTTGAGCGGGTCATCGGCGTCGCCCGCGCCGTCATTGTCTTCCGTGCCGGCCTTGAAGTCGTCGGCGGGCGGGACGGCCACGGGCGAGAACCTGGCCGGCGTCACGGCCTTCTTCTTCTGGATGGCCTTGCCGTTGAGCGCCCCACCGAACGGCACCTCGATCTGCATGGTGGTCACGGTGCCGTTGACCAGCCCGCCGATACTCGCACCGTTGTTTGCCACCACGTCCCCGGTCATCTTGTCGAACGCGCCTTCGTAGAAGCTGCCGCCGGCGTGGACGTTGCCGTTGATCGCGGCGCTCAGGCCGATGGTGACGTCGCCTGCGGCGGTGATGTCTCCGTTCAGCACCGACTGGGCCACGACGCTGATGTTCCGCCCGCTGCTGATCGGCCCGCGGACTTTGGTGGCGACGCCGAGGGCGACGTCGCCGTTGAACGTAACCGGACCGGTGATGGTGCTGCCGCCGGTGCTGACGTATCTGAGCTGCCCGCCCCCCTCCGCGCCCCTGCACTCAAGGGACGGCCCCAGCGCGACATCGCCGTTGCTGCCGATCAGCCCGGTGTTCACCTTTCCCGGCCCGCTGAGGGTGACGCTCTGCCCGCCGAAGACGGCGTAAGCGGTGAGGGGATTCTGGGCGGCGGCGGGGCCGGCGACCGCGAGGAACAGCCCCAGGAGCGGGAGACAGCGGCGAGAGAGGGGGGAGGGAGCACGAAGAAATAGAGATGAAGAAGACATAGGGAGCCTTTCGGCGGGGCTTGCCTTGTCCCGCTTTTGGAGTAATCTGACCAAAGTATAACACGCGCGCCTGCCTCTGTCAAACGCTTCGGATTGCGAACGCCCCTTGGAGCGGCTATAATGACCCCGAGGACGCCGCGCAAACGATGAGTGCCGACCGCTTTCAATTTTTGGAGTTCGGGGAAGAGGCGGCGGACGGGGACGCGGCACGTGAGGACGCGCCCGGCCTCGTCCCGCGCGACATCGGTTTTGACCACCTGGCCGACGGGACCGCCCTGGCCGAGGTGCGGATCGAGAACGCGCACGGCTATGCCGTGCCCGACGAAGACGACGAGGGGGTCGAAACCCTGTCGTCACGGGCCGCCCTTGACCGCAGCGCCCCGGACGGCGGTGTGCCGACCCGCCTGCGTCCCGCCGAGGTCCTGGGGGAGCGCGGGGCAGGTGCGGGGCAGTTCCAGTACCCGGCGGGCCTGGCCGTGGACGGCGGCGGCGTACTGTTCGTCTGCGACTCGTATGGGCACCGGGTGCAGCGCATCACGCCCGGCGGCGGGGTCGCCGTCATCGGCGGGCGCGGGACCGGGCGCGGGCAGTTTCTGTCGCCGTCGGGGGTGGCCGTTGACGACGACGACGCCTTCTACGTGGTCGAGCGGGGCGGGCAGCGGATCCAGAAGTTCTCGCGCGAGGGCGTCCTGAGCCTCGTCTTCGGCAGGCCGGGCCGGGGCGAGGGCGACCTGTCCGGGCCGACGGCCATCGCGGTCGCGCCCGGCGGCGGCATCTTCGTGGCCGACACGGGCAACAGCCGGGTGCAGCGGTTCGACGGCGGGGGCCGGTTCGTCGGGGCGGTCGGCGGGGCGGGACTGATCGGGGTGGGCCTGGGCAGCCCGCAGGCCTTGGCCGTGCGGTCAGGCGGCGGCCTGTACGTGGCCGAGACGTCCGCCCACCGCGTGACCGTCTTCGACCCGCTGGGCCGCCCGGAGCGACAGATCGGCGGCGCGCGGACGGGGCCTCGGGGCGGCGTCCCCCCCGTGTCCCTGCTCCAACCGCGCGCCCTGGCCCTGGACCCCGCCGGCCTGCTGTACATCGCCGACGCGGGCGAGCCGGACCCGATCACGGGCGAGACGCGGGGCCGCGTCCTGTGCCTGTCGCTCGCCGACGGGCGCGTCCTGGCGACGCTGGAGCGGCTGGGCCGGTCGCTCGGGGCGCTGCTGCGGCCCGGCGGCCTGGCCGTGGGACCCGCGCCCGCCGCGAACGGACACGGGGCGGCGGCCCGCCGCGACCTGTACGTCGCCGACACCATGAACCACCGCATCCTGCGCTTCGTCTGGACCTGACCCTGTAGGCTTGCCCATGCCCGTATTCGACAAACATTTCACGCTGGCCGAGGCGCGGGCGGCCCTGCCCGCCCTGCGCCGCCGCCTGCTGCGCGTCCAGGAGATGCTGGCCGAGGTCAGGAGGTCGCAGGGGGACGGGGCGCAGGTCGTCGTCCTGCGCGGCAACGGCAAGGGGCCGATCCTGTCGGGCGACGGCGGGCGCAAGGAGGACCGCAAGCGGGAAGCGCAGCGGCTTATTGAAGAAACTGCCGAAGAGGGCATCCAGATCAAAGACCTGGAGCGCGGCCTCGTAGACTTCCCCCATTTTTTGGATGGCGACCCGGCCCACGAGGTCTACCTGTGCTGGCACCTGGGCGAGGACACCATCGAGTATTGGCACGAGATCGAGGCGGGTTATGGCGGACGTACTCCCCTTTAAGCCTTCCCCTGGACGCCCCCTCGCCGACGCCATCAAGGCCGAGGCCGCGCGCCTGGGCTTCGCGCTGTGCGGCATCACGGACGCCTCGCCGCCGCCCCACCACCGGCACTACGCGCGCTGGCTGGCCGAGGGCCGGGCGGGCGAGATGCTGTACCTGCACCGCCAGGAGCCGAAGCGCGGGGACTTGTCCCAGGTCTTGCCCGGCGCGCGGTCGGTCGTGTGTGTCGCCCTGAACTACTCGCCGGAAGAGGGGCGTCCCGAAGAGGGGCAGTGGGAACCCGGCACGGGCGCGATGCCCGTGCCGGGGCATCTCGCCGGCACCGTCGCCCGCTACGCCCGCTTCGACGACTACCACGAGACACTCTGGCAGCGCCTGGAGAGCCTGCTGGTATTCATCAAGACGCGGAGCCAGAGCGCCAACGGCAAGGTCTACTGCGACACCGGCCCCGTCACCGAGCGCGACCTCGCCATGCGCGCGGGCCTGGGCTGGATCGGCAAGCACACCAACCTGATCTCGCGCCGCCTGGGCAACTGGTTCTTCCTGGGCGAGATCATCCTCGACATTCCTCTGCCTCCTGACGCGCCCGAGACGACGCACTGCGGAACCTGCACGCGCTGCCTCCCGGCCTGCCCCACGGGCGCGATCACGGCTCCCTACCAGCTTGACGCCCGCCGCTGCATCTCCTATCTCACCATCGAGCTGAAGGGCAGCATCCCCGTCGAACTCCGCCCGCTCATCGGGACGCGCATCTATGGCTGTGACGATTGCCTGGCCGTCTGCCCCTGGAACCGCTTCGCCGTCCGCTCGGACGACCCCGCCGTCCGCCCCCGCGCCGATCTGCTCGCCCCCGACCTTTTGGAACTGCTGGCCCTGGACGCCCCGGCCTTCAACGCCCGGTTCCGAAACAGCCCCATCAAACGGACCAAGCGGCGCGGCCTGCTCCGCAACGTCTGCGTCGCCCTGGGCAACCTCGGCGACCCGTCCGCCGTCCCCGCGCTCACCTGCGCCGCCGAACACGACCCGGAGCCGCTGGTACGCGAACACGCGCAGTGGGCATTGGAGCAGATCGCGCAAGCAGTTTGATGGCGGCTTCCAGGATTTCGTCCCGCCCGGCCCGGATGCCGGCGAGCGTGGGCGCGGCGCGCAGGGTGGGCTGGATGCCGACCCGCTGCAATTGCCGCCCGTCGCCGTGCGTGATGGACATGCCGGTGAAGCTGAACGAGATACCGCCCGGCAGGACGGCGTTCGTCACCTCGCCGTTCGCGCCCTCGGTGGGGGTGCCGACCAAGGCGGGGTGGCAGGCGGCCTCCAAAAACAGGCAGGTGTGCTCGGCCTGGCTGATAGCCGACTCGTCGATCAACACGGCGACCCGGCCTGCGTAGTGGCGATCGGGGTTAGGCTGGATCGGCTTCTCCTCCCGGCTGACGCTGTCATCGTCGGGCGAGTGCCGCTCCGGGATGGCGATGTGTGCCCCGACGACCTGCCGCGAGGCGAGGTAAGGCGCGACCGCCCAGGCGGTGCCGTTCGGGTAGCCGCGCATGTCGAAGATCAGGCCCAGAGTCTTGGCGACGGCGGCGAACGTTCTGTCAACATCCTGTGGGGTCAGCCGCGCGAGGTCGATGTAGCCCAGGCCCGACGGCAGGACGCCGTAGACGGGCGTCGGGCGATCCGGGGGCAGGACGTACCGCTCGGTGCGTGGCAGGCTGACTGTTTGCTGATGTCTCGCCGCGCCCTCGGCGGTCAGCACGGCAGGGATCGTCTTCAGGCCGCCGAGCAGCACCGACGACACCTGATAGGAGAGCGCCTGCGGCGTGGACGCGGCGTAGAGTGAGCCAAGCCGCGCCCGCCGGGCCGCCACCGGCTCGGCGTCTACGGTCGTGACGACGTCGCCGACGTGCAAGGTTGGTGTCGCCTTCGGGTCGGGCAGGGCAGCGATGACCGTCCGCCCCTGCACCTCGCGCAGGAAGACGGGCGGCGTCCAGCGGGTCTCTTTGAAGAGCGCGGGGATGAAGGCATCCGCGTGTGAGTCGTGGATCTCGGCGATCATCTTGGCCGCCGTCACACCGTAGGCGTGGGCATCCGTGTCGGCCTCCATCTGCGGGATGTACCCGGCCAGCACGTCGTCCCAGGGCCGCCCGATCAGGTCCTTGTAGGGGTAGACGTATTGGACGATGTTCCAGAACCGGAACAGGGCCAGCAGGCGGTACTCGGAAGCGGGGAAGGCCATGTCGGCGTAGTTGCTGTCCGGCAACGCGGCCCCGTAGAGGCTCGACCCGGCGGGTGGAGCATTGACGGGAGCCGTGCCCGTGGGCGTTCGGACTGCTTGCAATGCCGCCGCCATCGCCGGGTCGCTGCCGGGCGCACTGCCCATCGGGACCGAGATGTCCGGGCGGAAGCCCAGTGTGCCGCCGGGGTTCACCGTTTCGGTCAGCCGGACGACGACCTCCACGCCGTCGGGCAGGGTCATCGGATACGTCCCCACGCCGCTCTCTTCCGTACTCGGCCCTTCCTCCACGACGGTCGCTAAATGGGCCGCCTGGAGGCCGCCTAATATGTCGTGGATGTCCGCCGACCCGGCGTTGACGATGAACGCCATCGGCCTGGCGGGCCGGGCGGCGTCGCCCTGGGCGGGCAGGGTGCGGCCCTGCTGGGTGACGAAGGCCGAGTAGTAGCCGCCGTGGTCGTCGCCGTCGGCGGGGGCGTAGCCCATGTGCATCCGGTGCCGCGAGACGGGCAGCGCCAGGTCGTGTGCCAGCAGTCCGGGCAGGGTGCGGATCAGCGCCTGCGAGAGGATAAAGCTGCCGTAGTCGGCCCCGTCGGGCGTCCCGCTGCGGCGGCGCAGGTCGAACACCAAGGCGCGGGCGGACTTGGTGCCTTGCTGCGCCTTCGCCACCGCCCCTATCGCCTCGTAGCCGGTGAACTGGTCGTAGTCCGTGGCCGTAACGATAGCCGTCCCGTCCGTCTCGATCTTCACCGAAGGCTGCTTGGAAGCGATTTGGGCAGGCCCCCCGGCCCCTGCCACCGTTGACGCGGGGGGAGGCGAAGCAGGCGGCCTGACGACGTGCGTGTCCGGGTCATGCAGCGTCGCCAGCATCGAGTCCACCGCGTCCGCGTACTCCGCCGCCGTCTTCGCCGCCCGCACCTTGGGGATCGCCTGCACCAGCGAGCGGTCCCAGTCAATCGGCTGGTAAGCAAGGTATGGGTGGAAGTATTTCACCACGCCCCAGACCCGGCACAGCCCCGCCAGCCGCGCCGTCTCGACTGAGGGGGGCGGCATGGGTGCCGACCGTACCGGAAACGGCATGGCGAGGAACAGGGCGGCGAGGGCCGCCCCGAAGGTTGTGGCTTGGTTCATGCCGTGACCTTCTTTCGCCGCTGCGTCCAGCGGCCTCCCAACGATGCCGAGGCACAGGCCACGGGCAGCCAGAGATACGTCAGCAGCAGGAGTGCGTTGAGGCATTCGATGATGGGATTTTGGTCCGGCAAAAGCCGTCCGGCGAGCCAGGAGATTGTGCTGAGGCCGATGATCTGCGCCGATAACGCAGCGAACATCCCTTGGCCGGGGCGGTGCGTGGCGCGTCTGCTCTGTGCTAATCCGAAGGCGAGCGGAGGCAGCAGCACCACGCCGGCGAAAACCACGTTGAACAAAGCGCCGAGGAACGGGCCTCCCAATGGGCTGCGAAACGCGAGGAAGCCGGCCAAGGCCACCACCGCCGGAGCCGAGATCAACGCCAGCAGCGACAGGTGCATGGCGGGTTTGGCCGCATCCCATATCTCGCGCCACAAGCCGCGACGGTCCACGGCCCGCCACTCCTGCCGCCACTGGCGCAGGAAGTCGTCGGCCCCGCCGAACTGGCGCAGGGCCTCGGTCACGGCCTCGTCCTCGGCCTGCCCGAGTTCGCCGTAGGCGTCCACGCGCGCCCACAGATGCGCCCGCATCTCGCGCCGCAGCTCCTCCTGGTAGAATGGGGACAGGCCGCGCCCGAGCGAGGCTAGAATCTGGTCAAGAAAGGCTTCCACCCGGTGCGGGGCGGAGGTGAGGGGTTCGGGTTCCATTGGGGGTCTCTCCTTCGGTGAGGGCGTCTGAGGGCGGCGGGGCGAGGATGTGGGCGACGGCGGCGACATATTCCTGCCAGCCGTGGCTCCATTCGGCCAGCTTCCTTTCGCCGTCTAGAGTCAGCGTGTAGACCTTGCGCTCGCGGCCTTTCTCCGGCGTCTCCCAGGCGCTGACGATCAGGCCGTCGCGCTCCAGGCCGTGCAAGGCCGGGTAGAGCGTCCCTTCGCGGAGCTGCAAGGCGTTCTCGGTCCGCCGCTCGATGGTGCGGGCCAGCCCGTAGCCGTGGGCGGGGTCGCCTTGCAGGGTCGCCAGGATCAGCAGCGTCAGGCCGCCCTTGAGGTGGTCCTGCGCGGGGCCGGGCGCGGGTGGGGTGTTCATACGGCCATTATACATAGGTAAACTGGGTATGTCAAGCGCCCCGATTGACTCCGCCCGTCTGTTTCGTTTATAATCAGGGGAAAACCGGCAATAGTACGAGCAGGCGACGCCCCGAGCGCGTCTACAGGAGAGAACACACATGGCGGAAGTGGATTTCAAAGAGCTGGCCGCCCAGCTCCGCGTGGACAGCATCCGGTGTACGACGGCGGCGGCCTCAGGACACCCGACCTCGTCCATGTCCGAGGCGGATCTGATGTCCGTGCTGCTGGGCAAGTACCTGCGCTACGATTGGGCGAACCCGAAAAACCCGAACAACGATCACCTGATCTTCAGCAAGGGCCACGCCTGCCCCGTGCTGTACGCCATGTTCAAGGCGGCGGGCGCGATCTCCGACGAGGAGCTGCTGACCCTGCGGAAGTTCGGCAGCCGCCTGGAAGGCCACCCCAACCCGCACGTCACGCCCTACACCGATGTCGCCACGGGGTCCTTGGGCCAGGGGTTGCCGAACGGCGTCGGCATGGCCCTGTGCGGCAAATATGTGGACAAGCTGCCCTTCAAAGTCTGGGTGATTTTGGGCGACAGCGAGGTGGCCGAGGGGTCCATCTGGGAGGCCTGCGACAAGGCCTCCCACTACAAGCTGAACAATCTGGTGGCGATTCTGGACATGAACCGGCTGGGCCAGCGCGGCGAGACGGACCTGGGCTGGAACAGCCCCGTGTACGCCGAGCGGTTCCGCGCCTTCGGCTGCCACGTCATTGAGATCGACGGGCACGACTTGGAGGCCTGCGACCGCGCGTTCGCCGAGGCGACCGCGCAGACCGACAAGCCCACGGTCATCGTCGCCAGGACCGAGAAAGGCCACGGCGTCTCGTTCCTCGCCAACAAAGAGGGCTGGCACGGCAAGGCGCTGAACGACGCGCAGGCCGCCGACGCGATCAAAGAACTGGGCGGCGAGCGGCACATCATCGTCGATGTCCAGAAGCCCGAGGCGCTGCAACCTGCCACGCCATCCGAGACCGGGCCATTAAAGCTGCCCGTGTACCCGCTGGGCACGAAAGAGGCGACGCGCAAGGCCTACGGCGACGCCATCACGGCCCTGGGCGGCTACCGCTCGGACATCGTCGCGCTGGACTGCGAGGTGTCGAACTCCACCCACGCCGACGAGTTCAACCACGCCTTCCCGGACCGCTTCTTCGAGATGTACATCGCCGAGCAGATGATGGTTTCGGCCGCCGTGGGCTTTGCCGTCCGGGGCAAGCGCGCCTTCGCCTCGACCTTCGCGGCGTTCTTCTCGCGTGCCTTCGACCAGATCCGCATGGCGAGCATCTCCAACGCCACCATCAGCCTGAGCGGGTCCCACGCGGGCGTCTCCATCGGCGAGGACGGCCCCTCGCAGATGGCCCTGGAGGACCTCGCCATGATGCGGGCGGTCTGCGACAGCACTGTGCTGTACCCGAGCGACGCCGGACAGACCGCCAAGCTGGTCCACCTAATGGCCGACCTGCCGCACATCTCCTACATCCGCACGACGCGCGAGAAGACGCCGATCCTGTACGGCCCCGACGAGACGTTCGAGGTGGGCGGCTCAAAGTTGGTCCACCACTCCGACGGCGATCAAGTCGCGGTCGTGGCGGCGGGCATCACGCTGCACGAAGCCAACAAAGCCTACGACCGGCTGAAGGCCGACGGCATCACCATCCGGCTGATCGACGCCTACTCGGTCAAGCCCATTGACAAAGAAACCCTGCACCGGGCCGCCCAGGACTGCAAAAGCGGTTTGGTCGTGGTCGAGGACCACTGGGAAGAGGGCGGCATCGGAGACGCCGTGCTGGACGCCTTTACGGGCGTCGGCGACCATGCTCCCACGGTCGTGAAGCTGGCCGTGCGCCACATCCCCGGCTCGGGCAAGCCCGCCGAGCTGCTCCACGCCGCCAAAATCGACGCCGACGCCATCGTAGACGCCGTCAAGTCGCTGCTCTAAGCCACAATCCAAAGCCGCCCGCGCTGAGCGCGGGCGGCTTTTTTGCGGATGGGGTGCCTGCCGTTGAATACGAAGCTCGCGCTGCTGATTCTGCTGGGGGCGGCTGTCTTGGAGGCGGGCGGCGACGCCCTGGTGCGGGCCGGGCTGACCCACCCCGCCCCGGCCCGCCGCGCCCTGCTGTTCGCATCCGGCGGCCTGGTCCTGCTGGCCTACGGGTTTTTGGTCAACGCACCGCGCTGGGACTTCGGGCGGCTGCTGGGCATCTACGTCGTGTTCTTCTTCCTGGTGGCCCAGGCCGTGTCGTGGATCGGCTTCGGGCAGAAGCCGACCCTGCCTATCCTGGCCGGCGGGGTGTGCATCGTGGCGGGTGGGTTAATTATGACGCTCTGGAAGCCTTAGCGCCCCGTCTGCCGGGCATCCGCCAGTGTCCGCACGAACGCCAGCACCATCGGGGCGTGGTCCTCGACTTTGACGCGCGGGTAGACTCTGGCGACCAGCCCGGCCTTGTCAATCACGAACGTCGTCCGCTCGATGCCCATGTACTTCTTGCCGTAATTGTTTTTCTCTTTCCAGACCCCGTAAGCTTCGGCGACAACGTGGTCCGGGTCGGCCAGCAGGGGGAACGGCAGGGCGAACTTCTCCGCGAACGCCCGGTGCGATGCCTCGTCGTCCGGGCTGATGCCGACGATGTCCGCGCCCGCCGCCGCGAAATCCGGCGTCATGTCCCGGAACCCGCAGGCCTGGGTCGTGCAGCCCGGCGTGTCGTCTTTGGGGTAGAAGTAGAGCACCAAGGCGGACTTCCCCCGGAAGTCCGCCAGGGACAGCATCGCCTCGCCCGACCGTGTGACGGCGGGGGCGGAAAAATCGGGCGCGGGTGTACCTACGGAAAGCTCGGACATCTGCTACTCCTCTCGGCCACCTTGACGGCGGGGCCGGACTGTGCTAGAATGGGGGAACGCGAAAGGACGATGCACTATGTTCTCTTCCGAGTTCTCTTTTCAGCTTTCCCTGCGGCCCCGGCGGGCGGCTTCGCTGCTCGGTCTGGTCTCAGTCGGTCTGCTGGCCGGCTGCGGCGGGGGTGGGGGCAACGGCAACAGCAGCCCCACGGTCGTGACCCCCATCACGACCGGCGTGGGCGGAGTCACCACGGGCAACGGGGGGGCGACCGGGGGTACGCCCGCCTCCGTGTCCGCTAAAGAGGCGAACGGCCTGACCGCCACGCTGTCCGAGAACACCACCACCGTTGCGGTCGGCGGCACCGTCACCTACACGCTGACGCTGACCAACAACACGGGTGCCGTGGTGACGGTCAACGCCGTCACCTCCACCCAGATATTCACCGCCCTGAGCATCCGAAACGCCTCCGGTGCCCTGGTCTACATCCCCGTCCCCGGCTCCCCGCCGCTCCAGACCGTCCTCCTCGCGCCGGGCCAGACGCTGACCACGACCCAGGCCGTCAGCGCCTTCAGCAGCGCCGGCACCTACAGCGCCACGGGCGTCTTCGATGACAGCACCCCGACCAGCGTCGGCCCCTTGACCGTCACGGCCCAGTAGGGGCCGGCACGTACTACTCCTGCGCGGGCCGCTCCCAGATCGTTTCCGGGACGCCCGCGCGGTGGTTGACCAGCCGCGCCAGCACGAACAGGTGGTCGCTCAGGCGATTGAGATACCGCCCCACCTCGGGATTGACCTCCTCGACCCGCTCCAGCGACACCAGCAGCCGCTCCGCCCGGCGGCAGACCGCCCGCGCCGAATGCAGGGCCGCCCCGCCCGGTGCCCCCCCCGGCAGGATGAAGTGGCGCAGCGGCGGCAGCTCCTCCTCAAAACGGTCGATTTCCGATTCGAGTCGCGCCGTCTCCTCGGGCCGGACGCGCGGCACCGTCTCGCCCCGCGCCGACGGCGTCGCCAGGTCCGCGCCCACCTCGAACAGCTCCCCCTGGATGCGAATCAGCGTCGCCCGCGCCTCGTCGTCCACCCCCGCCGCCAGGGCCGCCCCCAGAACAGCGTTGCACTCATCCACTGTGCCGTAGGTTTCGACCCGGATGACATTCTTGAGCACCCGCTGCCCCCCATACAGCCCCGTCTCCCCCGCATCCCCCGTCCGCGTATAGATTTTCATGCCGCCCTATTCACCCAACAGCCCGGAGAGTCCTGCCCAACAAAAAAGACCCGGCCTTGGGACGAGGTCTACTGTCGGGGGTGTGCATTCGCCTACTTCATGGGCCATTCCGAGTCTCTTCATTGTGGAGATCAAGGACGGCTTGCTTGGCATCTCTGATGCAACTGCCCTACAAGTCCGCTTCCGTCAAGCCTGTTTGCTTGAGAAGGGCCGCGAGGATACCGGTCTTTAAGTCCTGATTGTTGTGAACTGGGACGGACACCGTTACCTTGCCGTCAGGTGAGGCGTAGATATGGTGCTTGCTGATCCGCGCCAGCGTCCATCCCTGATCCCGGAGAACTTTGGCGAACTGTTTGCCGGAGACGGTCTTCATAGAGGCGTTTTCATGCCGCCAGTTCTAGGGTGCGGACGCGGGGCCAGTGTGCCGGGGATGAGGCAGCCTCTGCCTCCGGGAGAACCGTAAACAGAACGCCTTTGGCCTTCAGCGAGTCCAGCGTCTGCGCGGAGAGCCAGCCTTCAATCGCGTCGTTCAGGTTGTCTACGACCTCATCCAGCGTCTCGCCCTGGGTGACGCAGCCGGGCAAGGCCGGGACTTCTGCCCAGTACCCACCCTCTTTCGCCTTGTGGACGTAGGATGTGAAATCGTCGATGCGAATATTCGGGCCGAAGTCAGCCGGTGTTACGCTGCCTGAAAACTCGCCCATCTTGTTCAACTCGCTGCTCATGGCGTCACCTCAGTGTTGTCAACAACTGGAAGCAGTGTATCACAGGGCGGCGGCTTTGTCTACCCGATTTGGTGTACAATCTCCCCGGAGAAGACGCCCATGACCGACTGGCTCACGCTGCTGGAAGAACTCGTTGCCGCGCCCGGACCGCCGGGGCAGGAGGACGCGGTGCGGGCGGTGGTCGCCGAGCGCGCCGAGCGCCTGGGGTGCGCGTATGAGACAGACGCGCGGGGGAACCTGCTGCTGTCGCTGCCCGGCGCGGGGGGCGTTCCCGACGCGCCGGACGTGGTGGTCATGGCCCATCTAGACGAGATCGCGCTGCTGGTGGTGCGGGCCGAGGACGACGGGCGGCTGGTCGTGACGCCGCTTGGCGGGCTGTACCCATGGAAGTGGGGCGAGTGCCCCGTCCTGGTGCTGGCCGAAGAGGGGCCGATCACGGGCGTCGTGTCGTTCGGCGGCATCCACAGCAATGACCCGTCTTACGCCCCGACCCAGGCGCGCGAGCGGGCGCTGACCTGGGCCGACGCGCGCGTCTTTACCGGCCTGAGCCGCGATGCGCTGGAAGCGCGCGGGGTCCGGGCCGGGACGCGCGTGGTTTTGCACCCGTCGCGGCGGGCCGTGACCGACCTGGGCGATTTCGTGGCCGCGCCGTTCCTGGACGACCGGGCGGACCTGACCGCGCTGCTGCTGGCCCTGGAACACATGGCGGAAGAGGGCAGGGGCGGCCTGGACCCGGCGCGTATTCTCTTCGCCGCCACGGCCTCGGAGGAGGTCGGGGGGCAGGGGGCCTTGTGGCTGCTGGGTCGGCGGCCCGCGCGGGTCGGCATCGCGCTGGAGATCGGGCCGCGCGTGCCCGAAAGTCCGTTCCCGCTGGACGGCCAGCCGGCGGTCTGGGTGCAGGATACGTATGCCGCCATGCAGGCGCGCGACATCGCCTTGGTGGCGCGGGCGGCGCGCGGCATCGGGCAGACGCCCCACTTCCAGGCGCTGTCGCGGGGCGGCAGCGACGCGAGCTGCGCGGCGGCGGCGGGCCTGGCCGCCCGGCCTATCACGCTGGCCTTCGGGGCTGAGAACTCGCACGGGCTGGAGATCATGCACCGCGAGTCAGTGCCGAACCTGGCTGTGCTGCTGGGCGCGACGCTGCGGGCGGTTTTTGCCGAAAGGCTCTAGATGGGTTGCTGTTTCCTCGCTGCTTGTGCGATCAGGCGCGGGAAAAATAAACCTTGCCTTTTGTGATAAAGTTTGTTATACTCTGTACGCGGCATCAGCAGTCCCCGTGCCGCGCAGTTTCCGACCCGTCCGTCACCGCCGCCTGCTGACATAGAAGGACATCATCCTCATGAGAATCCGTCCCCAACACCGCCGCGTGGGCCTGACCACTGGCCTGCTCGCCCTCGGCCTGGCGTCCGCCCTCGTGCCGTCCGCACAGGCCCAGACACCGCCCGCCTACCAAGTGACACAGAACTTTAGCGGCCAATTCACGCTCGGGGTGAACGACGGCTTTATCCCCCCGGACACGATGGGGGCGGTGGGGCCGACCCAGTTCGGCGAGCTGATCAACGGCGGCTATGCCGTCTTCAGCAAGACGGGCGGCCTGGTGTCTCAGACGACGGATCAAAGCTTCTGGAATGCCGCCGGGCTTACCACTGCCGCTCAACCCGGTGTCTTCGACCCCCGCATCCAATACGACTCTTCCAGTGGGCACTGGTTTGCCACCGAGCTGGCTTTCTCGTCCGGCAACATCAACAACCAGCTTCTCGTCGCCGTTTCTAAAACATCTGACTTGACGCAGGGCTTCAACGGCTTTGCCTTCAACACCTTTTCGGGCACCAGCCAGAACTACTTCGCCGACTTCGACACCCTGGGGGTGAACGCCCAGGGCGTCTACGTCGGCCTCAACGATTTCGGCAGCAATAACGCCTTTGCGACGAGCGTTCTGGCGATAGACAAGGCCAGCCTGATCGGCAGCCCGACTTCCGCCGCCCCGACCAGCACACTCTTTTACAACCAGAACCCGAACTCCACCGGGGCCACGCCGCATCCGGTGACCGACATGGGTACGGACACGACCGCCTACCTCCTCTCCGACTACAACACGCCCGCCGGCCGTAACAGCCTTTCCACGATCACGGGCACGACCGGCCAGCTCAACGGCGGCGGCGGCAATGTCGCCGTCACTGCCTATAACGCTCCGCCTAACGACACCCAGAAGGGGAGCACGGCGCTCATTGATGGCGGCGACACTCGCTTCAGCGGCTCGGTCGTCAAGGTCGGCACCATCATCTACGGCGCGCAAAGCGTCATGGACCCCGGCGCAGGCGGGCTGGAAGACATCCGCATCGTCGGCATCGACGCGACGACAAAGGCGACCGTGCTGGACCAGCTCATCGGCAACGGCAGCCTGAACTATAACTATCCCTCGCTGGCAATCAACTCCGCCGGCAAAGTCGTCGTCGGCTTTTCCAGTTCCGGCCCCGACCAGTACGCCAGCAGCGACGTCCTCGTGGGCCAGCTTAACACGGCAGGCACACTTATCACCTTCGGCGGCCCCACGACGACTGCGGCGGGGCAGGGCAGCTACAACGTCACCTTCGGCGGCACCGCTAACCGCTGGGGAGACTACAGCAGCACGACGCTCGATCCCACGGACCCGAACAACTTCTGGACCATCCAGGAGTACGCCTCGGCCACGAACCAGTGGACCACGAACATCAGCGAGGTCAGCATCTCCTCGCCGGGTGCGGCCCCGGAGCCGTCGCAGCTCGCGGGCCTGGGCTTCACCGCCTTCGGCGCGCTGGGCCTGATCCTGCGGGCGCGCAGGCGCAAAGCCGCTGCCCCGAGCGCGTGAGCGTCCGTCTGTACCATCCCCTGCCGTGTCCCCCGCCTGAGCTATCGGGCAGGGGATTTTTTGTTCTACTCTCGCCGATGAACTTTTCACCCGCCGAGTCTGTTATAAAAGACAAGAGGTAATAACATGAAGCTGACACGCCGAGAAATACTGCGCGGCGGGCTGACGGCGGGTGCCGCCGCCGGCGCGGCCGTTTTCCTGGGCCGCATGGGCCTGATGCTCCCCGCGCAGGCCCGTCCTGATACGCGCCATTACCCGCTCGTCAAGACCGACGCCGAGTGGCACAAGGCTCTGACGCCGGCTCAGTACCACATCATGCGGGCGGCGGGTACGGAGCCGCCCTTCTCGGGCCAGTACGAGGCCAAGGCCAAGGGCACGTATGTCTGCCCTGCCGACGGCAACCCGCTGTTCAGCACCGACACCGAGTTCGATTCGGGGACCGGCTGGCCCTCGTTCTGGAAGCCGCTGAGCAAGTCCAGCGTCATCGAGCAGAGCGACGACACCCTGGGGATGCGCCGGACCGAAATCCTGTGTACCCGCTGCGGCTCGCACCTGGGGCACGTCTTCGACGACGGCCCGCGCCCGACCGGCCTGCGGTACTGCATGAACTCCCTCGCCTTGAAATTCGTGCCGGCCAAAAAGTAGGCCGCCCGAAAGCCTGAAACGCCTCCCGCTTCAGCGGGGGGCGTTTTTTCTTGCGCCCGCCCGGTTTGCGCCCGTTTTCGCCGGGGAAGACAAAGGCAGACACGACAGCCGAAGGAGAACTACACCATGCCAGACACTCAAGACCCGCGCGAGCGGTTCGCCAAGCCCCCGTTCGACGAGCCGGCGCAGACGCCGCCCGGAGACGAGTCGCGCATGACCAACCCGCCGGACTACGGCGAAAAATCTTACAAAGGCAGTGGAAAATTAGAAGGCCGTGCGGCCCTGATCACGGGCGCGGACAGCGGCATCGGAAGGGCGGTCGCGCTGGCCTTCGCGCGCGAGGGGGCCGACGTGCTGATCTCCTACCTCAGCGAGGAGCGGGACGCGCCAGCCCGCCGAGCTAGCCCCGGTGTACGTCCTCTTGGCGTCTCCCGAGGCGAGCTACATCACCGGCATGATCTACGGCATCACCGGCGGCGACCCAGTGGTCTGATGCAGGCGGCACCGAAGAGCGGCCCGGCGCATTTGCGCCGGGCCGCTGCTCTTTGCCGGAACCGTTGTCTATCGCAGCAGCGCCCGCGCCTCCTCGCGCAGGGCGACCACGTCCAGCCCTTCAAAAGCCAACCCCTCCAGCGGCGCAGCGAACGGGCCGCCGTGCAGATAGGTTTGGAAGGCCAGCACGACGGCTTCTTCCTCCTCCTGCTCCCAGACCGGCGCGACATCCCCCGCCTGCCCGTGCGCGACCGCCCAAAGGGTGGGGGACGCGCCACCTGTCCGCGCCTCGGCCAGGAACGTGTGCAGGACCTCGTGCTCGCGCGACAGGCCCGCCAGGTCATCGCCGTAGCCAAAGCGGGCGGCGTTGGCCCGGTAGCCTTCGCTATCCTCGGGCGCGGCCGGGACGCGCGTCCCGTCATGGTAGCAGGTTTCGGTGTAGCCAGGCGTGATATTGACCCAGCAGTGGGCGAAGCGCAGCGTCCGCGCCAGCCGCGCGTTTTCCCCCGCAGCGGCGGCGTATTCGGCGTCATGGGCGGCGCGCTGGGCGGGGGCGGGCGCGCAGACCAAGAGGCCGCCGTCCAGGGCCTGCCTGACGCACAGGCCGCTGCCGGCCAGCATCGCCTCGTCGCCCCGCAGTAGCAGCAGGCGCTTCGTCTTCCGCGCGAGGATGTCCAGGGCGAGCCGGGGGTAACGCAGCGCGCCCAGCCCGTCCAGGCAGAGGATCATGTCGTGTCGCCCCCACGATGAGGCCAGGCTGTAGACGTCCGGCCCCGCCGCAATCGCTGACACCCGCGCGCCGCGCGCCGCGAAGTCCCCGGCTCCCCGCCCGCCGATTTCCAAAACACTCCAGCCTCCGATGTCCCCGCCGTCCGGCAGGTGCGGCGCGATCTGCTCCCATAAGTTCATGCGTGTCTCTCCGTGTCCGTCAGATACGTTTCCAGTTCTTGTGCCCGGTGGGCCGCCGTGTGCGCGGCCAGCACCCGCGCCCATGCCCGCGCCCCGATGGTCCGCCTTTCGCTCTCGGACACGTCGTGCAGGGCGCGCAGGGTGTCTCTCGCCGAGCGAGCGATGACGATCTCCTCGCCTGGGACAAAGAACGTGTCCAGCCCCTCCCACCAGTCGCTGACGACCGGGACGCCGCAGGCGGCGGCCTCGAACAGCCGGACCGAGGGCGACCAGCCTAGATGGATCATGTCCGCCCGCGTGACGTTGAGTGTCCACCGCTGCCGGCCATAGAACTCCCGGTGCGCGGCAGGCGGCAGGTGCTCGATCCGGGCGACGTTGCCGGGCCAGTGGACCCAGTCGGGGTACTGCGGTCCGGCCACGACGAAGCGGCCTTCGGGCCAGCGCCGGGCGGGTTCCAAAAGCAGGCGATCCAGGGGCGGCTGCCTGTCGTCGCTATAAGTACCCATGTACCCGAGGTCGTATGCATCTTCAGCGGCTTCAACGCCTGGGGGATCGTCCTGGGGAAAGTACAGGGCCGGGTCTACGGAGCAGTACAGGGGCACGGCGCGGGGCGACCCGAACGCTGCTTGGAGCTGTGTCAGGGCCGGGCCGCCGGCAAACGATAAGTAGAGGTCGTAGTCGGGGATCATCTCGGGGGCGAGATAGGCGCAGGTCCCGTGACGCAGTGCTGAGAGCGTGACGGGCGTGTCGATGTCGTAGAACGCCCGCAGGCCGCGCGCCGCCTGCTGCACCCAGCGCCCGACGGCGACGCCCTCGGGGACGTAGGAGCCGACGATCACGGCGTCCGCTTCCCGCACTGCGTCGGTCCACTTTTCTTCCAGTTCGTCCCGGCTGCCGTACAACGCGGTCCGCCCGTAAGGGGGTACGGGCAGGTCGCGGTTTGCGGCGTACCACGGGACGTCGCGCTCCAGAAAGAGAACGTCATGGCCGCGCGCGGACAGCTCGCGCACCAGCCCGCGGAACGTGGTCGCGTGGCCGTTGCCCCAGGATGACGTGATGGACAGGCCCAGGATGACGATCCGCAGCGGTCGAGTCATACGCCCATCGCCTCTTCCAAAGCTTCTTCCAAAACTTCTTCCAGGGTCACGACCCGGTGCGCGTAGGTATGGACGGCCAGGACGCGCGCCAGGGCCGCATCCCCGATGGCCCGCGCCCGCTCCGGCGACAGCCCCGCCATGATGCCCGCCACGTCTTCGCCTGACCGCGCCACGAGTATCTCGCGATCCGGCTCGAAGAAGTCCGCGATGCCTTCCCAATAGTCGGTGATCAGGCACGCGCCCGCGCCCGCCGCCTCGAAAATGCGCGTCGCGGGCGAGAAGCCGTACCGGGCCATCGAATCGCGGCTGACATTGAGAACGGCCCGCGGCGTACAGTTGAAGGCGTTGTGGTCCGGCGTGTAGACGTGCCCGGCATAACGCACATTCGGCGGCATGGTTTTATCCGCCCACCCACTGCCGCCGAGCAGGAACGTCTCCTCGGGCAGACGCGCGGCGGCGTTGAGAAAGAAGTCTTCGACGCGCGCCTCGCGGTCCGGCAGTCTGTTGCCGAGGAAGCCCAGCGTGGCCGAAAAGCGCGGGTCGGGCGCGACGGGGTGGTGCGTCTGGGGGTCCAGGGCGTTGTAGATCGGGACGCACCGCCGCGCGCCCAGGGCCGTATACGCGGCGACGACCGGGTCGCCCCCGCCGTAGGTCAGAACCAGGTCGTAGCGGGGGACGAGGGCACGGAACGGGTCTGCGGGGTCGCCCAGCACTCGCTCCAGAGTCGCGGGCGCGTCCACGTCCCAAAAGGCGACGAGCGCCCCGGCCTCCTTACCGTCCAGCACGGCGGCTTCTAACAGCGCATCGAAGACGCCCACGCCGCTGGCCTTGACGATTAAATCCGCCCCGCGCGCCTGCTCCAGTGCCACCCGGACTCCCGCCTCACCCTCGCCCGGATAGACCACGACGCGCGCCCACTCGGGGTCGTCCATATCCCGGTGCTGCTGCCGCCCATAGGCGTCCGGCTCATAGAACGTGACTCGGTGCCCCCGCGCGTCCAGGGCGCGGACGATGCCCCGGTAATAGGTGGCCGCCCCGTTCCAGTAAGCCGATACGAGGCTGGAGCCGAAAAATGCGATGTTCATAGGCGTAAGAACCTAACCCCCATCCCCCAAGTATGGACGCCCCGGAGGGTCCCTAAGAAGGAAGGGGGAGCAAGAGGGAGAGGATTAGGAGCAGAGTCTTAGCCCTTCCTTCATAGGGAAGGGCCGGCGGCTTGCCGCCGGGATTAGGTCTCTTTAATTCCCTCCCATATCCCCAGCAGTTCATTGACCCGGTGCGCGCAGGTATGCCGCCGGTGGATCGTTTCCAGCCCCCGCGCGGCCAGGTCGCGCGCCACGGCGGGATCATCCAAGAGTGCACGGAGGTGCGCGCGCATCTCGCTCCCGTCGCGGGCGACCAGGAAGTCCTCGCCCGGCGTAAATAAATTTTCGGCGTCGTCCCAGGGGGCCGAGACCAGCGGGATGCCGCAGGCCAGGGCCTCGAAGACGCGGATGGTCGGGATGCCGGGCAGGGCGCGCGTGTACGGCCCGCGCGGGACGTGGACCGTCGCTCTGAACCGGGCGAAGACCTGAGGTGCCTCGAAGTTCGGCAGCCAGCCGGCGTACTCGATGCCCGCCTCGGAGAGCGCGCGCTTCGCTTCGGGTGGGTAACGGACGCCGTGGACGCGCGCCGTCAGACCCAGAGCGCGCACGGGTTCGAGCAGAAACTCGTGCAGCTCCCGTGTCCGCTCGCCGTCACCCCAATTGCCGATCCAGACCAGGTCGCCCGTCTTGGCGATGTCGGGCAGGGGGTGGAAGACGCGCGTGTCGGCAGCCTCGTGCCAGGTCCAGGCCCGCCGCGCCCAGCCCTCCCGAATATACAGGTCGCGGATGACGTTGCCGAAGGCCAGAACACCGTCATAGCCGCTCAGGTCGTAGGCGGCCATGCCGTCGCGGTCCGTCACCGCCCGATGGTGCGTATCGTGGAACAGCAATCGGTAGCCGCCGACGCGGGCGCGGTGCGCCCCGACGCGGCTGACAAGCGCATGGTCGTTCCACTCGTGGACCAGGACCAAGTCTGCCCCATCGAGTGCGGTGTCCAAGTCGAGCGTCGCCAAGTCATATTGCGTGGAGTGCAGAGTGGGGTAGGCAACGTGGAAAGACGCTTGGGCCGCCGCGCCCGCCGGCTCCGACCGCAGGTTTTGCAGACTCCAGGCGTCCGCAGGCTCGTAGGCGCGGACATCGTGCCCGCGCGCGATGAACTCTGTGAGGACGCCGCGCAGGAAGTGGGCGTTGCCGTGGTTCCAGTCGGACAGCAGCGAGTGGGTGAAAACGACGAGGCGCAACCGATCTTCTCCAGTGGTCCACGGATACATGCACGAGCAGTTGAAAACTGCTCGCCGGGGGAGGCGTCCTGCGGACGATGACGCCCTCCTGCACCCAGAGGGTGCTTCTCCTAGCGAGGGGTTTTCAACCCCTCGTCCTTCCGTGGTCCGCGATCTTCTGTTACCAGATAACGGTACGCGGCCAGATAACCGTCTGCCATGCGCTCGGGCGTGTAGTCTGTCGCGCGCGCTCGGGCGCGGGCGGCCATCTGATCACGCTGCGCGTCTCCGGCAATCAGCGCGCAGAGCGCCGCGTGCAGGGCGTCGGGATCGTCCGGCGGGACGAACAGCGCGGCCTCACCCCAGACCTCGCGCAGGCTGGCGATGTCGCCCAAAACGAGCGCGCAGCCGGACTGGGCCGCCTCTAGAGCCGAGAGGCCGAATGGCTCATAGCGCGCGGGCAGGGCGTAAATGGCGGCGCGGGACATCCATCCGGCGACCTCGTTTGGGGACAAACGGCCCAGCGATTGGACATCGGACAACGGCTCCTCGCGCCCGTCCGGGTGGCGCGGGTCTCCGGCCACGGCCACGGGCCAAGGCAGGCCACGCGCGGCTTGGGTCAGTGTCTTGATGTTTTTGGCCTCATCCCAGACCCGCCCGGCGCTGAAAATGATCGGCTCTTTCTGGCCCGGCGCGCATGGCCCGCTTGCGCGCCCATTGGGAATGACCCGGCTGGGGGGCAGCGGCCCATAGTGCGTCTCCAAGGCGTTCAGCATCGCCCCCGTCGGCGCAGCGACGAGGGCGGCGGACTGGAGGCCGGCCCGGACTTCGCGCGCGTAGCGGTCCCAAACGGGAGGCGCGTCCTCGCCGTGAACGGCCCGCCACCAGGACAAGACGCAGGAGTGGCCAGCCACGAGGACCGGCACACACCAGGGCAGTGCCCCGTGGACGTAGCCGTTGAGGTGGACGACGTGGGGCCGCAGCTCGGCCTCCAAAGCCAACAGCCAGTCGCTGGCGCGGGCGACGTCGGCCCAGGGGTCGTCCATCCATTCTAAAGCATACGACGATGGATGAAGAGTCAGGCCGGGGACGCGCGCGGCCTCAGCCTCCTGCAAGGCGGAGGGCAAGCGCCCCATCGTCGCCAGGGACACGCAAACGCCGTGTGGGGCGAGGGCGTGGGCGAGGTCCAGGGCGTAGGTCCAGACGCCGCCGGTGGCGTCCGCGGTCATCAGTATGTGCATGGAAACCGCCCGCTCACAGGCGCACCAGGGCCTTCAGGAAGCCGTCGGGCCGGTCCCGCGTGGCGTCCAGCGCGTCCCCAAGCCGCTCCAAGGGGAACGTGTGCGTGTAGAGTGGGAAAGGGTCTAATTGGCCCGAGGCGACGGCGTCCACGGCCCGCGCGATGCCGCCGGTGTACATCAGCGGGTCGCGCTCGTGGGCGTTCACCACGTCTATCCCGCGCCAGTTCCATTGCTGCAAATTCACCGAGCGCAATCCGTCCTGGTGATACCCGGCGATGACCAGGCACCCGCGCTCGCGCACCAGCTCGCCCGCCAAATCCAGCGGTTCCTGCTTGCCTACGGCTTCGATCACGACGTCACAGAGCTTGCCGTCCGTCAGCGCGGACACCTGCTCGACGGCCCGCCACCGCTCACCGTCGGGCATCGGCAGCGCGTGGGCGGCTCCCATGTCCAAGCCAATCTGTCGGGCGAAGGGGCGGCGGGCGAGCGCGATGACGGTTGCACCCGCGTCCGCCGCCAGCCGCGTCAGCAGCGCCCCTAGGAATCCGATCCCGACGACAGCGACTGTCTGGCCCGGCTCGACCCGGCTGCGCGCGAAGATGTTCAAGGCGCACCCCAGCGGCTCGCCGGGGAAAGGCTTCCCGTCCAGGGCGGACGGGAGGGCGATGACATTCCCCGCGTCCGCGATGTCGAACTCTGCATACGAGTGAAAGGCCATAGCGGCGACGCGGTCGCCCACGGCCAGACCGGTCACCCCCGGTCCTAGGGCATCGATCCGGCCCCAGCCCTCGTGGCCCAGCGCGCCAGGCTCCATCGGGTACGTGAACCACGCGCGCCCCTCCCAGGGCGGCAGGTTCGAGGCGCAGACGCCGCAGCCTTCCAGGCGGACGCGCACCTGACCCGGCCCCGGCCTGGGCTTGGGTACTTCGCCGACGACCATCCGGCCCGGCGCTTCTAAAACAGCCGCCCACATCAGATCGGTCACGCCAGGACCTCCTCGCGCACCAAGGCCATGGGAGTCAGGCCGCGCGTCTCACACAGCCAGCGGCTCAACCGCTCAATGCCTGATGCCGCGTCCGTCCGGGCGGCCCACCCGGTCGCCGCGCCGAAGGCCCGCGCGTCCGAGACGTAGTAGCGCTGGTCGCCGGGCCGCCAGTCGTCGTGGCGCACACGCGGGACATTGCCCTGCATCTCACCGATCAGGCGCAGCAGCGCGCGCAGGCTGACCGTGTTATCCGCGCCGCCACCGATGTTGAAGGCCCGCCCGGACAGGGCGCCCATCTGGGACTGGGCCAGCGTAAACGCCTCCACAAGGTCATCGACGTAAAGAATGTCCCGCACCTGCATCCCGTCGCCGTACAGCGTGATCGGGCGGCCTTCCAGCGCACGTATCAGGAAGTGCGCGACCCAGCCCTGATCCTCGGTGCCGAACTGGTGCGGGCCGTAGATGCAGCTCATCCGAAACACGACGGCAGGCAGGTCGTAGGTGCGGGCGTAGTCCAGCACGTACTGGTCCGCAGCCCCCTTGGAGCAGCCATAAGGGCTGTGGAAATCCAGTGGCCTGTTTTCGCCGATGCCGTGGGCACAGGCGTCAGCATCTTCGGGTTCATACTGCTCGTCGCGCACACGCAGGGCCAGGCCCGTCAGCCCGCCGTAGACTTTGTTGGTGGAGGTGAAAACCAGCGGCGGCGGGTCGGGACAGGCGCGGACGGCTTCCAGCAGGTTCAGCGTCCCGCGCGCGTTGACCTCGAAGTCCGCAATGGGGTCGGCCAAGCTGGTCGTGACGGCCACCTGGGCGGCCAGATGGAACACCTGGGACGCCCCGCGCACTGCATAGCGCACGGCCTCCGAGTCGCGCATATCGGCGACCTCGGCTTGGACCAGATCGCCGTGCGTCTCAACCAGCCAGCGTAGGTTCTGCTCGACGCCCGCCCGCGAAAGGTTGTCGAAGACGCGGACGGGGACGCCCGACGACAGAAAGTGGTGGGCCAGGTTGGTGCCGACGAAGCCGGCCCCGCCCGTGATCAGAACGGGCTTCTTCACGGACTCGTTCATACGGTCAGCCCCCGCTTCGCCAGCTCCGCGCCCGCCTCGGCGACGCGGTCGTGCGCGACCTGCCCTTCCAGCCAGCCGGCGATCTCGCCCAGACCGCCTTCCAGGGACACCGAGGGCGCATATCCCAAAACCCGCCGCGCCTGGGAGATGTCCGCGAAGCAGTGGCGGATGTCGCCCGCCCGGTACTTGCCCGAGACCTCGGGCCGCAGATGCTCCATGCCCAGTGTTCGTGCTAGGCGCGCGGCGATCTCCGAGACGGTGTAGGACTGGCCGCTGCCGACGTTGAAGACGCGGCCCGCCGCGTCCGCCGTTTCCAGCGCCAAGCGGCAGGCGTGAGCGACGTCCAGGACGCTCACGAAGTCGCGCCGCTGGCCGCCGTCCTCGAAGATGACCGGGGGACGCCCGTTGAGGTAGCGTGCGGCGAAGATCGCCAAAACGCCGGTGTACGGGTTGGAAAGGGCTTGATCAATGCCGAACACGTTGAAGAAGCGCAGGGCAACGGTGGGGATGTGGTAGGCGCGGCCCACAATCAGGCACATCCGCTCCTGGTCGTACTTCGACAGGGCGTAGACCGACGCCAGCGAGGGCGTCTTGGTCTCGGGCGTCGGCAGCGGCGTCAGGGCGGCTCCGTCCGCGCCGCGCACCTCCCAGTCACCGCGCCCGAGCTGGTCCAGACCGCGCTCCTCGCCCGCGATCAACTCGCCGCCGGGCGCTCGGTACATGCCCTCGCCGTAGATGCTCATGCTGGACGCGACGACCAGCCGCTCGGCCGGCTTCTCGATCAGGGCTTCCAACAAGGTCGCCGTGCCGGAGTTGTTGACATCGGTGTAGCGCGCGATCTCGTACATGCTCTGGCCGACCCCGACGAGGGCGGCGAAGTGATACACGGCGTCCACGCCTTTCAGGGCCTTTTTGACAGTTTGGGAGTCGCGGACGTCGCCGACGACAAGCTCCACGTCCGGCTCCAGATACGCGGGCCGCTTCGCTTCAGGCCCATGGACCTGGGGGGCGAGGCTGTCCAGCGCGCGGACTTTGTAGCCCTGCCGCAGAAGCTCGCGGGCGAGGTGCGAGCCGATGAATCCCGCGCCGCCGGTGATCAGGACCTGTTTGCTCATGTTTCCCCTGTGGCTCACCCCGTCAAAATGCGGGGCTGGATATAGCGTTGGGCTTCTTCTACCCCCACCGCCCGGTTCTCTAACATAAAGATAGGGGCGGTTCCTGCCGGGGTATACTGCTCTAGGAGAATGTCATGGACCGCCGCGTCTTTCAGCCCGAACCCGGCAGCGGGGCGCACCGCCGCAGCGCCCTGGGCCTATCCACCGCCGTGCTGCTGGCCGGGGGCCTGGCCCTGGCTTACTTGAATGGCGGCCTGGGCCGGTGGTGGTCGGTCGCCCTGCTCGCCCTGCTGGCGGCGTTTTACCTGTACGTGCGCCTGAAGCGCCGGACTTCCCCGGAGCCGGAATCGCCCGCCGTCCAGCCCCGCAAGCGCCGCCATTACTTCCCCGCCGCGCCGCCGGAATAGAGGTCCCCTGAGATGCCCCTTATGCGACATTCACTGCTCCAAGAACTCCAGACGCTCGTCGGCCCGGATGCGGTGCTGGCCGCGGCGGGGGAGCGCGCCGTCTACGAGGGCGACGCCTACCCGCTGGAAAAGGCCGCGCCGCTCGCGACCGTGCTGCCGTCCACGACCGCCCAAGTCGCCGCCGTCGTCACGCTGTGCGCCGCGCGCGGCGTCCCGTTCGCCCCGCGCGGGGCGGGCACGGGTCTTGCGGGCGGGACTTTGTGCCCCGACGGCGTCTTGATTGGCGTGGCCCGGATGAACCGCATCCTCGACATCGACCTGCGGAACCGGCGGCTCACGGCGCAGGCCGGTGCCGTCAACATCGCGCTGACCAAGGCCGTCTCCGCTGATGGGTATTTGTACGCGCCCGACCCGTCCTCACAGGGGGCCAGCACACTGGGCGGCAACATCGCCAACAACGCCGGAGGGCCGCACACGCTGAAGTATGGCGTCACGGCCAACCACGTTTTGGCCGTCGAGATGGTCCTGCCCGACGGCGACGTGGTGACCCTGGGGGACAAGACCGAGGACGTCAACGGCTACGACCTGCTCGGCGTCGCGCTCGGCTCGGAGGGCACGTTCGGCATCGTCACCGAGGCGACCGTGCGCCTGACCCGCGCCCCGCAGGCCGTGCGGACGCTCTTAGCCATCTTCGACACCGTGGATGACGCGACGCAGACCGTCTCGGACATCATCGCGGGGGGGATCGTCCCCGCCGCCCTGGAGATGATGGACGCCGTGATCTTGCAGGCCGTCGAGGATGCCTTTCGGTTCGGCTTCCCGCGCGACGCCGGGGCCATTCTGATCATCGAATTGGACGGGCTGGCGGCGGGCTTAGAGACGCAGGCAAACCGCGTCCGCGCCCTGTGCGCCCAAAACCAGGCCCGCGAGGTCCGGTCGGCCTCCAGCCCGCGCGACCGCGCGGATCTGTGGGCCGCCCGCAAAAAAGCCGTCGGGACGCTGGGGCGCCTGGCCCCCTCGTGCGTGACCCAGGACTGCGTCATCCCGCGCTCGAAGCTGCCCCACGTCCTGCGGGCCATCGCGGACATCGGCGCGCGGCACCGGCTGCGGATCGCGAACGTCTTCCACGCCGGCGACGGCAACCTGCATCCCGCCACGCTCTTTGATGAGCGCGACCCCGACGAAGTCAAGCGCGTCATGGCCGCTTCGCACGAGATTCTAGAATTGTGCATCGGCGTCGGAGGGACGCTGACCGGGGAGCACGGCATCGGCGTCGAGAAGCGCGACTACATGCCGCTGCTGTTCCCGCCCGAGACGCTGAAGACGATGTCCGACCTGCGGGCGGTCTTCAACCCCGCCGGCCTGTGCAACCCCGGCAAGGTCCTGCCCTCGTCCCACGGCTGCGCCTACGACGTGCGCCCCCCTGGGCGGCACCCGCGCGCCGGGGCCGTGGCAGTCTGAGACAAGAGAAGGCGCGGGGCGACTGCCCCGCGCCTCGCGCTCCTGAAAATGCTTTGCGGACTCCCGCCCCTACTTCGAGGCCTCGACGCGGAACTGCGCGTCCCGCGCGGCACCGGGGCGGGCGTTCTCCTCGCGGACCAGGCCGGCGTACCGGGCCTGGAGCGAAGGCGGCATGACCGGCAGCGGCGGCGGGAAGGCGGGGCGGGCGAACAGAAAGCCCTGCACGTAGTCGGCCCCATGCGCCCGCGCCCACTGCCATTCTTCCTCGGTCTCGACCCCCTCGGCGATGGTCTTCAGGCCCAGGCCTTGGGCCAGTTCCAGCATCTTGCCGGCGATCTGGGCCTTGTACGAGTCGCGGTCGACGTGGTGGATCAGCTCGATGTCCAGCTTCACGTAGTCGGGGCGGAGCTTGGTCATCATGTTGAGCGAGCTGTAGCCCGCGCCCATGTCGTCCAGGGCGACCCCGAAGCCGCGCGCCCGGTAGAAGTCGAGAATCCGCAGGAGCTGCCTGGTGTCCTTGATCTCGCTGCTCTCGATTACCTCGAACACGATCTGCGCGGGGGCGATGTTGGAGCGGTCAATGGCCTGCATCAGCGAGCGCAGGCAGAACACGGGGTCGTAGATAGTGGCGGGGTTGAAGTTGATGAACAGCTTGCTGGTGATGTTCGCCTCCGAGGCCGCCTGCACGGTCGTCGCCCGGCCCGCGCGCTCCATCTGGTTGATGAGGTTCGCGGCGAGGGCGACGCCGAAGATCTCCGACGGCGGGATCAGCGTGCCGTCGGGCTGACGCCCCCGCAGCAGGGCCTCGTAGGCGAAGACGTGGTTGGGGTTCTGGGTGGAGACGATGGGCTGGAAGTGGGTCGTCAGCCGATCCTCGCGCAGCATCGCGATCAGCCAGTCGCCGCGAGTCCGGGCCAGCAGCGTTTGGAGCGACTGCATCCGGCTTAGGTCGCCCAGTGAGGGCGACTGGCCGGGCGGCAGGATCAGGGACCTGATGTAGGTCATCTCCGGCGGGTCCAGGACGCCGGGCGCGTCCTGGGCCAGCTCTTGCAGCAGGCCGGGCCGCAGCGGGACGGAGAGCACGTCGGGCGCGGGTTCCTCGTAGGCGACGTGGCAGTGGTCGAAGAAGCGCCGCAGCTTGTCCTGGGTGTGCGACAGCGGCGGCGAAAGGAAAAGCGTGCCGGCCTCCGGGGGCGCATCGGCCTCGGGGATGATCTCACAATAATTGCAGGCCATTTGTTTCTCTTTCGGGGCCGCGCCGGTCCATCACGACCGGCGACGTCTTATTGTTCCACGAATCCGCCTCGCCCAAGCGGCCTCGGAAGCTTCTTACAGCAGCCGCTCCACCAGGCCGTAGCCGATCAGGCCCCCCCAGACCGTGCTCAGGCCGCCCATTAGGCCTGCCATGCCCGCGTCTCGCCAGGTCGCCCCGACGCGCATCGCCCGTGCCGCCAGCGGGGCCAGCGTCAGGCCGATGATCAGCTCCGCGGCGATGATATACACCGGCGTGTGCCCGAGCAGCCGGCAGTTCCGGTAGCGCCACCAGTGGGCGTGAAAGGCCATCTCCTCGTAGAAGGGGATGTTGACCGCGCCGAGCAGCGCGGTCAGGGCCAGGCCGCGCCCCTGGCCCAGGCGGGCCATCAGGCGCGTGCCGACGTAGCCGATCTGGACGGCGACAGTGGCCCAGGCGAGGGGCATCCAGAACGGGGACAGGCCGAGCATCGGGCTGTGGGCGACCGAGTAGTCCAGCGTGCGCGTGTAGCGGACGCACAGGGCGTCGGCGGCCAGCTCCACGACCCCGAAGCAGAGGCCGAACACCAGGAGCCGGGCCATGACCCGGTCCCGGTGGATGGCCAAGTGCGCCCCGAACACCCCCAGGATGGCAACGCTCAGGGCTGCGGCGGTCCGCCCGTCCGACCAGGGCCGGTCCCGCAGCACCGTCACGGTCACCAGGGACAGCGCGATCGTCGCCAGCACCGTCCGCAGGCGGGCGCGTTCCAGGGGGTCGTCAGGCACCGTCATCGGGCCGGCTTCGGTCGGGTCTTGGTCCATAAATTTTTCCGCGGAATCGTGTGCCGGGGCTTTCCTCAGCCCCGGAAACCTGCCGGCTGGGAAACGTGGTACTATGATACGCCATGATCGTACCAAAGCAGGGCTGGCGGCAGATAGATTGGGCCATACTCGGGAGCGCGCTGCTGATCTGCCTGGGCGGCGTCCTCGCCATCAAGAGCGCCCGGCACCTGGACGCAAGCCCGCTGGACCTCGTCCGCAAGCAGGCCGTGGGCGTCTTGCTGGGCCTGTCCGCCGCCGCCCTGCTGGCCCGGTCGGACTACGAGGTCCTGCTCAAGCGCTGCGCCCGCTACCTGTACCCGCTCAACCTCATCCTGCTGCTGATCGTGCACTTCGTCGGCCACGCCTCGCACGGGGCGGCCCGCTGGATTCCGCTGGGACCGGTTCAGGTCCAGCCTTCGGAGTTCGCCAAGGTCATCCTGATCGGGACGCTGGCCCTGTTTCTGGTCCAGCACGGTGAAACGATTGGGGAGTGGCCGACCCTGCTCAAGTCGCTGGCCCATATCGGCGTCCCCATGCTGCTGATCGCCGCGCAGCCGGACCTGGGCACGTCGCTGGTCCTGCTCGCCGTGTGGCTGGGCATGGTGTCCATCGCGGGCGCGTCGCCCCGGCACCTCCTGCTGCTGTCGCTGGGCGGCACCCTGCTGTTCGCCGCCGTGTGGCACTTCAACCCGCACCACGTCCTCAAGGACTACCAGAGGAACCGCCTCCAGGTGTTCCTCAACCCCGCCGCCGACCCGCGCGACAGCGGCTACCACCTGCGCCAGAGCGAGATCGCCATCGGCGCAGGCGGCATGAGCGGGGAGGGGTTCGAGCGGGGGACGCAGAGCGGCGGGCGGTTCATCCCGGAGCAGCACACGGACTTCATCTTTACCGTCGTCGGCGAGGAGGGCGGCTTCGCCGCCTGCGTCGTTCTTCTGCTGCTGTACCTGCTGCTGTTGGAGCGCGGCGTCGCCGTCATGGCCGACTGCGACGACCCGCTGGGGCGGCTGCTCGCGGCGGGCGTGCTGTCCATGTTGACGTTCCACGTCGTCGTCAACGTCGGCATGACGACCGGCATCATGCCCGTCGTCGGCGTCCCGCTGCCGTTCTTCTCCTACGGCCTGAGCAGCCTGCTGGTCAACCTCGTGGCTGTCGGCCTGCTGCTGTCGGTGTCCGCCCGCAAGCACCGGGTCATGTTCTGAGGGTCATGTTCTGAGGGCACACACGAGAGGCCCCCCGCCCTTGACTTCTCGCCCGCCGGGGCGGGTACAATGTCCGCATCCTGACTGACCGTGAGGGCCGCTCTTGCTCCGCATCCGCCCAACGCTGGTCTTATGCGCCTGTTGCCTGTTCTGGGCCGCCATGGGCGCGCTGCTCGGGGCGCTCGTCCGGCACCCGCTGGCGGGGCTGATCTGGGGGTTGGTGGGCGGCCTCGCTTACACCGCCCTCGGCTCGCTGGCGTCCGAAAAGTTTCCCCTGGAAGCGTGGGGGGCCACGCTGCTGGGCCAGCACGCCGCCCCGAACCTCTACGAGATGCTGCACGTGCTGTGCGGCAAGGCGGACATGGAGCTGCCCACGCTGTACAGCATCGCGCGTCCCGAGCCGAACGCCTTCGTCGTCGCCGGCCGGGACGGCATGACGGCGGTGGTGGTGACGAACGGGCTGACGCGGCACCTGGCGAAAGACGAGGTGGAGGCGGTCATGGCGCTGATGATCGCGCGGCTGGCGACCGGGGCGATGCCCGGCTGGACGGTCGCGGCGACACTGGCTGGTCTGCCGCTGTTTTGGGGCCTGGGCTGGGCGCACAAGCCGAGGACGGCCTGGCTCGGCACTGCCGTCCTGTGCCTCTTCGGCCCGCCCGCCGCCGGGCTTGCCTGGCTGGGCTGGGACGCCGCCGTCGTCACAGCCGCAGACGACCACGCCGCGCACCTGGCGGAACACCCCGGCGCGCTGGGGTCGGCCCTGGCGCGCATCGAGGCGGCGCGGGATACGGGCGAAGATACGGAAGAGGGTGCGACCCAGGGCGGCTTGGTCGGCAACCCGGCGACCAGCCTGCTGTTCGCCGCCGTGCCGTTCGCCCCGCCGCCGCCCGGTGCCCCCTTCCCGCAGCGGATGACGGCTCTGTTCCCCGCCCGCCGACCTGCCGCCGCCGAACGGGCGGCGCAGCTTGCGGCGTCGCCGATGGGCGCGCCCGCGACGCCGGAAGATCACTAACGCACCGACGACCCGTCTCGGCCTGCGCCTGACTTTGACCATGTCATCCGAAAACACCTCCCCTTTGTTGTTTTCCGCCGATCTCTCCCGCCTTGACGACCCCGCCGCCATCGGCGCGTTCCTGAAAGACCGGCATGGGCGGATCAACAGCGCCGACGCCCTCCGGCACAGCCGGGGGACCGAGCTGCTCGCCCGTAACACCGCGCTGGTGGATGCCGTCCTCTGCCGCCTCTTCACGCTCGCTATCGAGCGGGCCGGGCCGGGCCACGGGGCACCGTCCATCGCCATCATCGCCACGGGCGGCTACGGGCGGCGCGAGCTGGCCCCGTTCTCCGACGTGGACGTCACGTTCGTCCCCGCCCTGGAAGATGATTCCTATCTCAACGTGTTGATTAAAGACATGTTCCAGATGGTCATGGACGTGTTTCTATACGGGGCGGGGCTGAAGGTCGGCTACGCCTACCGCCTGATCGGGGACCTGGGCCGCGTGGACCACCAGAGCCAGACCGCGCTCCTAGACGCCCGCTTCCTGTGCGGCGACCGGGCGCTGTTCGGGGAGTTCCGGGCGCGCTTCCGCGAGCACCTGCTGACGGCGGACTTCCTGTTCCAGAAGTGGGCCGAGCGGCAGGCCGTACTGGCAAAAGGCGGCGGCGACCAGGTCTACGGAGTCGAGCCGAACGTCAAGGAGGGCGCGGGCGGACTGCGCGACATCCAGACGGCGGAGTGGATGGGCGAGGTGCGCTGCCACGCCGGGCTGTCCCGGCTGTGGCCCGCGCTGGTCGCGCAGGGGCTGGTCTCGGGCGCGGACGCCGCCCGGCTGGGCGAGGCCCGCGACTTCCTGCTGTGCGCACGCACGGCCCTGCATCTGGTCTCGGGCGAGGCGCGCGAGACGCTGACGGCGGAAAAACAGGAGGCGGTCGCCGCCCTGCTCGGGTACGCCGATGCGCCCGATGTCCCCGCCGTCGAGACGTTCATGCGGGACTACTACGCGCAGACCGTGTCCGCGCGCCGAATTGCGCGCCGCGTCGTCGCGCGCTGCCTGGACAGCGACCTGCCCCTGGGCCTGGGCCTGATGGCGACCAGCCGTGTCATCTCGCTGGCCGACGCGGAGGCGGCCGGGCGCGACCCGGCCCTGCCGCTGCACGTCGTGGAGCTGGCCCAGGCCTACGGGCTGGCGGTCTCACCGGCCCTGGAAGCGGAGATCGGCCGGATGCTGGCCGACCATCCGATCCCGCCCGACCCCGCCCTGGCGGGCCGCGTCTTCACCCGCCTCCTGTCGGCCCAGACCGGCGTGGCCGATGCCCTGGACCGGCTCGAAGAGACGGGCGCGCTTGCCTGGCTGATCCCCGAGTTCGGCCCGCTGATGACGCTGATCCCCTATGACGCCGCCCACGAACTCACGGTGGGCGCGCACTCGCTCCGAGTCGTGCGTCTTTTGGACGGGTCCCGCGACGACGCCCGATTCCCCGAGCGGCGGCGGATCATGGGCGAGGTCGCGAAGCCCGAGACGCTGCTGCTGGCCGGCCTGATCCACGACATCGGCAAGCAGTGGCCCGGCGCGCACGCCGAGACCGGGGCCGCGTGTGCCGCGCGGATCTGCGCGCGGCTGGGCTGGGACGCCGAGCGCACCCATAAAGTCGTCTTTCTGGTCCGCCGGCACCTGCACATGGCCGAGTTCAGCCGCCTGCGCGACCTGGCCCTGGACGAGACGACGCGCGACTTCCTGCGCGAAGTGCCGGACCTGGACGCGCTGAACATGCTGTTCCTGCTGACGCAGGCCGACACCGCCGCCGTCGGCGAGGGCGTCTGGACCGAGGTGCAGGGCCGCTTCCTGTCCGAGCTGTACGGGCGGGCCGCCAACGCCCTGTCGGCGTCCGCTCCCGACGGCGACGGGGGCGGCCCGTCTCTGCCGCCGCCCGACATGAAGCGCCAGCGTGAGCGCATCCGCCGGGGCCTGGCCCAGCACAACCTGCCCACCGACATCATCCTGGAACACACCCGCAACCTACCCGCCCAGTACCTCTTGACCACGCCCCTGGAAGAGATGTACCTGCACATCGCCATGATCGGCCGTCTGCGCGAGACGTTCGAGCCGACCGTGGACTTCAAGCACGAGTTCGGGGCGGACCACACCGAGCTGACCCTGTGCGCCTACGACGACCCCGACCCCGGCCTGCTCGCCAAGATCACCGGCGTCTTGTACGCCCACGACGTCAACCTTCACACGGCCCAGGTGTTCACCCGCGAGGCCAGCGTCCGCATCGCCATCGACACGCTCTGGGTGGACTACCGGGGCAAAGCGCTGTCCGCCCCCAAGCGCACGGCCTTGCAGGAGAGCCTGCGGCGCGTCCTGCTGGGCGAGATCGGCATCGGCGAGCTGTTGCAATCGCACAAGAAGCCGCTCAAAGAACAGACCATCTACTCCGCTAACATCGACGACGGGGCTTCGGAGCGCTTCAGCCTGCTGGAAGTCAGCGCCCCCGACGAGACCGGCGTGGTCTACCGCCTGGCCCGCGCCGTGTCCGCCCTGGGCTGGAACATCCACGCCGCCCGCCTGTCCGTCTGGGGCAGCCGCGCCCGCGATGCCTTCTACATCACCAATGCCGACGGCGACAAGGTCCCCACCGGCGATGTCGCGCGCCTGCTGTCCGCCCTGCCCACCGAGTCGTTCAGCAGGAAGAAGCGGACGCCCGCGCCCAGAAAATAACCCCGAAAACAACCCAGAAAGCAGCTCCCATGCCCTTCACCAAGCACAGCCACGGCGGATGGGGCGGGTCCGGCGATACCAAGCCGCTCCGCATGCCCCGCGACAAAGGCCCCGTCTTTCCCCGGCGCGGCGCACACGGCCAGCCCCGCCCCGACATCCTGCCCCGCCAGACGCCGGGCGGGCGCGGGGTCAGCCCGCGCCCGAAATCTCAGAATTAGGCCCGAAATCACAGAATTAGGAAGGCCTGAGAACAGCCATGCCCAGCGACACCAACAATGCCACCGAGTATAGCGAGAAGTACCTGCACGTCAAGCAGAAAGCCGTCGAGCGCGCCCAGGCGCGCGGCGAGACCGGCACGCGCACCCAGGCCCCGCGCACACAGCGCCTGCCGCCCGGCCAGTACCTGACCGAGAAGTTCCCCGTGCTGGATCTGGGCGTCCAGCCGATGTTCCTGCCGGACAAGTTCCGCCTGACCATCGACGGGGCTGTGGACCACTCCGTCTCGCTGAGTCTGGACGATCTGGCTGCCCTGCCCAGCCTGGAGCTGACGGCGGACTTCCACTGCGTCACCCACTGGAGCCGGTACGGCCTGCACTGGACCGGCATCCCATTCGAGACTCTCGTGGACCTGGTCGCGCCCCGCCCCGATGCCGCGTTCGTGATGCAGCACGGCAAGGACGGCTACACCACCAATAACTCGCTGGAAGAGCTGATGCACCCCGACGTCATCCTCGCCTACGCCCTGGACGGCAAGCCTATCCCCCGCGAGCACGGTGCCCCCCTGCGGATCATCACGCCCCACCTGTACGCCTGGAAAGGCTCCAAGTTCCTCACCCGCATCGAGTTCCTGACGTCCGACATGCGCGGCTTCTGGGAGCAGCGTGGCTACCACAACCACGCCGACCCCTGGACCGAGGAGCGATTCGCGTAGGTGGGGATTTGTAGCCTTGACTTCGTTTTGTAAATTGTGTAACTATACGTCTCTTGCTGACACGAAATCGTTTTAGGAGGGGTTATGGCAGAAGAAAGCACAGGAACACCGGAAGCCGACGGGAAGAAGGACCGGCAAAAGCCGAATAACTGGTTGTTCCCGCGCCTGCCTTTACGAGACGTAAAGTTTCTCAGCGCAAAACTAGCAGAAGTAGGTCAAGGTGAGAAGATGCGCCGAACCCTACTTCTCGACGCATGCGACCTTCATGACTCCGGCCCAACACGCGAAAAGCTTATTGTGTCGCAGGTGTATGGTTTAACGAAGGGCGGGACTTCTTCTGAGTTCATTGAACCCACTGAACTTGGAGAAAGCCTCATGGCTGAGAACGCACCTGCCTCAATGCTTCTTGACATCATATCAAAAAACGAATATTTCAAAAAATTTCACGACCGATACGCAGGTAAAAGGGTTCCTGCCGAACCTCTGTTCATCGAGTGGGCTAAACAGGTCGGCGTACCTGACGTTCAATCCAAAGCGTTTTCCGATGTTGTCGTGAAAAATGCTGCTGATGCAGGCCTTATCGCACGGCGATCCGGTGCAGATAATTTTGTCTCTTTTGAAGAAGCTCTTGAGCTTCATCAAGTCAACCCAACGCCCAAGATGGAACAACAGCGAGCGCTTGCTGAAGACGAACCACGAGACGCCAAGCAAGCTGGAAGGGTTCAAAGTGCTGCGGACACTGATCGCCAAAACACGCCCAGGGACGGCGTTCAGCAAGTCCCACCATCAACCGGATTTTCTCCCACGATCCACATTGATGTTCAGGTACATATCTCTCCGGAGTCTTCGCCCGAACAGATAAATGCCATATTTGCAGGGATGGCAAAGCACTTGTATGGGCGGGAAAGTGATTGATGTTGCAAGATAGACCTGAACTCGCGCTAAAGTTGGCGCGTGATCTTAGTATGCTGTCGCCACCACAAGCCGTCAGTTTAGCTAATCAAGAGGGGCTTGACAACCAGCTAGCCTTGTTCGATAAACTCATCCCAAACGGTCCAATTGCGAAAGCAAGCCGGCGTTTGTTTGAAGACGGACACTATCGGCAATCTGTGGTGGATGGTTTCATTTGCCTTGATAATCTGACGCTGCGGAAAAGCAAACTATCCGGTAGCGGAGTGGGGTTGATGAGAACTGCGTTCAGCGCGTCCAAGCCGGTTCTGCGTCTCAACAACCTTGCTAACCAGAGCGAGAGGGACGAACAGCAAGGCTACATGGATTTGTTTGCGGGCGTTATGATGGCTGTACGCAACCCAAGGGCACACGATCACGAATGGCATGATGACGCTGAGACAGCGTTACAACTCTTGCACCTCGCTCACCATCTAGCGTTGAAGATCAAAAAATCTAGAGTAGCGAAGTGAAAAGCTTTTGCGGTATCTTCCTCGGAACGCCTATGGCATTACAGGTTTGAGCTAGATTCGCTTCCCAATCGCCTCCCCAATTACGCCGAGTTTGCGCATCATCGCCTGGAAGGCCGGGATGGTGATGGACTGCCTGCCGCCTCTGAATGCCGTTTCGGCTTTCATTTCCCGCCTGCTTCCGCCTTCAGGTACTTGTCCAGCCAGGCCAGGTTGCGGCGCAGGCGGTCCAGGCGCAGGTCGGGTAGGCCGTTGCGGGACAGGCCGTGCGACGTGGAGGCGGGGTAGCGGACGAACTCGACGGGCTTGCGCTGGAGGCGCAGGGCGGCGAACAGCTCCTCGGCCTGGCCGATGGGGCAGCGCAGGTCGCCGTCGGAGTGGATCAAGAGCAGCGGCGTGTGGATTTGGCCGGCGTAGGCTTGGGGCGAGTGACGCCACAGATCGGCGGGGTCGTCCCACGCGTTGCCGCCGTAGTACGTCCCATGCGACCAGGGGAAGTCCGACGTGCCGCTCATCGACGGCAGGCTGCCGACCAGCCGGTCGGCGACGGCGCAGGCGAAGCGGTCCGTGTGGCCGACTGCCCAGGCCGTCAGGTAGCCGCCGTAAGAGCCGCCCATGATGGCGGTCTTGCTGGGGTCGCAGTAGCCGCGCGCGATGGCCTCGTCGGCGACGCGCTCCATGTCGGCCAGGGCCGGGCCGCCCCAGTCGCCTTTGATGGCTTTGGTGTGTGCCTCGCCGTAGCCCTTGGAGCCGCGCGGGTTCGCGTAGGCGACAACGTAGCCCTGCGCGGCCAGCCACTGAAGCTCGTGGAACAGCGTGTTGCCGTACTGCAAGTGCGGCCCGCCGTGGACATAAAGCACCAGGGGGGCCGTGCCGTCGGCGACGTGGCCTGGCGGCAGCAGGAACCAGCCGGGCACGGTCCCGCCCGCGCCGTTATCCAGCGCGAACGGGGTGGGAGGCTGGAGCGCGATCTCGCCGACCCAGGCCTGGTTCAGGTCGGAGACCTGCCGGTCGTTGACGAACACTTCGGCGGGCAGGGTGGGGGAGCCAAGCGTATAAGCCAGCGCGCCGCCCGCGACGCTGAAGCCGCCGACGACACGGCCCGCAGGCGTGAGCGGCGTGAGCTTGCCGTCGTCCCCACCCATGCTGCTGATGCTGTAGACCCGCGTGTCGCCGTTCTCGCTGACCGGGAAGAACAGCCGCGCCCCGTCCGCGCTCCAGGCCAGGGCCTCGCCGCCCGCGCCGCCGACATCCGCGATGGTCAGCGTCCCCACGGCTTTGTCGGTGTGGCCGGTCAGGTCGCGCGCCGTTTCGCCGCCCCCGACCGGCAGCAGGAAGACGCGGCTGTTGTTGGTCCCCCATTGATCCGCGGGGTTAGGGTTGCCGGTGTAGGCGAACGTCTGCCCGTCCAGCGACCAGCACAGGCCGCCCTTCTCACCCCGCGGGGCGGGGATTTGCGTCAGATCGCCGCCCCCGACGGGCACGGTCCATATCTGCTCGTCGGCCAGCCCCAGGGCGTCCCCGTCGGGCCGCCGGTCAGACAGAAACGCCAGCGTTTGGCCGTCGGGGGACCAGGCGATGTCGCTGCACCCGAACTCGCCGCCCGTCAGCGGCTTAGCTTCGCCCGTTGCGACATCGGCGACATAGACCTGCGGGTACGACCCGTCGAAGTACCCGAAGCCGTCCAGGCGGTAGAACAGCCGCGTGTGGACGCGCGGCGGGTCGGACAGGCCTTTCGTTTTGCGCTCCTCGACGGCTTTTTTTGTGTATGCCTGCGGCGTCGCCCGGTACAGGAATGCGATCTTGGCTCCGTCCGGCGACCAGCGCAGGCCTTGCACCGACCCCGGCTCCAGATGCGTCAAGGCCAACGCCTCGCCGCCGTCGGCGGGGATGATGAACACCTGCGCCGCCTCGTCCTCGCGGTCCGAGACGAACGCGAGCCGCGCCCCGTCCGGCGACCAGCGCGGTTCGCCCGCGCTGTCCTTGCCCCCGGTGAACCGGCACGGCGGCCCGCTCCCGTCGGCGGGCACGAGCCATATCTCGCCCCGATATTTGTTCTTGTCCAAGTCCGTGACGGTGCGGACGAAGGCGACCCGCGCGCCGTCCGGCGAGATCTGCGGGTCCCCTACGTTCTGCAATGTCAGCAGGTCATCGGCGGTGATCGGGCGCTTAGTCTCGGTCATTCCGATTTCTCCCGCCGCGAGGCGTTGATCTGTTCCATGATCTCTTCCAGCGTCAGCTTGTCCAGCCACTCGTGCCGCTCAACGGAGTAATCACCCTTCCCGTTGCTGAACTGCTGCAAAAAACGTACCATCCCGACAACGCCTAGTTCGCGCTTGAGGGCTTCCAGGCCGTGATGCCGGATTTGCTCCGCCGTCATTTCTTCCGTCATTGTCTATGATCTCCATGAGCCAATCTGCGGGATTGGCGACTCTGACTGTCAGCTTTATGCTCACGCGGAGCGCGAGGCGGAGGAAGCGGTCATCCGTCGTGAGTAAGACATCGGCCCCCGCCGCTTCGGCACGGGCGATGTGCAGTGCGTCAAAAAATTGGAAGCCGAGTTTCCCTAACTCACCGGATCGTTGAACTTGTTCCAGTCCGATAGAAACCGATTCGCTTGCAGTGCCGGCAAGCTGTTGGAGGCGCGCTTTGTGTTCTTGATCCCGGTTCTTGTTTATCTCCGCTTGGATGACCGTGCTGCCGATGCCAGCAACTCGGCATACTCAACTCGCTTCAGAACCGTCAGGACTGCAACCGCTTCCAGACGAACACGGCCCTGCGTCTGGTCATCGAACGGGCGGTTGAGGCAGCAAACATCGAGGTAAACGCTGGTCATCTCAAGTCAGCACTTCTTTAAGGGCGGTGAGGAAGCGCTCGTTCTGGGGCATGGTCCCTGTGGAGACGCGGATGTGGCGGGGCAGCCCCATGCCGTGAGTCGCGCGGACGATAACGCCCTTCTGCTGCAAGGCCTGGAAGACCTCGCGCCCGTCGCGGCCCGTGTCTACCAGGACGAAGTTGCCCTCACTGGGGACGTAGTCCAGGCCCATGCGCTCGAACTCCGAGTAGAAGTAATTCCGGCCCTCCGCGTTCAGCGCGACCGTGCGGGCGACGTGGTCGGTGTCCGACAGCGCCGCCACGGCGGCGGCCTGGGCGGGGATGTTGACGTTGAAGGGCGAGCGGACGCGGTTCAGCAGGGCGGCGATCTCGGGCGTGGTGATGCCGTAGCCGACGCGCAGGCCGGCCAGGCCGTAGGCCTTGGAGAAGGTGTGCAGGATGACGACGTTGCGGCCCGCCAGGACGTGGGGGCGCAGGTCGGGCTTGTCGGGGTCCGTGACGTACTCGTCGTAGGCCTCGTCCAGCACGACCAGGACACGCGGCGGCAATCTGTCCAGGAACTTCTCGACCTGCGCGCCGCGCACGAACGTCCCGGTCGGGTTGTTGGGGTTGGCGAGGAAGACCATGCGCGTCCTGTCGGTCACGGCATCCGCCATCGCGTCTAAATCATGCGTGTAGTTCTTCAGCGGGACTAAGACGGGAACCGCATCCATCTGTGTCGCATAGATGTCGTACATGGCGAACGACGGGTCGCCCTGCACGGTCTCGTCACCGGGCTGCAAGAACGTCAGGGCCAGCAGGTGCAGGACCTCGTCGCTGCCGTTGCCGAAGACCAGACAATCTTCGGGTACGCCCTGCAACCGGGATACTGCCCGGCGCAGGGCCGGCGCGCTGCCCTCGGGATACAAGGCGACGCCCGCCGCCGCTCGGGCCAGGGCTTCCAGGGCGCGCGGGGACGGCCCCAGGGGATTCTCGTTGGAGGCGAGCTTGACGACGTCGCGCAGGCCCAGCTCGCGCTGCACCTCTTCGATGGGCTTGCCCGGCACGTAGGGCCGCAGCCGGGCGATGTGGTCGGCTACGGGGACGCTTTGCGGGCTGCTTGACATGGGTTCCACTTTCCGTCGTTTCCTGTTGCGGCTATTCTAGCACAAAATCCGGGCAGAACTTAACCGAAACTTAACAAAACTTTTATATAAAACCGTTGACTGCCGGCAAGAATGAGAGTATAATCTTAATGTCGCAACGAGAGCGATACGCAAAGCAGTACAAAAGCTGACACACCTGTCCTTTCCCGCGAGAGGCTTCACACGCGACGTCCCATTGCCGTGCGCGCGGCGTTACCTCCGGGCCGATCCCGGAGACTACACCACCACAGGAGACTGTCCCATGCATCGGAAATGGAACAAAGACGCGATTGCCCTTGAGATTCTCAGCATGTACGAGTCCGGTGAGAACCTGAACTACTCCAGCGTCGCCGGCAGCAACCTCTCGCTCCTGCGCGCCGCCACCCGCTACTTCGGGACCTGGGAAACAGCAGTCCGGTTCGCCGGGCTGGACTACGACCTGATCCGGCGCTACAAGTCCTGGACCCGCGAGCGGATCGTCGCCCGCGTCCAGGACCTGCACTCCCAAGGGGTGGACCTGTCCTGGCGCAACGTCTGCCTGAACGTGGACCCGCAGCTCGCCGCTGCGGCCACCAAGAAGAGCCACTTCGGCTCGTGGCGCGAGGCCCTGGAGGCGTCCGGCCTGAACTACGACGAGATTCGCAAGTACCGCGAGTGGGACGACGCGCGCATCCTCGACATGGTCCGCGAGTTCCACCGCGACGGCAAAGAGCTGAACGCCAAGAACATGGAGCAGGAAGACATCACCCTGATCACGGCGGCCCGCCGCCGCTTCGACTCCTGGCACAAGGCCCTGACCGCGGCGGGCCTGGACTACACCGAGATCGTCCACCGCGCTCCCTTCAAGCGCGGCCTGGGTCGCGGCCAGAGCAAGCGTGCCGCCGCCAAGTAGCCCCCGCCGACGAAAGCCCGGCCATTCCCGTCAGGGGCTGGCCGGGCTTTTTTTATGCCGCTCGCGCAGACTGTTTCGGAAGTCCGTCAGGCGGTGCCGCTGTCCGCGCCTTGCCACGCGGCCTCGACTTGCTCCCAGTGCTCGGGCGCGAGGACGGCTTCGGGCGAGTCTGCGCCCATCTGGGTCAGGCGGCTGTGCAGCGCCCGCAGGAACGGGAGAGACGACCGGCACTGCGGGCAGTGGGCGATGTGGAACTCGGTGTACCAGCGGGCTAGCCCCGTCAGCGCCCCGTCCAGCCAGGACGAGACGAGGACGCGCATGTGTGGGCAGGGCTTGAGATCGTGAGGGTTGGGCGTCATGGGTGTTTTTGCCTCAACGGACTTCTAAAGGATACCTCGGCGGCGGGCATAGTCCATCAATCGGTCGTGGAGCTGCATCCGCGCACGCGACAGCCGCGAGCGGACGGTGCCGATGGGGACGCCCAAGGCGGCAGCGGCCTCGGCGTAATCCAGGCCTTCCATGTCTACCAGGATGACGCACAGGCGGAGCGGGTCCGGCAGCATGCCCAGCGCCCGTTCCAGTTCCTCGTCCAGCGTGGCGTCCATCAGGGCGACGCCGGGCACGTCGGCGGGCGCGGCGTGGGTCGAGGCCGGACCTGTCTCGCCGCCGCGCGTCAGGGTCTCGACGTCGATGTCGGCTTCCCATTTCTGCCGCCGTTTGTAATCGTTGATGAAGAGATTGGTCAGAATCCGCAGCAGCCACGCGCGCAGGTTCCGCTCATGGTCCACGCGGTCGCCGGTGTAGGCGAGATAGGCCCGGATCAGGGCGTCCTGCACCAGGTCCTGCGCCCGGTCGTCGTCGCCCCGGCACAGGCGGCGGGCCGCCCGCACCAGGTCTGCCTCGTACCGCCGGGCGAGGCCCGCAAAGGCCGTGCGCCGCTCTTCCAATCCACCGGCTGCTGTTGGTTTGGTCATCCATTTCCCCAGCAGATACTACCCTGTATTCAACCTGACCGCATGCCCGAACGTTCCATTGCGCGTCACGCCGCCCGATTCCGGGGATAGAGACCTAAAAGAGACCTAAATAGGAACCTATGCGAGGAGGATCACCGGATGACAGACGCGGGCTACCTGCTGGGCATCAGCGAGTTCACCACCAACCCCTGGGCGTTCGAGCGGGACGTCGCGGCTTACGCGCGTTTGGGGGCCGGGGCCATTGAGGTCTGCGAGTTCAAGCTGGATCCGGCCCGATTGGCGGAGCAGATGCGGCTGCCCGGCGCGCACGGGCTGACGGTTTCGAGCGTCCAGCCCGCCGTCCGCACCCTGTTCCCGAGCCTGTCCCAGCCGGAGCCGCGGGACGTCGCCGCGCGGGTCGCGCTCTTCCGTCAATCGGTTGAGCGCCTGGCCCCCTTCGCGCCCCGGTCAGCTTTTGTCACCAACACTGGCATCGCCCCCGACGGCGACATGCAGCGAGTCATAGACGCCTGCGTCCGCGAGTATCGACCGCTGGCCGAACACTGCGCCGACCACGGCGTCCGGCTCGCCCTGGAGCCGCTGAACCCGTCCATCGCGAACGTCGAGACGGCGATCTGGACCGTGGCGCAGGCGATGGAGATCATCCGGGCCGTGGACCACCCTGCCTTCGGCCTGTGCCTAGACTGCTGGAACGTCTGGCAGAACGCCGACCTCGCGCGCGAGATCGGCGTCTGCGGTGACCGCATCTTCGTGGTACAGGTCAGCGACTGGCGCACCCCGCGCTCGTTCCGGGACCGGCTGGTTCCGGGCCGGGGCGAGATACCATTGCTGGCCTTCCTGCGCGCCGTCCGCGAGTCGGGGTTTTCGGGCGCGTACTCGGTCGAGATATTTTCCGCTGACGTCCCGGATGCGCTCTGGGAGGGCGATTTGGAGCAGACTCTGCGCGACTGCAAGGCGGGGATGGACCAGGCTTGGGCGGCTTCCCTGGCTTGACGCCCCGGCGTATTCTTCTGCTTACTCTTTGCCGCCGGAGAATTTGGCCCCCTCAACGATATAGCGCTGCATGACCAGGAACACGAGCACCAGGGGGGCGACACCCACGACGGCGGCGGCGAAGAGCTGGGCCAGGTTCAGGGTCTGAGACGTCAGAAACGTGGACAGCACTACCTGGATTGTCCAGGCCGACGGGTCGCGCCCGATCAGCAGGGGCCACAAAAACGAGTTCCAGCTCCCGATGAACGTCAGGACGCCCAGCGCCATCAGGATGTTGACCGAGTTCGGCAGCAGCAGCCGCCAGTAGACCCCGAAGTAGCTCAGGCCGTCGAGCCGCCCCGCCTCCTCGATCTCGGTGGGGAAGCGCAGGTAGAACTGCCGGAACAGAAAGATCGAGAAGGCGCTGAAGACGCCCGGCGCGATGATGCCCCAGCGCGTGTTGACGCCGCCGAGATAAGCCGTCACGGCGAACGTCGGCACGAATGTCACCGCGCTCGGGATCATCAGCGTCGCCAGGATCAGCGAGAAGACGACGTTGCGCCCGCGCGCGGGGATGCGGGCCAGCGCGTAGCCCGCCATGGACGAGAACAGCATCTGGAGCACCAGCGTCACGACCGCGATGATCGACGAGTTGACAAGCCCCGTCACGATCGGCGCGACCGGCTGGGTGGGGTCGTGGAACAGCTCGCCGAAGTTCGCCCAGTGCGGCGCGGGCGGCAGCCAGGCCCAGTGCGGCGACGTGATCTGGTCATCCGTCATCAGCGCGTTGCGCGCGATCAGGTAGAACGGCACCAAAAACAGGCCCGCCAGCAGCAGGAGCAGGACGGAGCGGGGCAGACCGGTCAACACGCGCGTCTTCATCGGCAGTTCCTCTTTATTTCGACTCCCCGAACCCGAAGATACGGCCCTGGACCAGGGTGATGGTGACGATCAGGGCGGTCAGGATGAAGCCGCCCGCCGCGCCGCGCCCGAAGTCCTGGTCGCTCAAGGCCAGCGAGTAAAGATACACCAGCGGGGGGCGGGCCAGCGCGGCGTTGCCCACCGAGGCCGCCGTGCCGCCCAGGATGTTGTAGAACTCGTCGAACGCCTGGAAGGCGGCGATCAGGTTCAGCAGCAGGACCGAGATGGACGTCGCCCGGAGCTGCGGCAGGGTGATGTGGCGCAGCATCGGCCAGCCCGAGCCGGCCCCGTCCACCGACGCGGCCTCGTAGAGCGATCGGGGTATCTCCTGCAAGCCCGCCAGGAAGATGATCATAAAGAAGCCGACCTGGAGCCACAGGCGCACCGAGACCAGCACGAGCCAGTACCAGGGCGGGCTGACGGTCCCGATCCAGGCGACGGGGGCGTGGATGACGCCCAGGCCGAGCAGCAGGTGGTTGATGAAGCCGAACGACAGGCCGTTGTACAGGCTCACCCGCCAGATCAGCGAGGCCACCACGTAGGAGACGGCGGAGGGGATGAAGAAGACCGTGCGGAAGAACCCGCGCCCCCAGCCGACGCGGTTGACCAGCAGGGCCAGGCCCAGCGAGGTCGCAAAGGTCAGCGGCACGATGAACAGCGCGAACAGCACGACCGTCACCAGCGACCGCAAAAACGACTCGTCGGTCAGCAGGTCGGCGTAGTTCCGCAGGCCGATGAAGTGGCCGGGGTGGATGGTGTTCTGCGCGTGCGAGAGGCTGAGCAGGAAGCCCCAGACGATGGGGATCAGCGTGAACACGGTCAGCCCCAGCAGCGACGGGGCGACGAACGCCCAGAACGCCAGCGTCGCCGACCTGTCGCCGCGCCCGGCTTTGGGTGCGGCGGTTTTTTGGGGGACCGTGACGGCCATAGGGGGTTACTCCAGGGCGCGGCCTAGCTCGCGCCGGCACCGGCCGGCGGCTTGGGCGACTTCGGGCGCGGCGGGCCGGCCCAGCTTGACGATGTTGGTCACGGCGTCGGTCAGGGCCGTGCCCATGGCGGCGTTCCACACCGGCGGCAGCGCGCGCCCGTAGGCGGCCACGTCGTGCGCGGCCTGGGCGGCGACCGGGGCGCGCAGGGCCGCCGCCTGCCGGGCGACGCTGATGCGGGGCGGCACGTGGAAGCCGTAGGAGAGGCACCAATCGGTCTGCGCCTTTTTGTTCTCAATCCAGAGCCAGCGGACGTACTTCTTCGCCTCGTCGATGTTCGGACCCTGGGCGTTGACCATGGCGGCCCAGCCGCCGAGGAACGTGGAGGGCTGCCCCGCCGCGTCCAGGGCGGGCCAGGCCATGCCGCCGACGTCGCCGCCCAGGGCCCTGTGGATGGCCGGGTAGGCCCACAGGCCGCCCCACTGCATGGCCGCGAGGCCCTGGACCAGGGCGGACGGGTCCCACCAGTCGGTCGGGGCACCGATCAGCAGCGCGCCCGAATCGCCCAGTGCCCGCAGGCCCTCATAGGCGGCCACGGTGCGCGGGTTGTCGAAGACGATTCTGTCGTCTACGAGGAAGTCGCTGCCCGCCGACCAGGGGGCGATGTTGATCAAGGCCGCCACGCCGCCGTCGTTGCCGATGAACAGGCCCTTGCGGGCCGGCGTCGTCAGCGCCTTCGCCGCCTGGAGCAGCGCGCCCAGCGTGGCGGGCGGCGCGACGTTCGCCGCCTGCAAGAGGCTGGGGCGGTAGTAGAGAATGCCCGTGTCGTCCAGCGTCTTCACGCCGTAGATCTTGCCGCCGACGGTGTTCGCGGCGAGGTCGCGCGGCGTGAAGTCGGCGCGCACGTCGGGCGGGAACAGGTCGTCGAGCGGGGCGACCTGGCCCGCCCCCACCATGGCCGCCGTGACCTGGCCCTCGAAAACGTCCGGCCCGCCCGCCGTCAGCAGCGCGGTGGACAGCTTGGTGCCGTAGTCGCCGGGCACCCAGGCGATCTGCACGGCGACGTCGGGGTGCAGCCGGTGGTAGTCCTGGGCGTAGCGCAGCACGGCCTGCTGGGTCCCCGTCTCGCCATACTGGTGATACCACTGCGTCAGCGTCACGCGCGCGCCGGGCACGCCGCCTCGGGGGGCGCACCCGGCGAAGACCGCGCCCGCCCAGACCGTCGCCGCGCCCAGAAGCTGCCGCCGGCTGCCACGCCAGGCGGGGCAAAGGGGGGAGTCGGGTGTCTGCGTCTTCATGCCAGGACCTGCTCGGTGTCGGGGTCGAACAGGTGGCACTTGGACAGGTCCAGCACGATGTCCAGCGTCTGCCCGTCCCTAGCCTGCGTGTCGGCGTCGATGGTCGCGACCAGCGTGTCCGGGCCGCACGTGAGGTAGAACGTCACGATGTCCCCCATCGGCTCGGACACGTCCACGGTCGTGCGGACGGTGTTGCCGGGCGCGGCCTCGACGGGGTTACGCAGGCCCTTGTCGAAGATGTCGGCGGGGCGGACGCCCAAGACGACGGGCTTGTCCACGTAGGCGGCCAATGTGTCGGGCGCGGCGGGCGGGGCCGCCACGGAGAAGCCCGCGCCCTCCACGGCGTACCCTTCGGGGGACCTTCGGAGCGTGCCGCGCACGAAGTTCATCGAGGGGGTCCCGATGAAGCCGGCCACGAACATGTTGACGGGGTGGGCGTATATCTCCATCGGCGGCGCGACCTGCTGGAGCAGCCCGCCCTGCATCACCGCGATGCGGTCGCCCATGGTCATGGCCTCGACCTGGTCGTGGGTGACGTAGACCATGGTGATGCCGAGCCGCCGGTGCAGCTTGATGATCTCCGCCCGCGTCTGCACCCGCAGCTTGGCGTCCAGATTCGACAGAGGCTCGTCCATCAGGAACACCTGCGGCTCGCGCACGATGGCCCGGCCCAGGGCGACGCGCTGGCGCTGGCCGCCCGAGAGCTGGGCGGGGCGCCGCCCGAGCAGCGTCTCAATGCCCAGCAGGGCGGCGGCCTCGCCGACGCGGCGGGCGATCTCGGCCTTGGGGACCCGGCGCAACTTCAGCCCGAAGGCCATGTTGTCGCCGACGGTCATGTGGGGATAGAGCGCGTAATTCTGGAAGACCATGGCGATGTCGCGGTCTTTGGGCGAGACGTCGTTGACGACCCGCTCGCCGATCTGGATGGTGCCCTGGGTGATCTCCTCCAGGCCGGCGATCATCCGCAGGGCGGTGGTCTTGCCGCAGCCGGACGGGCCGACCAGGACCATGAACTCTTTGTCGCGGATGTCGAGGCTGAGGTCCTGGACGGCGACGGTCTTGTCGTAGCGCTTGACGACGTGCGCGAGGGTGACGGATGCCAAAGACTGCTCCCCGTTGAACTGATCGGTGCGCCCTTTTTGAGGCGTACTTGCGAGGTTCCACGGCGGCGGTGGGTTTTCCTTCTCGCCGCCTGGGTGGCGGACAGAATGGGAAGGGCCTGCTTGACATTGCGCCGCCGGGCGCGGTATACTGGGCCGATTACAAACAGGATTCCAACTACCGTAGGGAGGACGCAGGCTCCATGGCTCTGCTCAAAGAACAAAAGGAAGTCGTGATCGGCGACAACAAGACGCACGACGTGGACACGGGTTCGCCCGAAGTCCAGGTCGCGCTGCTGAACGCCTCGATCAAGAACTTGACCGAACATCTCAAGCTGCACCGGCACGACAACCACACCCGGCGCGGCCTGATGGTGCAGATCGGGCGGCAGCGCCGCCTTCTCAACTATCTCGCCGCCAAAGACATCAGCCGCTACCGCCAGCTCGTCGGCAAGCTGGGCATTCGGAGCAAGTACTAAGACTTAGGCTTCCAGATTTCCGGCCCCGCCCGGCCACGACGCCCGGCGCGGCCCCCGAAGCAGAACGACGCCCCCGAAACAGAACGACAAACAAAATGCCCCCCGGCGACCCCAGCGGCGCGGGGGGCGTTTTGTTTGATTTTGTTTGGGGGCAGCTTGACCGCCTGCCCTGACGGCGGGAGACCACCCCGGCGCTGGACGCCGCCCCTCTCCCCCGCGGGCTTTCCCAGGAGAAACGAACTCAACACATGGAACATTTTGTCGAAACAGAGTGGTGCGGCGCGACGCTCCGCATCGCCACCGGGAAGCTCGCCCTCCAGGCCAGCGGGGCCGTCCTGCTCACCAACGGCGACACCGTCGTCCTCGCCACCGCTACCATGGCGAAAGAGCCGAAGTCCCACCTCGACTTCTTCCCCCTCACCTGCGACTACGAGGAGCGGAAATACGCGACCGGCAAAATCCCCGGCGGCTTCATCAAGCGCGGCGGGCGGCCCGGCGAGAAGGCCACGCTGACCTGCCGGCTGATCGACCGGCCCCTGCGCCCCCTGTTCCCCTACGGGATGCGGAACGAGACCCAGGTCATCGCCATGCCGCTCTCGTACCAGCCCGAGTTCTCGCCCGACGTGCTGGCCGTCACGGCCGCCTCGGCGGCCCTGATGGTCTCCGACATCCCCTTTAACGGCCCGGTCGGCTGCGTCCGGGTCGGGATGGACGCCGAGGGCCGGTTTATCCTGAACCCCACGTTCCCCGAGCAGCAGGAAAGCCCCCTGGACCTGATCGTCGCCGCCACCGAGGAGGCCATCGCGATGGTTGAGGCCGGCGCATCCGAAGTCTCCGAGGACAAGATGCTGGAGGCGATGGACTTCGCCCACGAGGCCTGCAAGAAGCTCTGCGCCATGCAGCGCGAGCTGGCCGCCAAGGTGGGCAAGCCCAAGGCCGAGGTCCCCTTGCACCACGTCCACGCCGACATCCTGAAGGTCGTCCAGGACCGCTTCAACGCCACCCTGCGGGCGGGCCTGTCCGACCCGGACAAGGCCTCGCGCGAGGCGGGCCTGACGCTGCTCATCAACGACGTCGTCGAGCAGCTCAAGGGCGAGTACCCGGACAACATCGCCGACATCAAAGAGGCCGCCGACAAGGCCGTCAAGGACCAGCTCCGCGACATGATCCTGACCGAGGGCAAGCGGCCCGACGGGCGCGGCACGACGGACATCCGGCAGATCAACTGCGAGGTGGGCCTGCTGCCCCGCGTCCACGGGACCGGCCTGTTCACGCGCGGCCAGACCCAGGTGCTGACCACGCTGGTCTTAGGCTCCAGCGGCGACGCCCAGATGGTGGACACATTAGAAGAAGACAGCGAAAAGCACTACATGCACTTTTACAACTTCCCGCCCTATTCGGTCGGGGAGGCGCGGCCCCTGCGCGGGCCGGGGCGGCGCGAGATCGGCCACGGCGCTTTGGCCGAGCGCGCCCTGCGGGCGGTCATCCCCGCGCGGGAGAAGTTCCCGTACACGATGCTGCTGACGTCTGAAGTGCTCGAATCGAACGGCTCGACCTCGATGGGGTCGACGTGCGGCTCGACCCTGGCGCTGATGGACGCGGGCGTCCCGCTGAAAGCCCCCGTCGCGGGCATCGCCATGGGCCTGATCGAAGGCCCCGAAGGCAGTGGCGAGGGCGGCACGGGCCGCAAGTACGCCGTGCTGACCGACATCCAGGGCATGGAAGACTTCTCCGGCGACATGGACTTCAAGGTCGCCGGGACCGCCGAGGGCATCACGGCCTTGCAGCTCGACACCAAGATCGGCGGCGTCCCGCGCGACGTGTTCGTGCAGGCGTTCGCCCAGGCCCGCGACGCGCGGCTGTACATCCTGGGCAAGATCACCGAGGCCATCGCCGCCCCGCGCGAGGAGCTGTCTCAGTACGCCCCGCGCATCTTCACGATGCACATCGAGCCGGAGCAGATCGGCCTGGTCATCGGGCCGGGCGGCAAGACCATCAAGAAGATCACCGCCGACACGGGCGCGAAGATCGACATCGAGCAGGACGGCACGGTCTACATTGCCGCCGTGGACGGCGGCGCGGGCGACGCCGCCCGCAAGGCGGTCGAGGACCTGACCCGGACGCTGACGCCGGGCGACATCTACGAGGGCACGGTCGTCCGCTTCTTGCAGTTCGGCGCGTTTGTCGAGATTTTGCCGGGCAAAGACGGCCTGGTCCACGTCTCGCAGCTTTCCGATTCGGACGAGCGCGTGGGCAAACCCGAGGACGTCATCAGCCTGGGCGACAAGATCCGCGTCCGCGTGACCGAGATCGACCCCCAGGGCCGCGTCAACCTGACCGCGCGCGGCCTGGACCAGCCCTTCGATCCGGCCAACCCCGAGCCGGGCCGCCCGCCGCGTCCCGGCGGCGGTGGGGGTGATCGCGGCGGCCGCCCCGGCGGCGGCGACCGCGGCGGACGTCCGGGTGGCGGCGGCTTCGGCGGTGGTGATCGCGGCGGACGCCCGAGCGGCGGCTTCGGCGGCGACCGCCCCCCGCGTGCCGAAAGCGCGCCCGAGCCGCGCGAGGCTCCCGAAGCGACGGGCGACTCGGCCCCGGTGCCGACAGCCCCCGCCGACCGGCCCGACGACGAGGCCCCGCGCGCCCGCTTCCGCCCCCGGCGGTGAGCGTCTGGCGTCGGCAGGCAGGAACACAGGCAGGCGGCGGGGAATTATCCCCCGCCGCCTTCTTTTGCGCTGTGGGTGGCGGCAGCGAGGAGGAGCTTTGGAAGTCATCTACTGCTCGACCTATGGCGACCTCTGCCGATGTACCCTGTATGCCTTGACGCACCGACGCGAACTTTGGGCTAGGTTCGCGGTGCCCTTCGGCTACGGTACTTGGACGCTCGGGCATCAACTGAGGCATCTGGGCTGGCTCGGATTCCCTGTTGCGGCTCTGGTGATGGTGCTCGTGCTGGCGGCTTTTCTCGCTGTTCTCATGCAGATATTGATCGTGTGGCGCGTCCTCACACCCTCAAGCCGTCGGAGGTGTACGACCACACTCACCCCGGAAGGCTTCGTGGACGCCACGCCGCTGAAAACGAAATCCGTCTCCTGGTCCGCCGTCTCCGAAGTCCGCCGCGCGTGGGGAGACGTGTACTTCTGGCAGAAGGGTAAAGATGGTGTCTTCGTGCCCCGGAGCGCATTCGGGAACATTGAGCAGTCTCAGGATTTCTATGAGCGCGCAGTGGGCTACTGGAACGCGGCCAGAGAAGGGTGGACGCTCGCGCCACTAGGAGATGAAACGGTGTGGCCACCTGCGCCGCGTCCCGGCGCATGACCGCGTTCTCTTGAACCGCGTTCTCTTGAGTTGATCGTATGAAGGTCACGTTCACGCTGACAACTGCGGAGGCGAGGCGGCAGTTCTGGCGTCCGTGGCTCCACTGTGTCCCCCGGCGTCTGCTAGGCCTGTGTGCCGTGCCGGTCGCCTCATACGCCGTCGCATCTGCCAGCGGCGCAGGGACGTTATTCAGCCGGATCGCCTTGGCGGTGACTGCCGTTGTCCCTTTTGCGGGGCTTCTGCTGCTGGCAAAGGACGGGGTGCGGCAGTGGGGCGCGGCGCGTGCGCAGACGCTGCCGCGTTCCGCCGAGATCAGCAAGTTTGACTTCTTCTGGCGCGTGGGCGACGGCCCCGGCTACCACCATCATTGGACGTACTTCGGGGAGATCGCCGACGGCAGCGATTACCTCGCCTTTGTCTTGGGCGACGGTCGCCGCTTCGTCATCCCCAAGTCGGCGTTCGATGATGACGGCCAGGCGCGGACGTTTCTCACCCAGGCGCGGCAGCACTGGGAGGCGGCCAGGTTTAATGCCGCCCGCGTCTCTTCCCGAGAGGACAGGGTCTGGCCGCCCCCACCGCGCATCATTGTCTCACCCAAGGAGTAGGATTTATGACGACGTTTTCCTGGCAGACGGAAGCCACGGCGGAGGCGGACACCGCTGCGCCGCCCGCCCCAGTGTTCGTGTCGGACGCGACCTGGGGCGCGGGCCGGCCCGAGGTGATGGTGGTTTGCTGCTCCGACGGGCGGCTCCAGGAATGCATGGATGAATTCCTGCAAAACCATCTGGGCGTCCGCCATTACGACCGCTTTTACGCCCCCGGCGGGCCGGGGGCACTGGCCCCGAGCGGCTACGAGTTCCTGCGCGCGGGGCACTACCGCGAGGATGTGACGTTTCTGATCCGGCAGCACGGCGTCCATGACCTGTACCTGATCTTCCACGGGCCGGCCCCGGACGGTCCCGACCACGCCGTCTGCGCCCACTATAGCCGCGTCATGCCGGGAGGGCCGCCCGAGGCGGTCCGCCGGCAGCAGGCTGCAGACCTGGCCGATGTCGAGGCCTATTTGCGCGGCCTGAACGCCGTCCTGCGCGTCCACCCTTACCGGGCGGAGGTCCGCGCAGATGGGCACGTCAGCTTCGTCACGATGGGGTAGGGGGGCGTTCCAAAGAACGGGGAAGAAGGCGCGATGGACTGGCTGGAGCGGCTCAACCGGGGCGTGGGGCGGGTGAGTCTGGGGCGGGGAACAGCCGAAGTGCTGCACTGGGCTTATGCCCGCCACCTGGCGGACAACCAGCCGCACCGGCACACGTTCTTCGAGGCCTGCCTGGTCGGCGAGTACGGGGCGGGCCGGTTCGTCGTCCAGGGCAAGCCCCATGACCTGAAGCCGGGCGACCTGTTCGTGGCCCGGCCCGGCGTCATCCACCAGATCGTCAACACGGGTCGTCCGGAGATGGAGCTGCGCTGGGTGTCCTTCGGGTTGATGCCTGCCCCGCGCGCGCCGTCCGGCACCCAAGAAGCGGGCGAGGTGGACGGCCTGATGCGGGCGTTCGCCGAGTCGCCGCGCCTGGTCGTACCGGACGCGCGCGGACGGCTGTCCGCCCTGTGGCGCGCGCTGCAAGCGGCGGCGGATGGGCCGCCGGGCCGCGCCTGCGGGGCGCAGTACGGCGCGCTGGCGTCGGCCCTGCTCCTGACCATCGCCCAAGCGGGCGCGGCCCCACCGGACGCGGGGAAAGAAGAGCCGCCGGGACCCGGCGCGGGGGATGGCGCGGCGCGGCTGGCCGTGCGCTTCATCCACGATAACCTAGCCCGCCCGCTGCCGCTGGCCGATGTCGCCGCCCAGGCGCACCTCTCGCCGCGCCACCTCGCGCGCGTCTTCCAGGCCTTCACCGGCAGCCCGCCCGCGCGGTACATCACGCGCGCGCGCATGGACCGCGCGCTGGGGCTGCTGCGGCAGTCCGCACCGCCCGTGCCCATCAAGGAGATTGCCGCTGCCGTGGGCTACCCCGATGTCCACCACTTCACCCGCGCCTTCGCGGCCCACTTCGGCCACCCGCCGGGTGTCCTGCGGCAGCACCCCGAGGAGTGTCCCGTCCCGAATGTCCAAAAGCCGGGCGATCTGGTCTAAAGACACAAAGGGCCTATAGCTTCATAATAGTGACAGTCCCGACACGCACAAGGAGCATTCCATGCTGACCGCGGAACAGAAACAATTCTTCGCCGACAATGGCTACGTCGTCGTCCGGGGCCTGCTGACACCCACCGAGGCCGCCCTGTACCGCCAGGAGTCGCACGACCTGGCCCACCGCCTGAGCGCCGTGCGCGAGATAGATGCCACCTGGGGCAGCGCGGACGCCGCCGCGATGGGCAAAAAGACCCAGCTCCTGCACTGCCACGACGTCCATTTGCAGTCCGCCGCGTTCTCGCGGCTGCTCGTCAATGACCGGCTGACGGGCGTGGCCGCCGACCTCATCGGGCCGAACGTCCAGCTCCACCACTCCAAGATGTTCATCAAGCCGCCGGAGAAAGGCTCGCCGTTCCCGATGCACCAGGACGCCCCGTTCTTCCCGCACGAGAACCACTCCATGATCGCCGCCGTCCTGCACTTCGACGATGCCGGCCTGGAAAAGGGCTGCCTGCGGGTCGTCCCCGGCTCGCACAAGCGCGGCCTGATGCCGCACCTGCCGGAAGGGTCGTGGCACCTGCCCACCGACGAATACCCCGTTTCGGAGGCCATGCCGCTGGAAGCCAAAGCGGGCGACGCCGTGTTCTTCAGCTACCTGACCATCCACGGCTCCGGCCTGAACGAGAGCAGCGAGGCGCGGACGACGCTGCTGGTCCAGATGCGCGACCCTGAGGACGCCCCCTCGTATCGCACCCACGAGTCGCCGGGCCAGGGGATGATGCTGCGCGGCATTGATCCCACCTGCGCCACCCGCCCCGCACTCGACAGGACGCCGGGCGGCGACGGCACGTTCGACGCGCCGAACGGTGCCAGCATGGCCCCCGTGAGCATGGCTGGCGCGATGGCGGGGGCAATGGCCGGCAAGATGTAGCCGTGTAGGCGGCGTCGGCAGGAAAGCGAGCAGGCGGCGGGGAATAGTTCCCCACCGCCTGTTCTTGTCTGCGGCGGGAGACAGAGGTTGTAAGCCAGTTACAAATTAACACGCTATGATAGATCGGAAGCCCTTCGGATCGGCTTGCCGCGTCTTGACCCGCTGTGGTGCATTTTTTGGTTCAGTATCGGCCCTTTGTCGATTGTTGGAATACTGCTAATCTGCTGGGCTTCCGGCTACCCGGCGGCGTGGCCCCCGCACGTCCCTGTTCCGTTGCACATCTTGAAGGACCTGGGTGTTCTGCTGGGGTGTACTCTCACGGGTCTTGTCCCCACTTTCGTCATGCTCTCCTGGCTGACCGCTTCACAAGCCGTAGAGATCACGCCGCACCATCTCCTGACTAAGACCAGCCTCGGCAGTAAACCTATCGGCTGGAGAGACGTTACTGGCCTCTTGACCACGGACGAGTATGTGTGCTTCTGTGTGAACTCCCCGTCAGCCGTGGTTGTGCCCAAAGCCGCTTTCCCGAGCAAAGAACAGGCTCACGCCTTCGCGGAACAGGCCGAACTGTATTGGCGGCGGGCGACGGGGCGGAAAGACCCGCCGCCGCTCGATTCTGCCGCCGTCTGGCCGCCCGCGCCGCGCCCCGCTGACGCCCAGGAACCCGGCGCTGGACCCTAGCGTTCTTGTCAGGTATACTAAACACAACTCACCCTGAAGGATTTTCCCTCTTATGCTACAACGCGAAGTGCTCCCAAACGGCGTCCGCGTCGTCACCGAGAACATCACCTATGTGCAGTCGGTCGCCCTGGGCATCTGGGTCGGCGTCGGCGCGCGTGACGAGTCGGACAGGCTGCGCGGCATCTCGCACGTCATCGAGCACATGCTGTTCAAGGGGACGCCCACGCGGACGGCCTTGCAGATCGCCGACCAGATCGACTCGGTGGGCGGCGACATCAATGCCTTCACGTCGAAGGAAAGTACCTGCTACTACGTGCGTATGCTGTCCGAGCATGTGCCGCTGGCGATTGATGTACTGTGCGACATGTTCCTGAACTCCGTGGTCGATCCCGAGGAACTGGCGCGCGAGCAGAACGTCATCCTCGAAGAGATCAAGCGGCGCGACGACGAGCCGGATGACCTGGTACATGACGTCTTCGCCGAGGCGATGTGGCCGGGCCACGTCCTGGGCAAGTCGGTCATCGGCACCCCGGAGACCGTGTCGGGCCTGACGTCCCTGGATCTCAAAGACTACATGGCATCGCGCTACACCCCGGACACCATCGTCGCCGCCGCCGCGGGCAACTTGAACCACGCCGAGATCGTCGCCATGGTGGAGGAGCGTCTGGGGCACCTGGAGGGCAAGAAGTCCGACTGGCGCGCGCCCGACGCCGCCCCGCAGTTCACGCCTGCCACTGCCTATGTCGAGAAGCCCATCGAGCAGGTCAATCTCGTGCTGGGTGTGCCCGGATACTCGCAGCTCTCCGACGACAAGTACAAGCTGTCCATCCTGGACAACATCCTGGGCGGCTCGATGAGCAGCCGGCTGTTCCAGGAGATCCGCGAGAAGCGCGGCCTGGCCTACTCCATCGGCTCGTTCGCGCAGTCGTTCCGCGAGGGCGGCTACTTCGCGGTTTATTCGGGCACGGGCGCGAAGACGGCGAACCAGGTCATCGACTTGGTCAAGGCCGAGTTTGCCAACGTCCGCAAGAACAACATCACGGAGAAAGAGCTGGATCGGGCCAAGAACCAGTTCCGCGGGTCTATCGTGATGAGCCAAGAGAGCATGAACTCGCGCATGATGCGGATCGGGCGCAACGAGCTGGTCTACGACCGCGTCATCCCGACCGAAGAAGTCATGGCGAAGATCGTTGCCGTCTCACTGGACGACGTCGCCGAGGTCGCGGAGCACCTGTTCGGGCGCGAGGAGTACGCGATGGCGACCGTCGGCCCCTTCGCCAAGGACGGCCCCACGGGAGATGCAGAAGAGGCAAATGCCGAAGAAAGTCTGCTGGGATGACGGAGCCGACGCGGGTTGCCGTCTTGGGAGCGCGGGGGCGCATGGGGCGTGAGGCGGTCGAAGCCGTCAAGTCTCAGGCCGACCTGCGGCTCGTCGCGGAGATCAACCGGGGCGACAGCCTGGCCGACGCCCTGGCGCGCTGCCGGCCCGTCGCCCTCGTGGATTTTTCCATCCCCGAGGCCGTCCTGGGCAACATCGAGGCCGCACTCGAAGCCCGCGTCGTGCCCATCGTCGGCACGACCGGGCTTTCCCCCGCCGACGTCGCCCACGTCCGCGCGTTATGCCGCCGGCACCAGACAGGTGCGCTGATCGCCCCGAACTTCGCCATCGGCGCGGTGCTGATGATGCGCTTCGCTCAGGAAGCGGCGCGCTATATGCCCGACGCCGAGATCATCGAGATGCACCACGAGAAGAAGCGGGACGCGCCCTCGGGGACGGCGGCTAAGACGGCGGAGATGATCGCCGAGGGCCGCGCGGGCGCACCTCCCACGACGCTCCCTCTCGACGCCTTCGAGAAGATTCCCGGCGCGCGCGGCGGCAGGGGAGCGGGGGACGTGCCCATCCACAGCGTCCGCCTGCCCGGATTCGTCGCCTCGCAGATGGTCATCTTCGGCGGGGGTGGGCAGACACTGACGCTGCGGCACGACTCGCTGGATCGCAAGTCGTTCATGCCCGGCGTGATTCTGGCCGTGCGCCACGCGCCGGTCCTGGCGGCCAACGGCGGCGAACTGGTATACGGGCTGGAAAACTTGTTGTAGAAGGCCTGTTCGCCCGGCACTGGAAGTGTCGGGTATCAAGAACGTAGAAGCGGCCCCGGTCGGCTGACCGGGGCCGCTTCTCTTTGCCTCACGCTAGTCCGCCGCCATCTCCGCCCCGCTGCCCGTCGAGATCGACGGTGGGTTGGAGCCGCCGCCGGGGTGCTTGACCGTCCCCTTGCGCTCGAACTTGCCCCAGCCGACCAGAGACCCGCGCGCGGCGAAAACCAAAGACTTGACGATCACGTAGTACATGAGCTGGCGGTAGACGAACCGCTGCAAGAGCAGCCAGCCCAGGAGCTTCTTGTCCTCGCGGTCCAGCCGGAACGCCACCCAGGCCCCTATCAGCTCGACGGCGGAGAACACGGCCCAGTAGGCCAGCAGGATCGTGCCGTGCTTCTGGTCCGGGCTGGAGGCGATGAAGCGGCTATAGACCAAAGACCAGACGATGGTTAAATCCACGACCGGCGCGATGGCCTGGAAGCCGATCTGGTAGATCCAGAGGCTGGGCATGGCGACCGTGCCGAACGCGCCGAAGCGCGGGTTGAACAGGGCCGAGCGGTGCTTCCACAGGCATTGCAGCGTCCCGAACGCCCAGCGGAAGCGCTGCTTCGCCAGATCGCGCAGCGTGTCCGGGGCCTCGGTGTAGGCCAGGGCCGTGTTGTCGGTGACGATCCGGTAGCCCAGCTTGCGGATCTTGAACGTCAGGTCCGTGTCCTCGGCCAGCGTCTGCGACGAGTACAGGCCCGCCAGGATCATGGCGTCCTTGCGCCACGCGCCGACCGCGCCGGGCACGACGGTGATGCAGTTCAGCAGGTCGAACGCGCGCCGGTCGAAGTTCTGCGACGTGATGTACTCGACCGCCTGCCAGATCGTCAGCGGATTGTTGCGGTTGCCGACCTTGACGTTGCCCGAGACCGCGCCGATGGCCGGATCGGCGAAGTGCCGGACCAGCCGCGCGACCGTCTCGCGGTCGAAGACCGTGTCGGCGTCGAGCGCGACGATGATCTCGCCCCGGCACTCCTTGATGCCCAGGTTCAGGGCCGAGGCTTTGCCGCCGTTGGGCTTCGTGATGACGCGGACGCGCGGGTCATCGCCGTAGGCCGCGCGCACCACGCCCGCCGTGCCGTCTTTGGAGCCGTCGTCCACGACCAAAATATCCAGCGTGGGGTAGTCCGAATCCAGCAGCGTGGCGATGGTGCGGTTGACGACCTTGGCCTCGTTGTAGGCGGCGATGATCACGCTGACCGGCGGGGCGTAAGCGGCCGTGAACACGCGCGCCCGCTCCTGCCGCGCCTGGATCGTCGCCAGCACACCCATGAAGACCATGCGCGTCAGCCCCAGGCCGATTGCCAGCAGGAACAGCAGCGTGAACCCGGTTCCGAGCCAGTAGCTCAGGTCGAACACGGCCCGGTCCACCATGACCCCCCAGCGCGCCCGCCCGGCCACGGCGGGGAACAGGACCGACTTGGGCTTGCCGACCAGCGCCGAAACGGGGACGAACGTGTAGCCCCGGTCCTTCAGCCCCTGGATGATGCGGGGCAAGGCAAGGATCGTCTGGGCGCGCGTGTCTCCACCCGCGTCGTGCAGCAGGACGCAGTTGCCGTTGCCAGCGTTGTCCAGCACGTTCCTGACGATCTGATCGGCCTGGATGCCCGGCTTCCAGTCGGTCGGGTCGATCTTCTCGCCGATGAACAGGTAGCCGAGCTTGTCGCCCTGGTAGACCGGGTCGAAGTCGGCGGCCGTGGACGGCTCCGAGTCGGCGCGGTTGGGCGCGCGCCAAATCGTGGTCATGTGGCCGGTCATGGCCTCGATGACGCGCTGGGTGGCGTCCAGCTCAAGCTTGGTCCGCAGGGGCGAGACGTTGTCCATCTCCGGGTGGGTGTAGGAGTGGTTGCCGATCTCCATGCCCTCGTTCCACTCGCGCGTTAAGAGGCCTGGGTGCGCCTCGGCGTTCTGCCCGACCACGAAGAACGTGGCCGGGACGTGGTACTGGTGCAGGATGTCCAAGATCTGCGGCGTCCAGCGCGGGTCCGGCCCGTCGTCAAAGGTCAGCGCGATCTTTTTGGCCTTGTTCGCGCCGGTCGCCTGGTCCACCAGGCCGGTCCGACGGATGACCCACTGGGAGGGGTACTTGGTGAAGCGCTCGCCGATGACGCTGCCCGTTTTGGGGTTGACCGTGATGGCGCGCTCACCCTCGGCGGGGGCGGCGACGACGTCCAGCACGTCGCCCTCGCCGATGAACGTGGTGCCGAACTGCTTGCCGTAGCTCACCTGCGTGAGCTGCTGCGGGTCGAAAGTCGCCAGCGACGCGGCCTGGTCCTTGCCGAAGAAGCGCCACAGGCTAGGGTCTTCCTTGCCCAGTTCCCACACCGCCGCACCCAGGGTGTGGTAGGGCAACGCGGCCCGCATCTGGTTCCAGTTGGTAGTCGCGTCCTGGAGCCAGACCGTATGCGCGACCTCCTTGCTGCCCGCGCCCGCCGAGTCGTCGCTGTAGGTGAAGTAGGGGGAGAGGCTGACCGGGTCGATGTGGAGGATGCCGTCGCCGCCGACGCGGTTCTGCTGGGCGATCTGGGCGGCCTGCTGGAAGGATGTGTCCGTGGCCTGCGTCGTGCCGTCGATCCAGTCGTACCCGTAGGTGCCCAGGCCCAGCACGACCTTGTTGGCCGGCACCTGTGCCAGCACGGCGGCGAGCTGCGCCCGGAACCAGTCCAGGCCCGAGATTGGCCCGGCGTGGGTGCCGTCGGCGTGCTGATCGTAGAGCATCGGCATCAGGAAGTCGTTGACGCGCGCCAGCGTCGGCAGGTCGTAGGCGTCGCTGTCGGTCTGCACGTCCTGCGTCACCAGCAGCCCGAGGGGGTGGAAGGCGGCGGCGAGCTGCGCCATGAACGCGGTCATGCCCGCTCGGTCGCCCGCCTGGTCGGTCTCGAAGTCGATGTTGATGCCCTGGTAGTGGTTGCCGGCGACGTAAGACTTGAGCTGCCCGATCACGGCAGTCCGGTTGGCCGGACTCGAAAGCAGCGCGTGCAGCCAGTCGTTGCGGAACTTCTCGACGCCGGGCGAGCCGTCGTAGTTCTGGATCAGCGGCAGGATGGCGACGCCGTGGGCGCGGGCCTGGGCCAGCGCGATGTCGTCGTTGGTGTCGCCGCGCGTGGCCGCTGCGGCGGCGGACTTGTCCGAGAACTGGGCGATGCTCTGGATGCCTTTGCCGCCGGGCGTCAGCAGCAGCCAGACCGGCAGGAGGTGCGTGGTCTGCCCGATGTGCTGGGTCAGCGAGTCCACGGCGGGCTTGTCGTTGCCCTCAAAGAACGCCGCCCGGACCGGGCCGGCGACGTGGCCGGGCGACGCGGCGGCGGCGGGGACCGGCTGCGCCCGGCCCTCGTCCTTGATCGCGGCGTCCAGGTCTCGCTTGGCGTCCTGGACCGGCCGGTTACGGCTAAGGACGAAGTGCAGCCGGGCGCGTGTGACCGGCAGCACGGCCCGGCGCGTCTCGACCGACCGGCGGGCGGGCAGGGCGGGGGCCAGCCCGAGCCGCGAGGCCGCCAAGGAGATGGCGGGGAGCTGCGGGCTGAGGACGATCTGGACGGCGAAGACCAGCCCCGCCGCCAGGCCGATCAGCCCCGCCGCCACGAAGAAGTACGAGATGAGGCTCCAGCGCCGGTTCGTCTCGTCAAAAAAGATGGGCTTCTGCCCTGGCTCGTTCACTGGTCTTGCTCCCTGGGTCCGCGGCATCCGCGCCGCTCTGCTGCCTTATAGGAGCGTCAGAAGCGGCGAAAAGTTCCGGCGCGGCGGTCCATAAATGCCTGTTTGTGAAAAAGGGTGCGGAGTCGCCAAAAAGCCGTTGACTTGACGCGGGCCTTTGTGTTATACTCATCCCCGGAAAACCCCGTGACGGTGCGCCGTATCCGGGGAAGTTGCCCGCGCTGAAGGGGGCTGCGATGGCCGAGGACGACACGCCGAAACGGACCGATGAGGACGAAGAGCCGCCGCAGATCGCGGTGCCCTCGCACGACCCGCTCCCTCTCCCGCCTGATGTCTCCTTCACCCGTCCGACCCTCGGGGCCGCGACGCCCTCCCCTCAGAAGCGGCTCGGCTCGTCCGGGTCAGCCGGCGGCTCGTCGCAGGGCAACACGCCGTCCTCGTTCAACCTGGGTACTGGCATGTCCGCGGGTATCACGCTGGCCTCCAGCGTGGTCGTCGGCTTCCTGATCGGCCAGTGGATCGACCACCACTGGCACCTCGCTCTGCCCTGGGGGACGATCATCTTTTCGCTCGCGGGCGTCGCCGCAGGCTTCATCAACCTGTTCCGCATCCTGAACGCATCGGACGACCAGCGCAAATGAGTGCCGTTCTCCCAAGCCCTCCAGCCGCCCGTGCAGAGGCACGCCGGAAGGCTGATTTGCCATCGTTCCGCGCCCTGGCAGTAGCGGGCTTCAGTGCCAACGCCCCCTTCCTTGCCTTCTGGCTCCTACTCGACCGGAGCTGGCTCGCGACCAGCCAGGCCGGGGGCTACCTGCTGGCGCTCGTCGTGTACGGCCTGCTTTTCGCTTTCGTGCGGAAGAAGCTCCCGACGAGTCTGGTGCCGCTGCTGGCCGGCAAGTTTTTGATCGTCGGGGCGGCGACCGTTCTCCTACTGTGCGTCCTGCACGTCGCCGTGCTGTGGCTCCTGGCGGGCTTTTTGATCACCCAGGTAGGGGTGACATCCTGCGTGATGCGGCACTTGAAAATGACGAAGGTGACGGATTAAGTTATGATTCTCCTGGACTGGTGGGTTTATGCGCTGTACGGGCTGCTCGCCGGCCTCCTGCTGATCGGCATCGGTGCCGCCGCCGGCTCCCGCACGAATACGCGCCACCCGCGTGGCCTCCAGAATTTCATGGAATTGGTGCTGGACTGGCTGCGGGAGCAGTTCTCCGGGGCACTGGGCGAGGGCGGGCAGCAGTATCTCCCGCTCGTGCTCACGCTGTTCCTGTACATCGTCATCGCCAACCTCCTCGGGCTGGTCCCGGCGTTCAAGTCGGCGACTGCGGCCACGAGCACGACCATTGCGCTGGGCCTGTTCGTCTTCGTCTTCGTGCAGTACGTCGGCATCAAGCACAACGGGTTCGTCAATTACATCAAGCACTTCTTCGGCCCGGTGCTCTTCCTGGCCCCGCTGCTGTTCGTGATCGAGCTTGTGGGCGAGGTCGCCAAGCCCTTCTCGCTGGGGATGCGCCTGTTCGGCAACATCTACGGGGAAGACATTATCAACGACTTGCTGACCAAGGGCGGGAGCAACCTGTACTTTATCCCGTTCCAGGTCCCGATCTACTTGCTGCAAATCTTTACCGACCTGGTCCAGGCGTACATCTTTGCTATCCTGACCTGCTCGTACATCTCGATCTTCACGTCCAGCCACCACCAGGACGGCGTGGACATCCCACATGAGCACGAGAGCGGGGGCGAACTCGCCGCCGTGGTCCCCGCCGCGAACTACGCGAAGACGCATTAACCGTCGCGATTTCACGAATCACGTCCACGTATCACTCTCAAGGAGAACTGTGTCATGCTCGGTATTTACTTCGGTCTTCTGGCTCTGGGAGCCGCGCTCGCCGTGCCGATCGCCGCAATCGGGGCGGGCATCGGTGAGGGGATGATCTTCTCGGCGGCGATCTCAAGCATCGCCCGGCAGCCGGAGGCGGAGGGGCGCATCCGCGGCCTGATGCTCGTCTGCTTCGCGCTGGTCGAGTTCCTTGCCATCCTGAGCTTTGTCGTCTTCATCATCCTGCTCGGCAAGCTCCCCGGCGGCAGTGCCACGGTCCAGCAGATGCTTACGGGTCACTAAACGCTCCACGGGCGGCAAACACTATGGACATTCTGCATAGTCTCGGCATCGAGCCGAAGCTTGTTATCACCCAGATTATTGGGTTCGCGATCCTGCTGTGGATCATGAACCGCCTGCTCTATAAGCCCCTATTCGGGACCCTGGCCCAGCGTCAGGCCGACATCAACGCGACTTACCAGCAACTTGATGATGACCGCGCCCGTATGGAGGAGACGCGGCGGCAGTACGAGCAGCGGCTGGCCGGCATCGAGGCCGAGGCGCGCGAGAAGATCCAGGCGGCGGTGAAAGAGGCGCAGGCGCTGCGCGACAACCTGGTCGCCGATGCCGAGCGGCAGGCCGAGTCCATCGTCGTCCAGGGGCGCAGCGAGAACGAACGCGAGCGGCAGGCGGCGTTCCTCGAAATGCGCCGGCAGATCGTTTCGCTCGCCATGACGGCGGCGGGCAAGGTGGTGGGCGAGAGCCTCACCGACGCCCGGCAGGCTAAGATGGTGGACGACTTCATCGGCAGCGTCGGCACAGGCCCGAAGACGGCTGGGGTCGCGCAGAGCGCCAACGGGTCGGGCAGTGCCGACCAGCAGAAGGGTGCGGCGGCGTATTGAAAGACACGCGCGTCGCCCGGCGCTACGCCGCCGCCCTGTTCGCCGTCGCCAAGCGGGACGGCATCCTAGACGCGGTCGCCGCCGACCTGACACTGGTAAGCCGCTTCGTCGCCGAGGTGCCGTACTTACGGGCCGTGCTGATGCAGCCCTTGGTCTCGGACGAGCGCAAGAATGGCGTCGTCTCGGAAGCGTTCGGGGACCGGGTGACGGCCTCGACGCTGGGTTTCCTGCGCCTGCTGATCCGCAAGCGGCGCGAAGATTTGATCGATGAGTGCGTCCGCGACTTCCGGGCGCTGTTGGCCGAGCATAATAATACGGTCGAGGCCGAGGCGTCTACGGCCGTCGGGCTGTCCCCGGACCAGGAGGCGCGGCTGACACGGGGTTTAGAGGCGATGACAGGCAAAACGATCAAGCTGACATCGCACATCGACCCGCAGATGCTCGGCGGCGTGGTCATCCGCATCGGCGACCAGATCATCGACGGCAGTGTGCGCGGCAAGTTGGAGCGTTTGGAGCGGCAGCTGCTCGGCTCGAACGCCCTGGGAGGAGTTTAATTGGCAATCAAGCCGGAAGAAATCACGTCCATCCTCGAACGCGAGCTGGACGCTTACAAGTCCGAGACCGAGGAAGTCGGCGTCGGGACTATTTTGCAGGTCGGTGACGGCATCGCGCGCATCTACGGCCTCCAGGACTGCATGGTCGGCGAGCTTCTGGAGTTCCCCGGTGGCGTCGAAGGCATGGCGCTGAACCTCGAAGAGGACAACGTCGGTGCGGTGCTTTTGGGCAGCGAGACGGGCATCAAAGAGGGCGATACGGTCAAGCGGACGGGCAAGATCATCCAGATCCCCGTCGGCGAGGCCCTCGTGGGCCGCATCGTCAACGCCTTGGGCCAGCCCCTGGACAACAAAGGCCCGCTCAATGCCACCGAGTTCCGGCTCTTGGAAACCCGCGCGCCGGGCGTCGTCGAGCGCCAGCCGGTCAAAGAGCCGCTGCAAACCGGCGTCAAGGCCGTGGACTCGATGATCCCCATCGGGCGCGGCCAGCGCGAATTGATCATCGGCGACCGGGGCACGGGCAAGACCGCCGTGGCCCTGGACGCCATCATCAACCAGCGCGACACCGACGTCTACTGCATCTACGTCGCCATCGGTCAGAAGTCCAGCACGGTCGCCAACGTCGTGCGGCAGCTGGAGCAGGCCGGCGCGATGGAATACACCACGGTCGTCGCCGCCACCGCCGACGATCCGGCCTCGCAGCAGTACATCTCGCCCTACACGGGCGCGTGCATCGGCGAGTGGTTCCGCGACAACGGCAAGCACGCCCTGATCGTCTATGATGACCTGTCCAAGCAGGCCGTCGCCTACCGCCAGGTGTCCCTGCTGCTGCGCCGCCCGCCGGGCCGCGAGGCCTACCCCGGTGATGTCTTCTACCTGCATTCCCGGCTCTTGGAGCGGTCCGCCAAGCTGTCCAAAGAGCTGGGCGGCGGGTCGCTGACGGCCCTGCCGATCATCGAGACGCAGGCGGGCGACGTCTCGGCCTACATCCCGACCAACGTCATCTCGATCACCGACGGCCAGATCTTCCTGGAAGCCGACCTGTTCAACTCGGGCGTCCGGCCCGCCATCAACGTCGGCATCTCCGTCTCGCGCGTCGGCGGCAACGCCCAGACGAAGGCGATGAAAAACAAGAACGTCGGCGGCCAGCTCAAGCTGCAACTCGCCCAGTTCCGCGAGGTGCAGGCCTTCTCGCAGTTCGCCTCCGACCTGGACAAGGCCACGCAGGCCCAGCTCTCGCGCGGCCTGCGCCTCGTCGAAGTCTTGAAGCAGCCGCAGTACCAGCCCCTGCCGCTGGAAAAGCAGGTGCCGATCATCTACGCCGCCAACACAGGCGCTTTGGACGATGTCCCCGTTGAAGCCGTCCGCCGCTTCGAGGCCGAGTTTATCGCGTTTTTGGCCGACAAGTACCCCGAGGTGCCTGAAACCATCGCCCGCGACAAGACGCTGGAAGAGGGCACGATTGAGGCTTTAAAGAAGGCCATCGCCGCCTTCAAAGCCCAGTTCAAGGCGTAACAAGTCAAACCAAGCCCCGGCCATTTGGCCGGGGCTTTTTTGTGTCTGGCGTCAACAAACCTTCTGCAAATCGCTCCGCGTCTTGACTTTTCCGCCGCCGCTTGCTACACTGTCATCAAGTCTGCTAATTGCTGTCTCTGCCAACCTTTGTTTAACAGCTTTTTACTACCGCTGCTTTACACAAATAGGTTCTCAAATTATGGCCGCAACTGTAATACCATCATTAGAGCAAGCCAAAAAGTTTCATGATCCGCTAACACCAGGGGAGATTGCTTTAGCACGCCATTTCTCGAAGCACTTATCGGATCAATGGGAGATCTATCTTCAACCTTTTCTGAATGGGACTAGACCCGATGTAGTCCTATTTAATCCTGGGGTCGGTATCATGGTGATAGAAGTTAAAGACTGGCACCTATCGAACTATCAATTTGTCCAATCGGACGATGATGCTCATCCGCTTTTCCAAGTTCGCGCTCCCAGCGGCCAATATCATACTAAGAAGAACCCCGTACATCAAGTGGAGCATTACCGCCAAACGATTCTTGACCAGCTTATGCCGGATATGGGAGAATTGGTAGATGGGAATGAAAAGGCACTAGGTCTTATCAAAGTGGGCCTATATTTTCATAATGCCTCCTCCGCAGAGGCTCAAAACTTATTCAAGAAATATTTACGCCCTCATTTGCCTATTGTTGGCAACGATATACTCCGTTCCGCTCAACTTACAGACATAGTTCCCGATGCAAAGAGAAGCTCAAGCCGTTATTGGCTGCCTCGTTGGAATGATGAAGTTCGATTTTGGCTGCAACCCCCATTTCATAGCTCTGAACAAGCCACTGACCTTCAACTTACTGACGCTCAAAAGCGTCATGCTACTCCTAATCCTGGGCATTTTCGCTTGCGTGGTGTTGCTGGTAGCGGCAAAACCCAGGTCATTGCTAAGAGTGTGTATAAAAAGTCAGTATTTTGGCAATAACGCCTGTGTGAATGAACGAAAGCCTTACTCGACAGACCTCACAGACCTTCAGTGGCAACATCTGGAACCGCTTCTGCCCGCCGTCAGGCGGGGCGGGCGGCCTGCCCGCTACACACGCCGCGAGATCGTG
>JAABUP010000138.1_pt1 | contig 159826 bp, 162 predicted proteins | sample 5559201 | NCBI WGS metagenome assembly JAABUP01 (sample SAMN10711887, study PRJNA513373) | rock metagenome | isolation source: Antarctica rocks | place: Antarctica
AACAGATCCTCGGCCAACCCGCGGGAAATCTCTTCCCGGTCGGCCTTGGTCAACATCCTGCGCACGACGGGGCATCCTTCCCCACCGAACCCCAAGATCAAATGCTACGACCGCCTGAGCCCAAGCCGGGCTAGCGTCTGGCGCGACCGCGGCGAGCTCGTCAAGCACGCCCAGCGCGCCGTCGCCAGCTATTCGGCGCATGGCCGCAGCGCCGTCTCCGAGCCGATCCGGCCCCGGAGTGTGCCGCACAGGACGCACCGGCACGCCACGGCTGGCGAACGCCACTCGGGCTACCGCGACCGCGCGCAGCACGCGCGCAAAGCCAACGAACGGCGCCGTCTGCAGGACAACCTCCAGAACTGACGCCGGCGCTAGTACTTCGAGGGATTTGGCCGATCGTCTCCGAGAGCGAGTTGGCGCGGTACCCAACGGCAGTCAGCACCGCAATGTCAACGACGGCGACTGACTCAGCTCAGCGTCGAGCTGGCCGAATGACGGCATGAGTGATCTCCTAAGCTAGGGTTCTCGTGAAAAAGAGTCCAGCATAGCAACTGCCCGTCGCACAGTTCCATCTGTGCACGCTGCGCCTACCGTCCAAGGCCCGCTTGCGCAGGTCGGCAAGCGAGGGAACCTGCGCCGCCCTATCGGGCGGGGATGCAGGGAGCGCGGCCAGGGCCCTTCGGAGCGCCAGCTCAGGGTCGGATTAGCCCTTCCGCGCCACCTCTTCGGACGACCCTCGTTCGGCAGTAGGCACGGTTGATTGTAGAGATAAACAAGCGAGCCTTACGGGTTCAGTGCACGACGGTAATTGGTCCGACCAAGCCAATCGGGTAGGTTGCTGCGATAGTGGTCACGTATCCACCTAGTCGCACGACCCCGCCCGCCACGAGGTTATCGACATCCGCGCGAGCAGCGATCCCGTCGGCGGAGGCGTGGTCAATGTCGCGACTAGGTAGAACGCAGCTGGCACTCCGTCAGGCGCAGGATCAGGGCGCTGGACTACAAAGCCCAGCAGACCAGGGATCCTCGTAACCAGCGGAACGTGGACGTCGCGGTAATGGGCATCGAACGAGGCCTCGTCCTCAGGTCTTGGATAGAGGACGTTCAGTTGATACTGCCTCCGTGACTCGTGGACTGCTTCTAATCAATCACTTCGCTCGATCGCAGGGAAACTTCATCACGCAAAGCTTTACGCACCTCCACGACCGCCAAACTGTTGAGGGCGTCGGGTCGGGAGGCCAGCAGGTAGCTGAGGCGCAGGTGAAAAGCGCCGGGCAAAACGCGGACAAGTGACTTGCGCTGGCGCGCAAGAAAACTCCTGGGCGGGCACGGCGGCCAACCGCACCCTCGCGGCCTCCCTCGGGGATCTCGTCGATCCCGTGCAGCGCATCGGGGATCAAATGCTGCGGATGCGCAACGGCTCCGACCCACGCAAGGTCGCCGCACAGCTCACCGCCGCGCCGGAGGCGATGCGGGCACCCAAGGTCAATGACCACGCCGTACACGGACTGAAGTTCTCTGCGGCCCTACCCATCGAGCTGGCTCGCCAGACTGTCGCCTCCCGACTTGTTGACGAGGACGGAGCCGCCGCTGCTCTGCGGGACCGACGATCTCTTCGCTACGACTGAGACTCAGCCCGCGATCACCGTGCGCGCCGGCGGTGAAGGAAGGACGAAGGTCCCGAGCGGAAGGAAGTCGTCCGCGTTCGGGGACTTGCTGACGAACCTCATCTCGATGCCGACGTCGGTTTCTCGGACGTCCACGTGCAGGGCCGTGCCGGAACGACTCAGGGGCCACGCTCGGGAGAGGTGCAGTGCAATCTCGTCCTGGAGGGCACGGAGCACGCGGGCCGCCGTGCGTGCCGAGACCTGCGACTCTTCGTCGGGGACGGGGAGGGTCATCGTCAGGGCGACGACGAGCGGCTCGTCGGGCCGCCGCTCAACGAGCGAGAGCTGCAGACCGGAGGCGACGACCTCACGCTCCGCGGGCAGGAGTGGACTGACGGCACTGGCAAGGTAGCGGGCGAGGTCCGCGAGCCACTGGTACTGATGACGTGCCGGCGAGGCCAGGCCACAACTCTCCTGAGGACGCGGGTGTGGAATGGACCGCGGGTCACGCGATCGGCCTACTACGAGCCGGGACTCCACCATGGCTGATTTCGACGGCTACCGCCGGACGTAGCGGCGCGTGCGTCGGCGGTCGCTTCCGGCGCCACGGGACCCGCGGCCTCTACGGCCTGCTGGGCCTCCACCGGCTGTCAGTGCTCGCCGCGCCCGGAACGTCCACGGGCGCTGCCCGCAGCGCCGCCCCGAGCGGCGCGGGGACGGGGCGCTTGGTCCCGTCGGTCGCGTCGGTCGCGTCGATGCAGACGTAGACGGTGCGACCCGACACCGCCAGGGTCTCCTCGGCGTCATCCTTCCCCCGTCGTTGGACGGTGAAGGCCAGCGTGAAGCTCGTCGTCCCGACGCGCTCGCACGCGACCTCGACGAGCACTCCGTCCCCCCACCGGACGGGAACGGCGTAGTCGAGCTCGGTGTGCACCACCTGCACGTCCGTCCCGCCGGCGATGAGCAGCGGATATGGCAGGCCGAGATGGTCGAGGAAGCCCGTCAACGCCTCGTCGAACCAGATCAGGTAGTGGGCGTTGAAGACCACGCCCTGCTGGTCGATCTCGGCGTAGCGCGGCACCACCGGGAACGAGTACGTCACGCCCGCAGCTCGGGAAAGTCCTCGTCGCGGAACTCGCCCTCGGGCGCGGTGCCCCCCGCCGGGTCGGCCCGCAGGTCGGCCTCGCGGGTCCGCAGCTCGACGCGCCGGATCTTCCCGGAGATCGTCTTGGGGAGCTCCGCGAACTCCAGGCGTCGGACGCGCTTGTACGCCGGTAGGTGCTCCCGGGCGTGACGCAGGATCGCCAATGCCGTCTCCCGGGACGGCTCCCAGCGGCTCGAGAGCACCACGTACGCCTTGGGCACGGCGAGGCGCAGCGCGTCCGGCGAGGGCACGACGGCGGCCTCGGCGACGGCGTCGTGCTCGATGAGCACACTCTCGAGCTCGAACGGGCTGATCCGGTAGTCCGAGGCCTTGAACACGTCGTCGGAACGGCCGACGTAGGTGATGTAGCCGTTCTCGTCGCGGGCCCCGACGTCGCCCGTGTGGTACACGCCGTCGCGCATCGCCTCGGCGTTGCGCTCGTCGTCGTCGAAGTAGCCGACCATGAGCCCGACGGGGCGCTCGGCGAGGTCGACGCAGATCTCGCCCTCGGCACCGTGCTCGCCGGTCACCGGGTCGACCAGAATGATCGGGAAGCCCGGCAGCGGCCGACCCATCGACCCGTCCTTCACCGGCTGGCCCGGTGTGTTCGCGATCTGCACCGACGACTCGGTCTGCCCGAACCCGTCGCGGACCGTCATCCCCCACGCGTTCCGGACCTGGTCGATCACCTCGGGGTTGAGCGGCTCCCCCGCGCCCACGAGCTCACGCATCGGCACCCGCACGCGCGTCAGGTCGGCCTGGATGAGCATCCGCCACACCGTCGGCGGGGCACAGAAGGTGGTGACGCCCTTCTCCACGAGCACGTCGAGCAGGGCGTTGGCGTCGAACCTGGCGTAGTTGTAGATGAAGATCGTCGCCTCGGCGCACCACGGCGCGAAGACGTTGCTCCACGCGTGCTTGGCCCAGCCCGGCGAGGAGATGTTGAGGTGCACGTCTCCGGGGCGCAGCCCGATCCAGTACATCGTCGAGAGGTGCCCGACGGGGTAGCTGACGTGCGTGTGCTCGACGAGCTTGGGCTTTGCCGTCGTCCCCGAGGTGAAGTAGAGCAGCAGCGTGTCCGACGCCAAGGTGGGACCGTCCGGGGTGAACTCGGCCGGGGCGTCGTAGGCCGCGGAGTAGTCGAGCCAGCCGTCGGGATGCGAGGGGCCGACCGCGATGCGGGTGTAGTCGCCGGGGACGTCGGCGAACTTGTCCACGTCGTCGTCGCGCACCACGACGTGGCGGGCCTCGCCGCGGTCGATGCGGTCGCGCAGGTCGGCGGGGCCAAGCATCGGCGTCGCGGGGATGATCACCGCGCCGAGCTTCATCGCCCCCAGGATCGTCTCCCACAGCTCCACCTGGTTGGAGAGCATGAGGATGATGCGGTGCCCACGCGCCACGCCCTGCTCCCGCAGCCACCTGGCGACACGGTTCGACCGCTCGCGCATGTCGGCGAACGTGTACTTCGCCTCGGAGCCGTCCTGCTCGACGATCCAGAGGGCGAGCCGGTCCGCGGTCGCCGGGTCAGTGGCGACGGCGTCGACGTGCTCGAGGGCCCAGTTGAACTCCTCGAGTCGGGGCCACACGAAGTCACGCAGCGCGGCGTCGTAGTCCTCTCGGCGCTCGAGAAGCAGGTCGCGCGCCGCGCGGAACTGCTGCGCGGCAACCGAGCGCGCCGTGGGCGTCGACACAGGCGAACCTCCTCATGAGACCGGGATGGTCGAGGCGGTTGTACCACCTCGGCCACCCCGGGGCCGCCGCCTCTACTTGACGATCTTGCGCAGGATCAGCAGGCCGACCAGCGTTCCCGCCGCGATCACCGCGTACTTGATCTTGGGGTCGGCCCACTTCTTCGCGGCCATCTCCTTGCCCTGCTCGGAGAGGCGTTGCGGGCTGGCCCGCTCGGTGAGCTCGTCGAGTGAGGCGGCGAGCGCGCTGCGCGCCTTCTCGATCTCGCGCTCGATGGTATCCGGGTCGCGTACCACGGAGCCTCCCCTGCCCTTCGGTCCGGCCGTGCGGCCTGGTGCGCTGGTCGTGTGTGCGGTGCGCGGCTATCCTGCCCGGCCGTGCCGGCCGATACCCGCCTGACCCCCGGTCAACCCGCCCCCGACTTCACGCTGACCTCCGACGAGGGGGCCACGGTGTCGCTCGCCGACCACCGGGGGCACCGCGTGATCGTGTACTTCTACCCCGCCGCCGGCACCCCCGGGTGCACGAAGCAGGCCTGCGACTTCAACGACAACCTCACCACCTTCTCTGACGCCGACGTCGCGGTGCTCGGAATCTCGCCGGACACGCCGACGAAGCTCGCCGCGTTCCGGGCGAAGGAGGGCCTGACGTTCCCGCTGCTGTTTGACCCGGACAAGGCCGTCATGGCGGCCTACGGCGCCTACGGGGAGAAGACGATGTACGGGCGGACATCGGTGGGGGTCATCCGGTCGACGTTCCTCGTCGACGCCGAGGGGAAGATCGAGGCGGCGCAGTACGGGGTCAAGGCCACCGGTCACGTGGGCCGGCTGCTGCGCGACCTGTCGCTGTCGGTGCCGGCGGCGGGATTCGAACCCGCACTGGACGGGTCCTAGGCCCGTTGCCTGCTGCCAGTTGGGCTACGCCGGCTGGTCCTTCTGCAGCACCTCCACCTCGAAGCGTGCCGCTGCCCCGAGAGGATACGGAGGTACGACAAGTCGGGCGCGGGGGCGGCAGGAGCACGAGATCATCGACGAACCTCCAACAGCCGGAACCCCGCGTGCGAGGACAACCGCGTCGTCGGGAACCCCTCGGCGGCCAGCCACCGGGCCAGCGAGTCCGAGCCGAGATTCTTCGACACCACCAGATAGGACGCCCCGTCCACCCGCGGCAGCCACCGGAGCAGCACGCCGTGCAGGGCCTCCTTGCCCGCCCGGATCGGCGGGTTCGACCACATCCCGGAGAACGCCACCTCCTCGGGCACCTCCTCGGGTCGGCAGGCGCGGACGTTGCCGAGCCCGGCGGCCTCCGCATTGCGCCGGACCAGCGCCAGCGCCCGGTCGTTGACGTCCACCGCCCACACCGTGGAACGCCGCCGCTCGGACGCGAGCCAGAGCGCGATGGGTCCGTAGCCGCACCCGAGGTCGAGCAGGTCATTCCCCTGCGCGGGCGAGGGCGCGTGCTCGAGGAGGACCCGCGTGCCCTTGTCGAGGCGACCCCGCGCGAAGACGCCGCTGTCGGTGGTGACCTCGAGGTCGAGCCCGCGCGCCGTCAACCGGAACGCCGCCGGCGCCGACGGCGACGTCGGCTGCTCGGAGAAGTACTGGTCGGTCACCGCGGCTCACTCACAGCAGGGCACGCAGCTCCGGGGCGAGGGCACGGAACGCGCGGGCGCGGTGCGACACGGCGTCCTTCTCCCCCGGAGCCATCTCGGCGGAGGTGCGGGTCTCCCCCTCGGGCACGAACGCCGGGTCGTAGCCGAACCCGTTCATCCCGCGCGGCAGGCGAAGGATCGTCCCGGGCCAGCGCTCGGTGACGACGGCCTGCCGGCCGTCGGGGTGCACAACGGCGGCCGCGCACACGAAGGCGGCCCCGCGGCGGCCTTCGGGCACGTCGGCGAGCTGGTCGAGCACGAGGGCGAGGTTGGCGGCGTCGTGGGCGACCCGATCGGTCCGCGCACTCGCCCCGGCTCCCGTCCCACGCCGCCCCGACCACCGCGCCGAGAGCACGCCGGGCATCCCGCCCAGGGCGTCGACGGTGAGACCGGAGTCGTCCGCGACGGCCAGCAGCCCGGTCGCCGACGCCGCCGCGGACGCCTTGGCCAGTGCGTTCTCGGCGAACGTCGCCCCGGTCTCGGGGGCCTCGTCGAACTCCGGCACCTCGTCGAGCCCCACGATCTCGAGGTCGGGGACCTCGAGATCCGGACCGAGCAGCTCCATCAGGATCCGGCGTAGCTCGGCGAGCTTCGCGTCGTTGCGCGTGGCCAGCAGGACCCGGGTCACGGCAGGTCGCCCGGGTAGGGCTCGGCGAGGGCGGCGGCCTGGAGCTCGGAGATGCGCGCACACCCGGCCAGCGCGCGGTCGAGCATGGCGTCGAGCGTCGCCCGGGTGTAGGTGGCGCCCTCGCCGGTGCCCTGCACCTCGACGAGGGTGCCGGCGTCGGTGGCGACGACGTTCATGTCCACCTCGGCGCGGCTGTCCTCGGAGTAGGGCAGATCGAGCCGCACCCGCCCGTCGACGACGCCGACCGACACCGCGGCGACGCCGCAGGACAGCGGCTGCGGGTCGGCGAGGCGCTTGTGCGCGCCGAGCCAGGTCACAGCGTCGGCGAGGGCGACGTACGCACCGGTGACGGCCGCGGTGCGCGTCCCGCCGTCGGCCTGCAGGACGTCGCAATCGAGCTGGATGGTGTTCTCCCCGAGCGCCCTCAGGTCGATGGCCGCGCGCAGCGACCGGCCGATGAGGCGGCTGATCTCTTGGGTGCGTCCGCCCACGCGGCCCTTCACCGACTCGCGGTCGGAGCGGGTGTGGGTGGCCGAGGGGAGCATCGCGTACTCGGCGGTCAACCAACCCAGGCCGCTGCCGCGCCGCCAGCGCGGGACGCCCTCGGTGACGCTCGCCGCGCACAGCACCCGCGTCGTGCCGAAGGAGACCAGTACCGATCCCGCCGGGTGCTGCTGGAAGCCGCGCTGGAGCAAGATCTCGCGGAGTTCGTCGTCGGCCCTACCGTCGGTGCGTGCCACGGACGACAACCCTAGGAGGCGCCTGCGGCCGCGGCCGCAGGGCGGCTGTCGGTTCTCCGGTCTACGGTGCCCCGAGTGGCCCGCCCCCGACCGACCCATCCCCCACCGGCCACGTCCCCACCGCCCACGTCCCCACCGGCCACGTCCCGCGCGGGCCTCGTGCTCGTGGCCTCCTGCCTCGCGCAGTTCATGGTCGTGCTCGACGTGTCGGTGGTGAACGTGGCGCTGCCGTCCATGCGCGACGCGCTGGGGTTCGACGCCGACGGGCTGCAATGGGTGGTCAACGCCTACACGCTCGCCTTCGCGGGTTTCCTGCTGCTCGGAGGCCGCGCGGCGGACGTGTTCGGCCGGCGCCGAATCTTCCTCGCGGGGCTCACGCTGTTCGGCGTCGCGAGCCTGATCGGGGGCCTCGCGAACTCCCCCGGCCTGCTCCTGGCCGCCCGGGCGGTGCAGGGGCTCGGCGGGGCGGTGCTCTCGCCGGCCTCACTCACCATCCTCACGACGACGTTCGCCGAGGGCGCGGCGCGCTCCCGGGCCCTCGGGACGTGGGCCGCGATCGGCGGGCTGGGCGGCGCCACCGGCGGCCTCGCGGGGGGCGTCCTGGTCCACACCCTCAGCTGGCGCTGGATCTTCCTCGTCAACGTCCCCGTGGTCGTCGCCACGGTGGCGCTCGCGGTCGCGGTCGTGCACGAGACGCGCGCCACCCTCCGGCCCGCCCTCGACGTCACCGGGGCCGTCCTCGTCACCGCGGGTCTCGTCGCGCTCGTGCACGGGGTGGTCTCGAGCGAGTCCGCGTCGTGGACGTCCCCGTTCACCTGGGGCAGCTTCGTGCTCGCGGCGGCGCTGCTCGCGGCGTTCGTCGTGGTGCAGCAGCGGGTCCGGGCCCCGCTCGTGCCGCTCGAGGTGTTCCGCATCCGGTCGGTGAGCACGGCGAACATCGTCATGTTCGGCGTCGCGTCGGCCATGTTCAGCATGTGGTACTTCGTGTCGCTGCACATGCAGTCGGTGCTCGGGTTCGACGCCCTCGCCGCCGGGCTCGCGTTCCTGCCGCAGTCGTTGTCGATCGTGGCCGGCTCGCAGCTCTCCTCGCGGCTGCTACCGCGCACGGGTGCCCGTCCCCTGCTGGTCGGGGGCGCGACCCTCACCGCGGCGGGCTTCGCCTGGTTCGCCACGCTGAGCCCGAGCGACGGATGGGTGGGCGGCGTCCTGGGGCCGGGGATCGCGGTGTCGATCGGGATGGGGTTGACGTTCACCCCGCTGGCCTCCCTCGCCACGTCCGGGGTGGACGCCTCCCGCGCGGGCCTCGTGTCGGGCCTGCTCACCACCTCGCGCCAGACCGGCGGCGCGATCGGACTGTCGGTGCTCGCCACGCTCGCCACCGCGCACACCGCCACGCTGATACAGGAGGGCGTCGCGACGCCGGCCGCGCTCACCGCGGGCACGACGCGTGCGTTCACCGTGGCGGCGATCGTGGTGGGGGTGTCGGCGCTGGTCGCGCTCACCCTCCCCGGGCGCCCCCGGCCGTCCCACGCCGCGGTTCCCGAGGAGGCCGGGACGAGCACCGAGGACGTCCGCGCGCCGACGGGCCGTCAGATGTCGTAGCGCCCGTCGGGCCGCGCCAGCTCGGAGGCGCCGGTGAACACCTCACGCGCCTCGGTGAGGAGATCCTCGGGGTCGTACCAGGGCGGCACGTGGGTGATCAGCAGCCGCCCCACCCCGGCCTTGCGCGCCACCTCGCCGGCCTGACGCCCCGAGAGGTGCACGCCGGGCGGCCGGTCGGGCTCGTCGGTCCAGGTGGCCTCGCACAGGAGGACGTCGGCGCCGTAGGCGAGCTCGACGAGGTTGTCGCAGGGGCCGGTGTCGCCGGAGTACACGAGGGTCCGCCCCTGGCTCTCGAGGCGCACGCCGTAGGCCTCGCAGGGGTGGTCGACGGGAAGGCTGGAGAGGTCGACGTCGGCGACGCGGGCGGGCCCGTCGGCGAAGACGCGGTAGGTCAGCACGTCGGAGAGGTCGGTGGCCACCCGTTCGTCCGAGGAGGGGGCGTAGGCGACGGCGAGGCGCACCTCGGACTCGGTCGGCCCGTGCAGCTCGATCGGCCGGCCCGGTCCTGCCGGGTGGTAGCGGCGGTGCACGATCAGTCCGGAGACGTCGGCACAGTGGTCGGGATGCAGGTGCGAGAGCACTACGGCGTCGAGGTCGAACGGGTCGAGGTGGCGCTGCAGGGCGCCGAAGGTGCCGTTGCCGAGATCGATCACCAACGACGTCCCCGGGGTGCGCACCAGGTAGCCCGACGCGGCCGAGCGAGGCCCCGCGCCGCTGCCGGAGCACCCAAGGACGGTCAGTTCCACGTGCTCACTTTACGGCCCGATCGGAGGGGCCCGCACCTGCCCATCCACCTCGGGGGCGCCAGCTCCGGTCGGCCGAGGCGACGAGCCGGGCGGCGAGGACCCCGCTCAGCGCGCCGAACAGATGGGCCTGCCAGGAGACCCCCGGCGTCCCGGGCAGGACGCCCCAGAGCACCCCGCCGTAGAGCGCGAAGAGCGCCACGGCGAGGACGATCTGTCGGCCCGAGCGGGCGAAGAAGCCGCGGACCAGGAGGAAGGCCAGCCAGCCGAAGATCAGCCCGGACGCACCGACGGTGATGCCGGCCCCGGTCAGCCAGGTGAGGAACCCGCCGAGGAACCAGACGACCGCGGTGACGGCGACGAACTGCCCGATTCCGCCGGCCGTGGCGAGGAAGCCGAGGACCAGCAGCGGGACGGTGTTCGCCGCGAGGTGGCCGAAGCCGTAGTGCAGCAGGGGGGCGAAGAGGATGCCGTCGAGTCCGTCGACGGAGCGCGGGACGATGCCGCCGTCGTCGAGGGAACCGCCGAACACCGTTCGGTCGAGCGTCTCGATCCCCCAGAGCAGGGCGACGAACACCCCGACGGTCGCCGCGGCCCGCACCGGTCGAGGCGGCAGCACACGGGCGGTCCTGGGGGACGGGGGGGACCCGGCAGCGGCGCTCACCCTGTCGAGGGTAGCCGGGAGCTCACGCCCACAGCTGGCCCTCGAGGCCCTCGGCGGCCTCCTCCAGGGTGCCCGTGTAGGCGCCGGTGGACAGGTACTTCCACCCGCCGTCGCAGATGATGAGCACGATGTCGGCCTCGTCGCTGGCGCCCGCTGCCTTCTCGGCCTGGCCGAGCGCCGCGTGCAGGATCGCGCCGGAGGAGATGCCCGCGAAGATGCCCTCGGCCGCCACGAGCTCCCGGGTGCGCCGCAACGCGTCGTAGGCGCCCACCGAGTACCGACCGGTGAGGACGTCGGCGTCGTAGAGCTCGGGCACGAAGCCCTCGGCGATGTTGCGCAGGCCGTAGACGAGCTCCCCGTAGCGGGGCTCGGCCGCGATGATCTGACAGTCCGGCTTGTGCTCGCGCAGGTAGCGTCCGGTGCCGACCAGCGTGCCGGTGGTGCCGAGCCCGGCCACGAAGTGCGTGATGGTCGGCATGTCGCGCAGGATCTCCGGGCCGGTGCCCTCGTAGTGCGCCAGCGGGTTCGCGGGGTTCCCGTACTGGTAGAGCATCACCCAGTCCGGGTTCTGCTCAGCGATCTCCTTGGCGGTGGCCACCGCCTGGTTCGACCCGCCCGCGGCGGGCGAGAAGATGATCCGCGCGCCGTACATCTCCAGGAGCTGGCGCCGCTCGGCCGAGGTGTTCTCGGGCATGACGCAGACGACCTCGTAGCCCTTGAGCTTCGCCGCCATCGCGAGCGAGATGCCCGTGTTGCCCGACGTGGGCTCGAGGATCGTGCAGCCCGGTGTCAGCCGGCCGTCCTCCTCGGCCTTGGTGATCATCCGCAGCGCCGGGCGGTCCTTGATCGACCCGGTGGGATTGCGGTCCTCGAGCTTCGCCCACAGCCGCACGTGCGGCGCCGGGGAGAACGAGGGCAACCCGACCATCGGGGTGTCGCCGACGGAGTGGATCAGGGAGTCGTACCGGGCCATCGGAGGTGCTCCAGCAGCTGTTAGCGGGCTCCACCGGCGACGGCCGGCAGGATCGTGACGGTGCCGCCGTCGGGGACCTGGGCGTCGAGGCCACCGGCGAAGCGGACGTCCTCGTCGTTGACGTAGACGTTCACGAAGCGGTGCAGCGCGCCGTCGGTGACCAGACGGTCCTTGATGCCGGGATGGTTGGCCTCGAGGTCGGTGATGACCTCCTGCAGCGTCGAGCCGTCGGCCTTGACCTTCTTCTCGCCCCCGGTGTGGGTGCGCAGGATCGTCGGGATCGAGACGGTGGCGGACACGGGATTCCTCCTGGATGGGACGGCGTCAGGGACTAGAGCGTCGCACGGGCGCACGAGATTCCTCGCCCGTCGCGCGCGATCGACGGAACTCGACCGACCCGTCAGGCGTGGTCGGGGACGTCCGGAGCGCCGGTGTGGGCGAACATGTAGTGCTCCACCACCGACACCTCCTCCTCGGTGACCTCGCCGTCGACGATGCGGTAGGACCGCAGGTCGTGCCGCTCGGGGTCGCGGGTGCCGACGAGCACGTAGTGCGCGAACGGCTCCTGCGCGAGGGAGATGTCGGTGCGCGAGGGGTACGGGTCGGTGGCGGTGTGGGAGTGGTAGACCACGACGGGGATCTCGCCGGCGGCGTCCATCTGCTTGTAGACCTTCAGCTGCTCCATGGAGTCGAAGCGGTAGAAGGTCGGCGAGCGCTCGGCGTTCTCCATCTCCACGATGCGCTCGGGCCGGTCGGAGCCGTCGTCGGGGCCCGGGAGGATCCCGCAGGCCTCGTCGGGATGGTCGCGGCGCGCGTGCGCCACGATCTGCTCGACGAGATCGGCGCGGATCACCAGCACGACGATGATCCTACCGTCGTCATCCGGTGAGGGTCGTGACGAGCGAGTCCTGCAGCCACGTCAGCCAGTGGTAGACGGGCAGGTGGTCGGCACGGGGATCGTCGGCCGGCAGATGCTCGGGCATGTCCTCGTGCACCTCGAGCGCGGTGCCGAGGGCGAGCCGCACGTCGTTGATCGCGGTCAGCCAGTCCTCGGCCTGGGCGGCCGCGAGCTCGACGCGGCCCCCGGTCTCGGGGCAGGTACCGAGGACCGTCGCGAGCGCCGAGCGCTTGGCCTCGACGAGCTCGGGCTCGCGGACCGAGCGCAGGGCCGCGGAGAGCCCGTCGGGCGCCCCGCCCGTGCTGCCGGGCTCACCCCGCCCGGGCCCGCCGTCCTCGCCGGGGCGGTGGAAGTCGGGCAGCAGGCGCGCGAGCACGGGGTCCTCGGGGGTGGTGGACAGGCCCGTGCGGATGCCGGTGAGCGCGCCGAGCTCGTCGGACGGCGCGGCCGCCTCACGGTCGGCCAGCATGTCGTCGACCTGGCGCAGCAGCCCGCGCAGCACCGACGCCTCGGGACGGTCGATGGTGGCGACGTACCGCACGCGGGCGCCGCGCCCGTGCCGCTTCCACGCCTTCACGATTGGCGTTGCATCGTGGCCCAGAGTCCGGCCGCGTGCAGCTTCGCCACATCGCCCTCGACCTTCTCGCGCGAGCCCGACGCCACCGTGGCCCGGCCCTTGTGGTGCACGTCGAGCATGAGCGCCGTGGCCTTGGCCACGTCGTAGCCGAAGAGCTTCTGCAGCACCCACGTCACGTACGACATGAGGTTCACGGGGTCGTTCCACACGACCGTCTGCCAGGGTGTGTCCGACCCGGCCAGCGCCTCGGCGTCGCGGTCGACCTCCGTCGTCGGAGCCGTGCCGGGCTCGACAGGGTCCGCGACGGGCGCCGGCTCCACCGGAGCGGACAGACGCACGCGCATGCCGTCCATCGTGACACCTGCACGGGCCGGCGTGCATCCACCCCGAGGGGTTCGCCCGGGACACCTAAGCTCGCCGCATGAGCCGTCCCGCCCCCAGCGGCCCGCGCGCCGCTCCTTCGAGCACGGCTACGTCGAGCACGGCCCTGCTGACCGACCAGTACGAGCTGACGATGCTCGACGCGGCCCTCGCCGACGGCACGGCCGAGCGTCGCTGCACCTTCGAGGTGTTCGCCCGGTCGTTGCCGCACGGGCGCCGCTTCGGCGTCGTGGCGGGCCCCACCCGCGTGCTCGAGGCCCTGGCTCGCTTCACCCTCGCCGAGGCCGAGATCGCGACCCTGCGCGACACCGGCGCGATCTCCGATACCACGCTGGAGTACCTCGGGGGCGCGCGCTTCCGCGGCGACGTCGTCGGCTACGCCGAGGGGGAGCTCTACTTCCCGGGCTCGCCGGTGATGTCGGTGACGGGGACCTTCGCCGAGTGCGTGCTCCTCGAGACCCTCGTGCTCTCGATCCTCAACCATGACTGCGCGATCGCGTCCGCGGCCGCGCGGATGACCACCGCCGCGCAGGGCCGGCGCCTCATCGAGATGGGCTCGCGCCGTACCCACGAGGAGGCGGCCGTCGCCGCCGCACGCGCGGCCTACCTCGCCGGGTTCGACGCGACCTCCAACCTCGAGGCCCACCGCCGCTACGGCGTCCCCACCACCGGTACCAGCGCTCACGCCTTCACCCTGCTGCACGACACGGAGGAGGCGGCGTTCCGCGCGCAGGTCGCGGCCCTCGGCGTCGGCACCACGCTGCTGGTGGACACCTACGACATCACCGAGGGCATCGAGACCGCGGTGCGCGTCGCCGGCCCAGAGCTCGGCGCCGTGCGGATCGACTCGGGCGACCTGGGCGTCATGGCGCAGCGGGCCCGCGCCCAGCTCGACGAGCTGGGGGCCACCGCGACCCGGATCGTGCTGTCCGGCGACCTCGACGAGCACGCGATCGCGGGGCTGCGCGCGGAGCCCGTCGACGCCTACGGCGTCGGCACCTCGCTGGTCACCGGCTCCGGGGCCCCCACCGCCGGGATGGTCTACAAGCTCGTCGAGGTCGACGGACGCCCCGTCGCCAAGCGGTCGTCGTCGAAGGAGTCATGGGGAGGCTCGAAGTCGGCCGTGCGGCGTCACAAGCCGACCGGGACCGCCGTCGAGGAGGTCGTGCACCGGGTGTCGTCGCCGGTGGAGATCGGCGAGTACGACCGCGTCGTCCCGGTACCCCTGGTGAAGGCGGGCGAGCCGGTCGCCGACCTGCCGTCGCTGGCCGACGCCCGCGAGCACCTGCGCCGCGGGCTGGTGGCGGTGCCGTGGGAGGGGCTCAAGCTCTCCCGGGGGGAGCCCGCGATCCCCACCACCTTCGGGTGACCGCTCGGGCCGGCGGCGGGGTCGGCGTCGGCGGATCGATCGACACGACTGCTCCCTGCGGCAAGTGGGGCGGGCCGGGAGGAGCACTCGGGACGATCATGGGCGCCCGGCCGAGCGGAGCTGGTGCGCGCAACGCGCCCCGGCGACGGGGGCGCGGCGGTCCAGATGCGCAACGCCGGGGTGCCGCTGGCCGGCACGCCGGCCTGCGCACGCCGGCCTGAGCACGGTGACCGAGCCGCCCGGCGAGGACGTCACCGTGCCCGCCGCTGTCACCCGGCTCGCCGGGGACGGTTCGCCGCGAGCGGTCTGGCGCAACGACCTCGGCGGGGTGACCTTCGCGATCGGCGAGCGACGCTTCGTCAAGTGGTCGCCCGTCGGCGGCCCCGACCTCGGTGTCGAGGCCGAGCGACTGCGATGGGCCGGCGCGTTCACTCCGGTTCCCGTCGTCCTCGAGCTCGGGGGCGACGCCCAGGGCAGCTGGATGGTCACGGCCGCGCTGGCGGGTCGCAGCGCCGTCGATCGACGGTGGCTCACCGACCCGGCGACGGCGGTGCGAGCCGCCGGGCGGGGGCTGCGGGCTCTGCACGACGCGCTGCCGGTGGAGTCGTGCCCGTTCCCGTGGGACGCGACGACGCGGGTCGCCTCGGCCCACCGGCGGGCGGCTCGCCTCGACCCGTCCTCGTGGTCTCCGGAGCACCGTCACCTCACCGTCGAGCAGGCGCTCGACCTGGTCGGGCGGACACCGCCCGCCGACCGCCTCGTGGTGTGCCACGGCGACGCGTGCGTGCCCAACACCCTCGTCGGGGACGACGGGTCCTGGTGCGGACACGTCGACCTCGGCGCCCTCGGCGTCGGCGACCGGTGGGCGGACCTCGCCGTCGCCACGTGGAGCACCGCCTGGAACTACGGCCCCGGCTGGGAGGACGCGCTGATCGGCGCGTACGGCGTCGAGCCGGACCCCGTGCGGACCGCCTACTACCGCCTGCTCTGGGAGCTCGGTCCGTGAACCGTCGGTTAGCCGTATGGACGCCGCTCGCCCTCTGACCGGCGCAATCGGCGCTGCGAAGGGAACCGCAGGCGCGTCCTCGTACTCTGCTCTGGGTAGGTGGGTCTCTCCGACGAGCGGGCAGGCCGATGAGTCGGGTCGGGAGGGGAGAAGGTGGCGACGATCGCGAGCCCGCCCTCGGTGTCGGCCCTCCTCGACGCCGCCGTGACGGCGCTCGGCGGCGCGCCGCGGGAAGGCCAGCAGACGATGGCGGCCGCCGTCGAGAGGGCGTTGCGCACCGGGGAGCACCTCGCCGTGCAGGCCGGGACCGGGACGGGGAAGTCGCTGGCCTACCTCGTCCCGTCGATCCGGCACGCGCTCGAGGCGGACCAGGCGGTCGTGGTCTCCACGGCCACCATCGCCCTGCAGACGCAGCTGGTCGACCGCGACCTCCCGCGGCTGAGCAAGGCCCTGGCGGCGACGCTGGGCCGCACGCCGACGTTCGCCATCCTCAAGGGCCGCGGGAACTACCTCTGCCGCCACAAGATCGAGGCCGGGGCGCAGGCCGACGACCCGGGCGACGAGCAGCTCTTCGACCCGTTCGCGGTCTCGGCGCTGGGCCGGCAGGTCACGCGCCTGCACGAGTGGGCGGAGAAGACCTCCACCGGCGACCGCGACGAGCTCATCCCCGGCGTGACCGACCGCGCGTGGCGGCAGGTGAGTGTCAGCGCCCGCGAGTGCCTGGGGGCGTCCCGCTGCCCGGTGGCCGAGAACTGCTTCTCCGAGCACGCGCGCCACCGGGCCGGCAAGGCGGACATCGTGGTGACCAACCACGCCATGCTCGCCATCGACGCCATCGAGGGCCGCGCCGTCCTGCCCGAGCACGACACGGTGATCGTCGACGAGGCGCACAACCTGGTCGAGCGGGTCACCTCGGTCGCCACCGGGGAGCTCACCGGCGCCGGTGCCTCCGCGGCCTCCCGGCGCTGCGCCCGAGTCATCGACCAGGCCGTCGCCGACGCGCTCCTCGACGCCGCGGAGGGGCTCGACACCGTGCTCGCCGACGCCCCGGTGGGTCGCTGGGAACGGGTGCCCGAGGGCGTCGGGCGGATGCTCACCGCCGTCCGGGACGCCGCGTCGTCGTGCACGCAGGCCCTCGGTCCGGAGAAGCGGGAGAGCGGCGGCCGGGACGCCCCCGACGGTGACGCGACGGCTCGGCGATTCGCCCTCGCCCTCGTCGAGGAGGTCCACGACGTCGCCGGCCGCCTCCTGTCCGCGTTCGACCGGGAGGACCCGGCCACCCGGCCGGACGTGGTGTGGTGCAGCGAGCGGGACCAGCGTGACGGACCCACCACGAGGGCCCTGCACGTCGCGCCGCTCTCGGTCGCCGGGCTGCTCGCCTCGCGGCTCTTCGGCCGCTCGACGGTGGTCCTGACATCGGCGACGCTGGTGCTCGGCGGGTCGTTCGACGCGCTGGCCCGGCAGTGGGGACTACCCGCCTCCGGCGGTGGGGGCGGATTGCCCGCCTCCGGGGAGACGGCGCCCACCCGGCCGACGCCCGACGACGGGTCCGGACACGCAGGCGATCCGGCGAACCCGCTGCTCTGGCACGGCCTGGACGTTGGGTCGCCGTTCGCGCACCGCAGCGCGGGCATCCTCTACGTGGCCCGACACCTGCCCCCGCCCGGCCGCGACGGCCTCTCCCCCGCCTGCCTCGACGAGATCGAGGGCCTCGTCCGCGCGGCCGGCGGGCGGTCACTGGGCCTGTTCTCCTCGATGCGCGCCGCGAGGCAGGCCGCCGAGGACCTGCGGCCGCGGTGGGACGGCACGGTGCTCTGCCAGGGCGACGACGCGACGGGGACGCTGGTCACCCGCTTCGCCGCCGAGGTCGGCAGCGTGCTGTTCGGGACGCTGTCGCTGTGGCAGGGCGTCGACGTGCCCGGCGAGTCGCTGCAGCTGGTGATGATCGACCGCATCCCGTTCCCGCGCCCGGACGACCCGCTGGTCTCGGCCCGGCAGCGCGCGGTCGACGCCCGTGGTGGGAACGGCTTCCTCACCGTGTCGGCTGCCCACGCCGCGCTGCTGCTCGCCCAGGGCGCGGGCCGGCTGCTGCGCGGCACCGGCGACCGCGGGGTCGTCGCGCTGCTCGACTCGCGGGTCGCCACCAAGCAGTACGGCGCGTTCCTGCGCGGGTCGTTACCCCCCTTCTGGGCCACGCAGGACCCGGCGGTGGTGCGCGGCGCGCTGGAGCGGCTGCGCGACGGCTAGAGCCTGGCCAGGCATCGGCGAGCCGACGGGCGGCGCCGGGCCGCCGCCGCGCCCGACCGATTCCACCGGGTCACCGGCGGATCCCGCCGGGACCGACGCCCTGCGCCATGCAGGTCACCGTGCCCGCCGCGACCTCGGTGAACCCGGCGTCGCGGACCGGGGAGACGCCGTGGCGCACCCAGGCCTCCCGCCCGGAGCCGTCCTGCCCGAGGGTCGCGCTCCAGATCTCCCAGTCCGCCCCCGACGCGGTGCGCACGGCGGCGTCGAGGGCCGGTGCGGGATCGGCGCCGGACGCGGCGAGCACCACGGCGAGGATCATGCTCGCGTGCCCGACCTGGGCCGCGGCCTTCCCCGTCGACTGCTCGACGCCGGGGTTCAACCAGATCACCGCACGCTCCGGTGGGGGCGCGGCGGCGTCGGCGGAGTCGTCGGGGAGGTCGGTGCCGCCGATCTGCAGCCGTCGTACCTCCTGGGGCACGTCGTCGACGTCACCCGGCACCAGGGCGCGCACCTCCGCCCCCGCGCGGCCGACGGTGAGCCCCTCGACCTCGTCCACTCCCCGCCAGTGCGAGGTGCGGGCCCGGCGGGCCACCTTGCGGATGCGCCCGGCACCCGCCCATGTGGCGACGGCGTCGTACCAGGGGCCGTCGGGAGCCGCGCGGTCGTCGAGGCAGAGCGCGAGCGCGGCGGCGGCCGCGGCCTCGAGCAGAGCGGTCCGGGTGGGCGGTTCCACCGGGCCGCCGGGACGCTCCATCCGCAGGATCAGCGGCATCGCCCACACTGGCGCGTCGGGCCCGTCCAGCCCGTCCGGATCCCGGTCGGGGATCTCGGGGACAGGATCGTCCAGCAGCCACGGGCACACGCGGGCGGCCAGCGGGGCGAGCGCCGGGAGTCCGACCGGGGCGCTCAGATCGGCACCCGGCGCAGCACACCCTCTTCGGCGTCGGCGTGCTCGATCTCGTCGCGGGTCACCCCGAGGACGAAGAGCACCGCATCGAGGTAGGGCTGCGACAGTGCGGTGTCCGCGGCCGCCGCGACCACGGGCTTGGCGTTGAAGGCGATGCCGAGTCCCGCCGTCGCGAGCATGTCGAGATCGTTGGCGCCGTCGCCGACCGCTACCGTCTGCGACAGTGGGACGCCGGCCTCCTCGGCGAATCGGCGCAGGGCGTCCGCCTTGCCCGGCCGGTCGATCACCGGGCCCACGACCCGACCGGTGAGGCGCCCGTCGGCGACCTCGAGCTCGTTGGCGGCCGCGAAGTCGAGCCCCAGGTCGGCGACGAGCGGGGCGATGACGGCGGTGAACCCGCCCGACACGACGCCGCACCGGTACCCGAGCCGCTTGAGCGTCCGCACCGTGGTGCGGGCGCCGGGGGTCAGCTCGAGGGCGTCGGCGACCTGGTCGACGCAGCGCACGGAGAGCCCCTCGAGCGTCGCGACCCGGCGGTGCAGGGACTCCGCGAACTCGATCTCCCCGCGCATCGCGGCCTCGGTGACGGCCCGCACCTCGGCCGCCCGTCCGGCGTGGGCGGCGAGCATCTCGATGGCCTCGCCCTGAACGAGGGTGGAGTCGACGTCGAAGACGATCAGCCGTTTGGTGCGCTGCACGAGGCTGACCCGCTGCACGGCCACGTCACAGCGCGCCCGGCGGCCCGCGGCGGCGAGCGCGTGGCGGAGCGCCGCGTCGGAGGGCGGCGCGTCCGCCGGCAGCGACACCCGCAGCTCGAGCCCGGTGACCGGGTAATCCGCCACGCGCCGCACCCGGTCGATGTTGACCCGCAGGGCGGCCAGTGATCGGGCCACCTCGGCGAAGTTCGCGGCCGTGATGGGACGCCCGAGGACGAGCACGAGGTGGCTCGAATACGGGTGGACCGATGACGCGTCACCGCCGGTCTCGACGGTGACGGTGAGACCGAGGGCCGGGATCGCGACGTCCAGTGCGGCCGCCAGACGCGTGGCGTCTCCCGGCAGGGACACCAGCGCGCTGAGCATGATCCGCTCGTGGATCGTGGCCTGCTGCACGTCGAGCATCTGGGCCCCGTGGTCGGCCAGCACCGCGAACAGCGCCGCGTTGACCCCGGGGAAGTCCGGACCGGTCACGGTGATGAGCGCCGTCACCGACCCGGACGCGGAGGCGCCGGATCCGTCGGCGGTGCCCGCCTCGTGCCGGAGCGGCTCGCTCACTTGTTCCGCGGGTCGCTGCCGGGCAGATGCTCCTGTCCGGTCTGACCCGCCGCAGCCTCACCCATCGTGGGGGAGCTCGAGCCGACGTGCGCCTCGAGGCGAATCCGCTCGGAGAGGTGCGGGTAGTGCAGCTCGAACGCCGGACGCTCGGACCGGATGCGCGGGAGCTCGGTGAAGTTGTGTCGCGGCGGCGGGCAGGACGTGGCCCACTCCAGGGAGTTGCCGTGGCCCCAGGGGTCGTCGACCTCGACGGGACGGCCGTAGCGGTAGCTGGCGAACACGTTCCAGATGAAGGGCAGCGTCGACGCCCCGAGGATGAACGCCCCGATCGAGGAGATCGTGTTCAGCGCGGTGAACCCGTCGGAGGGCAGGTAGTCCGCGTAGCGCCGCGGCATGCCCTCGTCCCCCAGCCAGTGCTGGACGAGGAACGTCATGTGGAAGCCGATGAACGTCGACCAGAAGTGGAACTTGCCGAGGCGCTCGTTCATCATGCGGCCGGTCATCTTCGGGAACCAGAAGTAGATGCCGGCGTAGGTGGCGAACACGATCGTCCCGAACAGGACGTAGTGGAAGTGCGCAACGACGAAGTACGAGTCGGAGACGTGGAAGTCCAGCGGCGGGCTGGCCAGCAGCACACCGGTCAGGCCACCGAAGAGGAACGTCACCAGGAAGCCGACCGAGAACAGCATGGGCGTCTCGAAGGTCAGCTGGCCCCGCCACATGGTGCCGATCCAGTTGAAGAACTTGATCCCGGTCGGCACGGCGATGAGGAAGGTGGTGAAGGAGAAGAACGGCAGCAGCACGGCCCCCGTCGCGTACATGTGGTGCGCCCACACCGCGATCGAGAGCGCCCCGATCGACAGCGTCGCGTAGATGAGGGTCTTGTACCCGAAGATCGGTTTGCGGCTGAACACCGGGAAGATCTCGGTGACGATACCGAAGAACGGCAGCGCCACGATGTAGACCTCAGGGTGCCCGAAGAACCAGAACAGGTGCTGCCAGAGGATCACGCCACCGTTGGCCGGGTCGAAGATGTGCGCGCCGAGGTGCCGGTCGGCCAGGAGCCCGAAGAGCGCCGCGGTGAGGATCGGGAAGGCCAGCAGGATGAGGAACCCAGTCACCAGGATGTTCCAGGTGAAGATCGGCATCCGGAACATCGTCATGCCCGGCGCCCGCATGCAGACGATGGTGGTCACGAAGTTGACCGCACCGAGGATGGTGCCGAGACCGGCGACGGCCAGGCCGACGATCCAGAGGTCGGCGCCGTAGCCGGGGCTGTACATGACGTCCGAGAGCGGCGTGTAGGCGAACCAGCCGAAGCTCGCGGCGCCGCCGGGGGTGAAGAACCCGGAGGTGACCATCGTGCCGCCGAACAGGAACAGCCAGTACGAAAAGGCGTTGAGCCGCGGGAACGCCACGTCGGGGGCACCGATCTGCAGCGGCACGATGTAGTTGGCGAAGCCGAACAGGATCGGCGTCGCGTAGAGCAGCAGCATGATCGTGCCGTGCATGGTGAAGAGCTGGTTGTACTGCTCCACCGAGAGGATCTGCAGGCCTGGCCGGGCGAGCTCGGCGCGCATGAGCAGCGCCATGAGCCCGCCGATGAGGAAGAACCCGAACGACGTGATCAGGTAGAGGATCGCGATGTCCTTGGGGTCCGTCGTGGACACCATCCGACCGACGAACGACCCCCGCTGCGACTCCCGCGCCGGGTACGGCGTGGTCGTGATCGGCTTCGGTGCGACCGCCGTCACAGCTGCCTCCTGCCCACGACTGCCTCCTGCTCGGTCCCGCGGCGGGGACCATGACGATCCGGATCGTAACCGGCGCGAGCCGCCCCGGCGACGCGGGTGAGCCGATCCACGACGAACTGTCGTAGGCGCCTGGGCGCCGGGCGGTCCCGGGACGCCGGGAAGCGTCCCGAACGGACCGGACACGCCGAGGGCCCACCGACCGGCGGTCGGCGGGCCCCCCGTGTCGGGTGGAGCTGAGGGGACTCGAACCCCTGACCCTCACACTGCCAGTGTGATGCGCTACCAGCTGCGCCACAGCCCCTGACGCCCGGCGACGCTACACGCCCCGGGCCCCCGGACGACGACGGGGGGTGATCGTCCGGCCGGCGGATCCGGCCCGCCGACGGTCAGCTCAGGGCGGCGATGAGCTCGGGGGCGGAGGGGTCCACCCGCCGCCCGTCGAGCACCACCGTCGGCGTCGCGAAGCCGGTGCTGCCCTGGATGGTCTGGAGCAGACCGGGCGTGCTGCTCGCCTGTGCGAGGTTGGCGCCGACGGCCGCGGCGTGTGGCCCGCCCCGCACGCACGGCTCGTAGCCGGGGGCGGCGCCCACCTGGCGGCCGGCGTCGACGAGCTGGTCGACGGTGAAGCCTGGGCCGCCCTCCGCGGGCTGCTGGGCGTAGAGGGCGTGGTGCAGGGAGGGGAACGCGGCGTTCTCGGCGGCGCAGATGAGCGCGTTGCCGGCCGAGGTGGAGTAGCCGGGCGGGCTGGACTGCTCGTCGAGCAGGTTCACCATGTGGTAACGCAGCGTGAGACGTCCGGAGTTGAGCCCCTCGGTGATCCGGTCTCCGTACACCGTCTCGAACTGGCGGCACGCCGGGCACAGCGCGTCCTCGTACACGTCGATCACCCGGGTTCCGGCCCCGGCGACGATGACCCCGTCCTGCACCGTCGTCGGGTAGGTGGCCACGACGGGGCCCGCCTGGAGCGGAGCGCTCGGGCGGGACCGGAAGTAGAGGACCCCGCCGATGACGACGACGGCCACGAGGAGGACGGAGACGACGGCGACGAGGGTGGGCGCCCGCGAGGGGCCCCTGGTGACGGACGGACCGGACGGCATGAGCGCCACGGTAGGAGGCGCGGGCGCGACGGCCGTGAGGTGCACCCGATGAGGGCACCCGGGCTCATGCCGCGCGGGTGCCCGCCGTCTCGGAGGCCGGAGCGCGCGGCTCGGGAACGCGCACCCAGACGAGGAGGGCCACGATCGCGACCGCGGCGCTCGCCAGGAACGCCACCGAGAACGAGACGCCCTCGGCCAGCGCCCCGGCCGCGATCGGGCCGACGATGGCGCCGACGTCGGCGGCCATCTGGAACCCGGAGAGCGCGGGGCCGCCCGATCGGCGCGACCCGACCAGGTCGGCGACGGCGGCGCCCTGGGCGGGCTGGAGCAGCCCGGCCCCGGCCCCCGCGACGAGGGAGCCGATGAGCAGCACGATCAACCCGGCCGTCCCGCCGAGGTCGCCGACGCCGAGCCCGGCGGTGCCCACGGCGACCGTCACGAGGCCCGCGATGATCACCGGGCGCCGCCCGCGCCGGTCGGAGAGCCCGCTCGTGGCCAGCAGGACGATGCCGTCGCCGACGGCGAAGACGGTGAGCGCGATGCCCGCCCACAGCGCCGTGCGGCCGAGGGCGACGGCCACGAACAGCGGCACGAGCGCGACCCGCACCCCCTGCACCGCCCACCCCGTCGCGAGACTGGAGACCAGCGCGGCCCGGTAGGTGGGGAGGCGGAGGGCGGCCGAGAGCGTCAGCGTGGGCTCGCCCTCGGCGCGCGGGCGGACGCCGACCTGGCCGGAGCGGGCGAGGAGCCCGCCGACGACGATCGTCGCGACGACGAGGGCGACCGCGTAGATCACGAACGGCGCCCGGATGTCGACGGCGACGAGTCCCCCGCCGAGCGCCGGCCCGCTGACGCCACCGAGCAGGAAGGCCCCGGTGAACAGGCCGCTGACCTGCCCGCGCCGCCCATCGGGGGCGAGCCGGAAGAGCAGGGAGAACGCCGAGACGGTGAACATCGTCGACCCGACGCCGCCGAGCCCGCGGAACACGAGGAGCTGGACGTAGCTGGTGGCCAGCGCGCACGCCCCGGTGGACGCGGCGACGACGAGCAACCCGGTGAGGTACATGGCGCGCTCGCCGACGCGGGCGACGAGGCGACCGCTGACCGGCGCGAACAGCAGCCGCAGCACCGGCAGCGCGCTCACCACGGCCGCGGCGGCCGTCACGCTTACACCGAAGCTCCGCGCGAAGATCGGCAGGGCCGGCGCGACGATCCCGTACCCGGCGGCGACGAGGAAGCTGCCCGCGAGCAGCGCCCAGACCTCCCAGGGCAGGCGCTCGGCCGCCGGCATCCGCGGGCTCCCCTTCCTCCGGTCCGGCCCGACCGCGCCGGCGGGCCCGGGTCAGCGTGCTCCACCCCCGGCGGGGACGCACGTCCGCCCGGACGGGATCACGCTTGCGCGGCGGGCTCCCGGAGCGGAGCGGGGGCCGGCGGCCGACCCGTGGAGGAGGGCGAGCTGCCCGCGCTCGGCGGGGCGGAGAATGACGGGGTCGGCGTGCTCGTCACCGGCGGCAGGGTGGGGACCGTCGGGTTCGGAACCGTCAGGGTCGGGGGGGGCGTCGCGTCGGGCAGGGGAGCCGTCGGCGTCGGGGGCGCCGCCGGTGGGGGGACGGATCGCCTCGGCGGCGACCCCGCGAGCGGTGCGGGCACGGCCGGAACCGGCGAGGCGGACGCGCTCGGCGTCGCCCGTCGACGCGGCGGCGACGCCCCGCTACCGGAGTCCGCGGCATCGGAGGACCGCTGCGACGAGGTGGCCGACCCACCGTCGGGGACCGCGACGGGCAGCAGGGGCGGTGCGGGGGCCGGACCCGGCGGGCCGACGGGGGTCGCGACGTCGGCGTTGGAGGCCCCGAACCATCCGCGGGCCTCCTGCCCCCAGATGACCAGTCCCGAGGTGAGGGCGAGCAGGAGGGCCACCGCGGCCAGCGTCCCGAGCCGCGCCCGGGCGCCCAGACCTGTACCGACGACCCCGCCGTGCGGCACCGTCGCGTCGGCCGCCACCGGGGGGCGCCCCGGATCCGGGCGGGGGGTCTGCACGAGCAGGGCGAACCGCGTCGTCGGAGCCTCGCCGTCGCGTCGGGCGAAGCGGAACAGCTGGTCGCAGAGGGCGCCGGCGGTACCCGTCCCCTCCCGCGCGTCGGCGAGCACGGCCGCGAGCTCGTCGGCGCCGGCCGGCTCGACCGCCGCCGACAGCGTCCTCGCCAACGCCCGCAGATCGTCGGCGGGGGTCGGGGCCGCGACGGTGCCCGCGCTCGGGGAGTCCTCCTGCAACGACGCGGTGAGCCCGACGAGCCATACGTGGCGGTCGTCCTCGACGAGGACGGACGCGGGCCCGAGACGGCCGTGGACGACACCGTGGTGATGGGCGTGGGCGAGCCCGGAGGCGACGCGGGCGCCGATCTCGGCCACCCGCTCGGCCGGCATCGGACCCGCGGCCAGCAGCTGGTCGAGCGGCTCACCGGCGACGCTCTCCAGTACGAGCACGTGCTCGGAGTCGCCGTCGAGACCATCGACGTCGTAGACCTCGATGAGGTGCGGGTGGTGCAGGCGTGCGAGGCGGCGGATCCGGTCGACGCGGTTCCCGTGCGCGGGACCGGAGACCGGCGGCAGCGTCACGAGGCCCACCTCACGACCGAGGACGTCGTCCATGCCGAGCGTCGCCTCGTCGTCGGCCCCGGCCGGTGCGCCCTCGGGCGGGTCGTCCGCCGTCGGTGCGTCAGCGCGGTGACCGCTGCGAGCAGCGTCGTCCGGCGTCACCGCGGACCTCCTGCCGTCGTCGACCTCGTGGCCCCCACCCGGACCTCATGGCCCCCGCCCGACGGTAGCGAACACTCGGGCCCCGATCGACGGAAAGCGACATCTGCCTCGTGCACCGATGCGCGATCGGGACCGAAACGCCGACGAGACCGGGCAGCGTGTGCTCCCCGGCCTCGTGGGTCCTGCTGTGGAGGTGCCGGGAATCGAACCCGGGTCCTCCGACCAACCGTCAGGGCTTCTCCGTGCGCAGTCTGCTCCGCCTCTGCTCGGGTCCACCGGTCGCGCAGACACGCCGGTGTGACGACCCCAGTCACTGTGCGATGTCCCGCCGGACCCCGTGACCGGGTCTGACGGTGAGTCCCCTGGCTGATGCCGGTACCCGGGTCGGGAACGAGCCCGGGCCGACAGAGTTCCTGCGGCTAGCTGCTAGGCAGCGAGCTGGAACTCGCGCTGAGTACTGTTCTCGGCGCTTCATACTTTGCGACGGGTGGTTTTCGAGATCATCGTCGCCTTCCTCGGCACGCTTCCCCTGATCAACCGCTCGGAGTCGAAACCAGTCACCCCCTTCTCCGCCGTCGTCCGTGGCGGAACGTCCAGCATAACGCCCGCGGCGACGTGGATCATCCCCGCGCTCGAGCGGTCACCCGGCCCGGAGGAGCCGCGCCGGGGTGTCGTGCAGGACCGACCGCAGGAACGGCGCGCCGAGCCGGTCGTCGGCGGCCGCCCACGACGCGATCGCCTCGAGCTGGTGCCAGTACGGGTAGGGGATGTTGGGGAAGTCGGTGCCCAGGGCCACGCGGTCGGCCACGTCGGCGAGGCGGGCGGGCCAGTCGCGCGGCACCGGCGCGAACTGCTCGGTGTAGGTCGTCCCCACCATCGTGGTGTCGAGGTGGACGTTCTCGAAGCGGTCCAGCAGCGCGAGCGCGCCCGTGTAGTCGGGCAGGCCCGCGTGGGCGAGGACGACGGTGAGGCGCGGGTGCGCGGCGAGGACCTCGCCGAAGACGTCGAGCCCGGTGTACGCGCCGGGGATCGGGCCGTCGCCGCAGTGCGCGATCACGGGGACGCCGGCGTCGGCGAGCATCCCCCAGGCGCCCCGGAGCAACGGGTCACGCGGGTCGTACCCCCCGACCTGCACGTGCACCTTGACCGCGCGGGCCCCTGCCCCGAGCGCCGCGCCCAGGTACCCCTCGACGGACGGCTCGGGGAAGAGCGTCGCCGTGGGCAAGGCCTCGGGGACGTCGGCCGCCCAGTCCAGCACCCAGGACGTCAGCCACTCGGCCATGCCGGGCTTGTGCGGGTAGACCAGCGGCGCGAACGTCCGCACCCCGAGACCGCGCAGACGCGCGAGGCGTACGTCCTCCGGCTCGCGGTAGTGCACCGGCCACTCGCGGCCGTAATGCTCGGTGGCGCGGTCGAAGTAGGCCCAGACCTTCTGCAGCATGCGGTCGGGCAGGAAATGCACGTGCAGGTCGACCAGCCCGTCGACGCCCGTCGAGGCCACCCAGGACGGGACGTCGGCGTCGGACACCGGTGGGGTCGCCAGGGGATCGCGCCGCGGTGCTGCGGTCACGGCGTCGCTCACCAGCCCTTGATGCGGCGCCCGACGATGCGCTCCGCCTCACGCTTGGCGTCGCGCTCGGCCATCGCCTCCCGCTTGTCGTGCTTGGCCTTGCCCTTGACGAGGGCCAGCTCGACCTTGCACAGGCCCCCGGAGAAGTACAGCGAGAGCGGCACGAGGGTCAGCCCACCCTCCCGCGTCTTGCCCACGAGCCGCGCGATCTCGCCCCGGTGCAGCAGGAGCTTGCGGACGCGACGCGGTTCGTGGTTGGTCCAGGAGCCGAAGGTGTACTCCTGGATGTGCAGGCCGCGCAGCCACACCTCGCCGTCGACGACGTGGGCGAACGCGTCGACCAGCGACACGTGGCCCGCGCGCAGGCTCTTGACCTCGGTGCCCTGCAGCGCGATGCCGGCCTCGTAGACGTCGAGGATGGCGTAGTCGTAGCGGGCCTTGCGGTTGGTGGCGACGACCTTGCGCCGCTCCTCGGGGCGGTTGCTGCTCCCCGTGCGCTGGGGCGCCGCCGTCTTCGGGGCCATCGGTGCCTCCTCGCCTCAGGTGCGGACGTACAGGCGGAGGGTGACGTACCCCGTCGCCGTGGCGATCGCCGCGCCGACGACCACCAGGATGGGTGCAACGTAGAGCAGGACATCGCTCATCCCCACCGGCGGGATCGCGTTGGCGATCAGCCGCCCGGACAGGACGCGGTCGAGGAGGAGCAGCTTCCCCGCCGCCAGTCCCCCGGTGGCGACGATCGCCCCGACGACACCCGTGACCACGGCTTCGATGAGGAACGGCATCTGGGTGTACCACCGGGTCGCCCCGACCATGCGCATGATCCCGACCTCGGTACGCCGCGTGAACGCGGACACCTGGATGGTGTTGGAGATGAGGAGCAGCGCGGCGAGCGCCTGCACCAGCGCGAGCCCGAACGTCGCGTTGCGGACGCTGCCGAGGAAGGTGAAGAGGTCGTCGACGAGGCTCCGCTGGTCGACGACGTTGCGCACGCCGGGCCTCCCGGTGAACTCGCTGACCACCGCGTCTCCCCGGCGCGGGTCGTTCATGGTCACCCGCAGCGTCGCGGGCAGGCTCTGCGGGCGCACGAGCTGCAGGATCGACTGACCCGCGTAGATCCGCAGGAAGCGTTGGAAGGCCTGGTCCCTGCTCTCGTAGGAGACCGCCGACACCAGCGGCGAGGCCTGCAGCTGCGCCCGCAACCCGGCGCAGACCGGGCTGGAGCAGTCGGCGTCGGAGACGCTGGTGGGCTCGTCGAGCGCGACCTGCACCGCTAGCTGGGAGTAGTAGAGATCCCGCGTGCGATCGATGGTGCGCACGGCGAGGAGCCCCGCGCCGAGCAGGCCGAGCGAGATCGCCGTCGTGAGGACCATCGCCAGGGACATCGTGATGTTGCGCCGGAGGCCGATGGCGGCCTCACGCCAGACGAACCGCACTACCGCGACCCGTACACGCCACGGGCATCGTCGCGGGCGAGCGCGCCGAGGGAGAGCTCGACAACGCGCCGGCGCTTGGCGTCGACGATGTGGCGGTCGTGGGTGGCCATCACGACGGTGGTGCCGGTGCGGTTGATGCGCTCGAGCAGGACATGATGTCGTCGGAGGTCTCGGGGTCGAGGTTGCCGGTGGGCTCGTCGGCCAGAAGCAAGAGCGGCCGGTTGACGAACGCCCGGGCGATGGCGACGCGCTGGGCCTCACCGCCGGAGAGCTCGCTCGGCATCCGGTCGGCCTTGCCGTCGAGGTCGACGAGCTCGAGCACCTCGGGCACCACGGTGTTGATCGCGTGCGCCGACTTGCCGATCACCTCCAGCGCGAACGCGACGTTCTCGGCCACCGTCTTGGTGGGCAGCAGCCGGAAGTCCTGGAAGACGCACCCCATGCGCTGGCGCAGCCGCGGCACCCGCCGGCGTGGGAGGCGCGCGACGTTCCAGTTGGCGACGTAGACGTCCCCGCTGGTCGGGACCTCCTCGCGGAGCAGCAGCCGCAGCAGCGTCGACTTCCCCGAGCCCGAGGGTCCGATGAGGAACACGAACTCGCCGTGGTCGACGGCGATCGAGACGTCGTCGAGAGCCGGCCGCGTGGACGTCGGATAGATCTTGGTGACGTTCTCGAGCCGGATCACGCGGGGATGCTACTGCCCGGCGTCGGCGACGGAAGTGAGGCGACGGGCCCCGGTCAGCGGACGGGCCCGGGTCAGGCGGCGGCCTCGGTCTGGCGGCGCCAGCGGATGCCGGCGTCGAGGAAACCGTCGATGAAGCCGTCGAGCACCTGCGAGGTCTGTGAGGTCTCCTGGTTGGTCCGGAGATCCTTGACCATCTGGTACGGGTGCAGCACGTAGGAGCGCATCTGGTTGCCCCAACTCGAGCCCGAGTCCTTGAGCGAGTCGAGCAGGGCCCGCTCCTCCGCGCGGCGGCGCTCGAGGAGCTTCGCGGCCAGCACGCTCATCGCGCTCGCCTTGTTCTGCAGCTGCGAGCGCTCGTTCTGACAGGAGACGACGATGCCGGTGGGCAGGTGCGTGAGTCGGACCGCGGAGTCGGTGGTGTTGACGCCCTGCCCGCCGGGACCCGAGGAACGGTAGACGTCGACCCGCAGGTCCTTCTCGTCGATCTCGACGTGGTCGGTCGACTCCACCACGGGCGCGACCTCGACCCCGGCGAAGGAGGTCTGGCGGCGGCCCTGATTGTCGAACGGCGAGATGCGCACCAGCCGGTGGGTCCCCTGCTCGACCGAGAGGGTGCCGTAGGCGAACGGCGCGGACACCTTGAAGGTGGCCGACTTGATCCCCGCCTCCTCCGAGTAGGAGGTGTCGTAGACCTCGGTGGGGTAGCCGTGGCGCTCGGCCCAGCGCAGGTACATGCGCAGGAGCATCTCGGCGAAGTCGGCGGCGTCCACCCCGCCGGCCTCGGCGCGCACCGTGACCAGCGCGTCGCGCCCGTCGTACTCACCCGAGAGCAGGGTGCGGACCTCGAAGGCGTCGATGTCCGCGTGCAGCGCCGCCCGCTCGGCGTCGGCCTCCACCAGGAGGTCGGCGGAGTCGGAGCCCGACTCCTCGTCGGTCATCTCGTAGAGCGTGCCCAGGTCGTCGAGACGCGAGCGCAGCGATTCCGCCCGGCGGAGATCGGCCTGCTTGTGGGTGAAGTCCGAGGTCAGCTTCTGCGCCGTCTCGACGTCGTTCCACAGGTCGGGCGCGCCGACCTGGGTCTCGAGCTCGGCGACCTCGCGCCGCAGACCCTCGAGGTCCATCGCCGCCTCGACGCTGTCGAGGGAGGCGGCGAGGGCCTTGAGTTCGGTCGCGGTCGAGTCGTCCACGGGACCCAGGGTAGTCCGGGCGGCGACCGCGGCCGCAGCGCTCCGGTGCGGCGCGACGTCGGACCGACCCGTGCCCCTCCGACCTCCGCTGATGGTCAGTCGATGGTCAGCGCGGCTACCCGCTCACGGTGCTCGTCGGCGGAGCCGAACAGCGGCGTGCGGCGGCGGGCGCGCTTGTAGAAGAAGTGCGCCTCGTGCTCCCAGGTGAACCCGATCCCGCCGAAGAACTGAATCATCGCGCCGGTGGTGGACCAGGCGGCGTCGGTCGCCTTGGCCTTGGCCACCGCGACGGCCAGCTCCACCCCGGCGTCGTCGGTGTCGAGGGCGTGGGCAGCGAAGAGCACGGCGTGCTCGGCCATGGTGATCGCGACGTGCAGGTCCGCCATCGTGTGCTTGATCGCCTGGAACGAGCCGACCGGCACGCCGAACTGCTTGCGGTCCCGGTCGTAGGCGACGGTGCGGGTCAGCGCCTCGCGCGCGACGCCGACCAGGTCGGCCGCCGTGAGCACGGCCCCGCGGGCGAGCACGGCGGTCACGAGGTCGGAGTCCGCGAGCGCTCCGCCCTCGAGGGCCTCCGCGGCGACGTCGGTGAGCTCGAGCGCGCCGACCCGGGCAGTGCCGTCGTAGGTGCGCTGGTCGCGGACCGAGAGCCCCTCCGCTCCGGCCTCGACGAGGTACAGCCCCGGGGCGCCGGTGGGGTCGGTGGCCGCCACGACGAGCAGGCCCGCGACGCCGACGTAGTCCACCGGGGAGGCCGAACCTGAGAGCCGCCCCTCGCCGGTGGAGTCGACGGTGATGCCCCGGGCGTCCCACGATCCGCCCTCGCCGCGCAGCGCCACCGCGCCCACCGTCTCTCCCGCGGCGACCGCCGGCAGCAGGCGGGCCCGTTGCTCGTCGTTCCCACCCAGACGCAGCGCCTCGGCGGCGAGGACGGTGCCCGTCCAGGGCCCGGGCGCGACCCCCGCACCGAGCTGGCGGGCGATCACCTGGGCGTCGACCATGCCCAGGCCGAGCCCGTCGTGTTCCTCGGGGACTCCGACGGCAAGCGCACCCTGCTCGGCGAGGCCGTTCCACAGCGTCAGGGGGTGGCCGTCGGAGTCGGGGTCCTCGACCACGCCGCGCACCGCGTCGAGGTCGAAGCGGTCGGCCAGGAACTCCCGGACGGTGTCGGCGAAGGCCTGCTGCTCCTCGGTGAGGGCGAAGTACACGTGACTCCCGTCAACGGGGCAGGCCGAGCACGCGCTCGGCGACGATGTTGCGCTGTACCTGGGACGAGCCGCCCCAGATGGTCACCGACCGCGACCACATGGCCTGGGCCTGGAAGGGCGTGAGGTCGACGTCGGGCCGTGGTGCGGCGAGCGCGGCCTCCGCCCCGAGCACGGTGTCGAAGGCCTCCCAGAGGCGCTGGAACGTCTCCGACCACTGCAACTTGGTCATCGACGACTCGGCCCCCAGGTCGCGACCCCGCTCGGTCTGGGTCAGGACGTGCATCGCGTGGTAGCGCAGGCACTCCAGGTCGACGAGACAGGAGGCGAGCCGCTGGCGCGCGACAGGGTCGTCGGAGCGGCCGAACATCCGTGCCTGCTCGACGATCTCGTCGTACTGGCGGCGGAACTCGGTGTACTGGCCCACCCCTGAGGCGCCGCGCTCGAACGAGAGCAACAGCATCGCCGTCCGCCAGCCCTGGCCGATCTCGCCGAGGCAGTCGATGACCTTCACCCGGGCGTCGGTGAAGAACACCTCGCCGAACTCGCTGGCCCCGCTCATCTGCTTGAGCGGGCGGGCGTCGACCCCCGGCTGGTCCATGTCGATGAGCAGCATCGACAGGCCCTTGTGCCGTGCCGACCCGGGCTCGGTCCGGACGATCGCGAAGATCCTGTCGCCGTGCACCGCGTTGGTGGTCCAGATCTTCTGCCCGTTGACCACGAACTCGTCGCCGTCCCGGACACCACGGGTAGCGACGGCGGCGAGGTCGGAGCCGGCGCCGGGCTCGGAGAAGCCCTGGCACCAGATGACCTCGTTGCGCAGCAGCGGCCCGATGATCTCCGAGCGCTGCTCCGGCGTCCCGATGGCCATGATCGTGGGGGCGAGGAAGGTCAGGCCGAGGACGTTGACCGTCTGCGGCGCGTGGGCCCGGACCGTCTCCTCGTCGTAGATCGCCTTCATCCCCGGCGTGCCGCCGCGGCCGCCGTACTCCACCGGCCACTGGATACCCGAGAAGCCGGCCGCGGTCTTCTCGGCCTCCCAGTCGCGGCGCAGGCGGAACGACTCCTCGGAGTCGAGCCCGGCCCAGAAGCCGGGATCGGTCCACTCCGCCGGGATGTTCCCGGCGAGCCAGGTCCGCAGCTCCGTGCGGAAGGACTCCTCGTCCGCGGTGAAGGTCAGGTCCACGGCCGTCACCCTCTCAGATGTGCGGCGGGGAGGGCGCGGTCAGCGGCACGCCAGTCCCTGGGCCTGCTTGAGGACCAGGACACGGCGGACCGCGTCGTCGGCGCGGGCCCGGAACGCCTCGTCGCGCTCGGCCCGCTCCCCGATCGCCTGCAGCATCGGCGGGACGTCGGCCGGCCGGACGGTGAGGACGAGGTCCCCGCCCGCGGCGAGGAAACGCACGGCGCGGTCCCCCACGGGGATGTCGGCGAGGGCGGCGGCGGCACCGACGTCGTCGGTCATGATCACCCCCCGGAAGCCGAGCTTCCCGCGCAGGACGTCGTTCATGATCGTCGGGGAGAAGAGGGCGAGGTCGGCGCCGTCGATCCGGGTGTAGCGGGCCGACGACATCATCACCAGCGGTGCGCGCGCCGCGATGCCGTCGCGGAAGGGTTGCAGGTCCGCGTCGTCGGCGGTGGTGGTGGAGTCGACGACGCCGCCGGCGAAGTCGGTGTTCTGACGCACCTTGCCCAGCCCGGGGAAGTGCTTGAGCGTCGCGGCGACGCCCGCGGCCTGCATCCCGCCGACGAACTGGGCCACGCCGGCGCCCGCCGTGCCGGCGTCGGTGCCGTACTGGCGCCCGAACCGCCCGACCGGGGCGTTCGCCGTCCCGAGCGCCGGGTCCACGACGTCGGCGACGGGCGCGAGGTCGACGTTGACGCGCGCCGTCCGCAGCTCCGCGCCCCAGCGGCGGGCCGCGGACCGCAACGGGCCGGGGTCGCGCCCCTGCTCCACCGCGGCCGGGATCGTGCTGAACCCGGCGCCGTCGAGCTCCTGGACCCGGCCGCCCTCCTGGTCGGTGGACACCAGCAGTTCGGGGGTGGTCCCGGCGAGACGTTGGGCGGCGGTCACGGTGGCGGTGACGGTGCGGGACGGCACGCCCGCGCCGTCGGTGACGATGATCCCGCCGGCGCCCCGCGTCAGCGCCGCGCTCGACGCGCTCCCGAGCCCGGCCGCCGGCACCCCGGCCATGACCAGCTGGCCGTAGCGTCGTGGTCCCAGCCGAGCCAGGACAGTGTCCACGCACGACGGTCCGCCCGCGAGGAGGGGGGCCGGGAGGTCGCCGACCGTGCCCGACGAGCCGTCGGGTGACGCCGGGGAGCCGCCCTGCACGGCGAGCGGCGAGGCCTGCGGGGCGTGCGACCCTGCGCCGCAGCCCGCGAGGGCGGCGAGGACCGCGAGGACCACCGGCAGCGCCGTCGCGACGAGAGCACGGCGACGGTGCCGGGGGTGACGGTGCCGGGGGTGCGGGCCGGGGAGCATCGCCACCGGAGCATAGGGACCGGGCGACGGCGGCCGGGACCCGGTCGCGGCCGCGCTCGATGGCCTGCCCCCTCGACGGCGTGTCCCGGGGCACGCCACCCGGCGGGGCGCGGCCTGGTGGGCGACGATGCGCGCCGTGAGCACCACTCGGCGCACCCGCACCCTGCACGGCCAGCGGATGGCCTACGTCGAGGTCTGTCCGACCACCCCGAGCTTCCCCGGCGCGGGCGACGACGAGGTCCTGGTCCTCATCCACGGCATCGCCGGCAGCTCCGCCACCTGGGACGGCGTGCTGGCCGCCTTCGAGCGCACCGGGTGCCGGCGGCTGATCATCGCGCCCGACATGCTCGGGCACGGCGAGTCGGCGGGGGTCGGCAACGACTTCTCCCTCGGGGCCTACGCCAACGGTCTGCGCGATCTCCTGGCCTCCCTGGGGCACCGCCGGGTGACCGTCGTCGGCCACTCCCTCGGTGGCGGCGTGGCCATGCAGTTCGCCTACCAGTTCCCACAGATGTGCGAGCGACTCGTGCTCGTCTCGAGCGGCGGCCTCGGCCGGGCCGTGAGCCCCGCCCTGCGCCTCGCCTCGCTGCCCGGGGCGGGCGTGGTGCTACCGCTGCTCGCCCGCACCGGGCTCCTTGGCCTCGGCGTCGCCGCGCTCGACACGGCGGCATCGGTGCCGTTCCTCGCCGGGGACTCGGTGTCGCTGCACGAGTACGCCCGCCACCTCGAGAGCCTCACCGAGCGCGCCCACCACGAGGCGTTCGTCGACACCGTCCGCTCGGTGATCGGACCTCGAGGACAGCGCATCAGCGGGACCGACCGCCTCTACCTCACGGCGGGAATGCCCACCATGGTGGTGTGGGGCCGTCGGGACCCGATCATCCCGTTCGGCCACGCCGAGCGCGCCCGCTCCCTCATGCCCCACGCCTGGTTCGAGGTGTTCGAGGCGGCGGGGCACTTCCCGCACTGCGATGAGCCGGCGCGCTTCGCCGAGCTGCTCACCCGGTTCTGCGACGCCACCGAGCCGGCGCGCCTCGAGGCCGCGGAGATCGGGCCGCGGCTCGCCGCCGGCGGGGAGTGATCCGCACGACGGCCGATGTCACCCCACCCGGTGTCGGCACCGGTAGGCCAGTGCGGGCGGGACGTTGCGCCATACCGTCGGCGTCACCGTCACCTCGTCGAACGAGCGCTCGAGCAGCGCGCGGAACCGCCGTTGGCCCGACAACCGGGTCACATGGCTGTAGGCGAAGGTGGTGAACAGGGCACCGGGGGCGAGGACCCGCGTGACCTGCTCGATGATCCCTTCCTGGGCCGTCGCCGGGAAGAGCGTCCACGGGAGCCCGCTGACCACCGCGTCGGCTCGGGTGATCCCGGCGTCGGCGAGGAGCTTCTGCAGGTCGATGGCGTTGCCCTGCAGGACCTCGAGCCATGGCAACGTGGCGCGCAGGTGCATCACCATGCCGGGATCCAGCTCGACCGCGACGTGCCGCGCCTCGGGGGGCAGCCGGCGTCGTAGCGCCGCCGACACCACTCCGGTTCCCGGGCCCAGCTCCACCACGGTCGACGGTTCGCTCGCGGACACCACCGACGCCAGCAGATCGGAGAGCGCACGCCCGCTCGGCGCGATCGCCCCGATCACCCCCGGGGAGCGGACCGCGGAGGAGACGAAGGCCTTGAGGTCACGCGCGCCGGTCACGGGCGACACAGTGGCAGGTGCGGGGGCCCGGGACCAGTCGGGGGAGTCCGGACGGCCGGGGCCGGCATCAGCGTGGGCTGAGAAGGATCATGACGATATAGGTCGCGAACAACAGGACCATCATCGACAGGTCGAGCTCCACGGACCCTACGCGCACGGTCGGGATGAGACGCCGCAGAAGCTTCACGGGCGGGTCGGTGACGCGGTACATCAGCTCGAGACCGACGGCGACCCCGCCCGCGGGTTTCCACGCGCGGGCGAAGCTCCGCACGATCTCCACCACGAGCCGTCCGATGACGAACAGGTAGAACCCAAACACGATGTAGTAGCCGACGAGCCGGATCGTGAACTCGGGCTCCGGGAGCGTCATGACCCCAGGATGCCTCACCCGCCCGGGTTCAGGCCCACCACCGTGGCCCAGTGGTCCCCGAAGGCGAGCAGGACCGCGGCCACGAGCGCGAGGAGGGCAGGAGCCAGCACGACCCCGCGTCGGCGGACCAGCGCCCGCGCCACCGGGCCGCCACCGAGGTGACCCGCGTTCATGTTGTGGACGGTCACCGCCCAGCAGATTGTGATCACGATCACCCATACGACGATGCAGTAGGGGCACAGCGCACGGATCACCAGCATGCTCTCGCCCATCAGCCACACCACGAACCCCAGCCCGGCCGTCGACCCGAACTGCAACGCCAGCCACGTCCACCGGGGCAGCGCGACCCCGGAGACGACGAGCGCGCCGAGCGCGGCCACGACCGGGAAGGTCGCCACGCCGAGGAGCGGGTTGGGGAAGCCGAACGCCGAGGCCTGCGCCGTCCGCATGATCGTGCCGCAGGACAGCACCGGGTCGATGCTGCACGACGGCACGTAGCCGGGGTCGGAGAGCAGGGCGAGCTTCTCGAGGAGCAGGACCACCGCGGCCACCGCACCCATGAGCCCGCCGCTCAGAAGGACCGCGCCGACACCGCGGACGGGGCGAGGGTCCGCGTGTGGGACCCGCTCGGGGTCGGCAGGTCGCCCCTGAGGGGCCTCGGGGCCCACCGTGGTGCTCACGTGCGCCGAGGCTACCGCTGCGAGAACGGCGAGGGCCCCCGACCGGTGTCCGGTCGGGGGCCCCCGTGTGGTAGCGGGGACAGGATTCGAACCTGTGACCTCTGGGTTATGAGCCCAGCGAGCTACCGAGCTGCTCCACCCCGCGTCGCACCGGGAACCCTACACGGCGCGGGGTCGGGCGATCAGCCGGGGGCCCCTCCCGTCGCGGTGCGGTACTGCCCGATCGCGGTGGCGAGGTCGGCCTGGGCCTGCCCGATGCCTGCGAAGTCGCCGCTCTGCTGCGAGGTCCGCAAGCGGTCGAGCGCCGCGTTCATCGCGGTCACCGCCTGGGTGACCTGCGGGCTCGACGCCTGCGCGCCGGCCTGCCCGCCCGGCGCCGCTCCGGTCTGCGTCGTCGGCGGTGCGCCGCCGCTCTGGGCCGGTGCCTGACCGGCCGGCGTGCCGGTGGCCGCGCCGGCGGCGCCGAACACCTGGGACAGCGCCTCGGGCAGCGTCGGGGCGTAGCCGGTGCGTCCGCCGAAGTTCACGAGCACCCGGGAGAGCTGAGGGAACGACGACTCCTGGTTGCTGCGCTCGATGTAGACCGGCTCGACGTAGAGCAGGCCGCCCGCGACGGGCAGCGTCAGAAGGTTGCCGTACAACACCTGCGTTCCCTGCTGGCGCAGCAGGTTGAGCTCGGTGGAGACGGTCGGGGACGACAGGAACTGCGACTGCACCTGTTGCGGGCCACGCGTCTGCGTGTCCGGTGGCAGCTGCAGGACCGTGATCTTGCCGTACGACCCCGGATCGGAACTGACCGACATGTACGCCGACAGGAACTCCCGCCGGAGACTGACCAGCGCGCTCGTGAGCTGGAACTGCGGAGCCTGCGGGGCGCCGGAAGCCGGATTGTCGGCGACGAGATAGTACGGCGGCTGCGGGTCGCCCGCGGCGGCCGCGACGTCGCTGGTGGGGTCGGACGGGACGTCCCAGAACGACACCGTCGAGTAGAACTCGCGCGGGTCGGCCACGTGGTAGCGCGTGAGCAGGTCGCGCTGGACCTTGAAGATGCCCTCCGGGTAGCGGAAGTGCGCTCGCAGGTCGGGCGACACCGCCGCCGCGGGCTGCACGACGCCGGGGAAGGCGTTCATCCACGTCCGCAGCACCGGGTCGGTCTCGTCGACCGCGTACAGCCGGACCTCGCCGGTGTAGGCGTCGACGGTGGCCTTTACCGAGTTGCGCATGTAGCCCGCGGTGCGCGCGGAGAGGGTCGCGGCGTTCGCCGAGTCGCGCGTCGCGTTACCGAGGGCGACCTGCTGGGCGTAGGGGTAGCGCGGCAGCGTCGTGTAGCCGTCGACGACGTACTTGATGCTCCCGTCGATCACCGCCGCGTAGGGGTCGTTGTCGGTCTCGAGCCAGGGGGCGACCTTCTGCACGCGCTCCAGAGGGCTACGGTTGTACAGCACCTTGGAGTTGTCGCCGATCGAACCGTTGAACAGGATGTTCCGCTCGCCGTAGTAGGCGGCGAAGATCAGGCGTTGGGCGTAGTTGCCGAGCGACACCCCGCCCGGACCGTTGTAGGTGTACTGCCGGGAGTCGGTGTCGTACTCGCGCGGCGCGGCTCCGGGGTCGGCCCCCACGATGGCGTAATCGTCCTGGCCGTCTACCAGCTCGCCGAAGTAGATGCGGGCCTGCCGCAGCCCGAACGGGCCGGGGTTGTCGGTGTCGGCGACCTGGAACTGCGGATAGCCGCCCTGCCCTCCGTTCTGGTCCAGCGGGGCGTTGACGGTGTTCGCGGGGGCCGCGACGAACCCGTTGCCGTGCGTGTAGACGAGGTGGCGGTTGATCCAGTCCTGCTGGTTGCCCGTGAGGTTGTTGGGCGCGATCTCGCGGGCGGCCACGATGTAGTCTTGCAGGCGACCGTTGACCGTGTAGCGGTCGACGTCGAGCTGGTTCTGGAAGCCGTAGAAGTTACGGCGCTGCTCGAGCTGGGTGAAGGTCCGCGAGAGGCGCCCGGGGTCGAGCAGGCGGATGTTGGGCACCGTCGCCTGGTCGGTGGCGATGGCGGTCTGCACCTGCGCCGCGCCGAGATCGGTGATGCCGGCGTAGGGCTGGATGTTGACGTCGGTGAGCCCGAAGGCGTTCCGCGTCGCGGCGATGTTGCGCTCGATCGACACGGCCTCGCGGTCGTTCGCGTTGGGGCGCACGGAGAACTGCTCGAGGACCGCGGGCCAGGCCGCGCCGACGAGGATGCTCGAGAGCACGAGCAACACGAGGGCGATGGCCGGGATCTGCAGGTTGCGCAGGACCACCGCGGCGAAGAAGGCGCCCGCGCAGATCACCGCGATGATGAGCAGGATCAGCTTTGCGGGCATGGCCGCGTAGAGGTCGGTGTAGCTGGCCCCGTAGAAGTTCGCGCCTCCGACGGCCGCCTTGCGGTCGGAGAAGAGCAGGTCGTAGCGGTCGAAGAAGTACGCGACGGCCTTGAACAGCACGAACGACCCGGCGAGGATCGCGAGGTGCGCCCGGGCCGCCGGCGCGACGCTGCCGTTGCGACCCGCCAGGCGGATGCCGCCGAACAGGTAGTGCGCGACGAGGGCGCCGATGAACGCGATACCGATCGCGACGAAGATCCATCCGAGGACGGCGCGGTAGAACGGCAGCGAGAAGACGTAGAAGCCGATGTCGATGCCGAACACGGGATCGACCTGGCCGAACGGCACCGCGTTGAGGAAGAGCTGCGTCGTCTCCCACTCCCCCTGCGCCGAGAGACCGGCGATGAGGGCGACCACGGCCGGGATCCCGATCGCGAAGAGCCGGGGCCGCGAGAGGACCAGGGTCCGGTAGCGGGCCACCGGATCCTCCGGCCCCGCGATCGGCACGAACACCGGACGGACCCGATAGGCGACGACGAGGTTGATCGCCAGCACCCCGCCGAGGAAGATCGCCGCCACGAGGAACTGCACGATCCGGGTCCCCAGGACCGTGGTGAACACGCCCCGGTAGCCGACCTCGCCGAACCAGGCCCAGTCGACGTAGAGGGCGACCAGGCGGGCCCCGCCGAACAGCACGACCAGGACCACCGCGCCCAGCACCAGCAGCGTCTTCGTCCGGCGGGACAACTGCGGGGGCCCGCTCACCGACCGGTTGGCCACGGTCGTCACTCTCCAGGTCGCGTCGGGGGCCGGACGGGGCGTCCGGCGGGGCGAGATCGGTCGCCACTCGGGGTTACTACTCTACGGAGCGGATGTGGAATAGGTGTGGCTCCGGTAGAGGGTCGCCGCGGGATGACGGTTGGAGTCAGCACGGCGTCGGCGCCCGGCCCGCGCGGAGCGCCTCGAGCGCCGCGACGCCCTGCCCCAGGTCGGCCACCCGCGCCAGCGTCAGGCCGTCCGGGGCCTCGGCCACCGCCTCCTCGCAGTTGCCGGCGGGGACGAGGAACGCGGTGGCCCCGTCCCTGCGGGCGGCGTCCAACTTGAAGCGGATCCCGCCGATCGGCCCGACCATCCCGGTCGCGTCGATGGTCCCGGTGCCGGCGACGGTGCGCCCGGCGGTGAGGTCACCTGGGGTCAGCTTGTCCACGATGGCGGTGGCGAAGACGAGGCCCGCCGACGGCCCGCCCACGTCGCCGAGGCTGATGCTGATCCGGGCGGGGGAGTCGACCTGGTCGGTGGGGACGACGCCGAGATAGCCGCGGGCGGCGTCGCTCGGCCGCGGAGCGGCGACCACCGGGACGTCGAGCGGGACGCCTCCACGAGCCACCCGCACCGTCACCGTCTGCCCCGGCGCGGTCGGTGCGACGGCGTCGACGACGTTCTGCGGGGTGGCGACCGGGCGGCCGTCCACGGCGAGCACCCGGTCCCCCCGCAGCAGCCGGTCGGCCGCCGGACCACCGGGCACCACGTCGCCGATCGCCACGGTCGAGGGGTAGCCGAGGAACCGGAGCGCGGCGTCCTGCGCGTTGGTCTCGGACTGGGAGAACGCCCGAGTGTTCTCGGCGTCGACTTCCTGGCGGGTCTGCCCCGTCGGGTAGACCGACTCGCGCGGCACCACCTGCCGGTCGCCCCCGACCCACAGCGCCATCGCCCCGAGCAGGGTCACCTGACTGGTCACCGACACCGTCGTCATCCGGAGCTGGCCCCCGGTGGGGAACACCGGGACCGGGCCGGTGACGTCGACGATCGTGCGGCCCCCCTGCTGGCCGAGGACGTCGAAGGTCGGGCCGTCCCCGAGCGCGACGAACGGCACCCGCACCGTCGCCCCCGCGAGGCCCAGCGCGGCGGCCAGCACGAGACCCACCAGCAGGGTCGCGCGCAGCCTGGTCACGGCAGGTCAATCTAGTGGCCGGGCGCGCTGCGGCGGGGCCGGGCCCCGGCGCGGGAGGTGCCCCGGCGGCGAGCACCGCCGCCCTCGACGGCGCTGATTGGTCCCCCCGCGCGCGTACCGTGGGACCCATGAGCGACGTGCCGTTCGGCTTCGGGCCCTCCGACCCCGACGACCCGCGTGGCGAGCGGTCGTCCGGGGACGGCCCCGGGGGTGGCTTCGGCGGCTTCGGGCCGCCCGGCATGGGCCTGCCGGGCGGCGGCGCCGGTGGTCCCGGCGCGTTCGACATGGGCCAGCTCGGGCAGATGCTGACCCAGCTCGGGCAGATGCTGAGCCAATCGCAGGGCGGCGGTTCGGGCCCGGTCAACTACCAGCTCGCGGCCCAGATGGCCCACCAGCAGCTCGGCGCGTCCGGGACCACGGCGCCCACCACCGAGCAGCGCAGCGCCGTCGACGACGCGGTGCGCCTCGCGGAGCTGTGGCTCGACGAGGCCACGCCCCTTCCCTCCGGCGTCCGGGCGGTGACGGCGTGGTCCCCGGTCGAGTGGATCGACGCGACGATGCCCACGTGGCGACGCCTCTGCGACCCCGTCGCCCAGCGGGTCGCGTCGGCGTGGGTCGACGGACTGCCGGTCGAGGCCCGGGACATGGCGGGCCCGATGCTCGGGATGATCACGCAGGTCGGGGGAATGGCCTTCGGGTCCCAACTCGGCTCGGGCCTCGGCCAGCTCGCCGCCGAGGTCCTCTCCTCCACCGACGTGGGCCTCCCGCTCGGCCCCGAGGCCACCGCCGTGCTCATGCCCGCCGCCGTCGCCCGCTTCACCGCCGGGCTCGACCGGCCGACCAGCGAGGTCATGGTGTTCCTCGCCGCCCGCGAGGCTGCGCACCACCGGCTCTTCGGGCACGTGCCGTGGCTGCGCCAGCGTCTCCTCGCGACCGTGGAGGAGTTCGCCCGCGGTATCACCATCGACACCTCGCGCATCGAGGAGATGGCACGCGAGCTCGACCCGACCAACCCGGCGGGTCTGGAGCAGGCCATGTCCTCGGGGCTCTTCGAGCCGCAGACCACCGAGGAGCAGAAGGGGGCGCTGCGCCGCCTGGAGACGCTGCTCGCCCTCGTGGAGGGCTGGGTGGACGTCGTCGTGGCCGAGGCCGTGGGCGAGCGGCTGCCTGGGGCCTCCGCACTCGGTGAGACGCTGCGCCGCCGCCGCGCCTCCGGAGGGCCGGCCGAGCAGACCTTCGCCACGCTGGTGGGCCTGGAGCTGCGTCCGCGGCGCCTGCGCGACGCCGCCGAGCTCTGGCGTCGGCTCGGCGCCGAGCGCGGGAGCACCGGCCGCGACGCCGTGTGGGAGCACCCCGACCTCATGCCCACCGCCGAGGACCTCGACGACCCGACCGGCTACGTGTCCCGCCGCGAGGTGTCCGCCCCGGTGGCCGACGCCGAGGGCTCGTCCGACTCCGACGACCCGCTGGCGCGGCTCGAGGCCGAGATGCGGGCGGAGCGCGGAGAGGGCACGGACCCCACCATCCCCGAGGACCCCGCCATCCCCGAGGACGCGGCCCCCGACGAGACCGACGGCAAGGACAGCGGTCCCGCTCAGTAGTCGGGGGAATCGCCGTCCACGGCCCCGTCCCCGCCCGTCCCGGCGCCCGCCGCGAAGCCCTCGAGGTAGCCGATCGCCCGCTCGCTGCGGGGGTAGCGGTCCTCGGCGCTCCGGAACGCGGGCCCGTGCCCGGGCTCACGCAGGTGGACCAGCTCGTGGACGAGGACGTGGTCGAGCACCCAGCCCGGGACCTCGCGCAGCCGCTCGTCGATGCGGATGGACCCGTCCGCGGGGGTGCACGACGCCCACCGCGTCCGCATCGGCCGGGTCCACCGCACCGACGCCGGGCGCGGCCACCGGCGATCCGGCGCGGCGGCGTCGAGGTGCTCGGCGGCCAGTGCGTCGGCCCGCGCGGCGAGCGCGGCGTCCCCCGTCCGCCGTCCCGGGCGTCGGCGCGTCTCGGACCGCTCGAGGCGTCGGAGCATCTCCGCGACCCAGCGCTTCTCCTGCGCCGCGCTCATCGACGCGGGGATCGACACGACGACCACGTCGCCCTCCCGGTGCGCGTCGACGGTGCGGCGGCGTCGCGCGCTACGGCGGACCCGCACCGTCGGCCGGGAGCTCGCCGGCGGGGGTTCAGTCACGGCGCCACGATAGGCAGCCGCCGCCGTGGATCCGGGCGTGCCCGTGGCGCGTCGAACCGGTATGACGCTTCCGCTGCGCCTGGTGCCCGACCGACCCGCCGCACCCCAGCCGTCCCACCCAGGTGCCGCCCTCCCCCTGCGACCGCGGTTGCGCCCCGACCGTGCCGTGCTGTGGCGGTCTGCGTCCGCGGTCCAGCTGGGTTCCGATCCCGCCGCGGCCGTCGTCCTCGACCGGCTCGACCCCGCGACGGCAGCCCTCTTCCGTGGGCTCGACGGGTCGCGGCGCGCCGAGGACCTGGTGTCCGAGGCCATCGCGCGCGGCGCGGACCCCGCGATCGTCACCGACCTCCTGCACGACCTTCAGGTCGCGGGCCTGCTCAGCACCCCCGAGCCCTCCGAACCCCACCTTGCGGCGGAGGCCACGAGTGGGTCCTCCGTGACCGGGGCCGGGAACGCCGACCGCGCCCTTGCGCTCCGGGCGCAGGCGACGGTCCTGGTCCGCGGGGCGGGTCGCGTCGGCGTCGCCCTCGCGTGCCTGCTCGCGGCGGGGGGCGTCGGGTGCGTCCCGGTCCTCGCGGACGGCCTGGTGGCGGGTATCGACACCGGGACGGGGCTGCTGCGGTCCGACGTCCGCCGCCCGCGTGCCGAGGCCGCCGCCGTTGCGGTGGCCCGAGCGGCTCCCGGGGTGCGCAGCCGCGCCCGTCCCCGCCTCCACCCCGACCTCGTGGTCCTGGCCGGCGCCGAGGTCGTCGACCCCGCGCTCGCCTGGCGGCTCGTGACGAGCGGGCACGCGCACCTGCCGGTGCGGGTGCGCGAGGGAATCGGCCTCGTCGGCCCGCTGGTGCTGCCGGGATGGTCGGGCTGCCTGCGCTGCCTGGAACGCGACCACGCCCAGAGCGATCCGGACTGGCCCCTGGTGGCCGCGCAGCTCACGCTGCGAGACGCGCCCGCCCCGGTCACCGTCGCCGCCGCGACGGCAGCCCTGGCCGCCGATCAGGTGCTCGCCCTCCTCGACGCCCCAGCCGCCCCCGCCGGGGCCGAGTGGGCGTCGCCACCCTCCCTGGGGGCCGTGGTGGAGATCGACACGCGCCGCGCCCGAGTGCGGCGCAGACCCGCCCCGGCTCGGCCGGACTGCCCCTGTGCCGCCCCCCAGTGGCGGTCGGCTCACGAGGCCCGTCCCGCGTGACCTGACCGCGCCCGGGGTCGGCGGACGGGGGAGAATCGGGGACGTGCCCGATGAGATCCCCCGACATTCGGTCCAGCGGTCGGCCCGGTTGGCGTCGCTGCCGCTCGGCTTCGCCTCCCGCACCGCCGCGGGATGGGGCAAGCGCCTTGCCGGAGGGGATCGGGGAGAGATCACCGCCGACGTCGCACGCCGGGGAGCCGAGCAGCTCTTCGCGGTCCTCGGCGAGCTGAAGGGCGGGGCGATGAAGTTCGGGCAGGCGCTGTCGGTGTTCGAGGCGGCGGTCCCCCCGGAGCTCGCGGAGCCGTACCGCGAGGCGCTGACCCGGCTGCAGACCGCCGCCCCGCCGATGCCGATGCAGCGCACGCACCGGGTCCTCGCCGAACAGTTCGGGCGCGGGTGGCGGGAACGGTTCCGGGAGTTCGACGACACCCCGGCCGCCGCCGCCAGCATCGGGCAGGTGCACCGGGCCGTCTGGGGCGACGGCCGTGAGGTCGCGGTGAAGGTGCAGTACCCCGGTGCGGAAGAGGCCATCATGGCCGACCTGCGCCAGCTGCAGCGCTTCAGCCGCGTCATCCAGCCGATGGTCCCGGGCATGGAGATCAAACCCCTGCTCGACGAGCTGCGCGACCGCATGGCCGAGGAGCTCGACTACCGCGACGAGGCCGAGGCGCAGCGCACGTTCGCCGCCGCCTTCGAGGGCGACGAGTTCGTGGTGGTGCCGCGCGTGGTGGCGTCGGCGCCGAAGGCCATGGTGTCCGAGTGGGCGACGGGGACGCCGCTCTCGCAGGTGATCCGCGTCGGCGAGCCCGAGGAGCGGGACCGGGTGGGGACCCTGCTGGCGCGCTTCCACTTCTCCGCGCCCGCCCGCACCGGTCTGCTGCACGCCGACCCGCATCCGGGCAACTTCCAGATCCTGCCCGACGGACGTCTCTGCGTGATCGACTTCGGTGCGGTGGCGCGGCTGCCCGGCGGGCTCCCGGAGGAGCTCGGGCGGATGCTGGCGCTCGCGGTGACCGACCGGGCCGAGGACCTGCTGACCCTGATGCGGGACCTCCAGTTCGTCCTCCCCGGTACCGACATGACCGCCGAGCGGGCGATGACCTACCTCGGTCCGCTGGTGGACCCGCTGCGCGAGGAGGCGTTCCACTTCACCCGCGACTGGATCCGCGGGCAGGCCGAGCGGCTGGGCGACCTGCGCCGTCCGGAGTTCGAGACGGGACTGGGGCTCAACTTGCCGCCGCAGTACCTGCTGATCCACCGCGTGACGCTGGCCTCGGTCGCGGTGCTGTGCCAGCTGGACGCCAAGGTGGCCCTGCGCGGCATCTTCCGGCGGTGGCAGCCCGGCTTCGACGTCTGAGGGACGGCCTCGGTAGACCGGGGCCTCACGCCACACCGGCGGCCGCGCGCGCCGCCGCGATCTCGGCGTCGCGCGCGAGGGTCGCCTTGCTCGGGCGGCCACGCGGCCGTTTCCGGGCGATCACGGAGCCGCGGTCGAAGATCTCGCCGCCCCACACTCCGCAGTACTCGCGCCGGGCCAGCGCACCGGCCAGGCACGCCTGCCGCAGCGGACATCCGGTGCAGAGCGCCTTGGCTCGCTCGAGCTCGGTGGGGTCGTCGGAGAACCAGAGGTCGTCGGACACGAGCCGGCACGGCGGCGTGTCCCGGTCGATGAGGTCGTCGTCGCGGGTGTCGGGCGCGAGGGCGATGGCGGCGAGCACGGCTTCCTCCTGCAGCGGTGGGGGCGAGCCGGCCGCGGCGCAGGACGTCGGAGACGACGAAGGCCGCGGATCCGGGGGTCCGCGGCCTCGGGTGACGGTGTCGTCAGGCGATGGTGATCAGGGCGTATCGATCATCGGCATCGCCGCAGAGAGGTACGGACGCGAGGGGTCGGCATCACGGGCGCCGGTGCTGTACGCGCTCGGGACGCACTGCTCGTGGAGCGGTCGGAGTCCGGAGACGCACGGCGAGGCGAACCGCTCGGCGCGCAGGCGCGTGCCGATGACCATGATCTTCATCGTACGCACCTCCCGCGCTCGTGGGCCCTCGACCGGAACCGTGCCAGCCCGTACCGGTCCGGGGCAACGTGTTTTCCGCGGATCACCCGGTCGTCATCCGCGCCCCGCGTGCTCGCGCAGCAGTTCGAGCACCTCGGTCCCGTAGCGGTCGAGCTTCGACGCCCCGATGCCGGGAATGGTCACCAGCCCGCTCGCGTCGGCGGGCCGCTGCTCGGCGAGCGCGACGAGGGTGGCGTCGGTGAACACGACGTAGGCGGGCACCGAGCGGGACCTCGCCTCCTGCGCCCGCCACGTCTTGAGGGCGCCGAGGAGCTCCACGTCGACGTCGGAGGGGTGCTCGGCGCAGCGGCCGAGTGAGGTCGACGACGACTCGGTGAGGGCCTTCCCGCAGACGCGGCACGTCGGCTTCCCCCGCTTGGGACCCCCGGCGACGCTCGTGCCCGGCACCCGCGCCGCCGGATGCGCGTCGGGCACCAGTCCGTAGAGGAAACGGCTGCGACGCCGCGAGCGCCGCCCGCCCGCCGCCCGGGAGAGGGCCCAGCTGCAGCGCAGGTGCACGCGGGCCCGGGTGACGCCGACGTAGAACAGCCGCCGCTCCTCCTCCACCGCGGCGTCGTCTCCGTCGGCGTGCTGGATGGGCAGCGTGCCGTCGACGAGCCCGACGAGGAACACCGCGTCCCACTCCAGGCCCTTCGCCGCGTGCAGCGACGCGAGGGTGACGCCCTGCACGGTCGGTGGGTGCTGGGCCTGAGCCCGGGCCGCGAGCTCGGCGAGGAACCCGGTGAGGTCGATGCCCCCGACGGTGGCCACGAGCTCGGCGGCGAGCTCGTCGAGGGCGTGCAGCGACTCCCACTTCTGGCGCTGCGCGCCGGCCGTGCCGCCCGCGGGTGGCTCGGCGGTCAGCCCCTGCTCGCCGAGCACGGCGCGCACCGTCGTCAGCAGGGCATCGCCGGTGGTGTCCGCGGGCGCCCGCCCGGCGAAGGTGCGCAGCGCCGCGATCGCCGAGCGCACCTCGGCCCGCTGGAAGAACCGTTCCCCGCCGCGGACCTGGTAGGCGATCCCGGCGTCGCCGAGCGCCTGCTCGTAGGCTTCGGACTGGGCGTTCACGCGGTAGAGCACCGCGATCTCGGCGGGCGGCACCCCGTCCTCGATCAACTCCGCGATCGCCGCGGCGACCGCGGCGGCCTCCGCGGGCTCGTCGTCGTGCTCGGCGAAGTCGGGCGCCGGACCGGGAGGGCGCTGGCCCTCCAGCCGCAGCCGCGAGCCTGCGGCACGACCACGGGCGGCACCGATGACGGTGTTCGCCGCACCCACCACCTGCGGCGTCGAGCGGTAGTCGCGGACCAGACGGACCACCGTCGCGTCGGAGTGGGTACGCGGGAAGTCGAGCAGGTAGCCGGGGCTCGCGCCCGCGAACGAATAGATCGTCTGGTTGGCGTCGCCGACGACGGTGAGGTCGTCGCGGCCGCCGAGCCACGCGGTGAGGAGGCGCTGCTGGGCCGGGGTGACGTCCTGGTACTCGTCGACGACGAAGCAGCGGTAACGCTCGCGGAACTCGTGGGCGACGGCGTCGTGCTCCTCGAGGGCGGCGGCGGTGTGCAGGAGCAGGTCGTCGAAGTCGAGCACCTCGGCCCGGTTCTTCAGCGACTCGTAGGTATCGTAGACCTTCGTCACCTCGTCGACCGGGGCCGGGGCGTCGCGGTGCGTGCGAGCGGCGGCCGTGGCGTACCCGTCGGGCGGGACCAGGCAGGCCTTGGCCCACTCGATCTCCGAGGCGAGGTCGCGCAGCGACTCCCGGGTGGTGGACGCCCCGACCCGCTGGGCGGCCTGCCCGACGATCCGCAGCTTTCCCTCGAGCACCCCCCACGGGTCGCCCCCCACCACGCGAGGCCAGAAGTAGCGCAGCTGACGCAGCGCCGCGGCATGGAACGTGCGGGCCTGCACGCCACCGACGCCGAGCGCGCGCAGCCTCGTGCGCATCTCCCCCGCCGCCCGGGCGGTGAAGGTGACCGCGAGGACCTGCCCCGGCCGCACGTGACCGGCCTGTGCGAGGTGGGCGATGCGCCGGGTGATCGTGCGGGTCTTGCCGGTGCCCGCCCCGGCGAGCACGCACACCGGCCCCCGGGGAGCGAGGACCGCCTGACGCTGCTCGGGGTCGAGCCCGTCGGTCGCTGCCACCCGGTCATCGTCTCAACCCGAGCCCGGAACGCGGAACGAGTGGTCGCCGGGGCTGCTGTCGACGGACGGTTCGTCCATCATCGGGTGATGAGCGAACGGCTCGCGACCGAACTCGTCATCGACTCCACGCTGGTGGACCGGGCGGTCGCCCGTGCCGGGCGCTGGGCCCGGAGCAGCGGGACGAGCACCGGACCGTCCGCCCAGCTCGCGGCGCTGATGCACGACCCGGCCGGCGTCGACTTCACGATGCGCTTCGTCGACCGTGTCGCCCGCCCGACCGATGACCACGTGGCGGCGCGGGAGCTGGCCCGTCTGGCGGGCTCCGAGGCGAGTCTCCCGGACTTCGTCTCCGGCCTCGACCGGCTGCTCCTGCGCGCGGGCGGCGTCCTCGCGCCCCGGCTGCCCCGGGTGGTCGTGCCGCTCGCACGCCGCCGGCTACGGCAGCTCGTCGCGCACCTGGTCGTCCTCGCGGGTGGACGTGGGCTGCGCCGGCGCCTCGCGGCGGCCCGGAAGGAGGGGTTCCGGCTCAACCTCAACCTGCTCGGGGAGGCCGTCCTCGGCGACGACGAGGCCGACCGCCGCCTGGAGCGCACCCTCGCCCTGCTGCGCCGCGACGACGTCGACTACGTGTCGGTGAAGGCGTCGTCGGTCGCGAGCCAGCTCGTACCGTGGGACCTCGAGGGCAGCCGCGACCGGCTCGTCGAGCGCCTGACGCCGCTCTTCGCCGCGGCGGCGGAGCACGGCGTCTTCGTCAACCTCGACATGGAAGAGTACAAGGACCTCGACCTCACGGTCGCGCTGTTCACCACGCTGCTGGACCGTCCGGGGTTCCGGGAGCTCGAGGCCGGGATCGTCCTACAGGCCTACCTGCCCGACGCGCTCGGCGCCCTCGACTCCCTCGCCGCCTTCGCCCGGCAGCGGGTCGCCGATGGGGGCGCCGCGATCAAGGTGCGCCTGGTCAAGGGCGCGAACCTCGCCATGGAGCAGGTCGACGCCGAGCTGCACGGCTGGCCGCAGGCGCCGTACGCGACCAAGGCCGAGGTCGACGCGAACTACGTCCGCCTGCTCGACCACGCGATCGGCGGCGACCTCACCGACGCCCTGCGCGTCGGCGTCGCGAGCCATCACCTCCACCACGTCGCGCTCGCGGTGGAGCTGGCCGCGGCCCGTGGCGCCGAGGCGCAGCTCGACGTCGAGATGTTGCAGGGGATGGCGCCCGAGCAGGCACGGGTGGTCGCGGACGACGTCCCCGGCCGCATGGTGCTCTACACCCCGGTGGTCCACGCCGCGGACTTCGACGCCGCGGTGTCCTACCTCGTCCGGCGCCTCGAGGAGAACGCGTCGCCGCAGAACTACCTCTACGCCCTCTTCTCCGACGAGGGTCCAGCCTCCTACGAGGCCCGCTTCCGGGCGTCGGTGGCCGACCGCGACACCGTCGCGGCCGCGCCTCGGCGCACGCAGGACCGCGCCCGGGAGACCCCGACGGTGCCGGGGCCCCGGTTCGGCAACCAGCCCGACACCGACCCGTCGCTCCCGGCCAACCGCGAGTGGGCCCGAGCGGCCGTCACGCGCCCCGCCCCGTCGCCGGTCGTGGCCGAGAGCACCGACCCGGGCGCGGTCGACGCCGTGGTCGAGCGCGCCGCCGCGGCGGCGTGGTCGGCCCGGCCCGGCGCGGAGCGGGCGACGGTGCTCCGGGAGGCGGCCCGGGCGCTGGAGTCGGCGCGGGGCGACCTGCTGACGGTGATGGTCGGCGAGGCGGCCAAGACCGTCGCCGAGGCCGACCCGGAGATCTCCGAGGCGATCGACTTCGCCGCGTACTACGCCGACCGCGCCGAGGACCTCCTCGGAGCGCCGTTCACGCCCGACCGCGTGGTCGTCGTGACCCCGCCGTGGAACTTCCCCGTCGCCATCCCGCTCGGCGGGTGCCTCGCGGCGCTCGCCGCCGGCGCAGCGGTGGTCATCAAGCCGGCGCCGCAGGTGCGGGCGTGCGCCGAGGTCGGTGTCGCCGCCCTGCACCGCGGCGGCGTCCCCGCCGACGCGCTACAGCTCGTGCACACCGACGAGGGCGACGCGGGGCGGCGTCTCGTGACCCACCCGAGCGTCGATCACGTGGTGCTCACCGGGGCGTCGGATACCGCGGCGCTCTTCCGGTCGTGGCGGGCGGACCTGCGCCTCGCCGCCGAAAGCAGCGGCAAGAACGCGCTGCTCGTCACTCCGGCCGCCGACCCCGACCTCGCCGTCGCCGACCTCGTGCGCTCGGCGTTCTCCCACGCCGGACAGAAGTGCTCGGCCGCGTCGCTGGCGATCCTCGTCGGGTCGGTGGGAACGCGCTCAGCGACCGGGCGCCGCTTCCTGCGCCAGCTCGTCGACGCCGTGCGGACGCTGCGGGTCGGGCCCGGGTGGGAGCTGTCGTCGACGATGGGACCGCTGGTCGGCGAGCCCCCGGAGAAGCTCCTCCGAGCGCTGACGACGCTGGAGTCCGGCGAGCGGTGGCTGGTCGAGCCGCGGCGGCTGGGCGAGGGTCGGTGGTCGCCCGGGGTGCGCGACGGGGTGGCTCCGGGCTCGTGGTTCCACCGCACGGAGTGCTTCGGCCCGGTCCTCGGCATCATGCGGGCGCGGGACCTCGACGAGGCGCTGCGCTGGCAGAACGCCACCGGCTACGGCCTCACCGGCGGGATCCACTCCCTCGATGAGGACGAGATCGACCACTGGAGCGAGCGGGTCGAGGTCGGTAACGCCTACGTCAACCGCCACATCACGGGGGCGATCGTCCGGCGCCAATCGTTCGGGGGCTGGAAGGGTTCGGTGATCGGTCCGGGGGCGAAGCCGGGCGGGCCGAACTACGTCGCCCAGTTCGGGACGTGGTCGGACGCACCCGACGCGGGCCCGCGGTCGGCGGCACCGATCGGAGCGGCCGCGTCGGAGCTCCTCGCGACCGCGACGGCGTCGACCCCCCCGCTCCCTGCGCAGGACCTGCAGTGGCTGCGCGATGCCGCGGCCTCGGATGCGGCGGCCTGGCGCGACGAGTTCTCGCTCGAGCACGACCCGACCGGCCTGCGCGTGGAGGCCAACGTCTTCCGCTACCGGCCGCTGCCCTCGCTCCGGCTGGTGATCGGCGACGGCGCCGCGCGGCGCGACGTGCTGCGGGTGCACCTCGCGGGAGCGCGCGCGGGCGTGCCGGTGTCGACGTTCTGGCGCCCCGATCCGGCGTCGACGGGTGGCTGCACGACCGGGATCGCGCCGCGGACGCCTCCGCAGCCCGGGGAGCGCATCCGGGTAATCGGCACCCCGCCGCCCGGGTTGCGGGAGGAGGCGGCGTCGGCGGGGGCGACGCTGGTCGACGCACCCGTGGTGCGCGACGGGCGCCGGGAGATGCTCACCGTGCTGCGCGAGCAGGCGATCAGCCGCACGCGTCACCGGTTCGGACACGTCGAGGAGAGCTAGTCGCCACTCGCCCCCCGGGAACACTGACCCCCAGTCGGCGGGAACCCGGTCAACGCCGCGTGCAGCAGCGCCTGCGCCGACCACCGCATGAGGTTGACCGCGTCCCCGCGCGGGAGTCCCGCGACATCGGTCAGCCAGGCGAGCGTCTCGATACCGGTCGCACTGCGAATCGCGAGCACCAGCTCATGGATGGCCCGGTCCGGGAGCTCGCCGCGCAATGGCAGGAGGGCCTCCTCGATCCAGCCGATGGCCCTGCCCTGGCGCAGCGGTAGGTCCTTCCGCTCGACGGGATCGGCCTCCAGGGAGAGCCGCAGCATCGTCCGCTGCTGGGCCTCGGTGTCGATGATGATCTGTGTGAACGCCTCGACAACCGTCGTCAATCGCAGGGCGGGGTCGTCGGGCGGATCGGGCGGGAGCAGCGATGCCGCGGTGGTCTCGGGGTGGGCCGCCGCGAGCAGCGACCGCTGGTTGGGGAAGTAGCGGTATGCGGTGGTCCGCGAGATGTCGGCCGCCGCCGCGGCCGACTCGACGGTCGGGGTCTCTCCCGCCGCCACGAACTCGCGGGCCGCCGCGACCAGCGCGTCGCGCGTGCGCTGCTTCTGCGCGGTGCGTCCGTTGGCTTCGTAGGGGGTTGACACGCTCGTGATGGTACTAGACTCTCATCGTGGCACACGAGTCCCATCTAGGGAGTCCTTGCATCATGAGACAGGTGGACGACATGGCCGTGGTGGGCACACCCGTTCCGATCGTCCGGGCAGCGCAGGACGGTGAAAGGCGCTGGTTCTACGGCGGAGGGGTCCACACGTGGAAGGCCACCGCCGAGGAGACAGGCGGCGCATTCCTCCTGTTCGAGGACCAACTCGAGCAGGGTAAGACGACACCGCTCCACCTCCATCCAGAGGCCGACGAGTCGATGTACATCCTCGAAGGCGAGATCCTCGTACACATGGACGGCGAGGAGCATCGAGTCGGCCCCGGCGGGCTCGCGGTCGCGCCGCGCGGCGTTCCGCATGCCTTCCTCGTCCTGTCCGAGGGCGCGCGCCTGCCGTGCTTGCACACTCCCGGCTGCTACCAGGCCTTCTACATGGGTGCCAGCGAGCCGATCAGTCCGCACAGTCCGGCATCCGGGCCAGTAGATTTCGCCCGCATCAGCGCGTCAGGCGAGCAGAACGGCGGGATCGAGATCCTCGGACCGCCACCGTTCAACCGACCCTGAACGACGTCGGGAGTGCCACCACTCATGGACGATCACGTACTTGCTTCCGCGGAGCACCGCGGAACGGGTGGTGTCGTGGCGGAAGTGACGCGCGCATTCTGAGGTGCGGCTGACGTTCGCGAGCTGTGCTCGCAGGATTGGTGCCCGGGAAGAGCGACGGGACGCCGGGTGTTGGGCAGGGCGTGGGCGAGATGACGATGTACACGACCAGCTGGTGCGGCTTCTGCCGGCGCCTGAAGACGCAGCTCGACCGGGAGGGAATCGGGTATCGCGAGGTCGACATCGAGCGCACCCCTGACGCCGCGTCGTACGTGGAGGAGGTCAACCGGGGGAACCGCACGGTGCCGACGGTGGTCTTCCCGGACGGTTCCACGGCCACCAACCCGAGCTTCGCCGAGGTCAAGGACGCCCTCGCTCGCGCCGAGGCCGCCCCCGGTGTCTGACCGAGCGCGGCGTCACCCTGCTGCCAGTAACGCGGCGCTCCTGACGTCCAGCGTCAGCGGAGGCGCATCGCTGACGCCCACCAGCGTCATCCCGCGGCGGCCCACGCCTCGAGCATAGAGCGGGCGATGGAGACGCCGCCGGGGAGGATGAGCTCCCGGCCGTGTCCGGCCTCGAACGCGGTGCCGCCGACGCCCTGGGCGCCGCGGTGGTCGCCGTCGCGGTGCGACCACTCTCCCGCGTCGAGGGCGGCGACGAGCTCGGCCCGCGACACCCAGCGAGCGTCCTCGATCTCGCCCTCCTGGAGCTTCAGCGGCTGCGCCGGATCGGCGATCGCGGAAAACCCGATCATCAACGACCGCGGGAACGGCCAGGGCTGCGAGCCCAGGTAGGTGATGTCCGAGACCGCGACCCCGACCTCCTCGGCGCACTCGCGCGCCACGCACGCCTCGAGCGACTCCCCGGCCTCGACGAAGCCGGCGAGCACCGAGTAGCGCCCCTGCGGCCAGACCGCTTGGCGCGCGAGCAGCACCCGGTCGGCGCCGTCGTGCACCAGGCAGATCATCGAGGGGTCGGTGCGGGGGTACTCCTCGTGCTCGTGCGCCTCGCACACCTGGACCCAGCCGGCGCGGATCGTCCGCATCGGGGAGCCGTCGCGGGCACAGAACGGGGCGCGGTTTTGCCAGTTGAGCAACGCCACCGCCGTCGTGAGAAGCCCGGCCCCACGGGCGTCGAGGTCCGCGCCCGAGGTGCGGAGGTCACGCCACAACTCGTGACCCTCGAAGCCCGAGCCCGCGTCGTTCGAGGCGACGGGGTCGGGCACGCGCACGGCCCAGTACACCGTCCCGTCCTCCTCGCCGAGCAGGACCGCGCCCTCGGGTACTTCGACGCCCACCGTCGAGGAAGCGATGTCGGCCAGACGCAGGGTGCCGTCCCCGGCGTCCTCGACGGGCGTCCGTCCCCGCGGGTCGACGCGCACCACCCGCGCGTCCGGCCAGGTCGCGGCCACGTGCTCCGGATCCTCGCGCAACTGCTCGCGGCGGTCGACCGTGGAGCGCGAGAGCCGGGGCAGCTCGTCGAGGTGGAAGACCCCGCGCAGGTCCGGACCCGACGTGGAGGGTTGCGTTGAGGGTGAGGCGCTCACACCATCCCACCCAGCGCACGCAACGCATCCTCCGAGCCCGCCGCGTCGCCGACCACGACCCCGGTGAACGCGATGGGCGCGAGGAACGTCGCGGCCGCCTCGGCCACCTCCGCGGTCGTCGCCGCCTCCAGTCGCGCGGGGTGCGCTCGGACCCACGACGAGGAGAGCCCGACCCCGGCCAGCCCGGCCAGCGTCGACGCCAGCCCCGCCTGGGTGTTCATCGAGATCAGCAATGACCCGATGGCGTAGCGCCGCGCCGACTCGACCTCCTCCGTGGTCGGCGGCACCACCGTGACCCGGCCGATCTCGTAGCGCATCTCCCAGAGCGCGGCGGCGGTCACCTCGGAGGCGCAGTCGGTCTCCACCAGCAGCGCGGCGCCGTACGGGTCGAACTCCAGCGACGAGGAGGCGTGATAGGTGTAGCCCTTGTCCTCGCGCAGGTTCTCCACCAGCCGCGAGGAGAAGTAGCCGCCGAACGCGAGGTTCGCGAGCTGCAGCGCGGCGTAGCGGGGATCGGTCCGTCCGATGGCGTGCGCGGACAGACGAAGCTGCGACTGCACGGCGCCGGGCCGGTCGACCAGCGCGAGCGGACCTCCGACCAGCGGGGGCAGCGGCGGAAGCACACCCGCCTCCTCCGGCGCGTCCCACGGGGCGAGGGTGGCGGCGACGGCGTCGACGGTGCGGCTGGGGTCGAGGTCACCGACGAGGACGAACACCGCCCCGCGGGGGAGCACCATCCGCCGGTGCAGCGCCCGGACCGCCTCGGCGGTGACCTCCGCGACGCCGTCGGGACCCAGGGCGTCGGGCATCTCCCGCGTGACGGGGTGGTCGCCGTAGCGGTGGCGTTGCAGCGCCCGCCGTGCGATCACCGACGGCTGCGCCGAGGCAACAGCGATCCGGTCGACGAGCAGTTCGCGCTCGCGGATGAGCTCGTCGTCGGGGTGGGCCGCCTCGGTGAGCACATCGGTGAGGACGTCGAGCAGCGTGGGCAGGCCCTCGGCGAGCACGTGACCGGAGGCCACCAGACGCTCCGGATCGACCGAGAACCCGAGCTCGCCGCCCACTCCGGCGAGGTCGTCGTCGAGGGAGACCCGTGACCGCCGCGCCGTGCCGGAGAGCAGGGTGTCGGCCAGCAGCTCGGACTGCGCGGCGTGCGGGTGCGCCGGGTCGGAGAACGGGATCCGCAGCCGCGCCTCCACCATCGGCACCCCGGGCCGCCGGACCGCGATCACGCGCAGCCCGGAGTCGAGGACGGTGTCGAGCTCGTCGGGGGCGGGCACCTCGGGCTGCGGGCGCAGCGGCGGCAGCGGGCGTGGGCCCGCCGGGGTGCGGGCGATCTCCGCCGCCGAGCGGTGGGTGCCCGACCGGCGGGCAGCCGAGCCGTGCGTCGAGCGCACGGGCGCGCTCACGCCGCCTCGCCCGAGGTCCGGCCGGGCGTGAGGGTCAGGAGGGCGCGGGCGTCGGGTCGCAGCGCGGCGGCCGCGCCCGCCACGGCCTGCGGGGTGACCGCGGCGATCGCGCCCGGCAGCTCGTCGGAGAGCTCGGCGCGGCCGTGGAGCAGCTCGGCCGAGCCGAGGGCCAGCAGCCGGTTCATGAGCCGGTCGTGCTCGCGGTGCAGGCTCGCCGCCCACCGCGCGGTGACCCGGCGGAGCTCCTCGGGATCGGGCCCCTGCGAGGCGAGGGCCGCCAGCTCGGCGTCCACCCCGTCGACGACGCGGCGGGGGTCGACGCCGTCGGGGTGCACCGCGGTCACGGTGAACGTGTCGGGGTCGCGCGCGTCCAGCGGTCCCCCCATGAGGCCCGCCGAGGCGGACACGTCGGTCACCAGCCCGTCGCCGTAGACCAGACGCTGCGTGAGGCGGGCGGCCTCGCCGTCGGTGAGCAGGCTCGCGAGGACGGCGTGGGCGAGGTAGGCGTCGAGGTCGGCGCCCGGGTCGGGCAGCCGGTAACCGAGGGCGAGGGCGGGCAGCGGGGCGTGCGCGTCGATCACCGACGCGTGGCGCTCGCCGTGGGGCGGGGGCTCGCCGAACGACGGCCGCCGCGGGACGGCCCGGGCGGGGATGTCCCCGAAGTGGCGTTCCACGAGGTCGGCTGCGTCGGCGACGTCGAAGTCCCCGACGACGGTGAGGACGGCGTTACCCGGAGCGTAGTAGGCGTCGAAGAACGCGGCGGCGTCGTCGAGGTCGGAGCACTCGAGGTCGGTGAAGTCGCCGTAGCCGTTGTGCGCGTTGGCGAAGGTGTCGTAGAGGACCGGCGGCAGCAGGATCCAGGGGAACCCGCCGTAGGGCCGGTTGAGCACGTTGAGCCGGATCTCCTCCTTGACCACGTCGATCTGGTTGCGGAGGTTCTCGGGCGTCAGCGTCGGCGCGCGCAGCCGGTCGGCCTCGAGGAACAGCGCCCGCTCCAGCGCCGCCGCCGGGAGGATCTCGAAGTAGTCGGTGTAGTCCTGGTGGGTGGAGCCGTTGAACACCCCGCCCGACGACTGCACGTGGCGGAAGTGCGCGAGCTTCTCCAGACTCTCCGAGCCCTGGAACATCAGGTGCTCGAAGAGGTGCGCGAAACCGGTGCGTCCCTCGGGCTCGGACCGGAAGCCCACATCGACGTGCACGGCGACACCCACGACGGGGTTCGCGCGGTCCGGCGCGAGGAGCACGCGCAGGCCGTTGTCGAGGACCGAGCGGTGTCGCTCGTCCGGGACGGAGCCGGCGGCGCGGGCCGCGGGGGCGGTGGGGGCAGGGCTGGCGCTGCTCGTCGTCGGTCCGGAGCTCACCCGCGCGACCCTAACCGCGACGGGGGGTCCCGGCCGCTCGGCGCGGGGCGGCGGACCGACGACGCCGCTCACGCGCCACGGCGACGAACAGGGCCCCGGTGCCGAGGGCGGCGAGCACGGTGAGGACGACCGCGATCCGCGTCGTCGGCCCGGAGACCTGTCCCCCCTCGTCGGTGGTGGCGCTCGAGGTGGCGCCCGTCCCGTGCACGCGGACGGCTCCGTTCGGCGGGACCTCGACGTCGAGGACGCTGCCGACCCGGTTGCCGCACGACTCGACGGGCAGTTCCCGCCGCGTGCCCGCGACGTCGACCGCCACCGTGTCGCGCGCGCCGGGGACGACGCAGGACGCGGTGGCGACGACGGTGGCGCGGGCGACGGGTTCGGGCAGCGCCTCGAGATCGGCGGGAACGGCGGGCGCCGCGGAGGTCGCGTCGGGCGCGAGCGACACCGCGGACGGCACCAGGTGCACGGCGGCGAGGACCACGGCACCGACGACCAGCAGGGCCAGCGCGACCGCGACGAGCACCGACACCGGGCCGTGCGCGGCGGGGCGCGACACGGCAGGGCGGGCGGGGCGGGCAGGGTCACCGAACCTGTCGCCTTTCCCCTGTCGCCTTTCCCCGCCATGGGTCGATTGAACCAGCCGCAGCACGCCCACGATGGGCCTACACGGCACCGTCACGCAGCGCGAGGAGCCGCCAGAGGTGCGCGATCGCCTCGGCCCCGGAGAGCAGCAGCGGCAGGACCGCACGCTCGTCGGGGGCGTGGATGCGGTCGGAGGGCAGCATGACCCCCAGGAAGGTCAGGGGGGCGTCGAGCTCGGTCGCGAGCAACGCCTCCGGCCCGCTGCCGCCCTCCCGCGCGGGCAGCACCTCGGTGCCGAGCGCGAGGCCCATCGCTTCCCGGACGGAGGCGACGAGCGGGGAGCCCAGGTCGCACACCAGCGGCGGTACCCCGGGCCCGCCGAGGCGGACCTCGGCGGTGACTCCCGCGGGGGTGCGGGCGTGCACGAACTCCTCCACGGCTGACGCGATCCGGCGCGGATCCTGGTCGGCGACGAGACGGAAGGTCAGCTTCGCGGTCGCCGAGTGCGGGACGATCGTCTTGGGCCCGGGCCCCCCGTAGCCACCGTGCAGCCCGTTGACCTCGGCGGTCGGCCGGGCCCAGAGCCGTTCGTAGGTGCTCCAGCCCGCCTCGCCCGCGGTCGCGCCCGCCCCCGCGGCGGCGCCGGCGAGCCACGCCGGCTCGTCGAAGGGGAGTGCCGCCCAGGCCGCGCGCTCGACGTCGGAGGGCTCGCGCACATCGTCGTAGAACCCCGGCACCCGGACGTGGCCGTCGGCGTCGTGCAGGGCGGCGACGAGGCGGGCGAGCTCGGTGACGGGGTTGGCCACGGCGCCTCCGAACTGCCCGGAGTGCAGGTCGACCGACGCCCCGCGGAAGGTCACCTCTGTGTCGACCATCCCCCGCATGCCCGTGCACACCGTGGGGGTGGAGCGGTCGACCATGCCGGTGTCGGTGACGACGACCTGGTCGCAGGTCAGGGCGTCGCGGTGGGCGTCGAGGAGCTCGGCGAGGTGCGCCGACCCGGACTCCTCCTCCCCCTCGACCAACAGCGTCAGCGACACCGCGGGGGCGGCGGCGCCGGTGGCCGCCAGGTGCGCGCGCACGCCGAGCAGCACCATCGCGACGTGACCCTTGTCGTCGGAGGCGCCGCGACCCCGCAGCTCCTCCCCCACCACCTCCGGGTCGAAGGGCGGGAACGACCAGCCGTCGGCGAGGTCGGCGGGCTGGACGTCGTGGTGGCCGTAGACCAGCACGGTGGGCGCCGTCGGGTCGGTAGCGGGCCAGTGCGCCCACACCGCCGGGAGCGCTGTGGTGCCGTCCCCGGACCCGGCCCCCCACACCTCGACCAGCGGCCAGCCGTCGGCGCGCAGCCTCTCGGCGAGCCACGCCGCGGACCGGGCGACGTCGTCGTGGTGGCCGGGATCGGCGCTGATCGACGGGATCCGCAGCCAGTCCGACAGCTCGGTGACGAAGGCGTCGGCGCGGGCGTGGACCTCCGCGCGTTCGGCAGGGGCGCTCCCGACGGGGACGGTGCTCGTCACCCCGTCACGCTAGCGCCGGAGCAGGTCCGCGATGTCGTCCCGACGCACCCACGCGATCAGCGCCACCAGCACCCCGAGGGTCACCGGCGTGAACCAGAAGGTGGTGTCGAGGACGGCGAACGTCGTGATCACCGCACCCACCATGACCCCGAGCAGACCCAGCGCCGCGAGCCCGGCGAGGCGCGGGACCAGCAGGCCGATACCGCCCGCCACCTCGAGCACCCCGACGAGGTAGCGGAACCACTGGCCGAGCCCGATCTGGGTGAACATCGAGACCGCGGTGGCCTCGCCGAACAGCTTCGGCGCTCCCGACGCGACGATGAAGAACACGCCGACCAGGACCTGGAGAACCCACAGCGCGATCCGGGCGGGACTGCGGCGCGAGCGGGTGGGAGCGGCCACGGTGGTCATGAGGAGTCCTTTCGTAGAGCGGTGATACCGAGAGCTTCCCGTCTTCGTCCGAAAAGTGTCAACGGACAACCTCACATTATGGATTCAGGACTCTACCGTGCGGCCACCCGACCGCGCGCTCACCGCGGCTCCGGGTCGACGGCCTCGTCGGCCCGCTCGTCGAGCCGGTCGTCGAGCCGGTCGGCGGCCCGGTCGTCGGAGCCGCCGGCGTCGCGATCGCGGGCCGCCGGGTCGCCCTCCGGGTCCCGCAGCTCGACGGGAACCGACGCCACGAGCGCCCGCAACCCCGCGGCGTCGAGGAGGTCGGCGGGGGCGACGGTGCGGTCGTGGCGTACGTAGTGCAGCGCCGCGCGCACCCGCTCGACCGGGACGTCGGCGAGCGCGGACCACGCGAGGCGATAGGCGGCCAGCTGCACCGCGAGCGCGGGCAGCACGTCGTCGGGGGGCAGGCCGCCGGTCTTCCAGTCGACGACGGTGGCGCCGCCATCGGCATCGGCGAACACGGCGTCGATCCGGCCACGCACGAGCGTCCCCTGGACCTCGGTCTCGAACGGCACCTCGACCGCGACCGGGGTGCGGGTGGCCCAGACGCTCGCGGTGAACCGGTCCTGCAGCGCAGCGAGGTCGGCGGCGCCCGCGGGGTCGGCGGCGTCGGCGTCGGCGGCGCCCGGGAGCTCGTCGAACTCGAGCAGCTCGGTCGCCGAGAACCACCGCTCCAGCCACGCGTGGAACTCGGTGCCGCGGCGGGCCTGCGGGTTCGGCGGCCTCGGCACGGGGCGGCGCAGCCGTCGCGCCAGAGCCTCGGGGTCGGAGGCGAGGTCGACGAGCTGGCTCACCGACAGCTGCGGGGGCAGCAGCACCCGCGCGTGCCGGCGCCGCGCGGCGGCACGCTCGCGGAGCAGCACGTCGACGTCGGTCGCCCAGCCGTCGGGGTCGGGGTGGGGGTCGGGGTGGGCGTCGGCGTCGGGTGCTGCGGTCCGCTCGCGCGCGGCCCGGACCAGCGCGGCGCCCTCGTCCACCGCGGCGCGCCGGGCACCGAGCGGGTCGACGGGCCACGCGGCCTCGCGCGCGGCGTCGGTCATCGGGTTGGTCTCGCCCTCCTCCGGGGCGTCGGCCCACGCCTCGACGACGCCGCACCGCCCACTCGCGCCCGCGACGAGCTCCCCGACCTCGGCGAGGAGATCCGACGGTCCGCGGGGCTTGCCGGTCTCGCCCCACCAGTGCCCGGACACGAGCAGTGCCCGCTCCGAGCGGGTCAACGCGACGTAGAACAGACGGCGCTCCTCGATCAGCCGGCGCTTCTCGAACTCCTCCTCGTGCGCGTCGAGCCGCGCCGTGACGTCCTTGCGGTCGGTGGCCCCGTCGAGGTCGAGGGTCGGGAGGTCACGGTGGTCACCCCGGAGCCCGGCCGGGAGCGACGCGACGGTCATCAGCCACGAGCTCGACCTCTTGGTCCCGGGAAAGATCTTGTCGCACACGTGCGGCAGCGCCACGAGCTCCCACTCCAAACCCTTCGCGGCGTGCACCGTGAGCACCTGCACCCGCGTTCCTCCCGTGGCGGGGTCGGCCACGTCGACCTCGCCGGGCGTCAGCCCGTCCTCGGCGTCCTCGGCGGCGTCGAGGTACGCCAGCAGCGCGGTCACGGTCGCCGTGCCGCCCAGAGCGGACGCCCCGGACGCGAAGTCGGCGACGACGTCGGCGAAGGCGTCGAGGTGGGCGCGGCCGGTGGGGCCGGGCCGCGACGCCGTCTCGACGTCGAGAAGCAGGACGCGCTCGACGTCCGCGACGAGGTCGACCAGCGGGGCGGTGACGCGGCGGCGCAGGCCGCGGAGCTCGTCGGCCAACCGCCGCAGCCGAGCGAGCCCGGCCGTCGAGTACCGCGGCGGGGGGCCCGGATCGTCGAGGGCGTCGACGAGCCCCGCGCGCTCGGCGTGCTCGCCGGGCAGGGCGTCGAGGACCGGGTCGGGGGGCCGGACGGGGTCCAGCGCGGCCACCGGGTCGGGCACCGCCGAGCTGACCGTGCCCACCGTCGGCCCTGCGGACCCCCCGCCATCCGCGGTCCCCGCGGTCTCGCCGGGCGGGGCCGCGAGCTCGCGCGCCCGGCGCCACAGCGCCGCGAGGTCGGCGCCGCCGATGCGCCAGCGCGCGCCGGTGAGGAGGCGGACCACGGCGCCGCCGGCGAGCGGATCGACCACGAGCCGCAGGGCCGAGACGACGTCGCGCACCTCGGGCTCGTCGAGCAACCCCCCGAGCCCGACGACCTCGACGGGCAGTCCGCGCGAGCGCAGGGCCGCCGCCAGCGGGGCCGTGTCGGCGCGGCGGCGGACCAGCACCGCGCTGCTCGGCGGGTCGACGCCACGGTCGGCGGCCGCGCGCCAGCGAGCGGCCAGGGCGTCGGCGATCCAGGACCGCTCGGCGTCGGCGTCGGGATGCAGCGCCACCCGCACGTCGCCCGGCGGCGCCCCGGGCCGGGCGCGGAGCCGGTCGACGGGGTCCCCGGCCGCGTGCAGCGGCTCCGCGATGCCGTTGGCGAGGGCGAGGACCTCCGGAGGGTTGCGGAAGCTGGTGAGCAGGCCGTGGCGGGTGGCGGCCACCCACCGGCCGTCGGATTGCCGTCGCGGGAAGTCGGTGACGAAGCGCGGCAGGTTGGCGGCGCTCGCCCCACGCCAACCGTAGATGGACTGGAACGGATCGCCGACCGCGGTCACCGAGGTCTGTGGGTCCTCGGCGAACAGCGAGCGCAGCATGACGCGCTGGGCATGGCCGGTGTCCTGGTACTCGTCGAGCAGCACCGCCCGGAACGCCGTGCGTTCGGCCTCGCCGACCTCGGGGTGGCCTTCGGCGAGCCGGGCCGCCGAGGCCATCCGGTCGGCGAAGTCGACGCAGCGCTCGGAGCGCTTGCGTGCGGCGAGCTCCTCGACGAGCGGCAGGAGCGCCACGCGGAACCGTTGCGCGGCGACACGGTCGCCGAGCGCGGCCGGCATCGCCGCCCTCCCGCCCTTCGCCCGCGGCGCCGACTCCACGGCCCGGCAGAACCGCTCGGCGTGGACCCGGAGGTCGTCGGGCTCGGCGAGGTGCTCGCCGAGCTCCCCGGCGAGGGCCTGCACGAGGGCGGTGACGGTGGCCGGGACGCGGTCGGTGTCGAGGTCGGCCGCCCAGGTGGCGACGACGCGGTGCGCGAGCTGCCACGACGCGGTGGGCGAGAGGAGCCGCGCGCCCGGGTCGGCCGGCAGCCGCAGGCCGTGCTCGGTGAGCAGGCGACCGGCGTAGGCGTGATAGGTCGACACCGTCGGCTCGCCGACGCAGACCGCGAAGCGCCGCTCGCCCGAGGGGTCGAGCTCGTCGAGCAGGGGGGACGCCGCGAGCGCCCGCAGCCGCCGCCGGATCCGCACGGCGAGCTGGCCCGCGGCCTTGCGGGTGAAGGTGAGGCCGAGCACCTGCTCGGGGAGCACCAGGCCGTTGGCCACCAGCCAGACGACGCGCGCGGCCATCGTCTCGGTCTTGCCGGACCCGGCTCCGGCGGTCACCAGGGCCGGTACCGACGGAGCCGCGATCACCGCCGCCTGCTCGTCGGTGGGGCGCGGGAGGCCGAGTCGCTCGGCGAGCTCGGCGGGGTCGACGAGCGGCACGACGAGGGTGGTGGACGTCGTCATGAGGGCACCTGCCGGCCCGAGGTGTGGACGGGGCACGCCGTGCGCACCGGGCAGCGCGGACAGTCGGCGTTCTCCCGGCCGGCGAAGCCGGGACCCTCGGTCGCACGGGCCGCCGCCGTCACCGCGTCCCGCCACTCGCGCAGGCCCTCGGCGTCCAGCGGGCGCTGGGGACGTTCCTTCGCCGCCGTGCCCGCCCGCGCCAGGTAGACCAGCCGCGCGCCGCCGGGCGTGGCGCGGGCATCGGTCGTGCCGGGCCCGGCGAGCTGCTCGGCGAACGCACCGAGCGCGGTGGCGAGCTGGTACACCGCGAGCTGTGGGTGCGCCTGGGCCTCGTCCTTGGTCACCGGGTTCTTTCCGGTCTTCACGTCGACGATCACCGGGCGGCCCTGCGCGTCGACCTCCAGACGGTCCACTCGCCCCCGGATCGCGACGCCGTCGGTGACCGCCACCTCCATCGCCTGTTCCACGGCGGCCTCGGTGAGCTCGGCGCGACTGGTCTCGCGCCAGGCCAGGAACGATCGCAGCATCCCGCGGGTGCCGGCCAGCTCCCGACGCGAGAACCAGGGTGCGCCCGCGTCCACCGACGCCCACGCGACGTCGAGCGCCTCGTCGAGCTCGCGCTCCCCCGCGCCCTCGGCCGCGCGCTCGACGAGGGCGTGCACGAGCGATCCGGTGACGGAGGCGAGGGAGTCGGAGTCGTCGCCGCCGTGGGCCTGCAGCGCCCACCGCAGGGGGCAGGTCACGATCGTCTCCACCGCGCTCGGGCTGACGGTCACCGCGGAACCGGCGGCGCGCAGCGGCGCCTCGGTGGACAGCCCGAGGAGCCCGTACCAGTCGTCGGGAGCGGCGCCGGACACGCCGGCATCGGCGAGGCGCGCGAGCTGGGTGGCGGCCCGCGCACGGCGGGCCGGATCCGCGGTGGCGTCGGTGACGGCGCGGCGCAGCTCCCCGACGAGCTCGGCGAGGACGAGCGAGCGACCGGGCCGGCTGCGCGGCCGTGCGGTCTCCAGCACGGCCCCGGGGAACGCGGCGCCGGTGCCGCCCCCGTCGACGTCGTCGAGGAACCGCGACGGGGTGAGGTCCTCGGCGTCGACCGCCGCCACGTGGACCGCCCGCCGTGCCCTCGACAGCGCGACGGCGAAGAGCCGGCGCTCCTCGGCTAGCAGCGGTGCCTGCCCGGAGAGGGCCGGATCGTCGGGCACCCCGGCCAGCACGTCGACCATCCGCTCGACCCCGAGCAGGGTGCCGCGGCGGCGCAGGTCGGGCCAGACGCCCTCCTGCACGTCGGGCACGACGACGACGTCCCACTCGCGCCCGCGGGAGGCGTGGGCGGTGAGCAGCGCGACGGCTTCCCCGTCGGGCGCGCGCGGAGCGAGGGTGTCGGCGCGGATCCGTTGGTCGTCGGCCTGCGCGACGAACCCCGCGACGGTGCCGCCGGGCAGATCCTCGACGTAGCGTGCGGCACGCTCGACGAGGGCGACGACGGCGTCGAGGTCGCGGTCGGCCTGGGCACCGGTGATGCCGCCGCGCTCGCTCGCCGCGATCCATCGGCGCTGCAGCCCGCTGCCCGACCACACCGCCCACAGCACGTCGGGAACGCTCGCGTCGGTGCTGATCGCCGCGCTCGCGGCCGCCAGCAGGTCGCTCACGCGCCGCACGGGGGCGGTGTCCCCGGGCGGCAGGAGCACGAGCGGATCGGGCCGGCCGGCCGCGGCCCGCACGAGGACGTCGACGAGCAGCTCGTCGCTCGAGCGCTCGCCCGCCCCGTTCCGGGCACCGCTCCCTGCCTCGTGCAGCCGCAGCAGCCCCCGCCGCAACCGCCGCAGCCCGAGCGGGTCGGCCCCGCCGAGCGGGGACACGAGCAGGGAAAGCGTGGTGTCGGCATCGATGCGGGAGGGGTCGGCGGCGCAGCGCAGGATCGAGAGCAGCGGCGCGACCGCGGGCAGCGCGGCCAGCGGTGTGTCGTCGGCGGGCACGGCGAGCGGGACGCCGGCCGCGAGCAGCGCCCGGCGCAGCGGGGGCAGCGACCACGAGACCGAGCGGACGATCACCGCCATCCGCGACCACCGCACGCCGTCGACGAGGTGGGCGCGGCGCAACCGGTCCGCGGTCGCGGTGGCCTGCTGGCCGGGGGTGGCGAACACGTGCACGCTGACGGCTGCGCCCGTGTGCTCGCCCCCGGGCGGGTCGGCGGGACCCTCCCCCGGGGGACCGACGCGGGCCCGGCCCGGCCCGGCACCGGGGAGCGCCTCGATCACCCGGCCGACCGCGGCGCGCACCGCGGGCCCACCGCGGTGGTCGACCCCGAGGACGACGGTGGAGCGCCCGCCCGGGTCGGCGTCGCGCAGGAGGGTGGGATCGGCGCCGCGGAAGCCGAGCACCGAGGAGTCGGGGTCGCCGGCGAGCACCCAGTCCTGTGTGGTCGCCCCGAGCGCGCGGACCAGTTCCACCTGCTGGGGGTCGAGGTCCTGCGCGTCGTCGACGACGAGGTGGCGGACGGCCGCCTGCTCCTCGGCCAGCAGGTCCGGGTCGGCGGCGAACGCGTCGAGGACGGCGGCGACCAGCTCCGCGGCGTCCAGCGGCGGCGCGGAGGCCAGCGGGTTGGCCCTGCCCGCAGCGGCCCGCAGCAGCGTCACCTCCTCGTAGGTGCGGAAGAAGCGCCCCGCGGCGGTCCACACGGCGACCCCGTGGGTGCGTCCGAGGTCGGTGAGCTCCCGCGGGCCGAGCCCGCGCTCGGCGGCGCGCAGCAGGAGATCGCGCACCTCGCTCGCGAACGCGGGCGCCTCGAGCGCCGGCCGCATCCGGGCAGGCCACCCGCTGGCGGCGCCGACGCCGTCGGCCTCCCCGGCGAGCAGCTCGCGCACCATCGCGTCCTGCTGGGCACCGGGCAGCAACCGGGGAGGCGCCTCGGCACGACGCCCGGCGTGCCGGCGCAGGACCGCGAAGGCGTAGGAGTGGACGCTGCGCACGAGCGGCTCGCGCGCGGCCCGCGGGAGCTCCACGGCACCAGCACCGGCCCCATCACCGGCCCGGGCGCGGACAAGCGCGCGACGCCGTGCGGAGATCCGCTCGCGTAGGGCCGCCGCGGCCCGCCGGTCACCGACGAGCACGAGCTGGCGGGCGTCCGGCCGCGCATGCAGGAGACGGGCGACGCGTTCCGCGAGCAGCGTCGTCTTCCCCGTCCCGGGGCCCCCGAGCACCCGCAGGAACCCGGCGTCGTGCGCGAGGAGCCGGCCCGCGGCGGCGTCGAGCACCAGCTCGGCAGGCCCGCGGGGCGCGGCACGGCGCAACTCCGGCCCGACCCCCGCTCCGCGCCGTGCGCGCGGCCCCGCACTCATGCGGGGAGCCAATCACGGACCCCCGACATCTAGCTTTGGTCTTAGCCCCGGCGCGCCCTCGGGTCGCATCCACCCGGGGTCTTGACGAGGACGGGTCGGTCCTGTTTCAGTACCCTTGCCATTCAGAACCACAAGGTTATGGAGAGCGGGATGACGGACCGCCTAAGCCGGGTATTCGGCGCCCTCGCCGACCCGACGCGGCGGGCGATCCTGGCGCGGCTCCGGACCGGCGAGGCGAGCGTCGCCCAGCTGGCCGAGGCCTTCCCCATCTCGCAGCCCGCGGTCTCCAAGCACCTCAAGGTGCTCGAGGAGGCGGGACTGCTCACGAGGAGCCGCCGGGCCACGGCCCGGCTCAGCCACCTCGACGGGTCGCCGATGAAGGACGCGGTGACGTGGATGGCCGACTACCGGGAGTGGTGGCAGGAGAGCCACGACCGGCTCGCCGACCTCCTGACCGAGCTGAGCGCGCCCGAGACCGAGCACGACCCCGAGCACGACCCCCACCGAGGAGGACCGTCATGACCGGCACCACCGTCGTCACCGCCGAGCCCGGCACCCCGTTCGTCGAGATCACGCGCACCTTCGACGCGCCACCCGAGTTGGTGTTCCGGGCGCACGTCGACCCCGAGCTGGTCGGGCGCTGGATGGGACCGAAGCGGCTCACCATGACCGTCAAGGCGTGGGACGCCGCCGACGGCGGCCGCTGGCGTTTCGTACATACTGACCCCGAGGGCACGGAGTACGGGTTCCACGGCGTCTTCCACGGCTCCCCGACCGTCGAGGACGGCCTGCTGTGGACGTTCGAGTTCGAGGGCGCGCCGGGGCACGTGTCGCTCGAGCACCTCACCTTCACCGAGTCCGACGGGCGGACGACGGTGCTCGCCCGGGCGGTCCACCAGTCGATCCAGGCCCGCGACGCCATGATCGACGCCGGGATGGAGCAGGGCCTGGACGAGGGCTACGCGCAGCTCGATGCTCTCCTGGCCGCCCAGCGCGCGACGGTCTGAGGCCGGCCGCGACGCTCACCGGACCGTCGAGGGATGGGGACCCGTGGCCGTGCGGGGTCGTCCGGCCCGGGAGACTCCGAGGCGTGGACGAGGCCCGGCACGAGCGGATCCGCACCGTCGTCGCCGCGATCCCGCACGGCCGGTGGTGCGGCTACGGCGACGTGGCGGCGGCCGCCGGGGAACGTTCGCCGCGGGTCGTGGGGACGGTGCTCGCCGCCGACGGCGCGGACCTGCCCTGGCACCGCGTGCTGCGGGCCGGCGGCACGTCGGCGCCGCACATCGCGGCCGAGCAGCAGCGCCGCCTCGCCGCGGAGGGGGTACCGCTGAGCGACGGCCGCGCCGACCCCGCCTACCGTTGGTCGCCCGACTCCTGAGCGATCGAACGTGCGGCGTTCCTGACGTCAGCAGGCGGCGGCGCCGACGGGCTGGGCCGGACGAGCTCGAGCGCCCACACCCCGATCCCCAGCAGCGTCACCGCCACCCCGAGCACGCACACCCCGATCCAGCCGACGCTCGCGTAGAGCACCGACGTCGCCGCCGACGCGAGGCCGCCGCCGATGAACACCGACACCACGTAGGCGGTGGTGACGCGGCTGCGGGCGTGCGGGACGCGGGCGTAGATCGCGCTCTGGTGGCTGATCTGCAGCGTCTGCTGGGCGAGGTCGAGCGCGACGATCCCGGCGATGAGCGCCGCCAGCGAGACCTGGCCGAACCCGAGCAGCACCCAGCTGGCGAGCAGCAGCCCGAGCGCGCCGGTCACCACGCGGCGGCCGTGGCCGCGGTCGGCGAACCGTCCGGCGAACACCGCGGCGCCCGCCCCGGCCAGACCGGCGAGCCCGAAGAGCCCGATGGTGGCCGAGCCGTAGCCGTAGGGCGGGCCGGCGAGGAGGAAGGAGACCGCCGTCCAGAGGATGGTGAAACAGCCCATCCCGACGCCGCCGAGCACCATGCGGCGCCGCAGCAGCGCCTCGGTGCGCACGAGGGTGAGCACCGAGCGCAGCAGCGTCGGGTAGGGGGTGCGGTCGGAGGGCTCCACCGGAGGCAGGGCCACCCGCACGAGCACCGCCAGCACCACCATGAGCACGGCGGCGACCTGGAAGACGAGCCGCCACCCGCCCAGCTCGGCGAGGAACCCGGCGACGGTGCGGGCGAGCAGGATGCCGATGAGGAGCCCGCTCATCACCGTGCCCACGACGGTCCCGCGCTCGGAGTCCCCGGCCAACGACGCCGCCATCGGCACCACGATCTGCGCCACCGCCGAGGTCACGCCGACCACTCCGACGGCCACGAGCAGCACCGCGAGCGAGGGGGCCAGCGACGCCCCGATGAGCGCGACCGCGGTGCACGCGAGCAGCAGGGACACGAGCCGGCGACGCTCGAGGACGTCGCCGAGCGGCACGAGCAGGGCCAGCGCGAGCGCGTAGCCGATCTGCGACGCGGTGACCAGCAGGCCCGCCGAACCCTCCGTGACCCCGAGGGCCTGCGCGACGACGGGGAGCAGCGGCTGCGCATAGTAGATGTTGGCGACGGCGGCACCGCAGACCGCCGCGAGCAGCAGCACGGTGCCCCGACCCAGCCGCCCCGGGGCGGGTCCGGTGGGCGCGGTCGGTGTCTCGGCACTCATCGGTTCCCGAATCTAGGCCGCTCACGGGTCCGCGTCGCCGGGACCGGCACCAGGTCACAGTCCGCCAGCCCGCGGGCACGCGTGCGAACGGCACGCTCGTACCGGAAGAACGTACGAACGTGCCGTTCGCTCGGTCAGGCCCGATCGAGGCGGCGACGGGGGACGTCGGTGAATCCGGCCGGCGGGACCAGCGGCGCGGCGCGCTCGACGTCGGGCGGGCTCGGAGGGCGCTGGGGTTCCGGCACCCGCGTCGGGAGCGGCCGGGGCATACGGAAACCAAGGGCGAACAGCCGGTCGTCGACGACGGTACCCAGGTAGTCCCCGACCGTATCCACCACCTCGCGGCGCAGCTCGGGGTCGTCGGGCCAGGGGAACCAGCCGATCCACCGGTTGCGCACGTTCCACACGTAGGGCATCGACGGCCGATACCACGCGATCCAGGACCCGTCGGCGGAGAAGAGATGGACCGGGAGCGTCGGACCTCGCGACGTCATCGCGGGGCCGTGCGGTAGCGCTCGAGGACGGTCGCGACGACGCCCTCGTGCTCGCCCAGGGGCTCGGCGACCAAGTCCGCGCCCGTCCCGGCGAGCCGGCGGTGGAACGCTCCCGGCGCCAGCAGCCACGTCGCCAGCACCACGCGACGCCCCGGTACACGGGACCGTGCCACGACGTCCGCGACCCGCGGGTCGCCGCCCCCGACGTACCCGATGGCCACGTCGCTCCCGAGCCGCCCGGCGAGGAGCGACGACGCCGTCGTCAGCTCCGCCTGTGCGACCGCGTCGGTGGAGCCCGCCGCGGCGAGCACCACCGTGTCGGGCTCGTCGCCCCACGGGTCGCCGCCGGCCTCCCGGAGGCGGCCGAGGGCGGCGTCGACGAGGACGGAGTCGGGGCCGAGCGGTGCGGCGAGATCGACGTCCCCGCGGCCGATCGCCGTGAGCTGACCCGGGACGTCGACGCGCACGTGGAACCCGGCGGCGAGGAAGGCCGGCACCACGACGACCGGGCCGGGCAGCCGGGCGAGGACCGCGGCCAGGTCGGGGCGGGCGACCCCGGCGTAGGCCAGGCGCACCGGGACGCCCCCCAGCGCCTCCCGCAGCCGCACGAGGAGGCGACCGAGGGTGGCGCGCCCGGCGGCATCACCGGTTCCGTGCGCGAGCAGGACCAGGGCCGGCGGCCTCACCGGCCGGCGCCGGGGGTGGCGGTCCCGGCCCAGTGCTCCTCGAGGCGCCGGACCATCGCGCCGAGACGGAACCGGTCGGGGGCGATGTATCCCAGGCCGAGACGGTGGAGCGGGGCGCCGGTGACGGGTCCGACGGAGCACGCGGTGACGCCGGTGCGGAACGCCGCGACCACGTCCTCGAGGACGCCCCGGACCTGCGCGCGGTGCATCAGACCGTCGACGGCGGGGGCGCTGGTGAAGGTGACGGCGTCGACGTCGCGGGCCAGCACGGCGTCGAGCAGGGCGTCGACCGCGGGCAGGTCCGGTGGCGGCTCCCAGCGGTAGACGTGCACCTCGACCACGTCGGCTCCCGCCCCGCGCAGCGCGGCGAGGAACGACGTCATCGGGTCGCCGTGCAGCTGCACCGCGACCCGGCGACCCGCCAGCCCGCCCGCGCCGCCGGCGAGCAGGTAGGCGAGGACCTCCGGGGACGCCTCCGTCGACTCGGCCGACCACGCCTCGCGCAGCCCCGCCCCGCGGATCGCGCCTCGCGCCTTCGGGCCGCGGGCGAGCACCGTCGCCTCCCCCAGCCGGGCCCGGAGGTCCGCGCCGAGCCCCCACTCGTCGGCCACCTCGAGCCAGCCGCGGAAGCCCTGCCCGGTGGTGGCGACCACCACCGACGGCGGCGCGTGCAGCAGGTCACGGGTGACCGAGGCGAGGTCGGCGTCGTCGGCGAGCGGCACGATCCGCATCGTCGGGCCGTGCACGACGGTGGCGCCCTTGCGGCGCAGGAGCTCGATCTGGTCGTCGGCACGACGGTCCGCGGTGACACCGACCCGGGCACCCTCGAGCGGTGCGGGCGGTCCGGCCACCGCAGGCCCGGTCACGGGCTCACCTCGACGTGACCCTCGCGCACCCCCACAGGATAGGTGACCGCGGCGACCGACGAGCCCTCACACGTCGGCGTACGCGAGCCGCTTCCCCGACCGGGGGTCCGTCGCCGCCTTCCCGCCCCGCATGTAGACGAGATAGGTGACGACGAAGCACACGGCGTAGAAGGCCAGGAAAGACCAGAACGCCGGGGTACCGCTCTTCGTCGACTGGAACGACGCCCGGAACGCGAGGTTGATCAGGAGACCGCCGAAGGCTCCGATCGCCCCGGCGATGCCGATCACCGCGCCGGAGATGCGGCGGGCCCAGAGCAGCGCCGCCTCCTGGTCGGAGCCCGTGCCCTCGGACGCGGCGAGCGCCTTCGTGCGGAAGATCGCCGGGATCATCTTGTACACCGAGCCGTTGCCGATGCCCGAGGTGACGAACAGCAGCACGAACCCGACCACGAAAACGGGCAGCGAATCGATCGCCGACGCCCCGATGCACACGAGGGTCGCGAGGGCCATGAGGACGAAGTTCCAGAACGTCACCTTCACGCCGCCGATGCGGTCGGACAGCGAGCCGCCCAGGGGGCGGACGAGCGATCCGAGCAGCGGACCGATGAAGGTGAGCGCCGCGGCCTGCAACGGGGTGCGGCCGAACTGGTTCTGCAGGACGAGGCCGAAGGCGAAGCTGTAGCCGATGAACGACCCGAACGTGCCGATGTAGAGGAACGAGATGATCCACGTCTGCGCGTCGCGGACGGACTCCGCGAGTGCCCCGGTGTCGTTGCGCACCGTCGTCAGGTTGTCCATGAAGAAGACCGCGCCGAGGACGGCGAGAACGACGAGCGGGATGTAGACGCCCAGCACGATGCGCGGGGCGTTCGTTCCGGTGGTGGCGATGACGAGCAGGCCGACCAGCTGGACGACCGCGACGCCGAGGTTGCCACCGCCGGCGTTGACGCCCAGCGCGGCGCCCTTGTGCTTCTCGGGGAAGAAGGCGTTGATGTTGGTCATCGAGGAGGCGAAATTGCCCCCGCCCACGCCGGCGATCGCGGCCACGACCATGAACGTCGTGTAGGAGGTGCCGGGATGGATGACGATCCCGGCGAGGACGGTGGGGACGAGCAGCAGACTCGCGCTGACGATCGTCCAGTTGCGCCCCCCGAACACGGCCACGGCCATCGTGTAGGGCAGCCGCAGGATCGACCCGAACAGCGTCGGGATCGACACGAGGAAGAACTTGCCGGCGGTGTCGACGTGGTAGGTCGCCTCCGGCATGAAGAGCACGAGGACCGCCCACAGCGACCAGACCGAGAATCCGATGTGCTCGGAGAACACCGAGAACCAGAGGTTGCGGCCGGCGATCCTCTTGCCGCTCCGCTCCCAGAAGTCCGGGTCCTCGGGGCGCCAGTCCTCGATCCAGCGGCCCCGGCCGCGGACCGCTCCGGTCGGCGCTGCAGTCATCTCGTCCCGCCCTCCCGGCCTCTCGGCACGTCCCCCGACGACTCTCCGGGGACGGTAGGGACGCGGCGTTACCGCGCGATGTCGCCGCGTTTCGGGCGGGCGAACGCGGGTGAGCGGAGGGTCACGCTCCCCCGAAGGCCGACGATGGGTCCCGGCGCTCGGTGCCCCGGCCGGGATCAGAGCAGGGCGGAGACGACCCGCGCGGCGTGTTCGAGACCCTGCAGCGACGCGCGGGTGCAGGCCGGGTGCTGGGCGTGGACCGCGAGCCGGAACAGCAGCGCGTGCAGCAGTGCCTGCGGCCACGCGTCGAGGTGCGCCCAGCGTTCCACCAGGCCCGGGTCGGCGCCGCCCCACGCGAGGGCGTCGACGACCACGACGGCGGCCGCCCAGGCGACCGGGCGCCAGAACGGCACGAGGTCGAGCACCGCGGGCGGGGCGGCGGCGTCGGACCCGCCCGGCTCGTCGAAGAGCACGGTGCCGAACAGGTCGCCGTGCACGAGCTGGGACGGCGCGGCGAGCGGGCGCCGCCGCCGGACGAGCTCGGCGAACAGCGTTCCCCCGGTGTCGGGGTCGAGCGCCGTGCTCCGCTCGCCGAACGCGGCCCGATCGGCGCGGGCGAGGATGTCGTCGCGGTCCTCGACGACCCGCGGGCGGGCGAGGGCCGTCGTCGCGCGGTGCAGCCGCAGGGAGGCGGCGACGACGTCGTCATGGCGCGGCTCCACGCGTCCGGGCAGGTCGTGGCAGGCCGACCACCCCGCAACGACGCGGCGTCCGTCGCTGGCGCGGACCGGGCGCGCGAGCCGCACGGCGTCGACCCCGACCGCGGCGAGCTCCTCGAGGGCACCCGCCGACCACGCCGCGACCACGGTGTCGGTCACCGGCCGCAGCACCACCGTGTCGCACAGCCAGGCCGGGCCGGGGAGGTGCACACGCGGGCGGGGCTCCGCGTCGCGCACCCCGAACGCCGACAGGACGTGCAGGGGCGGACCGGTCGCGTCCGGCCCCGCGCGGGACGCGTCTCGCGACGGGGCGGCGGTCACGCTCTGCACGCTACCGCGCGGCCGTCTCCGCCCGAGCGCCCCGATCGGCGTGTCCTACCAGACCTTGTAGGGCAGGAACTTGCCGTTCCACGTGAGCTTGACGCGGTCGCCCTTCGGGTCCTCGACCCGCTCGAACTCCAGGGAGAAGTCAATGGCGCTCATGATGCCGTCGCCGAACTCCTCGCGGACGAGCTCGTGCAGCGCCGACCCGTAGACCTGCAGCGCCTCCTGGAAGCGGTAGGTGACGGGCTGGGTGGGGTCGAAGGCGGCCTCCCCACGCTCGGGCGGGCGGACGAGCGCGCTCACCGTCTCGGCGTCCAGCCCCAACTGCCTGCCGACCAGCTTCGCCTGATCGGCGTCGAGCGGCTGCTGACCGAGCAGCGCCGAGGTGGTCCACACGAGCGAGCGGTCGAGGGTATCGGCGAGCTCCTGCCAGCTCACGCCCGTGGCCTCCTTGGCGGCGACGATCTCGCGACCGGCCTCGAGGCGATCCATCGAATCGGACATCGGGGACTCCCGTTCATGGTGGTGGCGTCAGGGGCGGACCACGTCGTCCGCCACGGCGTGTACCCGCTGCCACCGGTCGACCCACCACCTCCGCCGGTCCGCCGGCGCGGCGTGGGCGTCCAGGAGGAGGGGATCCGGGTCCGGTGGGCCTCGCAGCACGGGCAACCGGCCGTCGATCGGGACGAGGGGTCGGTCGACGACGTCGGCGTCGAGCAGGCTCGTCGTCCCCAGGCCGCAGGCGTAGGGCAACTCGGGCAGCGCCCCGGCCAGCGCGAGCCCGGCCGCGAGTCCCACCGAGCTCTCCACCGCCGAGGACACCACGCAGGGCAACCCGATCGCCTCGGCGATCCGCAGTGCCGCCCGCACCCCGCCGAGCGGGGCCACCTTGAGCACGGCGACGTCGGCCGCCTCCGCCGCGAGGACCCGGAACGGATCGGCGGCACGGCGGATCGACTCGTCGGCGGCGACCGGCACGTCGACGCGGCGGCGCACCGCGGCGAGCTCGGCCACCGACGCGCACGGCTGCTCGACGTACTCCAGGCCCCCGGCGGCGCGGTCGAGACGGCCGATCGCCCGCACCGCATCGTCGACGTCCCACCCGCCGTTGGCGTCGACGCGCACCCGCCCGGACGGGCCTAGGGCGTCGCGGACCGCCTCCACCCGCGCCTGGTCCTGCGCGAGGTCTCCCCCCACCTCGGCGACCTTGACCTTGGCCGTGGCGGCGCCCGACTCCACGACGATGCGGTGGGCGTGGGCGGGATCGACGGCCGGGATGATGGCGTTGACCGCGACGGTGTCGCGGACCGGAGCAGGCCAGTCGAGCGCCGCCGACTCCCGCGCGCAGCGCCCCCACGGCACCGACTCGGCGTCGTCGTACTCCACGAACGGGCAGAACTCGCCCCAACCGTGCGGCCCGCGCACCAGTGCCAGCTCCCGGACCGTGAGCCCGCGGAACCGCACCCGCATCGGGAGGGCGACGACGTGGACGGCGCGCAGGCCCGCCTCGTCGGTCACGGCTCCTACCCTAGGAGCCGTGCGGCGGGTGATGACGACGACGACCGACGGCTCCCCCGCCGCCGCGTCCACACTCTCCCGCGCCCTGCTCGGAGCGGTCGAGGCCGTCGACGGGGCGGGCGCCGCCGTGCTCCCCCACCCTGCGGGGGGCCCGGCGCCGCACCCGTCGTTCCTCGAGCCGGTCGACGACGCCGTGGCCGTCCTCGTCGCCACCTCGGGTTCCACCGGGACGCCGAAGGCGGTGCTGCTCCCGGGGTCGGCGCTGCGCGCGTCGGCGTCGGCGGCCCACTCCCGGCTCGGCGGACCCGCCCGCTGGCTGCTGGCGCTGCCCGCCCACCACGTGGCCGGGGTCCAGGTGCTGCTGCGCTCGGCGCTCGCGGGTGATCCGGCCGCGGTGATGGACCTGCGGGAGGGCTTCCGCGCCGACGGGTTCGCCGCGATCACGCGCACGGCGGGCGCCGCGTACACCTCGCTGGTCCCGACCCAGCTCGGGCGGCTGCTCGACGACGCCGAAGGGCTCGCCGCGCTGCGCTCGTTCGCCGCGGTGTTGCTCGGCGGTGCGGCCACGGCGGCACCGCTGCTGGCGCGCGCCCGCGACCTCGGCGTCGCGGTGGTGACGACCTACGGGATGAGCGAGACCTGCGGGGGCTGCGTCTACGACGGCGTCCCGCTGGACGGGGTGGGCATCGTCCTCGAGGACGACGGGCGCATCCGCGTCGGTGGCGCCGTGGTCGCCGCCGGCTACCGGGGTGCGGAGTCCGACGACTTCCTCCCCGGGAGGTGGTTCCGCACCTCCGACCTCGGCGCCCGGTCCGCCGACGGTCGCCTGGAGGTGCGGGGCCGCGCCGACGACGTGATCGTCTCCGGCGGGGAGAACATCGAGCCCGCGCTGGTCGAGCGGGCGTTGCTCGCCCTCCCCGGCGTGTGGGAGGCGTGCGTGGTCGGGATCCCCGACGCCGAGTGGGGCGCGCGGGTGGTGGCGGCGGTCACGGGTGCCGGTCTCGACCCCGGCGCGGTCCGCGACGCCGTCGCCCCCGCCCTCGGCCGTGCCACCCCCCGGACGGTGACGGTGCTCGACGCCCTCCCCGTCCGCGGGATCGGCAAGCCCGACCGCGGCGCCGTCCGGGCGCTCCTCAGTCCGTGACGGGTCAGGAGTCAGGAGTGCGTCACTCGCGAGCCGGCCGGCTCGTAGGCTCCGCGCCCATGGCCGACAGCGACGTCACCGACGGCTCGATCTTCGACCCCTCGGCGTGGCGGAAGGTCGAGGGCTTCGCCTTCACCGACATCACCTATCACCGTGCCACCGAGGTCTCCGGGGACCGGGAGCTCGGCTGCGTACGGATCGCCTTCGACCGCCCCGAGGTCCGCAACGCCTTCCGTCCGCTCACCGTCGACGAGCTCGCAACCGCCCTCGAGCACGCGCGCACGTCGGCCGACGTCGGCGTCGTGCTCCTGACCGGCAACGGCCCGTCGCCCAGGGACGGCGGCCACTCCTTCTGCTCGGGCGGCGACCAGCGCATCCGCGGCCGCACCGGCTACCAGTACGCGGCGGGCGAGTCCGCGGCCACGCCCGAGGAGCGCGGGCGCGCCGGGCGCCTGCACATCCTCGAGTGCCAGCGGCTCATCCGCTTCATGCCCAAGATCGTGATCGCGGTGGTCAACGGCTGGGCCGCGGGCGGCGGGCACTCCCTGCACGCCGTGGCCGACCTGACCCTGGCGAGCGCCGAGCACGCCCGGTTCAAACAGACCGACGCCGACGTCGGCAGCTTCGACGGCGGGTTCGGCTCCGCCTATCTCGCCCGCGCCGTGGGCCAGAAGTTCGCCCGCGAGATCTTCTTCCTCGGCCGCACCTACACCGCGGAGCAGATGCACCGCAGGGGCGCGGTCAACGAGGTCGTCCCGCACGTCGAGCTCGAGGCCACGGCCCTGCAGTGGGCCAGGGAGATCCTCGGCAAGTCCCCGCAGGCGCAGCGCATGCTGAAGTACGCCTTCAACCTCGTCGACGACGGCCTGCTCGGCCAGCAGTTGTTCGCCGGCGAGACCACGCGGCTGGCCTACATGACCGACGAGGCCACCGAGGGCAAGGAGGCGTTCCTCGGCAAGCGCGAGCCCGACTGGTCGCCCTACCCCTGGTACTACTGATCCCCGCCCGAGGCCGTCGGTGGCACGGCGTATTCTCTCGTGCGATCTCGTCCTCGCGAGCCGGCCCGACGCCCGGCGTGACGAGGGGCCCGGCGCCCCGGAGAGAAAGACGGATGACCGCCTCGAACGAGACCCGCGAACTCCGTGTCATCGACACGTTCCTCGCCCTGACCGACACCCTCGTCCACGAGTTCGACGCGATCGAGATGCTGACCACGCTGGCCGAGCGCAGCGCCGCGCTGCTCGGTGTCTCCGCGGCGGGAGTCATCCTCGCCGACGGCAAGTGTGGACTCTCGGTGGCGGCGGCGTCCTCCGAGCGCTCGCGCCTGCTGGAGGTGTTCGCCGTGGCTATCGACGCCGGGCCTTGCGTCGACTGCGTGCGCACCGGACGGGCGGTCATCAGCACCGATCTGACGACGACCGAGGCGTACGAGCGCTGGCCACGGTTCGCTGCCGGTGCGGCCGAGGCCGGGTTCCAGGCCGTACACGCCCTCCCGATGCGGCTACGCGACGAGGTGGTCGGGGTCCTGACCCTGCTGCACGTCGCCCCGCACATCCTCGGCGCCGCTGACGAGCGCCTCGGACGGGCGCTGGCCGACGCCGCCACGATCGGCCTCCTGCACGAGCGCGCGCTGCGCCACGCCGAGACCGTCTCCGAGCAGCTGCAGGGCGCGCTGGACAGCCGGGTCGTGATCGAGCAGGCCAAGGGCACGCTGGCCCAGCAGGCCGACGTATCCCCCGACGAGGCGTTCACCCTGTTGCGTGCCTGCGCGCGGGGGCGCGGCATCCGGCTGACCGAGCTCGCCCGCCAGGTGGTGCAACGCAGAGTCGACTTGAGCGTCAGGTCCTCGGCGTGACGCGGTGCCCGCCCGGTGCGGAGTCCGGGGACGACACCTGGCTGTGACCTGCAAGGGGTAGTAACGTCCTTCGACCCGACCCCCGGAGGACCGCGTGCCCATCGAGCCGCCCACCCACGAGGACCTCGCCGCGAGCGCGGAGCGCTATCGCTTCGACCTCGACGCCGACGCCGTCGCCACCTTCGCCCCGCTCGTCGAGGGCCTGCTCTCCTCCTACGACCGGGTCGAGGCGCTCTACGCCGAGCAGGCCGACGAGGGCCCGCGCCGCGCGTGGTCGACGCCCACGGCCGAGGAGAACCACTGGGGCGCCTGGTACGTCACCTGCGACATCGAGGGCCCCGCGGAGGGCCTGCTCGCGGGCCAGCGGGTCGCGATCAAGGACAACACCGCGGTCGCCGGCATCCCGATGATGAACGGCTCGAAGACCGTCGAGGGCTTCGTCCCGAAGACCGACGCCACCGTCGTCACCCGGCTGCTCGGAGCGGGCGCCACCATCGCGGGCAAGGCCGTCTGTGAGGACCTCTGCTTCTCGGGGGCGTCCCACACCTCAGCGAGCGGCCCGGTGCACAACCCCTGGGACCCGACGCGCACCACCGGCGGCTCCTCGAGCGGGAGCGCGGCGCTCGTCGCGTCCGGCGACGTCGACCTGGCCACCGGCGGCGACCAGGGCGGCTCGGTCCGCATGCCCGCCGCCATGTGCGGCATCGTCGGCCACAAGCCGACCCACGGGCTGGTGCCCTACACCGGCGCATTCCCCATCGAGGTCACCATCGACCACGTAGGCCCCATGACGCGCACGGTCGCCGAGGCCGCCGCGATGCTGGGCGTCATGGCCGGGGTGGACGGGCTCGACCCCCGCCAGCCCGACCACGTCGACGTCCCCGACTACCTCGCCGCGCTCTCACGGGGCGTCGATGGGATGCGGGTCGGCGTCGTCACCGAGGGCTTCGGGCACGAGGGGCTCTCGCAGGAGTCGGTCGACGACACCGTGCGGGCGGCGTTCGAGACACTGCGGTCGCTGGGCATGGTCGTCGAGGACGTGTCGGTGCCGTGGCACCGCACCGGCCTGGACATCTGGAACGTCATCGCCACCGACGGCGCCACGGCGCAGATGCTCGACGGCAACGGCTACGGCCTCAACTGGGACGGGCTCTACGACCCCGATCTCATCGCGCACTACGGCGCCGGGCGCCTCGCCCACGGGGCGGAACTGTCCGACACCGTCAAGCTCGTCGGGCTCGCGGGCCGGCACTCGCTCGACGCCTACCATGGCCGGCACTACGCGATGGCCCGCAATCTCGTCCCCACGCTGCGGGCCGCCTACGACGCGGCGCTCGAGGACCACGACGTGCTCATCATGCCGACGGTGCCGATCTTGCCCAGTGTCCTGGTCGACTCCACGACGCCGCGGGTCGAGGGCATCGCCCGAGCACTGGAGATGATCGTCAACACCGCGCCCACCGACGTCACCGGGCACCCGGCGACGTCGGTGCCCGCCGGGCTCGGCGACGGCCTCCCGGTCGGGATGATGATCATCGGCAGGCGGTTCGAGGACGCCACGTGCCTGCAGGTCGCCCGCGCCTTCGAGGCCGCCGTCGGCGGCTTCCCCAGCCCGCCCGTCCGCACCGCCGTTCAGGCGTGACCCCGAACCCTGAGGAGACCCTGCGATGAACGGGATCCACGACCTGGGCGGCCACGACGGCTACGGGCCGGTCGTCCAGGAGCCCGACGAGCCCGTCTGGCACGCCGACTGGGAGCGCGCGGCGTTCACCATGTTCTTCGCCGGAGCCGTGGGCGGGTACTTCAACCTCGACATGTTCCGCGCCGGCATCGAGGCGATGCCCCCGGCGCAGTACCTGTCCACGACGTACTACGAGCACTGGCTGCACAGCATCGAGGGGTACGTCGCGGCCGGCGGCGGGCTCGACCCCGCCGAGCTCGACCGGCGCACCGAGCACTACCTCGCCCAACCCGACGAGCCCCTGCCGAGCGCCGACAAGCCGGAGCTCGCCGAGACGTTCGCCGGGATCAGCGCCTCGGGCCTGCCCGCCGAACGGGACACCGGGGCGACCCCGGAGTATGCGGTCGGCGACACCGTGCGGGTGACGCTGGACGCCCCCCTCCACCACACCCGCAAGGCGGCCTACATCCGCGGGCACGTCGGGGTGATCGAGGCCGTCCACGCGCCCTACGTCTTCCCCGACAGCGCCTCGAGGGGGAAGGGTGAGGATCCGCAGGTCGTCTACAGCGTCGCCTTCACCGCCGCCGAGCTCTGGGGCGACGCCGCCGCCGAGCCCAACACCACCGTCGTGTTCGACGTGTGGGAGCCCTACCTGGAGGCCGTGTGACCACCGAGCACGCACACGAACACGACGCGCGCGTCGCCGCCCGCGTCAAGGCCCTCGAGTCAATCATGATCGAGAAGGGTCTCATCACCACCGACGCCGTCGACCGGATCTCGGCCATCTACGAGCACGAGGTGGGGCCGCAGCTCGGCGCGGCGGTGGTGGCGAAGGCATGGTCCGACCCGGCGTTCCGCGAGCGGCTGCTCGCCGACACGGTCGCCGCCTGCTCCGAGCTCGGCATCGGAGGCGTGCAGGGCGAGGACATGGTCGTGGTGGAGAACACCGACGACACCCACCACGTCATCGTCTGCACGCTCTGCTCCTGCTACCCGTGGCCGGTCCTCGGGTTGCCCCCCACCTGGTACAAGGCGGCTGCCTACCGGGCACGCATCGTCCGCGAGCCGCGCGGTGTGCTCCGTGACGACTTCGGGCTCGACATCCCCACCGACCGCGAGATCCGGGTGTGGGACTCCAGCGCCGAGCTGCGCTACTGGGTGCTCCCCCAGCGCCCCGCCGGGACCGACGGGATGAGCGAGGAGGCCCTGGCCGCGCTGGTCACGCGCGACGCCATGATCGGCGTCGGGTTGCCCCTCTCCCCCGAGTCGGTGCCGGCGTGAGCGACCTCGACACCGCCCCCGGCGCCGAGCGGCCCGGTGAGGCCGACGCCGACGTCGGGTTCACCGCGCCGTGGGAGCTGCGGGCGTTCGCCCTCGCGGTCGCCGCGCACCGCGCGGGCCACTACGAGTGGCCCCGGTTCCAGACCCGGCTCGTCGACGCGGTGCAGGGATGGGAGTCCGCCCACACCGCCCCGGGAGCGGACCGGGACTGGCACTACTACGAGCGCTGGCTCGAGGCGTTCGAGGTGGTGGCCACCGGTCTCGGGGTCGACCCCGCCGAGCTCGACGCGCGCACCGAGACGGTGCTGGCCACGCCGCGCGACGCCGAGCACCAGCGGGCCCGGCGAGAGCCCGTCGCGGTGAGCCCCCGCCGGTCCGGTTCGCGCCTGAGTCCGACGATCTCGGATTCGCAAGGTGAGGGCCGAATCGATGTGGTGGAGTGGCGCAGTCCGTCACACCGAACCGAGAGGAGCTCCCCATGAGCGCTCCAGCACCGGTGGGGACCGTGTCGATCGTCGACCCGAACCCCCTCAACTGGCTCTTCATCACCTGGAACACGATGGAGGAGCCGATCCGCATCGACGAGGACGGCAAGACCGTCTTCGCCCTCGCCGAGTCCGCCGAATGGGTCGACGACCACACCTTGGAGATGACGCTCCGGCAGAACGTCGAGTTCCAGGACGGCCAGCCCTTCAGCGCCCACGACATCAAGCTGAACTTCGACGAGATGCAGCGCTGGGCCGCCCCGCACCCGCCCGGTACGTGGCTGAACTTCCCGCCCGAGTCCGAGGCGGTCGTGGTCGACGACCACACCATCCGCTTCGTCCTGCCCGGCCCCGACGGCCTCGCCGTGGGGAAGATGCGCGGCTTCCACATCGCCTCGAAGGCGTTCTGGGAGGGCCCCGACGCCCCCGGCTTCGGCTACAAGAAGTACGGCTCCGGCGAAGGTCATTGGTGAGTGATCGACGAGCCGGGTCCCTGGGGGACCGGCCCGTTCACCCTGGTCCAGGGTGCATCGTCCATTCTCACCCGCAACGTCGTTATGGATCAGGACCCGTACACCGCGGCCTGGATCATCGAGTCCGAGGACCGCACGCCACAGGTGGTCCTCGAGGCGAATCTCTCGCACTGGAACCGTGAGGCCCGCGGGCCGCGCATCCACCGCGCCGTGTTCCGCAACGATCTCTCACCCGCGGAGGCGCTCGACAAGTGCCTCGACGGCGACGGGGAGGTCGACATCGTCGCCGAGGTCGGTTCCGACGACGCGGATCGCGTGAAGGCCTCCGAGTACGCGCGGCTGGTGAGCATCAACGCCAACCGCAACCTGTCGTGCATCATCAACCGCGGCGCGACCGACGTCCCGCTGCACGACGTGAACATCCGCAAGGCCCTCAACATGGCCGTCGACCGCAAGCGGCTCGTCGACGACGGCTTCCACGGCTACGCCACGCCGCTGCCGGCCTTCACCCCGGACTGGTGCGCGGGCTTCCCGGCCGGCGCGGCGCCCTACCCGCACGACCCGGCGCAGGCCTGGTCACTCTGGGCCGAGGGCGACTGGCCGGCGGGACGCCCGGTGCGGATCGCCGCGACGGGGTCGTTCGTGGGGGTCGCCGACATGCTGGCGGCCGACATCCGTGAGGCCCTCCGGGTCGACGTGGACGTCATCACGATCGGGGACGACGAGGTGATCCCCGGGACCCGGCGGCTCATGGAGAAGAAGCTCGAGCAGGGCTGGGACCTGCTGGTCCACGCCTGGTTCGACCTCTCGTCGGAGGCCCCGCCCGCCGCGGTGCACCGGGAGTTCTTCGGCCGCGACGGCGCCTTCCGCGCCGGCCCGGTCGACGAGGGCTTCGACGCGCTCTTCGCCGAGATGGCGGCGCAGCTCGACAGCGACCGTCTCGTCGAGGTGGCCGAGCGCATCGACCAGTACTGCTTCGACAACGCCTTGGCGCTGTTCCTGTGCGCGCCCCAGGCGCTCTACGCGGTGAACAACCACGTGGAGTTCGGGCCGTACCGGACGACGTTCGAGGTCGCCGAGGTCACCGTCGGCGAGGGTCACTGGTCGCGGCAGGAGGGCAGCTCCGGCTGGCCGTCGGGTTCCGAACGGTCCGCGGCCGCCCCGTCGAAGCGCGAGGAGTGGCAGCACCGTCCCGGGTTCTCCGGGGCGAGCGGGAACGCCTGCTGACCGGCTCGGCGCTGCGGTGAGCACGCGAACGGCACGTTCGTACCCGAAGAAGGGAACGAACGTGCCGTTCGCTCCGGCGGGCGGAGCGGAGCTGAGCGGGAGGCGGCTCAGTACGTCGGCAGCGAAGTGTCGACCTGCTGGGCCCAGCCGGTGACGCCGCCGCCGACGTGCACGGCGTTGGAGAAGCCAGCCTTCTGCAGCGCGGCGAGCGCCTCGGCGGAGCGCACGCCGGACTTGCAGTAGAGGATCGTCTGCCGGTCCTGCGGGATCTCCGCGAACGCCTCGCCCGACAGAATCCTGTCCTTGGGGATGAGCTTCGCGCCCGGAATACGGACGATCTCCCATTCGTGCGGCTCGCGGACGTCGATGAGCTCGAACTTGTCGCCCGCGTCCATCTTCTCCTTGAGCTCGGGCGCGGTGATGGTGTTGCCGACCGCAGCCGACTGGGCCTCGTCGGAGACGGTGCCGCAGAACGCGTCGTAGTCGATCAGCTCGGTGACCGGGGTGGCGTTCGGGTCGCGCCGGATCGTGACCTGGCGGTACTCCATGTCCAGGGCGTCGTAGACCATGAGCCGCCCGAGCAGGGTGTCGCCGATCCCGGTGATGAGTTTGATCGCCTCGGTGACCATGATCGAGCCGATAGACGCGCACAGCACGCCCAGCACGCCGCCCTCGGCGCACGAGGGCACCATGCCCGGCGGCGGGGGCTCGGGGTAGAGGTGGCGGTAGTTGAGGCCCTGCCCGTTCGGGGCGTCCTCCCAGAACACCGAGGCCTGGCCCTCGAAGCGGAAGATCGAGCCCCACACGTAGGGCTTGCCCAGGAGCACCGCCGCGTCGTTCACGAGGTAGCGCGTCGCGAAGTTGTCGGTGCCGTCGAGGATGAGGTCGTAGTCACCGAACACGTCGAGGGCGTTGGAGGAGTCCAGCGGCTGCTCGTGGGTGATCACGGTGACGAGCGGGTTGGTCTCGGCGATCGACTCCCGGGCCGACTGCGCCTTCGACTTGCCGATGTCGGACTGGCCGTGGATGACCTGACGCTGCAGGTTCGACTCGTCGACGACGTCGAAGTCGACGATGCCGAGGGTCCCGACCCCCGCGGCGGCCAGGTACAGCAGCGCCGGGCTGCCGAGCCCCCCGGCCCCGACCACGAGCACCTTCGCGTTCTTCAGTCGCTTCTGCCCGTCGACCCCCACGTCGGGGATGATCAGGTGGCGGCTGTAGCGGGCGACCTCGTCCTTGGTCAGCTCCGCGGCCGGTTCCACCAGGGGCGGCAAGGTTGCCATGTCGGCACTCAGCTCCTTCGTCGGGACTCATCCGGTGCAACGGACCCTCGAGGCCGCGTGTTCCCGCGGGGGCGTGCGGACCCCGGCGGTCAGCGCCGGGGGTAGGGCCACGCGTTCGCGCGGCACACCTTGCCGTCGCGCGGGATCTGCAGCCCCTGCGGGTTCCGCTCGGTGAGCGCGGCGAGATAGTCGTCCGACACCCCGAAGCTCTGCTGCATCATCACCGGCGCCAGGTCGCCGGCCACCGCGCACGGCACGTGCGGGTTGCGGAACACGTGGCCGACCTCATGGTTGATCGCGTACTGGCGGTAGAGCCCGAGCTGGCCCTCGAAGGCCCCCGCGCCCCGCACCCAGCGCGCACCGTTGATGACCACCCGGCCACGGTCGGTGTCCCAGCACGACGCCTCGTACTTGATGTCGTAGCCGCAGATGGAGCGTGTGCTCGCCTGGGAGGTGAGGCTGATGCGGAAGTCGGGGACCCCGGTGTCCACCCGGCGCAGCGCAATCTGCCCGGAGCCCACCCAGCTGCGCGGGTCGTCCAGGGTGGCGTCGACCGCGGTGGCGAACGCGCTGTCGCCCTCGGCGAAGGTGGTGCCGTCCTCGACCTCCACGGAGTAGGTGAAGACACGCCCCTGCCCGACCTGCGGTGTCGTCCCGGGCACCACGTGCCACGTGCCCGCTCCGGTCACCGGGTAGGCACCGCCGTCGGGCAGGACGGCGGTGGGGATGTCCACTCCGGACTCGCCGGGCGCCGCCTCCCCCACGATGGGCGCCTGGGTCGAGCCCACGGCGCCGGGCGCCGACGCCTCGCCGGGCTCGGCGGGTGCCTCGGTGCTCAGGCGCACGACGACGAACCCGGTCAGGACCACCAGGGCGACGGCGAGGACGGCAACGACCCGCCGGCGGGCGTAGGGCGGCGGGACGGGGGGCCGCCGGTCCGTGACGGGGCCGGGGCGTCCGGTGTCCGGGCGTCCGGTGTCCGGGCGGGACGGAGGGCGCGCGACGACCGGGTCCCACGACGCCCGCAGCGGCTCACCACGACGGTGCCTCGACGGCCCCTGCAAGGATCTCGGCACCCGGCCACGCTCCCACATCGGATCCGGCCACGACCCAGGAGCCCGCGGTCGCGGCGTCGACCAGGCCCAGGACGGCCCGGCTGACGAGAGCCGGGCGTTCCATCTGCGCGACGTGTCCGACCCCGGGCAGCCGCAGTAGCCGGCCCGCGGGGAGCGCCGCGGCCGTGCGGGCCGCCCTGCGCACGCTGACCAGCCGGTCGCGCTCGCCCCACACCACCAGGGTGGGCGCCGTGACCCGTGCCGCGGTCGCCCACAGCGACCGGCGCCCCGGTACGAGCCAGGTCCCGACGAGCCCGGTGAAAGAGCCCTGCAACGCCGCCGCGGACCACGGCAGCGTCGCGCGCTCGGCGGCCTCGGACGCGGCGAGGTCGAATGCGGCGTCGGACACCTGCCCGGGGTCGGCGTAGCAGAGCCGCATCGTGCGGCGCAGCCGCACGCGCGCATCCTCGGCCGCGAGTTCCGCGCGCCGCCCGCCCCCGACGGCGGGGAGGAGGAAGGCCAGCGCCACCCGCGGGTCGCCGAGCCGCGTCGGCGACGGGCGCAGGTCGGGCATCGCGGGGCTCACCAGCGTCAGCGTGGTTACCAGCTCGGGGCGGCGGGCGGCGACCAGGAGCGCCACGGCGCCGCCGAGGGAGTTCCCGACCAGGTGCACGGGCTCCCCGAGCCCGGCGAGGAAGCCGAGCACCGCGTCGGCGTGCGCGCCGAGCGAGTAGTCGTCGGCCGGGGGCGGGTCGGAGCGCCCGAAGCCGGGCAGGTCGACGGCGAGACCGCGCAGGCGACCGGAGAGCCCCGCCGCGAGGTCGGTCCAGTTCGTGGCCGAGCCGCCGAGACCGTGGACGAACACGACCGTCCCGCCCGGTCCGGCCGGGCTCGTCGGACCCGGGGTCTCCCGCACGTGCAGCGTCACGTCGCCGACGGCGACCCGGCGCCCCGGCCAGTGGGGCGTCGGGGACCCGATGGGCCCCACCTCCGCGGCGTCCGCGAGCGGCACCGGGCACACGGCGTCGGGGAGGGTGGGAGTGATCGTCACGTCGACCAGCATGCCGGTGAACGTCAGGTGGCCGGCAGCCGACCGGCAGGAGACGCCGCGGGGTATGCGCGCGCCACACCTCGGCGAGCCGGGGCCGATGGGTAGGGTCACCTGGGGGGAGCCCTGGGACCGGAACGGAGAGCCGATGAGCGACACGACAGTGCCCACCGGGGGGCGGGCGCGGATGTCGCGCGGGGCTCGGCGGATCCAGCTGCTCGCCGCGGCGCGCGAGGTGTTCGGCGCGCAGGGATACCACGCCGCCGCGATGGACGAGATCGCGGTGCGGGCGGGCGTCTCCAAGCCCGTGCTCTACCAGCACTTCCCCGGCAAGCTCGACCTCTACCGCGCGCTGGTGGAGACGGCCGCGAACGAGATGGTGCGCACCGTCCGCGCCGCCATGCGGTCCACCACCGACAACAAGGCACGCGTGCACGCCGCGGTGCAGGCCTACTTCGACGTCGTGTCCGCCCGAGACGGCGCGATGCGCCTGGTGTTCGAGACCGACACCCGCGCCACGCCGGAGGTCGCCGCCCTCGTCGACCGCGCGACCTCGGACTGCATCGACGCCGTCACCGAGGTCGTGACCCTCGACGCGGGCCTGGAGCCCGAACGGGCGCGCCTGCTCGCCGTCGGGCTGGTCGGACTGTCGACGACGGCGGCGCGCTACTGGCTCGCCGCCGGCCTGCAGCCGCCCCGCGAGGACGCGATCGCCCTCATGTCCACCCTCGCGTGGCGCGGGATCGGCGGTTTCCCGCTGCAGGACGGCTGACCCGCTCCGCCTCCCTCGATCCCGCCCCCGCGGACGGGATCAGGTCCCGACGCCGAACCCCACCCGCCGGACCTCCGAGGGGGCGATCTCGACGTAGGCGATCCGGATCGCAGGGATCACGTAGCGGCGGCCCTTGTCGTCGGAGAGCGCCAGGGTCGACGTGCTCCCGCCCAGCGCCTCGTCGACCAGCGACGCCACCTCGTCGGGCGTCTGCGCGCTCGAGACCACGAGTTCCCGCGGACTGTCCGCGACGCCGATCTTGACCTCCACGCGGCCCTCCTCCTTGACGACGACGATGCCGGTCGCGTCCGCGACCCGCGTCGCCGGAGGGTAGTCCAGCCCCGCCGCGGGGGTGGGCCTACAGGCCCAGCGCCGCCACCCGCTTGCCGTGGCGGGACTTCACGCTCTTCACCAGGGCGCGCCTGCCCTTCCCGGCGGTCCCGCCCGCATCGGCGCCACCGTCGACGAGGGTGGTGAGCGCGGGGTGGGCGTCGAGCAGGGCCGTCGCGGCCACGAGCGCCTCCCCGAGCAGGCGTCGCGCTCCGAGGACCAGCCGGTCCCGGGTGCGCTCGTCGGCGGCCGCGCGGCGCACGACCCGCGCGACGGGGTCCGGATCGGGATCGGCGAGAACCGACCGCACCAGCTCGGCGTCCTCTGGTCCGAGATGGACGGCGACGGCCTCGGCGACGTCCGCGACGAGGCCACGCCCGAGGTGGGCCGCGACCAGGGACTCCGCCGCGTCGCGCGGGGCGACCGCCCGGTGATAGGCGTCGAGCGTGGCCGCGAACGGAGCCATCGCGGTGATCACGTCGACACCCTGCGTGGCCAGCCGCTCCCGGACGCGCCCGAAGTGCTCCATCTCCACGGCCGCACGGGCAGCGAGCTCGACCTGCTCCGCGAGGTCGGACGCGCGGGCGGCGTCGGCGGCCAGACGGGTGAAGGCGGCGAGCTCTCCGTAGGCCACGACGCCCAGCAGGTCGACGCCGACTCCGGCGGGGTCGGCGAGGGTGACGTCGGGGGTGGTGGCGGCGTCATCGTCATCGCCGGCGGGTCGCGTCACGGACGCTCACCTTAGGGGCCCGAGCGCGCCGTCCAGCCGATCGACTCGGAACCGGTAGGATGGCGGTGTTCGTGCCGGTGGCACATCCCCACGGACGTACGACCCCAGCAGAGCTCGGGCCCCCGACGGGTCCGAAACGTCACCGGCCGAAACCGGCGCTCCGCGCGCGGCCGCTCCCGCAGCCGGCCCGCGAGGCCCCGGACGAGAGCGCGCGGGAGCCCGCCGGCCCCACCGGCGACGTCGATGCCGACGCCGCCACGTTGGACCCAGTGTCCGCGGACGGCCGAGCACCTCGTGCGCACGAGCCACGAGAGAGGCAGACCCCTGAGCGCCACCACCGACACTCCCAGCACCGACACGCCCACCACCGACGCGCCCACCACCGACGCGCCGGCCGAGCCCGCAGGGCTCGCCCCCGCCACCGAGGGCGACGGCTTCCCGGGCCGTGCGGACTCGCCCACCTTCGCCGAGCTCGGCGTCGCACCCGAGATCGTCTCCGCGCTCGCCGTCGCCGGCATCGAGCGCACGTTCGCCATCCAGGAGCTGACGCTCCCGCTGGCGCTGGGCGGCGAGGACGTCATCGGCCAGGCCCGGACCGGGACCGGCAAGACGCTCGGCTTCGGCGTCCCGCTGCTGCAGCGCCTCGAGCGACCCGGCGACGGCACCCCGCAGGCCCTCGTCGTGGTCCCGACCCGTGAGCTCTGCGTCCAGGTCGCGAAGGACCTCGAGGGCGCCTCGCGGGACCTCGGTACCCGCGTGCTCTCGATCTACGGCGGCCGGCCCTACGAGCAGCAGATCGCGGCGCTCCAGTCGGGGGTCGACCTCGTCGTCGGCACCCCGGGGCGCCTGCTCGACCTCGCCCAGCAGGGGCACCTCGTGCTGGCCAAGGTCCACGGCCTGGTCCTCGACGAGGCCGACGAGATGCTCGACCTGGGCTTCCTGCCCGACGTCGAGCGCATCCTCGGGATGTTGCCCGAGAAGCGCCAGACGATGCTCTTCTCGGCCACCATGCCGGGACCGATCATCACGCTGGCCCGGACGTTCCTCACACAGCCGACGCACATCCGCGCCGAGCAGGTCGACGCCACCGCGATCGGCGAGCGCACCGCGCAGTACGCCTACCGGGCCCACGCGCTCGACAAGATCGAGGTGCTGGCGCGGACCCTCCAGGCCGAGAGCCGCGGCGCGTCGATGGTGTTCACCCGGACCAAGCGCACCGCGAGCAAGGTCTCCGAGGAGCTCGCCGAGCGCGGCTTCAAGGTCGGCGCCGTGCACGGTGACCTCGGTCAGGGCGCTCGCGAGCACGCGCTGAAGGCGTTCCGCAACGGACGCATCGACGTACTCGTGAGCACCGACGTCGCCGCCCGCGGCATCGACGTCACCGGCGTCACCCACGTCCTGAACTACCAGTGCCCCGAGGACGCCAAGACCTACATCCACCGCATCGGCCGCACCGGCCGGGCGGGGCGCGCCGGCGTGGCCATCACGCTCGTCGACTGGGACGACCTCCCCAAGTGGAAGCTCATCTCCGACGACCTCGGCCTCGGCGCGCCGATCCCCCCGGAGACCTACTCCAACTCCCCGCACCTCCACGCCGACCTGGGGATCCCATACGACGCCCGCGGTCGGGTGGCGCGCCGTCGCCGCCCGGCCGAGGAGGAGGCCGAGGACGGGCCCACCGCTGGGTCCGGCGCCGCGGCCACGAGGCCGGACAACACGTCGGGCCGCGACAGCACGGGCGGCACGGGAGGGACTGGCGAGAGCCGCGCTCGGCGCTCCCGGGGCCGCACCCGCAGCCGGGGCGGCGAGGTGGTCTCCGCGCCGATGGGCGAAGGTCACGACCGACCCACGCGCTCGGGTCCGGAACCGTCCGGGCCGGAGGGCTCGGGCCCCGACGACGGGTCCGGTCCGTCGGACTCGCCCGCGAAGCGGCGCCGCCGGCGGCGCGGCGGCCGCGGCCGCAGTGGCTCCGGCGGGACCGACGAGGGCGCCGGTCCGTCGGCGTCGTCGGAGACGTCCGCCACCCCCGCCGCGCAGGAGTAGCCCGGATGGTCGCGCCCCACACGGCGCGACGGCCCCCCGACGACGGTGACCCCGACGGGCCGGATCGCCCCGGCCCGTCGGGGAGAGGTCGGATCGGGGGTCTGCTCGCGGACCTGCGTGTCCGCCCGGAGCGTCGACGACGAACCGACCTCGTGGTGGCCGTGGTGCTGGTCGTCGCGGCCCTGGTGGCGACGGTGCTGGTGCTCGCCGCCGGGGACGGGGCGCGGACGTCGTTGCGCCTCGCGTCGCCGCCGCTGGCCGCCCGGGCGCCCGGCCCGGTGCCGACCGCGTTGGTCGAGGCGTGGCGGGCGTCGAGCCCGTCGACCGCGACGGCGTTGACGGTGGGTCCCGCGGTGGTTACCGCCGGACCCACCGCCGAGGGCGGGGGCGTGGTGAGCGGGCACGACGCCGCGACCGGCGCCGTGGGCTGGGAGTACCGCCGGCCCGAGGTGCCGTGCACCGTCGGCGCCGGGTTCGGCGACGTGCTCGCCGTCTTCGCCACCGACCGTCCCACCGGGACGTGGTGCTCCGACGTCACGACGCTCGATCCCGCGACCGGGGCACGCCGCCCTGCCCGCAACACCGACGTGCGGCCGGGGACCCGCCTGCTCGCCGACGACGGGCACGTCACCGCGACCGGGCGCAACTACCTGGAGACGTGGCGTTCGGATCTGGTCGCGACCGTCGAGTACGGCGCCCTACCCACCCCGGTGCAGTCCGACCCGCAGCCCCGCCTCGCCTGCGCGCACGGCTCCGTCGCCGTCGCCTCCGGGCTGGTCGCCGTGCTCGAACGCTGCCCCGGCGAGACGTCGGACCGCCTCTCGGTCCTCGACGCCGACCCCACGAACGCGGACAAGCCCGGGACCCGCTCCAGCGTGCTCACCGGCATCGTCGGCGGTCGGCTCGTCGCGGCCGGAGCGGACCGCACGGCCGTCGCCGCCCCGGACGGCACCCTGCGCACCTTCGACGCCGACGGCGCACCCGTCGCCGCCGTCGGGCTCGGGCCCCTCGCCGGGCCGACGACCGACCCGCCCGGCCTCACCGCGGGTGTCCGTCCCGCGGGTCCGGTCCTGCTCTGGTGGACCGGGACGGGCACCGTCGCGCTGGATCCGACCGACCTGACCCCCCGATGGACCCTCGCCGGCAGCCTCGGCCCCGGGGGGGCGTTCCCCACCGCCGCGCCCGGTCCGGGCACCGTCGTCGTCCCCGTTCCGGGCGGGCTGGCGGTCGCCGACGCCGCGACCGGTGCGGTCTCGACGACGCTGCCCGTCGACCGCTCCGGCAGCGACGCCGGATCGGGTCCCGTCGGGGTGGCGGTGTCCGGGCCCGTCGTCGTCGAGCAGCGCGGCACCACCGTCGTCGCCCTGCGCCCACCGTCGTGAACAACCGGGCGCAACTGCACCCGCACCGGGCCGTCGCCGTCGAGGTGCCGGGTCCGCGGGGACCGCTCGCCGCCCTGCGAGCCACCGCCCGTGCCCGCACGGCCGACGAGCCCTGGGACGCCGTGGCCGTCCTTGTCCCCGGCTACTCGGGGTCCAAGGAGGACTTCGCGCCGCTCGTCGACGCCGTCGCCGACGCCGGTATCGACGTGCTCGCGTTGGACCTGCCCGGCCAGCGGGGATCCCCCGCCCTCGCGCGCGAGGTCGACCACCGGCCGGGGGCCCTCGGGGCGGTCGTCACCGCGGTGGTCCGCGCCGAGGCCGACGCCGGGCGGGCCGTGCTGCTGCTGGGCCACTCCTTCGGCGGGCTCGTCGCGCGGTCGGCGACGATCGCGGGGGCACCGGTGCTCGGGCTGACCCTCATGGACTCCGGGCCCGGCGAGCTCCCGATGGGGCCGCGCCGGAGCCGCCTCGACGTGCTCGAGCCGATCCTGCGCCGACGCGGGATCGACGCCGTCCTCGCCGCCCGGGAGGCCGCGGACGAGTGGGTGGGCGTCGACCCGGCGGTCGCCGCGTTCCTGCGCCACCGCCTCGCGACCTCGTCACCGGTCGCCCTGCTGGGCATGGGTGACGCCCTGCGCAGCGAGCCCGACCGGGTGCCCGAGCTCGCGGCGCACCTGCGCGCGCGCCGGATCGCGCCGCTGGTGGTGTGCGGGACGGGCGACGACGCCTGGCCGCCCGGCATTCAGCGCACGATGGCCGATCGCCTCGAGGCCGAGTTCGCCGCCGTTCCCGGCGCGGCCCACGCCCCGAACGTCGAGAACCCGTCCGCGCTGCTCGACGTCCTCGTCCCCACGTGGCGGACCTGGCTCCGAGAGGCGACCCTGGAGTCGTGAGCGGATCTCGTGACGGCTACTTCGGCCCCGGCAGCATGACCTGGCGGGTGCTCTCGGACCCCGCGGCCGGGCCCGGGGGACTCGCGGCCCTCTTCCTGCAGGCGCTGCACCCGAGGGCGATGGCCGGTGTCGACCAGCACTCGGACTTCCGCGGGGACTTCTGGCCCCGCCTGCAGCGCACCAGCCAGTACGTCATGACGGTGGCGTTCGGCTCCCGCGCCGACGCCGACCGTCTCGCCGCGCGGGTCCGCCACGCCCACACGTTCGTCCACGGCGTCGACCCGGTGTCCGGGCGCACCTACTCCGCCGACGACCCGGACCTGCTGCGGTGGGTACACACCGCCGAGATGTGGGGCTTCCTCGAGGCGGTCCGGCGGGCGGGACCGGGCCTCTCCGAGGCCGACGCCGACCACTTCCTCGACGAGCAGCAGGTGGCGGCCACCCTGCTCGGCTGCGAGGACGTGCCGACCACGTGCGCCGACGTCACCGCCTACTTCGACGCCGTCCGTCCCGAGCTCATGGCGTCGTCGACGAGCAGGCGCGCCGCGCTGGGGCTCCTGGTCCCCCCCATGGCGCCGCGGTTCGCATGGGCGACGCCCGCGCGCCCCGCGTGGGCCGCGCTCGCCTCCCTGGCGTTCGCGCTGCAGCCTCGCTGGGCCCGACGGATGCACGGACTCCCGGGCCTGCCCACCACCGACCTCGCGGCGACGGTCGCCCTGCGCGCCCTGCGCACGGCGATGCTGACGCTGCCCGAGACCTGGCGTCAGGGCCCCACCGCCCGCGACGCCCTCGCCCACGAGCGGGCCGTCGCCGGCTGACCGGCTCAGGCCCACCAGTACCCGGCGAGCACCCCTACCGTCAGCACCGGCACCACCGCCGCGGCGACGACGGCGACACCCGGTGGGGGACGTCGGGCCGCAGCGACGACGGTGGCCGCCAGTGCCAGCAGCGCCGCCACCATGTGCCCGACGACCACGCCGAGGCCCGGCCCGCGGTCGGAGAGCAGCGGCGGCAGGCCCGCGACGACGACCGCGAGCATCAGCAGCCCGCCGGTGAGCAGCCGGGCCAGCCCGACGAGCACGCGACGCAGGCGCGAGGGCGGCGGCGGTGCCTCGTTCGACCTCGCCCCGGGCCGGACCAGCCGGACGGTGCGCAGCGTCCGGGGAGAGCTCGGCCTCGGCGCCGCCGCGGGGCCGGGCGGATCGGGCACGCGCGACCCGAACGGCGGCGTCGGGGACCGGCCTCGGGGTCGGCCCGGTCCCGGGGGTCCACCGCCCGTCCCGCGCCGCGGGTCGTACCGGGGGCGGCTGTGGTGCGGGGGTTCGTTCCGGGGGTCGGGGGCGGTCACGGGGCGAGCCCCGCCCACGGCTCGGCGGGGGGTGCCACCGCGCGACCCTCGGGACAGTGGCGGCGGACGTCGCACCGACCGCAGCGGGGTGCGGGGGCGGGCGGGAACAGTGCGTCGGGGTCCCCGCCGGCCTCGAGGGCCTCCACGGCGAGCGTGAACGCCTCCGCCGACGCCTCGGCCCGAGCGCGATGGGCCCGCAGCGACGCGTCGTCGTGCTCGGCGCCGGCGATCGTCCCGCTGGGCAGATGGTGCAGCTCGACCCGCCGGCACCGGCGCCGCACGGTGGCCGCGGTGGCGACGGCGTAGAGCGCCAGCGCCGGCGACCGGAGGGCGTCGTCACCGTCGGGGACCCCGCGCCCCGTCTTGTAGTCCACGACGACGGCCTCGTCCCCCCGGGCGTCGACACGGTCGACCCGTCCCTCGACGACGAGCGACCCGACCGGCGCGCTGACCCACCGTTCGAGCCCGAGCACCTCGCCGTCGGCGTCGGCGTCGGCGACGTAGTCGGCCACCCAGGTCCGCGCCCGCGCCCGGTACTCGGCCGCCTGCGCGTCGTCGCGGAACCCCTCGCCCGACCAGGAGGCGTCGACGAGCGCCGCCGCGCGCGCGGGGGTCCGGCGCGGCGCCGGGAGCGCGAACACCGCACGCAGGGCGTTGTGCACGACGGCGCCGAGGGTGCTCGTCGCCCGCGGCCCGCCGCGCGGGGGCGTCGGGCGGTCCACGTAGGTCATGCGGAAGCGACGCCGGCAGTCGTCCCACGTCGCGAGACGGGCGGGGGTGACCCGCAGGAGCCGGGTGGGCATCCCGTCGAGACTCAGTTGCCCGCTCATCGCCGACCACACTAGGTCGTGGGGTTGGTCGCTGCCCGCGTCCCTCCCCGGCCCGTCGGGTGGTGAGCAGGGCCCTGCGCGGTGGCGTGCAGCGCGGTGCGGTCCTCGGCGTCGTGGTCACTTCCAGGGCGTCCAGGCGGCTCGAGCCCCTCGGCGCGCACCGATGCCAGCGCTTCAGCTACCGCCTCGCGCCGCTCGGCCGAGCGGACCAGCGCCTCGTACTGCTCCACCGACATGACCACGACCTACACGCATCCTGGACCCGGTGCGGTCAGTGTGTGGGTTTCCAACCTCACCGGTGCTGCTCGGTCCGGCCGGTCTGCTCGGCAGGGGTGGGTGTGGGGTGGGGCATCGGCGGGGTGGTGGGCGTGACGGGGATGGGCCCGCGGGCGTGCGCGAGACGGCGCTGCGCGCGGGCGATGCGGGCGGCCAGGTCGGCTTCGGCGGCGGCGCGGGCTTTCTGCTCACGGCGCTCGCGGCGGGTCTGCCGCGGAACTGCTGCGCCCGGGTCGCCGTTCGGTGAGGCCGTGGTGGTCTCCGCGTTTCGGGTGCGCCGCTGGAACAGCATGGTGCCCCATTCTCCGACGCCTGCCTTGGGCGTCTCTGCAGGGTCCATGTTCGCTCGCCGCGCTCGAGGGTGCACAACGACGCCCGAGCCAAGGGAGGACACGCCATTTTCATCCCCACCTGGGAGGGGACGAATTTCGATTCGGTGACAGAGCGGGACAGATCGGCGGTCCTGGGGCCGCCGAGGCAGCGTTCCTCGCGTTGGGACCCGGCGCCGGGCAGTGGCTGGTGGAGGCGGCCGCGGCCGGAGCGGTGCGGGTGCGGGCGAAGATGCCGCCGCGGTCGAGCTCGCCGCCCTGGCCGGGCGCGGCGAGGTCGACGCCGCGCTCGGCGTCGCGGCCGCGGCTGGCCGGTTCGCCGAAGACGACCTGCTCGCCATCGTGCGCCACCGCGCCGCCGGCGCCCCCACCGCCGAGCTGATCGTGGCCGATGAGGGGCACTCCGCGCAGCCGGGCACCGCGGCATGGGAGGGGTTCGGCCGATGAGCAACCCCGACCACACCCCCGAGCAGACACCACCGGGTCTGCCGCCGGCGCCGTGGATCCTGCTCGACCGCACCACCGCCACCCAGGCCGCCGCCGTGCTCGACCGCCTCGAGCGGAGATCGCGGAGCTGAAGCGGCGGCTGGACAAGGATGGCTTCGGTGGCGAACCCGCGGCGCAGCGAGTGCGCCCCCCACATCCGCGCGTCGAGCCCGGCAGCGTGGGCGCGGCGGACGATGATCAGCCGATTGGAGTTGCGGGTCCGCCCGCGGGTGCGGGGACGACGCCCGTAGCGGTCGACGCCCCGCCACACCGGGCCGGCGGTGATGCCGTGGCTGCCGAGCAGGTTGCGCCAGCGCGCCCACGCGGTAACCGCATCCAGCGACACCGCTGCCAACTCCGTGGTGTCCTCGAGCTGGCCGGCGTCGGCGGCCGACGTCGCCGCGGGCGGGGTGGGGCTTCCGGCGATGCCGATGGTGACCCGTCGCTGGCTTGGTCAGTCTTGGAGCGGCGCAGATGTAACGCGAGGCCCTCGTCGGTGACCCGCAGGTCGTCCATCTGCAGGCGGGCGAGGTCGTCACTGCGCAGGGCGGCTTTCCAGCCGATCAGCAGCAGCGCGGCGTCGCGGACGTCGGCCAGGGTGCTCGTCGGGGGCGAGGGTGGCCAGGAAGGTGGCGAGGTCGTCGCGGCGGGCGGCGGCGCGGCGGCCCGTGGCCGGCCACGCCGGCGTGGCGGCGGATGCCGGCCATGGTGCGTCGAACTACATCGCTCGCGGCAGCGTTGGGTATCCCGGCGCTCTGGTGGGCCACCGAGATCGCGGTCAGGTAACCCGCGATCGAGCCGGGCCGAAGGCCGTCGCGGTCGCGGACCTGCCCGTCGACCACCCCGTGGTGCGGGTTGGCCGGAGTGGCCGGGCGCCAGCCCGGGGCCAGGTCGGCCAGGAACCGGGCCACGGTCAGCACCTCGGCCGGCGGCGGGGTCTCCCCCAATCTCCGCGAACCAGGTCTCGAACCGGCGCCACTGACGGTCGTAGGCCGCCCACGTCGACCGGGCCCGCGAGCCGCGGGCGTACGCGTGCGGCTGTTCGGTCAACAGGCCGTGGCGACGCGCGACCTCCGACACCGGCGGACCAGCTGGTCGACGGTCGCGGCCGTCGGGAGGCGCGGGGTCAATCGCGGGCGGACGTTCGCTCACGGCATTGGCGCCGGCGCGGCCGTGGCCCCAACGCGATGGCCGCGTCGCGCTCGCGCAGCCTCCGTGCCTTCTGTGCGTCGACGGTCTCGACCTCCTCGGCCTCGGTCCGCAGCCGGTGGCCGAACGCCGAGCCGGGGCGGGACCCATACCGCCGAGGCCAGCCCCTCACCCGCCTCACCCGCCTCGCTGGCTTCGGCGAACCGCAAGCACCGGCCGCTCCGCCAAGCTGAGCGCCCTGCGTTCGCTGGGTGCGTCCAGTCCTGGACGAGGAGGACGAGGGTGACCAGCATGCCGAGAGAATGATGCCAGCCCGCCGGAGATCACCGCCCCGGCGGTCTCGCGGGCGGTGTTCCGTTCCGGGCGCCAGTTGACGGCGTCACGCACGACGCCTCGCCAGAACCCCACGGGCGGCATCGAAGTACCGCCCGCCGTCCAAGGTCGACCATCACTCGCGGTCCGGAGTAGAGCATCACCTGCGTCCGGTGCAGCCCAGGGGCGCAAACGCGTCGGCCCGCCCGGCCATCCGGGGGGTTCTCGCGGCGCCACCGGGACAGACGCTCAGGGATACCTCAACGGCGGTTTCAGCGGTCTACGGGTTCGACCACGCTCGCTCTCGTGCCCTGGACGGTGACCTCGTGATCCCGGCCTCGACGGATGAGGAGGTGGGATGACCGCAGCGATCACCGCCGGTGACAGGCCCGACACCGGAATCGAGCGGCTGAGCTACCGCGACGCACGGTCTGGTTACCTGATCGTAGTCACCACTCCCTCCGCCGAGGCGGAGCTGTGGCAGCGCTACCTCGCGGGGGCCTGGCGCAGCTACCGCGCTCACGACGTGGAGAGCGTCCTTGACCTCGATCAGGTCCGGGACGGACGATCAACGTCGCTGTTCTTCGTCGCGCTCACATCCGGCGGCGACATGGTCGGTGGTATGCGTGCGCAGGGGCCTTACACCACGGCTGACCAGGCGCACGCCGTCGTTGAATGGGAGTGCGACCCGGGGCAGCCAGTGGTACGCGCCATGATCAATGAACGGTTGTCTTTCGGTGTGGTGGAGACAAAAACGGCGTGGGTGGCCGACGGCGCCGGGCGACGCCGTGAGTTGGTCGAGTGCCTCTCGCGTGCCCCGCTGCACGCTGCGATGGTGTTGGGGGCCCGCTTCGCGCTGGGTACGTCTGCTGCCCATACCCTGGCATTGTGGACGGCGACGGGCGCTGTCGTAGCCCCCGGCTTGGCCCCGGTCTGCTATCCCGACGAGCGTTATCGCACCAGTCTGCTGTGGTGGGACCGGTGGGCGTTGCCCGCAACGGTCGCGGAGAGCGAGAAGGTGGCTATCGATACCGAAGCCGCGCAGCTGCTCGATCCTGTGTCGCCGGCGCTGGTGCATGGACGATGAGCATCGGACCGCTCCCTGGGGCGTCCGACGCCGCCGGCGAGCTGTGTCGGCCGGTGTTGTACGACGAGTCCAACAACGAGCATGTCGAAGCCCTGCGGGAGCTCACCGCCGACCCGGCCGTCGTGGTCGTGGACGGTCGTTCGGCCCAGCGGGCCGATCTGGCGGATGTCGTGTCCCTGATGCCCGGCGATGTGGTGGCCCATCCCGGTTGCTGGGTGTACTACCCGTGGCGGCGGACGCTGGTCGGCGTCCTCGGGGAGGACGCCTTCCGGATGCTGCGGCTCGACCGCAACCGGAACAAGATCACGCGGCACGAGCAGGAGCGGCTGGGCAGGCTGCGGATCGGCGTGGTCGGGCTCAGCGTGGGACACGCAGTGGCGCACACCCTTGCCTTGGAAGGGTTGTGCGGCGAGCTCCGATTGGCCGATTTCGACGCGATCGAGGCGTCGAACCTCAATCGGATCCCGGCCACCCTCCTTGACCTCGGCCTCAACAAGGCAGTAGTCGCTGCCCGTCGGATTGCCGAGCTCGACCCCTACCTGGACGTGACCGTGTTCCGGGACGGTGTGACGCACCAGAGCCTGTCACGCTTTCTCGACGGGCTGGACATCCTGATCGAAGAGTGCGATTCGCTCGACCTCAAGGTCATGCTGCGCGAGGGTGCGCGCCGTCGCGGTATCCCGGTGCTGATGGAGACCAGCGACCGCGGACTTCTCGACGTGGAGCGCTTCGACCTGGAGCCCCACAGGCCGTTGTTCCACGGTTTGCTGGGCGACGTCGACTCGGACGCTCTGCGCGGACTGTCCACCAAGGACAAAGTCCCCCACGTCCTTCGGATCCTCGGCGCCACGGAGCTGTCCGCGCGGATGGCGGCCTCGATGGTCGAGGTCAGCCAGTCCCTCACCACCTGGCCCCAGCTCGGCAGCGACGTTGCGCTGGGAGGTGCGGTCATCGCCGCCGCGGTTCGGCGTCTCGGGCTGGGGCAGGGGCTCGCGTCCGGCCGCATCAGGATCGACCTCGAGGAGCACTTCGAAGCACTCGACACCCCACCCGCGCCCCCGGCGGTCGGCCTTGTGGCCGCTGAACCGGAAGCCGCTGAGCCGGCATCGACGGTGCCCGCCACAGCGGCGACCGAGCACCCCGCGACGAGTGCGGTCCTCGAGGCCATTCGGCGTGCGCCCTCGGGCGGCAACATCCAGCCGTGGCGTGTCGAATCAGACCCCACCGGGGTACGGCTCTACCTCGACCGCGAGCGCACAACGACGATGGACGTAGATCACCGCGGCAGCTATGTCGCTCTCGGTGCCGCGCTGTTCAACGCCCGGACGGCGGCCTCGGCAGCGACCGCGCTCGGTCCGGTCGCTCTGTTCCCCGATGCCACCACCCCGCACCTGGCCGCCACGCTTCGCTTCGGACAGGGGAGCGACGACCGTCTGACCCGCTGCTACGCCCGGGTGCTGAAACGTGGTACCAACCGCACGCTCGGGCGGCCACGCCCGCTCACGGCGGCATCGAGGGAGGCGTTGCGCGAGGCCGCCCTGAACGAGGGCGGGCGACTGCACCTCATCGAACCCGGCGCTGACCTGGCCGCCGCCGGTGAGGCACTGGCAGCCGCCGATCGGGTGCGTTACCTCACGGCGACACTCCACAAGGAGATGTTCGCCGAGCTGGTCTGGCCCGGTACTGACCGGCTCGACGTCGGCATCGACGTGCGCACCCTCGGGCTGGACGCCGCGGACCTGGCCAAGCTCGCGATCGCGCAGCGCCCCGAGGTGATGGCCTTGCTCGCGGACTGGGACGCCGGCAACGCGCTGGCGGAGGACACCCGTGACCGTGTGGCGTCGAGCTCTGCGCTCGCCGTGGTCACCGTGGCGGGATCCGCGCCGGCCGACTTCGTGCGGGGCGGCTCGGCCGTCGAGTCGGTGTGGCTGGGCGCGGAGGACCACGGTCTCTCCGTCCACCCCGTCTCCCCGGTGTTCCTCTTCGCGGTGAGCCCGGATGACCTGCAGACGTTGTCCGACCGGTTCGCCGGCGAGCTCGCCCGCTTGCAGGCGTCTTTTCGCTCAGCGGTCGGACTGGCCGCTACCGAGACCGTCGCACTCGTCCTTCGCCTCAGCCATAGCGACGCCACACCGGTTCGCAGTCAGCGACTCCCCCTCGCAGGGATCCACCGCACTACCTGAACGACCACCGCGCGGCTACCCTCCGTGGCGTGCAGCATACAGTGGGTGAGACCGCCCCGGCCAATCTTGACGAGCTCGTCACGGCCGTCGCGACCCAGCTGATGGGCGTCGACTCGGTGGCGCTGACGGCGGCGGCCGAGTCGGTGTTGCGGTTGCTGGTCGATCACTTCCAGGTCGACCTGAGCTTCCTGCGGTTCCACGACCCCGTCCGGCGGGCGACCGTACTCGTCGCCGAGTGGCCACGGCGGACCGTGGTGCCCGACCCGGATCCGCTGGGGGTGATCTTCTTCGAGACCGCGGAACCCGCCTTCGCGGCGAGCGAGCACATGGCCGACGTCATGATCATCCGACCCGACGCCGACTCGGCTGCCTACCAACGGCGGGTACGTGACGGGTCGGGTGTCGCGGCCACCTCGGTCGCCACCGTTCCGTTGCGGTCCCGGGGGAGCACCACAGGAACGCTCGGGTTCATCAAGCACGGAGACCGCGGTTGGGACGACGACGAGATCCGGGCCCTGAAGACCATTGCGGTCCTTCTCGCTCAGATGCAAGCCCGGCTGCTCGCCGAGGACCAACTCCGCCACATCGCCCACCACGACGAGCTCACTGGGTTACCCAACCGTCGAGCTCTGCTCGCACACCTGCAGGCAACGCTGGACTCTGGTGAGTCCGGGCAGCGGGCTTTGCTCTTCATCGACGTCGACCGGCTCAAGGCGATGAACGACTTCCTCGGCCACGAGGCCGGTGACCGCTTCATCGTCGCGGTCGCTGACCGACTGCGCGGCGCCGTTGGCCCGAACGACCTGGTCGCCCGGCTCGGGGGAGACGAGTTCGTCGTCTCAATCGCTGGCTTCTCGGACGAGGCGCAGGCCGCCACGGCGGCGGCCCGGATACAGCGAGCGATCGCCGAGCCGATTCGGCTTGGTGGGCAAACACTAGGCCGAACCGTCAGCGTCGGCATCGCGGTGGCGGACCCAGACATCTCGGGCGTGGCCGAGTGGCTACGCAGCGCCGACCAAGCCGTGCTCGCCGCGAAAGATCGCGGCGGCAACGCTGTCGTCGCGTTCACCGCCGAGATGCAGGCCCGCGAACAGGTGCGCGTCGCCGTGGAGATGAACCTGCTCTCCGCGATCCGCGCCGGGTTGCTCGCCGTGCACTTCCAACCGATCGTCGACCTGCGCACGCGCGGCATGGTCGGGGCCGAAGCCCTCCTCCGCTGGAACCACCCCACGCTCGGACCGGTCCCACCCGAGCTATTCGTGGGAGTAGCCGAGGCCACGAACCTGGCCGGAGAGCTCGGACAGTGGGTGCTCGGCGAAGCGTGCCGCCAGTACGCGGCGTGGCGGGACACCCTGACGCCCGCAACCCTCCCGGCGGACTTCACCATCTCGGTCAACGTCTCACCCGTCCAGCTCATCGCCATCGACTTCGTCGACACCGTGGCGAGCGCGTTGACCCGCCACAGGCTCGCAGGTTCCAACCTGACACTGGAGGTCACAGAGCACGCAGTGGTCAGTGACGTGGCGGCGGCGCTCACGACGATGCACGGTCTCCGCGAACTCGGCGTGTCCATCGCCATCGACGACTTCGGCACCGGCTACAGCTCCCTCGCCCAGCTCAAGGCACTCCCGGTCAACATCTTGAAAATCGATCGCGGGTTTGTCCGTGACCTGGGGACGAACGCCGACGACCTATCCATCGTCCGCTCGATCGCCGGCCTCGCAGAGTCGTTCGGACTGGATCTGGTCGCCGAGGGTGTAGAGACCGAAGTCGCGGCCCAGACGTTGCTCAACATGGGTTGTTCGACCGCGCAAGGCCATCTGTTCTCCCACCCCGTCCCCGCTGAGCGAATCCTTGAATGGCTCAGCGCACCGACCGCACCTGTGGCCTCGAACTCTCTCTTTTAGATCTGCCGGTGGGCGGGTGAAAGCTACCGTTGCGGACCGCACAGATCACGGTAGCTCCTCGAGCGTGATGGTCTCGACCACGCCGGCGTAGCGAGGATGATCGGAGCGGCTCAGCGCTGCCCACGCGGCGCTGACCGCGACGGAAGGCAGCAGGAGAACGATGTCTTCTTCGGTGGCCGTCCACACCAGCGCCGAGGCGTAGACCGAGCGCCGCGCAGCGAACACGACGAGCGCGACACCTCCACTCGTCGCGGGAGGCCTGGGTCACCCAGGACTTCATGCCCATTGTCTCCATCGTCTACGGCGACACCAGCACGACCGAGCGCGCATCATCGGCACGTCCCACGGGCTTGACCCGACGACGGCACCACGAGGCGACGGGGAGGGGCGAGGGGTGACTCTGCTACAGCGGGTGGACGACGTGCAACGCCGGCACCGATGGATGGGGCTGCCCCTGGCGGTGCTGTGGAAGTTCCTCGACGACGAGGGCACCTACCTCGCGGCGCTGATCACCTACTACGGGTTCGTGTCGCTGTTCCCGCTGCTGCTGCTCGCGGTGACCGTGCTCGGGTTCGTCCTGCAGGGCGACCCCGCCGCCCAACAGGCGGTGCTCAACTCGGCGTTGCGTAACTTCCCGGTCGTCGGCGACCAGATCGGGGCGAACGTGCACTCGCTGCACGGTAGCGTCGGGGCCCTCGTCGCTGGCGTCCTGATCAGTATCTACGGAGGCCTCGGCGTCACCCAGGCCGTGCAGAACGCGCTGAACCGGATGTGGGCGGTGCCCAAGGCGGCGCGGCCCGGGCTCCCCGCGGCCTACGCCCGCGGGGCCCTCTCGGTCGTGGTGCTCGGCGGCGGTGTCCTCGCCGCCACCGCGGCGTCCGGGCTAGGCGCCACCCTGCACGGCATCCTCCCCCCCGCCGTGGTCGCCCCGGTGCGCGTGGTGTCGATCGCCCTGGCCGTCGCCATCAACGCCACGGTGATCCTGCTCGGATTCCGGGTGCTGACGGCGAAGGCCGTGACGGTCCGCCAGCTCCTGCCCGGCACGATCGTGGCCGCCGTGGCCTGGCAGATCCTGCAGACGTTGGGCGGCTACCTGGTCCGCACCGAGCTCGCGGGCACCTCGGCCAGCTACGGGCTGTTCGGCATCGTGCTGGGCCTGCTCGCCTGGATCTACTTTTCTACGGTGGTCGCCCTGTTCTGCGCCGAGATCAACACGGTGCGCGTGCTGGGTCTGTATCCGCGCAGCCTGTTGTCCGCGATGCCCGACGACACCGCGCTGACCCCAGCCGACCGCCTGGCCCTCACCGCCTACGTCACCACCGAGCGGCAGAAGTCCTATCAGAACGTCCAGGTCACCTTCGACGACCCGCCGCCACCGCCCCCGGCGCCGCCCCGGGCCGACCCGGGGCGATGAACCGACCAGGGCGCAGGACCGGCTCGTCGAGGCGGTGCTCGCGCTGCTCGAGACCGCGCCGCTGGAGACGTGGCCGTTGGGCGCGCAGGTCGATCCTCCCGGATCGTCAGCGGCGGCGTCCCCGCATCGTCATGTGCGAACGCGTCTGGCGCTTCTCGCCGAACACGAGCTCGGAGATCGCCTCGTAGACCTCTTCGGGGTCCGGGAGGTAGTCGAGCCGGTTGAGCGCCTGGACCTGGCCGGCCGACTCGATGACGATGGTGCCGTAGCCGAGCAGGCGACCGTTGAAGGAGCGCTCGAACGTCAGGTCGGTGACCTTGGTCAGCGGCATCATCCCGACCTTGTGGGTGAAGATCCCCTGGGTGCGCATCACGCGCTTGTCGGTGATGACGACCTTCTCCACCCACCACTCGGCGACCTTGTAGCTGGCCTTTAGCAGCACCAGCAGCGCGCCGTACCAGAACAGGTTGTCGAGCACGACGTTCTGCGGCAGGAACCCGGCCCCGAGGGCGAGCAGCACGAAGAGCACCACCGCCTGCAGCACTTCGCTGACGATGACCGCCCAGTGCCGGCGGAAGCGGATGACCCTGCGCTCGGTGGGCAGGACGTACTCGTCGACCTCGCGTGGAGCCAGCAACGGGGCGCCCTCCTCCGGGTCCTCCGGTGACCGTACCCGGCCCGACGGGAACGGGAGCGCTCTAGAAGAGCGACTGCAGGAACGTGACGATCGCGTCACCCGCATCGCGGAGTCGACCGAGGATCGCCAGCACGAAATCGGCCGAGCCCTGGGGCCGGGTGAGGACGAAGAACAGCGCCAGCAGCACGACCAGACCGACGACGAGCCGCCGGACGCTCACCGGGTGCCGCGCTGTGCGCCGACGCAGGTGTCCACGGGCCCGGATACTACGATCGGGTGGTGGTGTCCCCGCCGACGACGCGCCGGTGTTCGCGGCCAGCAGCTGGGCCGTGTCCGGTCAGCGCACCGGGACCGGCCGGCGGGGCTGCTCGGCGTCGGCGTCGTCCGCGGCGGGGCGCTTGGGCACCATGACCTTGCGGCGGTAGATGCACACGACCGTGCCGTCCTGGTTGTAGCCGATCGTCTCCACCGACACGACGCCGCGGTCGTTCTTCGACGACGACTCCTTCTTGTCCAGCACCGTCGACTCGCCGTAGACGGTGTCGCCGTGGAAGACCGGCTTCACGTGCCGCAGCGACTCCACCTCGAGGTTCGCGATCGCCTTGCCGGACACGTCGGCCACTGACATCCCCAGCAGCAGCGAGTAGACATAGTTGCCGACGACAACGTTGCGGCCCTGCTGCGTGCCCTCGGCGTAGTGGGCATCGAGGTGCAGCGGATGGTGGTTCATGGTGATCAGGCAGAAGAGGTGGTCGTCGTACTCGGTCACCGTCTTCCCGGGCCAGTGCTTGTACACCGCACCGACCTCGAACTCCTCGAAATAGCGACCGAACTGCACGACGACGCCTCCTCGACCACCGGTGCCCGCTCCACCGCCCCGGTCACACGACCCGGACCCGGGAGGCCGGACACAGTCCGGCGGGCGATAGGATCGCTGATCGGACACATGCTGTCGTGCCCGGGGAGGTGAGACGTGGACGACTCGACGGATCCGGCGCGAGACGAGCCCGGCGGAAGTACCGGCCGCGTCGACTCCCCCGGCCCCTGCTCCTGACGGACTCCGCTCCCGACGGACACAGCCCCTCCGCCGGAAGAGACGACGCGGCCACCGACCGTCCCTCCCCGCCGCGTTGGAGTTCCCCGTGCCCGCACTTCCCGCCCTCCCCTCCCTGCGCTCCGCGGGGGCCCGGGTCCGCCGTCCCGCGCGCCCCGCCGCCGGCGTCGCCGCCCCGCACGTGCCCCTGTCCGCCTTCGTCGTCGACTGCGCGGTCTACGTCGGCGGCGTGCGCCTCGACGGGCGGTGGAACCATCGGGAGGCCATCGCCGAGGTGCGCCGCCGCGAGGAGGGCTTCGTGTGGATCGGGCTGCACGAGCCCGACGCCGAGCAGATCACCGACATCGCCGAGGCGTTCGGCCTGCACCCGCTCGCCGTCGAGGATGCCGTGCACGCCCACCAGCGGCCGAAGATCGAGCGCTACGACGACATGCTGTTCTCGGTGTTCAAGACCGTCCGCTACGTCGCGCACGCCTCGCCGACCACGGCCAACGAGATCGTCGAGTCCGGCGAGCTCATGGTGTTCACCGGTCGCGACTTCGTCGTGACCGTGCGCCACGGACAGCACTCGGGCCTGCGCCGGGTGCGGCGGCTCCTCGAGCGCGACCCCGAGCACCTTGCCCTCGGGCCGTCGACGGTGCTGCACGCGGTGGCCGACCACATCGTGGACGCCTACCTCGAGGTCTCCGAGGCCGTCGAGGGCGACCTCGACATCATGGAGACCGAGGTCTTCGCCCCCGGTTCGCGGATCGGTGCCGAGCAGATCTACCTGATGAAGCGCGAGGTGCTCGAGATGCGCCGGGCCATCGCGCCGCTCGTGCGGCCACTGCGCCGGCTCACCGAGGACCGCTCCGCGCTGGTTCCCGACGAGGTGCGCTCCTACTTCCGCGACGTCGACGACCACCTCGCGACGGTGGCCGAGCGCGTCGCCGCGTTCGACGAGCTGCTCACCTCGCTCGTCGACGCCGTGCTCGCCAAGATCACGCTCCAGCAGAACAACGACATGCGCAAGATCACCTCGTACGCCGCGTTGTTCGCCGTCCCGACGATGGTCGCCGGGATCTACGGGATGAACTTCGACGTGATGCCCGAGTTGCACTGGACGTACGGCTATCCGCTGGTCATCGGCGTGATCGTCGCGATCTGCGCGTGGATGTTCCGCACCTTCCGGCGCAATCGCTGGTTGTAGCGAACTGCGCCGTCTGCGCCCCCCGCGCGGGGCTTCCTGTGGCTACGCTCACCCCCGGCTCACCGGAGAGCGTCGTTGTGGAGGTGCCCATGGCCACGTCGTCACCCCTGTCGGCCCCGTCGCCGGAGGACTCGGTGTCGAGCCTGATCCCGGCGCGGATCGACCGGCTCCCCTGGTCGCCGTTTCACACGCGGATGGTGCTGGCGCTGGGTTCCTGCTGGATCCTCGACGGCCTCGAGATCACCATCGCCAGCAACGTCGGCGAGAAGCTCTCCGACAACTCCCGGCTGGGCATCTCGACGACCGCGATCGGGTTCCTGGCCACGGTCTACCTCCTCGGGCAGGTCGTCGGTGCCCTGTACTTCGGCAACGTCTCCGACCGCCTCGGGCGTCGACGCCTGTTCTTCATCACCCTGAGCATCTACTTCGGTGGGAGCGCGCTCACCGCGTTCACCCTCGGATCCGGCGCGTTCTCGCTGGCGTTCCTCTACCTCACCCGATTCATCGCCGGGGCCGGGATCGGCGGCGAGTACGCGGCGATCAACTCGGCGATCGACGAGCTCATCCCGGCGCAGTACCGGGGGCGCACCGACATCGCGGTCAACGGCACCTACTGGGCGGGAGCCGCGATCGCGGCGGGCATCCAGGTCCCGCTGCTCTCCGGCGCGATCGACCCGGCCTACGACTGGCGCATCGCCTTCCTCGTCGGCCCGGTGCTCGCGATCGTCATCGTCTTCCTGCGCCGGGCCGTGCCCGAGAGCCCGCGCTGGCAGATCATGCACGGGCGGGCCGAGGCGGCCGAGTCCTCGATCGCCTACATCGAGCGCGAGGTCGCGGTGTCCGGCCGGACCGTCGAACCCGTGGACGAGGCGCAGGCGATCACGCTCCGTCCGACGCCCCCGGCGGGCTACCTGACGCTGCTGCGCGTGCTGTTCCGGACCTACCCGGGCCGCTCCACGCTGGGTGCGTCGCTGATGATCACGCAGTCGTTCCTCTACAACGCGATCTTCTTCTCCTACGCCATCGTGCTGTCGAACTTCTACCTCGGCCCGAACGCGGACACCTCGCTCTACTACATCCCGTTCGCCGTCGGGAACTTCATCGGGCCCCTCGTGCTCGGTCCGCTGTTCGACAGCGTCGGCCGCCGCAAGATGATCGCGGGCACCTACCTGCTGTCCGGGTCCCTCCTCGTGATCACCGCGTTCCTCTTCCGCGCCGACGTGCTCACCGCGACGACGCAGACCGCCGCCTGGTGCGTGATCTTCTTCTTCGCCTCGGCGGGCGCGAGCGCGGCGTACCTGACGGTGAGCGAGATCTTCCCGATGGAGGTCCGCGCGAAGGCGATCGCCGTGTTCTTCGCCATTGCGCAGATCTTCGGCTCGGTCGCCCCGCTGCTCTACGCGCTGCTCATCGGCAGCAAGGAGGCCCCGAGCCGTCCCGGGCTCTTCGCGGCGTACATCATCGGCGCGGCGGTCATGATGGCGGGCGGGATCGTCGCCGCGATCCTCGGCGTCGACGCCGAGCGCAAGTCGCTCGAGGACGTGGCCACCCCGCTGTCGATGGTCCGGGCGACCGGCGCGTCGGGGCCCTGACGCATAAAATGCCCTGCGGCGACTGGTATTGGTGATGGGCGCCGTATCGCTCAGCGTCGCCGATGCGAAGGAGCGGCTCGCAGTCTATCGACGTGTGCTGCCGGATCACGCAGCCGAGCACTCACAGCGCGGCCTGGCCAACCTGATCAATGACTGGCTCTGGGCGTTGATCCACCGCAGCCCTTGACCCGGTGGCACACGTGGCGCTGAACGACCGGGAGCCGACCCGCGAGATCGGCGTCGGGCTGGAGTACCGGCTCCGCGTGAAACGCCACCGGGGACCGTCGCGTCCGCAGCTACCCGACTCCGACCTTCCTCGACTTCCAGCTCCACGGCGCGCAGCTCATGTTCCCCGGCATGGCTGAGGTCCGACTCAACGTCGGCTACGGGTGGGACGAGGAGACGCGCAGCATCTCGAGGCCTGTGATGTCGTTGCCCCACGGTGCAGACGTGGTCTGGTACGAAGCGCTGGGCACGGTGGAGCCCGAGGTCGCCAAGCCGCTCCGGCCAGAGGTGGACCAGATGCCGGTCATCGAGCTCGTCGAGGACGACGACGAAGCGGAGGGCACGGAGAATCGATGAGTGCGCTCGGTGAGGTCATCATGACTCTCCGGAGATCACGGGGCCTGACACAGGCGAGCCTGGTCACGCTCGCCTGACTGTCACTGCCAGGTGCCGCGGCGCCATCGAGGTCTACGACCGCACCGCCAAACGACGGAACCCCCTCAAAGCCGCATGATCCAGACCCAGCAGAACTTCCGCGGCGCTGCACTAGCGAGGAGGCCAAACCGGGCGCTCTCGTGCAGATCAGCAGATCACCTCGTATGCTCGACTGCATGAGGACGACGATCAACCTCCCGGACGCGCTCGTAGAAGCCGCCAAGACCAAGGCCGCTGCCGAGGGCAGGACGTTCACCAGCGTCGTGGAGGAAGGGCTGCGGGCGACCCTCGCACTCCCCGCGCCCCGCGCCGAGGCGGTGACACTGGCCGCCTTCGGCGACCCAGATGGTCGCTTCCTGGTCGACCCCGCAGACCGGGAGGCGATCTGGGAGATCCTCGATGCGGACGGACCACGGTGATCCTCCCCGACGTCAACGTCCTGGCGTACGCCTATCGCCGCGAGGCCGAGCGACACGAGCGGTATGCCGAGTGGCTCACTGACGTGGTCGGCGGAGCTGAGGAGCTCGCTCTGGCCGAGGCCGCGCTGACCGGCTTCGTCCGGATCGTGACCCACCCGAGGATCATGGTCGATCCCGCGCCGACACCGGACGCCCTGCGCTTCGTCGCGTCCCTTCGGGCGGCGACCCGAGCCCGCAGGCTCGCAGCGACCGACGCGACGTGGGCGTTGATGTCGACGTGGTCAGCGGGCGACCCACAGCTGCGGGCGAACCTGGTACCCGACGCTTGGCTGGCCGCCCTCGCCTGCTCCCACGGGGCCCGGCTGGCCACCGCGGACCGCGGCTACGCTCGTTACCCTGGGCTGGACTGGTTCGACCCCGGACGCTGACTGGGAGACCTACCGCACGAGCACCTCGGCCTGCCGCAACAGCCGCTCGGTCACCTCGTCTCGATCGAAGGAAGTCGGGTCCAGCTGGTCCCCGGTCTCGAGGCCGAGCCACTCGAGCATGTCGACGTGCTGCGGGTCCTCGGGCGAGGCGAGGGCAGCCAACAGGTTCTCGTAGCCCCAGATCCCGGCACAGTCCTCCGGCGGGCCCGCGCGGCGTCCACCGGTGCATCGCGGGTACGCGGCGCCTCGCTCCGCCGGCGTCACCTTCTCGACGGAGATGTCGTGGTCCCAGTCGTCCCCGAAGTCGTAGGTGTAGCGGATGCGGTCTCCTGGCGAGCCCGCGACATCCCGGAGCCGCACAGAGCTCGCGCTGAGATGCCCGAGCTCGGGGTCGGGCATCCGGTACTCGGAGTCGGCGGTGGTGAAGACTCACAAGTGGCCGTCGTGCCACTCGAACGCCTTCTGGATCGCGTCGTGGAGGCGGTCGAGGGTCAACGGTGGACGGCACCTCCAGCCGCCGCCAGATCGGCGGCTTCGCGCCCCGCAACCCCACCTTGATCCGGTGCACAGTCGGGGCACGCCGGCCGGCTCCCCGCCCCGACTTGCGCGCCACCCCGGACTCCGGCAGCAGCGCGACCCTTCTCCGCACCATCCCCAGGAAGGTGCCGACGTCCTCGACCTGATCGGGGTCGACGGGGCACGGCTCCTGCGCGAGGGCCCGGTCGAGCAGCTCGCGAGCATCCGCAGGCGAGTAGTTCTGCAGGTCAAGTCCGGCGGCGGCCGCGGCCCGCCGGCACTGCGCGCGGGCGCGGTCCGGGGTGTCCGTGACGAAACAGTCCTTCACCCCGCCGCCGAGGTGGTGATCGATGAGTGCCGCCGACGGCCGTACTTGAAGGTGAGAACCACCGCTTCCTTACCGCCGATGCCGTCGGCGTAGCCGAAGCACCGGCCGACCTCGGGGGCGCCCAGGCTCGCCACCCACGGCGGGTCGGCCAGGCCGGTGGCCACCAGTCGGTCCGCCGCCTCGGAGACCGACGGGCCGACCTGTGCCGGACCGAGCTCCGCCAGCACCCGCAGCATCGCCAGCGCTCCGGCCGTCGGCTGGCTTCCGCCTGCGCAACCAGGTTCGCGACGATGCTCGCCAACTCCGCCGAGTCGCCGGTCGCGGCCTGCTCGAGCAGGTGGAGGCATCCCAGCCCTCCAGCATGCCGTCGAGCGCGTCCTCGGGGGAGGGAAGCACACCCGCCTCGGCCCGCCGACTCAACGGCCTCATCAGCGTCGGTCACTCCGTCGAGCATCCGCAGCGCCTTCGCGGGCACGCCCGCAGCCTCGAGCTCCGCCCGGAACCACCTCGTCTGGGTGGGTTCGAGCCGGCCTCCACCGAGTGCTGGCGCCGTGGGCGCCTCGACGTCGCCATGCGGATGATGCTGTCAGACGCCGCAGCTCGACAGACGAGGGTGGCCGGTTCGAGGCGCGACCGTAGCCATCATCCGCGATGTCCACCATCAGCGTGGGCGGGACGGATCTCGCAGTCCGGACCCGGAAACACCCAGCGCGGCGGATCGTCCCCGAACCGCACCAGAAACGGGCCCTCTGAACCTCGGGCCTCCATGATCGTGCCGGTCCGGTCGCCGGAATCCACCCGACGACCGTGGATGGTCACTCTGTCCCCGACTGCGCCTCGCATGACCTCGATGTCACCCCTCCCGCTCAAGCTGCTCGCATCGTGCGCTGCGCTGGTCGGTTCGCGCACGCTTCCCAGCATGGTCCGCCGTGACGCTCATCTCCCGCAAGTGATCACGCTCGGTGCTCGACCAGAGGCGACGACCGAGGCCGGGACGCTGAAGGGGACGGCCCTCGACCGCGGCTCACGTCGTGTACCGGGGCGCCATCGCTTCCATCTGCTCGATCACCAGTCGGATCGCCCCGGGCTGCTTGTCGGGCGGGTACTTGTACTTGACCAGCAGCCGCTTGATCGACGACCGCAGCTTGGCGCGGACATCGTCACGCACCATCCAGTCCGCGGTCAAGAAGCTCGCGAGTGGGATCCAGAAGAGCGCCATCAAGATTGAGAGCGAGACCACCGGCATCGCGACCTCGGTCCAGCGACTCCTGGACCAGGCCCTGGTCGCCCTCGCCGGGTCGACCAGCATGCCGAGCACGCCGGTCGTCGGCGCCGAGTCCGTCGCCTGAGCCGGGCTCGTCGCCTACGCGTCCCCGTCCACCCTCCCGTCGTCGGAACCTCTCGTCGCCGCCGCCGTTGCGCGGCATCACGAGGACGTGTCCGCCATGCCGCTCGAACGCGATCCCGACCTTGGCCGCCTTGCCGCCCAGGTCGAGCGCTCCCTCGAGCGCCTGACCTTGACGCGGAACGGCGAGCCCGTCGCCGTGGTGATCAGCGCCGCCGAGCTGGCCGGCCTGGAGGACACGCTCGAGATGTTGCGGAACCCCGACGAGGCGTCGGCGGTCGACCAGGGGATCGCCGACATCGACACCGGCCGGACCTACGACCAGGACGACGTCCTCGCCGGGCTCCCACTCGCGGTAGCTACTGCGCTCTATGAGCACCTGATCGGCCCGTCGCAGAGAACCCGCACCGTCTCGGTGGACCTCTGCGGGGCCGCTGGGAAGGCCCATTGCAGCCCGCCGAGGTGGCCATCGGCCGATCTACCGGGTCGACGACGAGTCCCGCGTTGTCTTCATCGCCCACATCGGTCCGCGCCGAGGTGTACGGCGGAGGCTAGGTCTGCTCGGTGCCGATGGCGAGCTTGGCCAGCATGTCGCGGGCGCGCTCGGCGTTGCGCGGCTGGCACAGCACGTCGTAGCGCCCAGCCACCATCTGGCTCGACGACGTGAAGTCACGCCGGCCCCGCGAGGCGCCGTAGGTGATCGCCCCCGAAACCACACCGAACACGATGCCGATGCCGAGCCCGGTGAGGATCGCGCCGAACGCGGCGCCACCCTGGGAGAACAGCGAGAGCACCACACCAACGAACAGACCCAGCCACGCCCCCGACGCGGCGCCGGTGACGAGCACGCGACCCCAGGTCAGGCGACCGATGACCCGTTCCACGAGCATGAGGTCGACGCCGACGATGGTCACGTCGGCCACCGGGAAGTCGTGGTCGGCGAGGTGGTCCACCGCGCGCTGCGCCTCCTCGTATTTCGCGTAGGAGCCGACCGGCCAGCCGGTGGGCGGCTCCGGGAGGTGGGGTAGGCCGGGCTGGCCACCCATGCGGTTTCCGGGCAACGGCGTGGTCACGGTGTCCCTCTTCCTCGGTGTTCGGTCACCCTGTCACCGTCGTCCCCGGTCCGGGAGTGGCCGGACCGGGCGAACGGTGCGCGAGAGGACGGTACCGCCGAACGGGCCCGCGTCAGCGCAGCTTGTACTCCTTGAGCAGGCCGCGGCTGATGATCGTCTTCTGGATCTCCGAGGTACCCTCGCCGATGAGCAGGAACGGGGCCTCCCGCATGAGGCGCTCGATCTCGTACTCCTTGGAGTAGCCGTAGCCGCCGTGGATGCGGAACGACTCGTCGGTAACCTCCTTGCAGTACTCGGACGCCAGCATCTTGGCCATCCCGGCCTCAACGTCATTGCGCTTGCCCGAGTCCTTGAGGCGCGCCGCGTTGACCATCATGAGGTGGGCGGCCTCGACCTTGGTGGCCATCTCGGCGAGCTTGAACGCGATGGCCTGGTGCGCCGCGATCGGCTTGCCGAACGTCGAGCGCTGCTGGGCGTACTCGATGCCCAGCTCGAAGGCGCGGATGGCGATGCCACAGGCGCGGGCGGCGACGTTGACGCGGCCCACCTCGACGCCGTCCATCATGTGCGCGAAGCCCTTCCCGGACACCCCGCCCAGGACCTGGGTCCGCGGGATGCGGAAGCCGTCGAACACCATCTCGGTGGTGTCGACGCCTTTGTAGCCCATCTTCTCGAGCTTGCCCGGCACCGAGAGCCCCTCGGCGACCTTGCCGTAGCCGCGCGGCTTGTCGACGAGGATGGCGGTGAGGTTCTGGTAGGGCTTCTCGGCGCCCTCGTCGGTCTTGACCAGCACCGCGGTGAGGTTCGACGTGCCGCCGTTGGTCAGCCACATCTTGGCGCCGTGGACCACGTAGTCGTCGCCGTCGCCGGTGGCGCGGGTCTTGATCGCCGCGACGTCGGAGCCGAGCTCGGGCTCGGACATGGAGAACGAGCCGGTGATCTCGCCGGTGGCCATCCTCGGCAGGTAATACGCCTTCTGCTCGTCGGTGCCGTGGTGAATGATCATGTACGCGACGATGAAGTGGGTGTTGATAACGCCGGAGACGCTCATCCACCCGCGCGCGACCTGCTCCACCACGAGCACGTAGGTCAGGAGCGACTCCCCCAGGCCGCCGTACTCCTCCGGGATCATGAGCCCGAACAGGCCCATATCCTTCATCCCGTCGACGATCTCCTGTGGGTAGGTGTCGGAGTGCTCGAGCTCCTGGGCCGTCGGGATGATCTCCTTGTCCACGTAGTCGCGGACGGTGGAGAGGATCTCCTCCTGCACCTCGGTGAGGCCGGCGGTCCGGGCGAGGCGTGCCATGCGTGGTGCTCCTTCGTTGGCCTGAGTGTTCGAGTGTGGTGACCGGCCGGGATCCGGCTCAGCCCTCCGGCGGCGTCCAGCGCTCGCCGCGGGTCATCCCGGCGGCCCGGCCCTTGCTTGCGATCACCAGTGCCATCTTGCGCGACGCCTCGTCGATCATCTCGTCGCCCAGCATCGCCGAACCCTTCGTGCCGCCCGCCTCGGAGGTGAACCACTCGTAGGCGTCGAGGATGTTCTCGGCGTGGTCGTAGTTCTCCTGGGACGGCGAGAACGTCTCGTTCGCGGCGTCGATCTGGCCCGGGTGCAGCACCCACTTGCCGTCGAAGCCCAGCGCGGCCGCACGGCCGGCGACGCGGCGGAAGGCGTCGAGGTCGCGGATCTGGAGGTAGGGCCCGTCAATGGCCTGGAGGTCGTGGGCGCGGGCGGCCATGAGGATCCGCATGAGGATGTAGTGGTAGGCGTCGCCGGTGTCGTAGCCGGGGGGCTGCTCGCCCACGACGAGGGAGCGCATGTTGATCGAGGCCATGAAGTCGGCCGGTCCGAAGACGATGGTCTCCATGCGCGGCGACGCGGCGGCGATCTCGTTGACGTTGATGAGCCCAAGCGCGTTCTCGATCTGCGCCTCGATGCCGATACGCCCGACCTCGTACCCCATCGTCTTCTCGATCTGGGTGAGCAGCAACTCCAGCGCGTGCACCTGCGCGGCGGTCTGCACCTTGGGCAGCATGATCGCGTCGAGGTTGGCCCCCGCCCCCTCGACCACCTCGGTGACGTCGCGGTAGGTCCACTCGGTGGTCCAGTCGTTGACGCGCACGACGCGCGCCTTGCCCTCCCAGCCGCCCTCGTTGAGCGCGGCCGCGATCGTCTTGCGGGCGCCGGGCTTGGCCAGCGGCGCGCAGGCGTCCTCGAGATCGAGGAAGACCTGGTCGGCCGGCAGCGTTCTCGCCTTGTCGATGAACTTCTGGCTGGAGCCGGGCACGGCCAGGCACGACCGCCGCGGACGCTGGGCGACACTCACGAGCTCTCGCGACCTCCTGTTCGCGGGCGCGGCGACGGCGCCCTCCGGTTGCCCAGGATGGTGACACGGGCCGCCGACCCTGTGCCGATTCAGGTGAAGACGCTCTCACCGGCCCGCGGGGGTGACGCCCTCGCTAACCTCGTGCCGTGAGTGCTGCGATGACCAGGGTGTTCGTCGCCCGGATGGTCGGCCTGCCCGTCCTCGGTCCGGACGGGGAGAGCATCGGACGGGTCCGCGACGCCGTGTCGGCGGTCGCGGTCGGCCCGCGCCCGCCCCGGGTGCTGGGCCTCGTCGTCGGCGTCGGCTCCCGGCGCCGCATCTTTGTGCCCATGCTGCGGGTCACCGGCATCGACGCCGGTGCGGTCACCCTGACCACGGGCCAGGTCAACATGCGCCCGTTCGCGCAGCGGCCGAACGAGGTGCTGGTGGTCGGGGAGATGCTGGACGCACGCGTCCGCGTCGTCGACCACGACCGGACCGCCGACGTCGCCGACGTCTACATGGAGCACACCCGCAGCCGCGACTGGCTCATCACCCGCCTCGCGGTCCGCGAACGCGTCGGCCGGCTCGGGCGCCGCGGGCCCGTGCAGGTGCTGCCCTGGCAGGCGGTGTCGGGGCTGTCGCTGACCGAGGAGGGCCAGGGTGCCGAGCAGCTGCTGGCCACCTTCGAGGGCATGCGTCCCGCCGACGTCGCCCACGCGCTGCTCGACCTGCCGCTGCGCCGCCGCCACGACGTCGCCGACGGTCTCGACGACGAGCGCCTCGCCGACGTGCTCGAGGAGCTCCCGACCACCGACCAGCACGAGCTGCTGCGCCACCTCGCGTCGGAGCGCGCGGCCGACGTGCTCGAGGCGATGGACCCCGACGACGCCGCCGACCTGCTCGCCGACCTGCCCGATCTGGAGTCCGAGCAGCTGCTCGGGCTCATGACGCCCGAGGACTCCGAGCCGGTCCGCCGGTTGCTCTCCTACTCCTCGGACACCGCGGGCGGGCTCATGACGCCCGAGCCGATCGTCCTCGCCCCGGGCGCCACCATCGCCGAGGCCCTGGCGCGGGTGCGCAACCCCGACATCACCCCCGCGCTCGCCAGCATGGTGTTCGTCTGCCGCCCACCCTCGGCGACGCCCACGGGGCGCTACCTGGGCTGCGTGCACGCCCAGCGCCTGCTGCGCGAGGCGCCGTCGGAGCTCGTCGCGGGCCTGCTCGACTCGGAACTCCCCCGGATCGGGCCGGACGCCCCGCTCGCCGAGGTGACGCGGTTCTTCGCCACCTACAACCTCGTCTGCGGTCCGGTGACCGACGAGAGCGACCACCTGCTCGGCGCGGTCACCGTCGACGACGTCCTCGACCACCTGCTGCCCGACGACTGGCGCTCCCAGGATCCCGAGCCCTCGACGGGCGGCCTCATCCCCGCCGAGCAGGCCGGGCCCGCGAAGGGCGCGACCCCCGGAACCGCCGCGACCGCCGGGAACCTCGCGGGGGGTGCCCGCCGTGCCTGAACGCTCCGCCCGCCGGCGCCTCGACCAGCCGGTCGGCCCCAACCGCCGCTTCCGCGTCGACGTCGACGTCGAGGCCTTCGGGCGCGTCGCCGAACGCCTGGCGCGCTTCCTCGGGACCGGGACCTACCTGCTCTGGCAGACGATCCTCGTCATCGTCTGGATCATCCTCAACGTCGTGGCCGTGAGCTTGGCCTGGGACCCGTACCCGTTCATCCTGCTCAACCTGGCGTTCTCGACGCAGGCCGCGTACGCGGCCCCGCTGATCCTGCTGGCGCAGAACCGCCAGGACGACCGCGACCGCGTCTCGCTGGACGAGGACCGCGCCCGCGCGTCACGAACCTCCGCCGAGACCGAGTACCTGGCCCGCGAGCTCGCGAGTCTCCGTCTGGCCGTGGGCGAGATGGTCACCCGTGACTTCCTGCGCAGCGAGCTCGAGCGCCGTCCGGACCGGTCCGGGGAGCGCGAGCGCGGGGACCGCGGGCTCGACCGCGAGATGGCGAGGGCTCTCACCAAGGCCGTCGACAAGGCCGTCGACCGGGCCGTGGAGCGGACCGTCGATCGGGTGGTGGAGCGGGTGGTGGAGCGGGTGGTGGAGCGGACCCTCGAACACGTGTCGGCGACACGTGCCGATGCCGCGGAAGCGGAACGGGCGAACGGGCGGGAGCCCGGGCGCGAGCGGTGACGCCCCGTATGGTGGAGGGATGTCCGCACCTTCAGTGGAGGCCGTCCGGTCGGCCCTCGCCACCGTCGAGGATCCCGAGATCCACCGTCCGATCACCGAGCTCGGCATGGTCAAGGACATCCGCGTGCTCGACCACGGAAAGGTCGAGGTCGCCGTCTTCCTGACCGTCGCCGCGTGCCCGATGAAGGACACGATCACCAGCCGGGTCACCACCGCGGTGTCGGCGGTCTCCGGGGTGACGGCGGTGTCGGTCGAGCTCGACGTCATGAGCGACGAGCAGCGCCGGGAGCTGCGCAAGACGGTCAAGGGCGACGCCGACGAGGCGGTCATCCCCTTCGCCCAGCCGGGCTCGACGACGCGCGTGTACGCGGTCGCGTCGGGCAAGGGCGGCGTCGGCAAGTCGTCGGTGACGGTGAACCTCGCCGCGGCGATGGCCGACCGAGGCCTCTCGGTGGGCGTGGTCGACGCCGACATCTACGGCCACTCGGTGCCGCGCATGCTCGGCACGGACCACAAGCCCACCAAGGTCGAAGAGATGATCATGCCGCCCCAGGCGCACGGGGTGAAGGTCATCTCCATCGGCATGTTCACCCCCGGCAACGCCCCCGTGGTCTGGCGCGGGCCGATGCTGCACCGGGCGCTGCAGCAGTTCCTCGCCGACGTGTTCTGGGGCGACCTGGACATCCTGCTGCTCGACCTCCCCCCGGGTACCGGGGACATCGCGATCTCCGTCGCGCAGCTCGTTCCCGGCGCCGAACTGCTCGTGGTCACCACGCCCCAGCGGGCCGCCGCCGAGGTGGCCGAGCGGGCCGGGGCGATCACGGTGCAGACCCGGCAGCGCATCGCGGGCGTCGTGGAGAACATGTCGTGGATGGACATGCCCGACGGGTCGCGCATGGATCTCTTCGGCTCCGGGGGCGGGCAGTCCGTGGCCGACACGCTGTCGACGACCGTCGGCTCCCCTGTCCCGCTGCTCGGGCAGATCCCCATCGACGCCCGCCTGCGCGAGAGCGGGGACGCGGGGGTCCCCCTCGTCCTCACCGCCCCCGCCTCCCCGGCCGGTGCGGCGCTGCGAGGCATCGCCGAGAAGCTGACCGTTCGGTCCCGCGGCCTCGCGGGGATGAGCCTCAACATCACCCCCGCCGCGCGCTAGGAGCGCTGGGCGACGGCCCTACGCCACCTGGAACGACCGGCGCGAGAGGCCCCACATGTGGCCCTCGATCCTCGTGGTGACCCCAGCGGTGGGGTCGGTCGCGGCGCCGAGGGTGACGAACAGCGGCATGTAGTGCTCGGCGGTCGGGTGCGCGTAGGGCATGCCGGGCGCCCGGGGGAAGTCGGCCAGCGTGTCCAGGTCGCCGCGCCGCAGGGCGTCGGCCGCCCAGTCGTCGAAGTCGCCGCTCCAGCTCGGGGCCGGGCCGCCGGAGAGCATCGCGCGGGTGAGGAACGGCAGCCCGTGCGTCATGAACCCCGAGCCGATCACCAGCACACCCTCGACGCGCAGGTCCCGCAGACGCTCACCGATGCGCCGCAGCCGTGCCGGGTCCTCGCTCGGCATGCTCAGCTGGACGACCGGCACGTCGGCGAGGGGGTACATCACCGACAGCGGCACCCATGCGCCGTGGTCGAGACCGCGGCTGGAGCTGTGCACGGTCTCGGTGTCGGAGAGCCGGGCGGTGATCGCGGCGGTGAGCGACGACGCCTCCGGCGTCGGGTAGGTCATCGTGTAGTAGCGGGCGGCGAACCCGCCGAAGTCGTAGACGAGCGGGGTCCCCGCCCCGGCCGAGAACAGCGTCAGCGGCGTGGACTCCCAGTGCGCGGAGACGATGACGATCGCCCGCGGCGTCGGCAGGGTGTGCGCCACCCGAACAGGTCGTCCATCCACCCCGCGTCGTCGAACAGGGGCGGGGCGCCGTGGCTGAGGTAGAGCGCGGGTATCGGCCCGTCCTCGGGGGTCCAGGGGCGTCGCTCGCGAGCGGCGGCGCGGGCCGGCCCGACGAACCGGTCGAAGGCGGCGCCCGGCGTGGCCGTGGCGAACGCGGTCATGACACTCCCCGGCAGGCGCGGTCAGGTGGCGTCGGAGTCGAAGGGGGCCGCCTCGCCCGCGACCAGCTTGTCAGGCACCGCGGATCGGCCCTTGATCAGCTTGCCCGACCCGGCCGCCGGGACCCCGGAGGTGGCGGTGTCCGCGGCCGCGGCCGCGGTCGCGGCGGCGACGGCGGGGTCCGGCGCCGCGGGAGTGGGGGCGCCGCTCCACGAGCCGTCGACGGGCGGGTCGAACAGGTGCTGGCGCACCGCGCGCCGCGGGTCCATGTTCCGCACCGACCGCAGGTCCTCCAGCGGCTTGCGCAGGTCCTCCAGCGGCTTGCGCAGGTCCTCGAACTCGGGACCGAGCTCGTCGCGCAGCTGGTCGCGGGCGCCGACCGCGTAGTCGCGGACGGTGCGCAGCGTCGAGGCCACCCACCCGATCGCCCCGGGCAGCCGTTCCGGCCCGAGCACAAAGAGCCCCACCAGCGCGAGCACGAGGATCTCGCCCCATCCGACGCTCTCGAACATGCTGCCTCCGCCTAGAGCGTGACCTGCAGCGTCAGGGGCCGGCCCTGGCGTATCACCGTGAGCGTGACCTGGTCCCCCGGTCGGTGCCCCCGCACCGCCACCACCAGCTCGTCAGCCGACCCGATCGACCGGTCGTCGACGCGGGTGACGACGTCGCCTTCGACGACGCCGGCGCGGGACGCCACCCCACCCTGACGCACGTTGAGCACCTGCGCGCCGTCGGAGGTGCCGTCGGTGACCGACTTCGCGTTCACCCCGAGGTCGGGGTGGGCGTAGCCCCCGGTGCGGATGAGGGACTCGGCGATCTCGCGGACGTCGTCGATCGGGATGGCGAAGCCGAGACCGATGGAGCCGCCCTCACCGCCCCCGCCGAGGGTCCGGATGGCGGTGTTGATCCCGACGACGGCGCCGGTGGAGTCGACGAGGGCGCCCCCGGAGTTGCCGGGATTGATGGCGGCGTCGGTCTGGATGGCGTCGATCACGGGGTTCGCGTCGCTGGACTCCGCGTCGAGACGGACCGGACGCCGCAGGGAGCTGACGATGCCCTCGGTGACCGTCCCCGCCAGCCCGAGGGGGGACCCGATCGCGATCACGCCGTCCCCCACCTGCAGCGTCCCGGACCGTCCGAGCTGGGCGACGACGGGATTGGCCAGGTCGACCTTGACCACGGCCAGGTCGGTCTGCGGGTCCCGCCCGACGACCCGCGCCGGGGCGCGGGCCCCGGACGCGAACACTGCCTCGAGCGTGGCCCGCGGGTCGGTCGCCGCGAGCGCCACGACGTGGTTGTTGGTGACGATGTCGCCGCGCTCGTCGAGGACGACGCCGGAGCCGGTGCCGCCGGTGGTCCCCGAGCGCACCTCGATGGACACCACGGCCGGGACCGTGCGGCCCGCGATGGCGGCAACCGACCCGACGGGACGCTCGATACCCGGCGCGACCTGGGCCAGGCTCGCGCCGGGGTCGGTCAGGCGGTCGGCGCCGCCCGCGACCACCCACCCGAGGACGCCGCCCGCGGACCCGATCAGCAGCGCCACCAGCCCGAGCACCACGAGCGCCGTCGGGGCGATCCGGCCACCGAGCAGGACGTCGCGTACCGACAGGCGCGGTCCCGCGCCCCGCGTGTCCTCGGACGGCTCCGACTCGGCGTACGCCGGCCCCCCGAGGGCCACCGTCGCGCCCGGGTCGCGCCACGGGTCGCGCGCGGCCGCCCGGCCCTCCCAGAACGCCTCGTCCTCGGTCGGCCACGGGTCGGTGCTCCCCCCGGCCGGCTCGGGGCGCTGCAGCCCGCGCGCGTCGGCGTCGGGGCGGCCGAAGGCGGCGACGAGCGCCGTCGAGGGCGGCGCGGGCGGCGGTGCCGGCGCGGTGGACCCGCCGGAGCCGGGGACGACGAAGGACGTCGCGATCCCGGAGGGGCGTCCGAACGCCGCGGCGAGCTCACGCAGCTCCGGGCCCGGTGCGTGGCCGTTGTCGGGACGGGAGCCGGATCCGTTCTCGGGTGCGCCGCCGTGGCCGGCGCTGCGGGGGTCCGCGTCGCCGGCGGCCGGGTCGGGACGCGCCCAGGGGTCACTGCTCATCGACGACCCACCGTAGAGCGGGAGCGACGGCTCGGCGACACCACCCGAGGATCCACGACCGGGGGTGAAGGACCGGTCAGGGGCCGGGACGACCGAGGCGCCGCAGCCGGTCCGGGAACGACGACGGGGCCGCCGCAGGCCCGCGCGCGCCCGGGTCGGTCGTGCCGGGGAGATCAGGGAGCTCGGGGATGGCGCGCAGCGTCGACAGCAACGACGACGGGGCCCCGGGCGCGTCGGCGTCCCGCAGGCGGTGCCGGGCCTGCCGCTGGTTCGCGACCTCCACCGCACAGCTCAGGCAGCGCCCCACGTGCTCGGCCGCGCGGCGGGCCGGCACCGGGGGGAGCTCGTCGTCGACGAAGGCGACGATCGCCTCGAGCGAGACGTGCCCGTCCGGCAGGGCGTCCGACACCGAGTCCGCCCAGCGGGACCAGGGCCGGCCCGACGCCGGGGCCCCCGTCGACCCCGGGGCGTCGCGCGGGGCGGGGCCGATCACGACGCGGTCCCGATCAGGGAGGGTGGGATCGCCCCGACCCGGCGGTCGGCGGACTCGACGGGAACGGCTGCGACCGACGCGCGGCGGTGTTCGAGCGCCGCGCGCAGCGACTGACGTCCCCGGTGGATTCGGCTGCGCACGGTTCCCAGTTTGACATCCAACGTGGCCGCGATCTCCTCGTAGGAGAGCCCTTCCACATCGCAGAGCACCACGGCCGCCCGGAACTCGGGGGCGAGAGCGTCCAGGGCGTCCTGCAGGTCGGGGTCGAGGTGGGTGTCGGCGAAGATCTGCTCGGGGTCGGGACCGCCGTCGGGCAGCCGGTCGGTGTCCTCGGGCAGGCCCTCCAGCCGCAGCCGGCCGCGTCGACGGACCATGTCGAGGAAGAGGTTGGTCGTGATGCGGTGCAGCCAGCCCTCGAAGGTCCCCGGCTTGTAGGAGGCGAGCGACCGGAACACCCGGATGAACGTGTCCTGCGTGAGGTCCTCGGCGTCGTGCTTGTCCCCCGTGAGCCGGTAGGCCAACCGGTAGACCCGGTCGGCGTGCAGACGCACGACCTCGTCCCAGCTCTCCGGGGCCTGCGCGGCGACGGGGGCGGCGGTGCCGTCCGGGGCGGAACGGTCGGTCATGGGGAGCGTGCACCTCTCGGTCGGGCGGCCGGACGAGAATCCACGTCCTCGACGTACCCCCGGACCCTCTCCCCCGGGCATGTCACGCGGGTGAGGGTCGACTGAGAGGGGGCTGAGGATCCGGGCCCGGCGCGGCGTGGATTCCCCGCCGCGGTGTCGATCTAGCCTGCTCTCCGTGACGACACGACGGGGGAGGTCCCCGGGCCGCGGAACGCAGAGCCAGCAGGGCCTGCAGCTGGTGGGGCCGGACGGCCTGCCCCCGTCGCCGCCGCGGGAGGACGCCGACCCGGTCGACGACCCGGGGGCCGGGGGATCGGGGGCCGGGGGGTCGGGCCCGACACCACCGCCCCCTGCGCCCGCCGGGCCGCCCACCCCTGGGATGCCGGCGCGCCCGGCCACCGGTCCGGCCACGATCCCCACCCGCACGGTGTCGGACGGGCCCCGGATTTCGGTGCCCGCACGGCCGGCCGGGCCCGGGGTCCGGCCTCCCCGCACACCGCGCACCCCGCCGAGCGGGGGGTCCCGGCCCGCGGGACGGACCGCCCCGACCGGACCTGGGGTGACGCACCCGGCGGCCTACGCCGCGGCGGAGCGGATGCGGATCCGGGCCGAGGGGTTCGTCGGTGAGGACTCGGTGCTGGCCCAGGTCCGGATCCGGGCCGCCGAGCGCGGGGTCCCGGTCCTCGGGACGGGGGCCGCGGGAGCCCTGTCGTTCCTGGCCGCGGCGGTGCGCACCCGCTGCGTCGTCGAGATCGGGACCGGGCTCGGCGTGGGCACCGTGAGCCTGCTGCGCGGGATGCCCGCGGACGGGCTGCTCACCACGATCGACGTCGAGGTCGACCACCAGCGCGCCGCCCGCACCGCGGCGGTCGCCGCGGGGTTCTCACCGGGCCGGGTCCGCATGATCACCGGACGAGCGCTGGAGGTGCTGCCCCGGCTCTCCGACGCCGCCTACGACCTCGTCGTCGTCGACGTGGCCGACGCCGCGGCCCTCGAGTACCCCCGGTACCTCGACGAGGCGGTCCGGCTGCTGCGTTCCGGCGGCGTGATCGTCCTGGCCGGGGTGCTGGCCGGACTGGTGGGCGACGACCGACACATCACGGGCGCCCCCCCGAGGGCCGCGGCCCCGACGGCGACCGCCCGCGACGCCGAGAGGGGCGCGCTGCGCGACACCGCCCGCGCCGTGCGCGGGGACGACCGGCTGGTCCCGGTCATGCTGCCGCTCTCCGAGGGGCTGCTCTGCGCGGCGGTGCGCTGAGGCCCGGGACCCACCGCCCGATGGATCACTGCCCCGGGTTCTCTGCTCAGGGAGCCGGCGCGCAGAGTTCGGTGAGGGTCCGGGCCGCGAAGCCGGTGGCGCCCCGGGCGACCTCCTCGTGCGGGGAGTCGCACCGCGCGGGACCGGCGATGTCGAGGTGCACCCACGGGAGTCCGCCGGTGAACCGGCGCAGGAACAGCGCCGCCATGATCGCGCCCGGTCCGGTCGGCGCCTGCCGGACGTCGGCGATCGTGCTGGTCACGGCCTCGTCGTGCGCCGCCACCAGGGGCAACGGCCACCAGGCCTCGCCCACGCGGGCCCCGGCGTCGACGACGCGGTGGGCGAGCGCGTCGGAGGTGGCGAACACCCCGCCCGTCCGCACGCCGAGGGCCACTCTGGCCGCGCCGGTGAGGGTGGCGGCGTCGACGACGAGGTCGGGGTCCAGGAGCTCCACGGCGTGGCCGAGCGCGTCGGCGAGGACCATCCGGCCCTCGGCGTCGGTGTTGGTGACCTCCGAGGTGGTGCCGTCGCGGTGGCGGACGACGTCACCGGGACGGTAGGCCGACCCCGAGACGTGGTTCTCGGCCAGCGGGACCAGCCCGGTGACGCGGAGCGGGGCGCCCAGCTCGGCAACCGCGCGCATCGCGGCGACCACCGCGGCCCCGCCGGAGCAGTCGGTCCGCATGTCGACCATCGCGGACGTGGGCTTGATCGAGATCCCGCCGGTGTCGAAGGTGATGCCCTTGCCGACGAGCACGACGTGGTCGGCGTCGCAGGTGCCGCGGGGGGCCTCCGGGGGGGTCCATCTGAGCTCCAGGAGCCGCGGCGGGCGGGCGGACCCGCCGCCCACGGCCAGGACCCCGCCGAATCCGTGCTCCGCGAGCCAGTGCTCGTCGCGGATCGTCACCCCGAGTCCGGACTCGTCGAGGACACGGTCGGCGGTCCGGGCGAACCAGTCCGGCGACTTCACCCCGGAGGGGGTGTCGGCGAGGTCGCGCGCGAGCGCGGTCGCCCGGGCGAGGACGGCGGCGCGCTGTACCGCGGCGCGGTGCGCGGGGGGCACGGGGAGCCGGACCCGCGGGACCGGGCGGCGACCCCTGCGGCGCAGCGAGAAGTGGTAGGAACCGAGCACGACGCCGGTCGCGAGCGCAGCCCACGACGCCGACGCGTCGGACGCGTCGGGCATGTCGGTGTCGCGGTCGGCCCGCAGCAGGACCCGCGAACCCGTCCCGTTGTCGACCTCGGTCTCCCCCGCTCCCGGGTCGGGATCGCCCGACGCGTCGCGTCCCGCCGCCGCCCGGACCGCAGCGGCACCGAGCGCTCGCCAGTCCGTCGGCGTCGTGCCGGCGCCCGCTCCGGCGAGCCAGCGTCCGGCGCCCTCCACGGGTACGAGGGCCCCGAGGGAACCCGGTGTCGGCGTCCATCCGCTGGGGGCGTCGGCCGTCGGCGAGGGCTCATCCGGGGCCGGCCCGGCGGCGTCGGGATCGCCGGGGAGCCGGCGCCAGCGGACCTCGGCCTCGTCCGGGGCCGGCGGGGCGTCGTCGTCGGTGACGGGCACCGCGAGCGGCGTCGGCAGCTCCGGCTCGGCGTGCACCCCGCCGGAGGGATGGGCCGTCATCGCGGCACCTGGCGCACCAGGAACCGGGTCACCCGAGTCGGCCCACTCAGCTGACGATCGACTGCAGGGCCTCCCGCAGGTCGCCCGCCTCGTCCGCCGTCATCTCGACGACGAGCCGCCCCCCACCCTCGAGGGGAACGCGCATCACGATGCCGCGCCCCTCCTTGGTGACCTCGAGGGGACCGTCTCCGGTCCGGGGCTTCATGGCCGCCATAACGTTGCTCCCTCCGCGAGCTGGCGTCGGCCTCGGCCACCGGTCGGTGGCGTGCGCGACCAGGGAGATTCTTCCCTATCGGTCCGCGGCGCGTGACACCGGAGCGATCATCGGCCGCGTTCGCACCCGACGAGGTGGTCGTCGACCATCCCGGTGGCCTGCATGAGCGCGTAGCAGGTGGTGGGACCGACGAACCGGAACCCGCGTCGACGCAGCTCCGCGGCCATCGCCCGGGAGCGCTCCGAGGTGGCCGGCACGTCGGCGACGGTGCAAGGACGCGGCGGCGCGGGTGTCGGGGCGAACGACCAGAGCAGGGCGTCGAGCCCCGGGCCGTCGCGCTCGCACGCCAGGACGGCGCGGGCGTTGTCGCGGGTCGCCAGGATCTTGGCGCGGTTGCGGACGATGGAGGCGTCGGCGAGCAGGCGCTCGACGTCGGCCTCGTCGACGGCGGCGACGGCCTCGGCATCGAACCCGGCGAACGCCGCCCGGAACGCGGGACGCTTGCGCAGCACCACCAGCCACGACAACCCCGACTGGAACGCCTCGAGACTGATGCGCTCGAAGAGCGCGTCGCGCCCGCGGAGCTCGTGGCCCCACTCCGCGTCGTGGTACGCGCCGAGCAGGTCGTGCCCGACCGCCCACGGACAGCGCAGGACCCCGTCCGCACCCTCGATCGCCCCCGTCACGAGACCCCGCTCACCAGACCCCGCTCACGCGAGCGGGGCCTCGCCGCGGTGCAGCGCCTCGCAGTACCGGGCCATCCGGGCCAGGGAGTACCGGAGGCCGGCGGCGAAAGCGGGGCGCACCAGCGGCCACCCGAGCGCACCGAGCGGCCCGAGGGGCAGCTCGAGCTGCTCGGTCCAGTGGAAGGTCGACGAGGCGTCGGGCTCGCGCTCCACCACGGTGAAGGTGCCGCTGCCGCGGACGACCGCGCCGGTGTGCGCGACGGTGGCGCGGGTCGGCGGGTCCCAGCCGACGATCGTCATCGGGTCGGTGACGGCGAGGGGGCCCACCCCGGTGACGGCGGCGAGCTCGGAGCCGAGGCTCGCCCCGTCACCGCGGGTGACGTGCACCGTCGTGCCGAGCATCCATTCGCCCTGCCCCTCCCAGTCGGTGACGACCCGCCACACTGTCGGCGCCGGGGCCCGGACGTCGACGGAGATCGTGATGTCACGTAGGGCCACGGCCAGCCTCCTGGGGTCCGGTGCGCCGCTCGGCCTCCTCGAGGCGGGCCCGCAGCGTGTCGATCTCGCCGGCGAGGCGGTGGAGCGCCCAGTCGACCTCGCTCATCCGGTATCCGCGTAGGGCCTGCTGGAACCGCAGTTCGCGCACGTCGGCCCCGCAGAGGTCGGCGGCGGGGAGCCGCGTCGGCGTCGACCCCGGCGGCATCGGGGCCAGCTCCTCGCCGCGACCGGCGAGCGCGGCGGCCGCGAGGTAGACCACGGCGGCGACCAGCCCCACGACGAGGACGTAGATCAGCGCACTGCCCATGGGGCGATCGTGGCACGGACCGCCGACACCTCTTGGTCGGCGCGGGCCCCGTCCCTCACGCGAGCGCCCGCACCGTCCGCGCGGGGCGGCGGGTCCCGCGGATGCTCGCCGCCATGTCGACGACGCGCCGCGTCGCCGCGACCTCGTGTACCCGGAACATCGCCGCGCCGGCCCGGGCGGCAATCGCGGTGGCGGCGAGGGTGCCCTCGAGCCGCTCGGTGACCTCGCCGGTGCCCAGGGTCTCGCCGACGAAGTCCTTGTTCGACAGGGCCATGAGCACCGGCCACCCGGTGGCGACGAGCTCGTCGACGCGGCGCAGCAGCTCGAGGCCGTGGAAGGTGTTCTTACCGAAGTCGTGGGTGGGGTCGACCAGGATGCGCGCGGGGTCGACGCCGGCGACCACGTGCCGCTGCGCCTGGCGCGTGACCTCGCCGACGACGTCGGCCACCACGTCGGTGTACCGGACGCGGTGCGGGCGCGTGCGGGGGACGGCGCCGCCGGTGTGCGAGCAGACGATCCCGACGCCGAACTCCGCCGCGACCTCCCCCAGGCGCGGGTCGACCCCGGCCCACGTGTCGTTGATCAGGTCGATCCCCACCGCGCACACCTCGCGGGCCACCTCGGAGCGCCAGGTGTCCACGGACAGACGCACGTCGGGGTGCCGGTTGCGGATCGCGGTGATCGTGGGGAGGACACGCCGGAGCTCCTCGGCGACGTCGACCTCCTCGCCGGGCCCGGCCTTCACCCCGCCCACGTCGACGATGTCGGCGCCGTCGGCGACGGCGCGGTCCACCGCGTCGGCGGCCCGGTCCGGCTCCCACGCGGCGCCCCGGTCGTAGAAGGAGTCCGGGGTGCGGTTGACGATCGCCATCACCGCCGGGCCGCCGTGCTCGGGCAGCAGCGGACGGGTCACCGCGTTCGGGGTCACTGCTCGACCATCTCCCGGAACCCCGCCTCGACGATCTCCACGACCTCCTCCAGGGAGTCGGTGAGGTGCATGAGGGCGACGTCGGGGCGGCTCACGGCGCCGGCGCCGAGCGCGGCGTCGGAGAGCCAGTCGACCAGGCCGCCCCAGTAGTCGCGTCCGAGCAGGATGACCGGGAAGCGCGTGACCTTGCCGGTCTGGACGAGCACGAGCGCCTCGAAGAGCTCGTCGAGGGTCCCGAAGCCGCCGGGCAGGCACACGAAGGCCTGCGCGTACTTCACAAACATCGTCTTGCGGGCGAAGAAGTAGCGGAAGCCGACGCCGAGGTCGACCCACGGGTTGAGGCCCTGCTCGAACGGCAGCTCGATCCCGAGGCCGACCGACAGCCCGCCCGCCTCGGACGCACCACGATTCGCCGCCTCCATCGTCCCGGGTCCGCCACCGGTGATCACCGCGTACCCGGCGCGCGCCAGCGCCGCCCCGAGGGCGACGCCGAGGGCGTACTCGGGGCTGTCGGGCAGGCTGCGAGCCGACCCGAATACCGTCACCGCGCGCGGGAGCTCGGCGAGGACGCTGAAGCCCTCGACGAACTCGGCCTGGATGCGCTGCACGCGCCAGGCATCGGAGTGCACCCACTCGGCGGGGCCCCGGGAGTCGAGCAGGCGCTGGTCGGTGGTGGAGCTGAGCCGCTGCGGGTCGCGGTGCTCGGCCCGGCGGCGGTCGATGGTGGTCGGCCGGCGAGCGGTCGGGCCGGTGTCGCTCGTGGGGCCGGGCATACGCGCCAGGGTAGGGAAGCGCTTGCGCCCCCCGGCCTCCCCCGCCCGGACGCTCGGAGCGAACGGCACGTTCGTACCGGTCTTCCGGTACGGACGTGCCGTTCGTACAGCGGGGCACGGCCGGCGGCGGCGGTGGCGGCGGGCACGGCGGTGGCGGCGGTGGCGGTGGCGGTGGCGGTGGCGGCGGCGGTGGGGCGGCGCTCACCCCGCGAGGTAGCGCCTCAGCGTCTCGGTCCCGGAACGGACGGCCGCGATGCTGACGTGCTCCTCGCGGGTGTGGGCGAGATTCGGGTCGCCGGGGCCGAAGTTCAGCGCCGGGATGCCGAGCGCGGAGAAGCGCGCGACGTCCGTCCAGCCGTACTTGGCCACCGGGGTCGTGCCCGTCGCCGCCACGAACTCCGCCGCCGCGGACGCGGTGAGCCCCGGCAGCGCCCCCGGTGCGGCGTCGGTCACTTCGAGCTCGTAGGCGTCGAACACCGCACGGACGTGCGCCTCGGCGTCGGCGACCGACCGGTCGGGGGCGAACCGGAAGTTGACCGTCACGGTGCACTCGTCGGGGACGACGTTGCCCGCGACGCCGCCCGCGATCCGCACCGCCTGCAGGCCTTCCCGGTAGACGCAGCCGTCGAGGTCGACGTCGCGGGAGACGTACTCCGCCAGCCGCACGAGGACCGGTGCCGCCGCGTGGACCGCGTTCGCCCCGAGCCAGGACCGCGCCGAGTGCGCGCGGCGTCCGCGGCAGGTGACGACGACGCGCATCGTCCCCTGGCACCCGCCCTCCACCTGCCCCGACGTGGGCTCGCCGAGCAGCGCGAGGTCGGCGTGGAGCCAGTCGCGGTGCTCCCGCTCGATGCGCCCGAGCCCGTTGCGCGCGGCATCCACCTCCTCGCAGTCGTAGAGCACGAGGGTGAGGTCGTGGGCGGGCTCGGCGAGGGTGGCCGCAAGGTGGGTCATCGCCGCGACACCGGCCTTCATGTCGGCGGTGCCGCAGCCCCAGAGCACGTCGCCGTCGCGACGGGAGGGGACGTTGTCGGCGATCGGCACGGTGTCGAGGTGCCCGGCGAGCAGCACCCGGCGGTCGCGGCCGAGCCGGGTGCGGGCGAGCACCGCGTTGCCGGAACGCAGGAGCTCGAGATGCGGGGCCTGCGCGCGCAGCGCCGCCTCCACGGCGTCGGCGAGGGCGTCCTCGGAGCCGGAGACGCTGGGGACGTCGACCAGGGCGGCGGTCAGGGACGCGGGGTCGGCCAGCAGGTCCAGACCCGTCGCGGCCGGGCCGGCCGCAGGGGCGCTCACCCGGCCGGAACTCATGGCACCGAGGCTAGCCTGGTCGGCGATGAGCACCTCAGCACGCGCGACGCGGGCCTTCGGTCTGGGCATCGCCACCGTCGCCACCGACGGCACCGTCCTCGACACCTGGTTCCCGCTGCCCGAGGTGGCCACCCAGACCGATCCGGTCCCCGACGATCCGGGCACGGTCATGGTCGGAGCGGACGAGCTCGAGCCGTCGCTGGTCGGCGTGCTGGGGTCCGACGAGGCCCGGGGCGTCGAGGTGATCGCGGTCCGCACCGTCGCCGACCTCGCGGCGCCGCCGGCGTCGGGCTATGACGTCTACCTGCGGCTGCATCTGCTCTCGCACCGGCTCGTCCGGCCCCACGAGGTCGACCTGACCGGGATCTTCTCCCTCCTCAGCACCGTGGTGTGGACCAACCACGGGCCCTGCCCGGTACCGGAGTTCGAGCGCGTTCGCGCGCGGTTGCGCGCCCGCGGACCGGTGACCGTGTACGCGGTCGACAAGTTCCCGCGCATGGTGGACTACGTGGTCCCGTCCGGGGTCCGGATCGCCGACGCCGACCGGGTCCGCCTGGGTGCGCACCTGGCGTCCGGCACGACCGTCATGCACGAGGGCTTCGTCAACTACAACGCCGGGACCCTCGGCGCGTCGATGGTCGAGGGGCGGATCTCGGCGGGCGTCGTGGTCGGCGACGGCTCCGACGTGGGCGGCGGGGCGTCGATCATGGGAACGCTGTCGGGAGGCGGCACGGAGGTCGTGTCCCTGGGGCAGCGCTGCCTCGTCGGCGCCAACGGCGGCATTGGCATCTCCCTGGGTGACGACTGCGTCGTCGAAGCCGGCCTCTACGTCACCGCGGGCACGAAGGTGACCCTCGACGACGGGTCCGTGATGTCGGCCAGGGAGCTGTCGGGGCGCAGCGGGCTGCTCCTGCGCCGCAACTCCACCACCGGCGCGGTCGAGGGCCTGCCCCGCACCGAGGGCGCCCGCGTCGAGCTCAACGCCGCGCTGCACGCGAACGACTGAGCGAGGCGGTCGCGCCGGCGGATCGTCGTGCCGACCTCCTCTGGCTCCGCGGGGTCAAGTACACCTTCGTCACCGCGATCGAGGCGTGCGTCGACGTCGCTCAGCACCTGGGGGCGAGCGAGGGGTGGGGGCCGGCCCGGGACAACGCGGATGCCGTCCGCCTGCTCGGACGCCACGACCTCGACGCGTGCAGGTCGACGACGCCGTCGTGCTCGCCCGGCTGGATGACCTGTCGGACCTCGAGGAGTTCGTCGGCGCGGTCGCCGCGTGGACGGCGCGGGCGGCCGGCTAGATCTCCGACGACCCGTGCGCGGGACGAGGCTCGCGTCCCTCCGGCGAAAAGACCACGCGCCGCGGGCCGAGCCGGACGATCACCGCACCCTGCGCGAGCACCGCCGCGACCACGACCCATAGGGCCACGGAGAACCCGGCGGCGTCGATGAGCACGCCCATGAGCAGCGGCGCGACGCCCGCGACGAGGTAGGCCGACCCGAGCGAGAGCGCCGACACCGACGCCGAGGTCGCGCCGTCCGGGGTCCGCCAGGCGACGACGGCGAGCCCGAGGGGGAAGCCCGCCCCGACGGCCACCGATGTCAGGACCACCCACGGCCACGGGCCCAGGACCGGCAGGACCGGGGCCACGAGCAGGCCACCGACCCCGAGTCCGCCGCAGACCGCGGAGAACGACGCCCACAGCGCCCACGACCGGCGTCGTTCGGCGATCGCGGGGACCCCGAGGGCCGCGGGGATCTGCACGACGTTCCACACCGAGAGCACGAGCGCCGCCTGCCCCGGGGTGAACCCGCGGTCGGAGTAGAAGGGCGCGAGCCAGGTGAGCCAGGCGTAGAACTGCAACGACGACGTCGCCTGGAACGCCACCGCGAGCCGCGCGAACCGGTTGCGCCAGGGCAGGGCGATGGCGGCGCCGGCGCCGGCGCGGTCCGGGCCGAGCCGCCGGGTCACCGGCGCCCAGACCACGAGCGCGAGCGCCGCGGGCACCGCCCACACCGCGAGCGCCCCCGACCAGCCGCCCACCCCGTCGGCCAGCGGCAGCGCCGTCAGCGACGCCACGGTCGCCCCGGCCATCATGGAGACGGTGTAGAGCCCGGTGGCGGCTCCGGCGCGCTCGGGCAGGTGGTCCCGGACGACGCCGGTGATGGCGACGCCGGTGACGCCGATGCCGAGCCCGATGAGGACGCTGCCCACCACGAGGGTCACCACTGCGGGCAGGCCGCGGGTGAGGTTGCCGACGGCAATCGCGACCATCGCGATGGCGGCCGCCCGTTCCCGGCCGTGGCGGCGGGCGAGGGCGGGCGCGGCGAACGACCCCAGTCCCATACACACTACGACGCCGGACTGCACGACGCCGGCGACCGCGGCGGAGACGCCGAGGTCGGTCCGGATCCGGGCGAGCAGCGGCGGGTAGGCCGAGAGCGCCGCGCGCAGGTTGACCCCGAGCGCGAGGACCGCGAGCAGGACCACGGCCGGCCGCACCCCCTGCGCCGCCCGGGTCGTCACCGGCTCACGCCGACAGACGCCGGACGGCCGTGGCGATCCGCTCGTCGGTGGCGGTCAGCGCGATCCGGACGTGCCGGGCACCGTCGGGTCCGTAGAACTCACCCGGCGCCACGAGGATCCCGCGGGCGGCGAGCCACCCGACGGTGGCGCGGCACCCCTCGTCCGCGGTCGCCCAGAGGTAGAGCCCGGCCTCGGAATGGTCGATGCGCAGCCCCGCGGACTCCAGAGCGGGGGCGAGCACGGCGCGGCGGGCGTTGTAGCGGGCCCGGGTGTCGGCGACGTGCGCGTCGTCCCGCAGAGCCGCGGTCATCGCCTCCTGCACCGGTCGCGGGACGATCATGCCGGCGTGCTTGCGGATCGCCAGCAGCTGCCCGATCAGCGCCGAGTCGCCCGCGACGAACGCGGCGCGGTAGCCGGCGAGGTTCGACGACTTCGACAGCGAATGCACCGCGAGCAGCCCGTCGAGGGTCCCGCCGTGCACGCGGGGGTCGAGGACCGTCACCGGATGGGCGTCGGGTCCGGGCAGCGCGAGGTAGCACTCGTCGGAGGCGACGACGGCGCCGATCGACCGGGCCTCGGCCACCCGTGCGGCCAACGCCTTGGCGGGCAGGACCCGGCCGGTGGGGTTGGAGGGCGAGTTGAGCCAGAGCAGGCGGGTGAACGGCGGCAGCGGGTCGGCGTCGGCCACCCGGACCGCAGTGGCCCCGACGAGCCGCGCCCCGACCTCGTAGGTCGGGTACGCGAGGTCGGGGATCGCGACCACGTCCCCCGCCCCCAGCCCCAGCAGGGTGGGCGCCCAGGCGACGAACTCCTTCGAGCCGATCGTCGGCAGCACCGCGTCGGGCGACAGGCCGGACCCCGTCGAGGAGTCGGCCCCGTGCCGACGCACCAGGGCGTCGACCACGGCGGACCGCAGCGCGGGCGTCCCCCAGGTCTGCGGGTAACCCGGGGAGTTCCACGCCTCCCGCAGGGCGGTGGCCACCGGGTCGGGTACCGGGTCGACGGGGGTGCCGATTGACAGGTCGATGATGCCGTCGGGGTGCGCCCGGGCGGTGGCCGCCTCCTGGGCGAGGCTGTCCCAGGGGAAGTCCGGGAGGGTCACTCTCCCTGGGGAGGGAGGTCGGGCACCGGGCCCACGTCGCGGTCGACCTTGCCGACCTTGGCGGCGCCGCCCGGCGATCCCAGCTCGTCGAAGAAGTCGACGTTGGCCTTGGTGTAGGCCGTCCACTGGTCGGGGACGTCGTCCTCGTAGTAGATGGCCTCCACCGGGCACACCGGCTCGCAGGCTCCGCAGTCGACGCACTCGTCGGGGTGGATGTACATCATCCGCCCGCCCTCGTAGATGCAGTCGACCGGGCATTCCTCGATGCAACCCTTGTCGAGCACGTCGACACACGGTTCGGCGATCACGTACGTCACTGGGCTCCTGCTCCTCGCATCCGGTCGTCGACGATGCCGGCTCCGGCGTCGTCGTGAGGCAACCGTCCCGAAGTATCCCGCTCGTCCGACCCGCACGCCCGGCCGGGGCGAGGTCCGACGGGTGGGTCCCGCCACACCGGCTCGTCCCCGGTAGGGACGTCCGGGTCAGCGCCCGAACCGTGTGGTGGGCGGCCCCCCGCGCTCGGCCCCGAGCCAGGAGACGGCCCGGCGGGCGGCCCGGCGGAGCGCCGACCGCTCGCTCTTGTAGTTGGCCACGGCACCCAGGACGGGGACGTTGGCCAGGATACGCCAGATCCGACGCCCTTGGGGTCGCCGGTCGAGCTCGTCGGACAGGGCGAACAACGTCCGCCCCATCCGCCAGACGGATCGAGCGAGCCCGCGCAGGCGCCCGTCACGCGCACTCTTCGTCCCCGCGGCGGGCTCGCCGGAGCCGGGGGCCGGCAGGTCGGCGGTCAGCTCGCCGGCGGCCCGGTCGACGTCGGCGTCGTAGGGGTCGCCGTGACTCTCGGGCCGCACGTCGCGCCCGAAGAGCACCGCGGCGAGCAGCCGCACCTGGTCGTCGCGCCCGTCGACGCCGTGCTCCCCGGCGATCGCGCAGAGGACGAGCCCCTGGGCGGCCAAGCCGAGGATGTCCGACACGGGCAGGCGCCGGGCGAGGGCGCCGCCGATGCCGGGGACCGACGCCACCGCCGAGGTGAACCGGCCGACGCGCCCGACCCACCAGGCGTCGCGCTCCTCGGCGGTCATCACGTCCCAGCGCGGGGTGCCGGGCAGGCGCGAGGTGGCCAGTCGGTCCAGCGCCCGCGCGCGGGCCCCGGCAAGGAGGTGCCGCGCCCGGCCGCGTCGCCCGGTGGGCGGCGGCCCCGCGGCCCGGCCGGCCGCCTCGGGTCCGGCCTCGAGCTCCAGGGCCCGGCGCCGGGCGAGGTGGCCGAGGCGGAACGGGTCGGCGTCGCGGAGCCCCGCGAGCACCGGACCGGTCGCGGCGACGAAGGGGCGCAGGACGCCGACGATGCGCTCGTCGGGGATCGTGGCCATGGCCGGTCGGTTCCCGGTGCGGGCCTCCCCCAACCTCCCGCGACCGGTCCTCAGTAGCGCGGCCGCCCCGGTGTGTCGGGCTCCGCGCGCGGGGCCGGGGCCCCGGCGTGACCCCGGCCCCGGTGGACCGGCCGGACCGCCACGAACACCGCAGGCAGCAGACCGGCGGCGATCAGCAGCAGGGCCCGTCCGTCGGGGGGCAGGACGCCGGCCCCGGCGGGGCTCCACAGGCCGACCACGAGCACGGGCACCAGCCATCCGGCGAGGGGCACGAACGGCGCGCGGGTGCCGGGACGGGCGTGGTCGGCGGCGCGGACCAGCAGCGGCGTCGACACCGCGGCCACCGCCGCGGCCACCGGCAGGGCGGTGCCGCCCACGCGCAGGGTGAGCCAGGCCAGCTCGGTGAGCGCGAGCAGCGCCGCGTCGACGGCGAGCACCACGACGACGACGGTGCGCACCCGTCAGACTCCGGTGCCGGGGAACAGGTCGTCGGGGGCGCCGCCCGGGCCGCGCAGAAGCACGAAGCACTCCTCGCGCAGGACGGGCTGGGCGAGGCCGTGGGAGAGGGCGTACCCGGGCGGCTCACGCCCGTCGTCCACGACGACGACCTGGGTGGCGTGCGCACGCAGCGCGGCGAGCTTGGCGACGCGGCCCGCACCGAGCGCGATCCGGGTCGTGATGTCGGCGTCCGGCACCGTCGGGACGTCGTCGACCGTCGGGACCGGGAGCGGGAACCAGGGGCGGCGCAGCCCGGCGAGGCCGGCCTCCACGGCGTCGTGCGGGGCCGCGCAGGCGTACAGGGCGATCTCCTCGGCGCGCGGGTCGAGCTCCTCGACGGCGCCCCCGGTGATCTCGTGGGCACGCACGTGGTCGGGGTGTCCGTACCCGCCCGAGGCGTCGTAGCTGATCACCACCGAGGGCCGGACCTCGCGGAGCACCGCCACGAGCTGCGCCACCTGCTCGTCGACGGCGTCGCGGCGAGCGAACGCGCCGGGGCTCAGCTCGTCCAGCTCGGCCGGCGCGGCGGCGCGGATGCCCTCGCCGGTGGCGAGCATGCCCGAGTCGAGCCAGCGGCGCCGCCCTCCGAGGAGGCGGTGGTCGGTGACGCCGAGCGCCGCGCAGGCCCCGTCGAGCTCACCCGCGCGATGGTCGGCGAGCGCGGCGGTGCCCTCGAGGTGGGCCAGCTCCGGGGGGATGACCTCGCCCCGCTCGCCGAGCGTGCAGGTCACGAGGGTGACGCCGACGCCGGCCGCGGCGGCCAGGGACATCACGCCGCCGCAGGTGATCGTCTCGTCGTCGGGGTGGGCGTGGACGAGGACCATCCGTGAGGAGGTCACGGGTCTACTCGGTGAGGTCGGCCGCGGGCAGCGGGCCGAGGGTGGCAAAGGCGTCGAGGTAGGGCCCGACATCGCCGCGGGTGGTCCAGCTCCGGAGCTGGCCGGCCGAGCGGCGCGTCACCAGCGCACGGGCGAGCTCGAAGTCGGGGGCGCGCAGGACCAGGTGGGCGTCCTCCGGATCCCCGCCCGACGTCCACTGCCAGCCCTCCCCGATCAGGGCGATCGGGGGCATCTCCCCGAGGCGGGCAGCGAGGCGCCGGGCGAACCGGTCCCGGATCGCCGCGAGTCCCTCGGTGTCCTTCGCGCCCGACACGCCGACCGCGCCGCGGAGGTCCTGCTCGTGGATGATCACGTCACCGAGGGGACGGGCGCCGTGCTCGAGCATCCACGCGCGCAGCGGCCCGGTGACCGCGCGCCACTCGGCCACGAGGGTCGCCACGTCGTCGTCGCGCCGGCGCTCCACCTGCCGCGCCGTCCACTCCTCGTTGTGATCGTCGGGCTCGTCGCCGGCGGCGACGTCGGCCCCGAGTCCGACCATGTGCGAGAACAGGTCCCGCACCGTCCAGTCCGGGCACGCGGGCACGCGCCGGCCGAGGAGCTCGTCGGTCAGTTCCTCCACCAGCGCGATCACGCGCTCCTGCGCTCGGCTCCACTCCTCGATCCCGTCCACGACGCACCACCCAACCGCATGGTCAGGGTGTGGTGACGGGGGGGCGGACCTCGGCGAAGTGGCAGGCCGAGGGGTGATCCGACCCTGGCCGGTCGACGAGCCTCGGTTCCTCCCGCGCGCAGAGGTCCGCGGCCTCGGGGCAGCGCGTGCGGAACCGGCAGCCCGAGGGCGGGTCGGCGGGGCCGGTGCCTGGGTGACCGGGCACGTCGCTGTCGAGACGGGCGAGGGCACGTCGTCCGCGCGCCGCCGGATCGAGCACGGGTACGGAGGCCAGCAGCGCCTGCGCGTACGGGTGGGTCGCGCGCGTGTAGATCTCCTCGACGGTTCCCGTCTCCACGATCGTGCCCAGGTACATCACGGCGACCCGGTCGGAGAAGTGGCGCACGACGCCGAGGTCGTGGGCGATGAACAGGTAGGAGAGGCCGAGCTCGTCCTGCAGCTCGTCGAGCAGGTCCATCACCTGCGCCTGGATCGACACGTCGAGCGCGGAGACGGGCTCGTCACAGACGATCACCTTGGGGCGCAGGGCGAGCGCGCGGGCGATGCCGATGCGCTGTCGCTGCCCTCCGGAGAACTGGTGCGGGTAGCGCCGGTCGTGCTCGGGGTCGAGGCCGACGCGCTCCAGCAGCTCCTGCACGCGGCGTCGGCGATCACCCTTCGGGGCCACCTCGGGGTGGATCTCGAACGGTTCGCCGACGATGTCGGCGACGGTCCTGCGGGGGTTCAGCGACGTGTAAGGGTCCTGCAGGACGATCTGCATGTCGCGCCGCCACGCCGTGAGCGCCGCCCCGCGCTTGGCGAAGACATCCTCGCCCTCGAAGGTGACCGAGCCCGACGTCGCCGGCTCGAGCCGCATGAGCAGCTGCGCGAGGGTCGACTTCCCGCACCCGGACTCGCCGACGACGCCGAGGGTCTCGCCCGCGTGCAGGTCGAACGACACGCCGTCGACGGCCCGGACCTGCCCCACCCTGCGGCGGAACAGCACCCCCCGCGTGACGGGGAAGGTCTTGACCAGGTCGCGGGCGCTCAGGATCGGCCCGGCGAAGGACGTCGGAGAGGACGACGGGGAGCTCACGGCGCGACCCGCTGCGCGGCGTCGAGGACGTCCTCGGCGACGTGGCAGGCGGCCCGGTGACCTCCCCGAGCGTCCTGGTCCTCCGCACCTCCGGTCAGCTCCCGCAGCGCGGGGACCTCGGTGCGGCACCGTTCCCGGACGTACGCGCAGCGCGGGTGGAACGGGCAGCCCGGCGGGATCGCGGAGAGGCTCGGGGGAAGGCCGGGGATCGGGTCGAGGCGGCCGCGCACGTCGTCGAGGCGCGGGACCGACTCCAGGAGACCGCGGGTGTAGGGGTGCGCGGGCCGGGCGTAGAGGGTGGCCGCGTCGGCCTCCTCGACGAGGCGACCCGCGTACATCACCGCGATCCGGTCGGCCACCTGCGCCACGACGCCGAGGTCGTGAGTGATGAGGACCATCCCCATTCCGCGCTCGCGACGCAGCTCGTCGAGAAGCTCCATGATCTGCGCCTGGACGGTGACGTCGAGGGCGGTGGTGGGCTCGTCCGCGATGAGCAGCTCCGGGTCGAGCGCGAGCGACATCGCGATCATCGCCCGCTGGCGCATCCCGCCGGAGAACTGGTGGGGGTACTGCCTGACCCGCCGACGGGCGTCGGGGATCCGCATCGCGTCGAGCAGCTCGGCCGCCTTCCGCATCGCATCCCGGCGGGACATGCCCCGACGGAAGCGGAACTGCTCGGCGATCTGGAAGCCGACGGAGTAGACGGGGTTGAGCGCCGACAGCGCGTCCTGGAAGATCATGGCCATCGACTCGCCCCGCAGCAGCCGGCGACGCTCCGGGTCGGCGGTGAGCAGCTCCTCGCCGCGCAAGCGCACCGACCCGCCCGTGACCCGCCCCGGCGGGCTGTCCAGGAGCCCCATCACCGCGTGCGCGGCGACGCTCTTGCCCGAGCCGGACTCCCCGAGCACCGCGAGGGTCTCCCCCGCGCGGACGCGGAAGCTGACGCCGTGGAGCACCGTGGAGCGCCCCGCGCCGCGGCCGAACTCGACCCGCAGGTCCTCGACCTCGAGCAGTGGGGAGTCCTCCGACCGGGGATCGGGCGCCCCTGCGGTGCCGGGCTCCGACGCCGCCACGGCCATCACCGTCCTCTCGGGTCGAGGGCATCGCGCAGGGCGTCACCCAGCATGACGAAGGCCAGCACGGTGACGACGAGGAACGCCGTAGGGAACAGCAGCGCGTGCGGGATCTGGGCGACCCGGTCCCGCGACTCGGCGATCATCACCCCCCACGACACCACGGGATCCTCGAGGCCGATACCGAGGAACGACAGTGTCGCCTCCGCCCCGATGAACCCGCCCAGCGCGATCGTCGCGTACACCAGCACGGGGCCGAGGGTGTTCGGCAGGATGTGCCGGCGCATGATCCGCACCGGTCCGGCCCCGAGGGCCCGCGCCGCCCGCACGTAGTCCTGCTGCTTGGCTGAGATCGTCGCGGCCCGCATGAGCCGCATGACGATCGGCCAGGAGAGCACCGTGATGGTCACGACCACTTGGGTGACGAGCCGGGGGCCGCTGGTGACCAGGCCCGGCGGGTTGACGGTGGTGAGGATGACGATGCTGCCGAGCACGAACGGCAGGCCCGCGAAGACCTCACCCACGCGCGAGAGCAGACCGTCGAACCATCCGCCCACGTAGCCGCCGACCAGGCCGGCCACCGATCCGACGACCACGGTGCCGAGCATCGCCAGCACCCCGACCGCCAGCGACGGGGCCGCCCCGTGGATCGTCCGCGCGTACACGTCACGACCCTGCACGTCACGCCCGAACGGAGCGGCGGCCGACGGACCCGCACCCGACGCCGTCTGCACCGCGAAGCGCGGGTCCACCGAGGTGAACAGCGACGGGAAGAACGCCATCACGAGCAGCACGACGAGGACGGCGACGGAGACCCAGAACAGCGGGCGCGAGCGCAGCGCGACCCACGCTTCGGCCCACTCAGCCATAGCGGATCCTCGGGTCGAGCGCGGCGTAGAGCAGGTCGACGATCAGGTTCATCACTAGGTAGACGATGACGAGCAGCACGACGATGCCGACGACGGTCGCCCCGTCCTGCTGCAGGACGCCCCGGAACACCAGCCCGCCGATCCCGCGGATGTTGAACACGCCCTCGGTGACGATGGCCCCACCCATGAGGCCGCCGAGGTCGACCCCGAGGAACGTGACGACGGGGATGAGCGAGTTGCGCAGCATGTGCACCCCCACCACCCGACGCCGCGTGAGCCCCTTGGCCACCGCGGTGCGGACGAAGTCGGCCCGTGCGTTCTCCATCAGGCTGGTGCGGATGAGCCGTGCGACGTAGGCCATCGACAGGCTGCCGAGCACGAACCCGGGCAGGAGCAGGTCGGCCACCGAGGCGTTCGTCGGGACCGACGTGCGGATGAGGCCGAGCTCGACGCCGAGCAGCTGCTTGAGCACGAGGCCGGTGACGAAGACGGGCAGCGAGATGAGGAACAGCGTCGACACCAGCACGACGGAGTCGACGACGCCGCGCCCCCGCAGGCCCGCCACCAGCCCCCCGAGCAGTCCGATGACGGCCTCGACGGCCAGGGCGACCAGGGCCAGGCGGACCGTGACCGGGTAGGCCCCGGCGATGAGGGTGGACACCTCGGTGCCCGCGAAGGTCTGACCGAAGTCGCCGGAGAGGAGGTTCCCCAGGTACTTCACGTACTGCACGACGAGGGGGTCGCCGAGGTTGTAGCGCTCGGTCATGGTCGCGACGTAGGAGGGCGAGCAGGCGCGTTGGCCGCACTTGCCGGCGAACGGATCGTCGGAGAGACCCCAGACCAGGACGTAGACGATGAACGTGGTCCCCACGAGCACGGGGATCAGCTGCAGCAGTCGCCGCAGCGCGTAGCGGCCCACGGGTCCTCCCACCGGACGGGACGTCGGGCGGGTCAGCCCTGCGGCAGCCTGAACGACGTCGAGACGACGCGGTTGAGCGGGCTCTGTTCCCCCGCCGTCAGGCGAGGGCCGTCGCCCCAGAGCACGGGGCGGCTCCAGAGCGGGATGTTCGGCATGTCGCCCAGGACGAGCCGCTCGGCCTCCGCGTAGCCCGCCTCGGCGGCCGGCACCGTCGGCGCCGCGTCCGCCCGGGCGAAGGCCTGGTCGACGGCCGGGTTCGAGTACCCGTAGTAGTTCGACGACGCACCCGTGCGGTAGAGCTGCGTCAGGAACGTCTCGATGTTGGGGTAGTCGCCCTGCCAGGCGTTGCGGAACAGGCCCGTGTACTGCTTCGCCGACGCGAGCCGGCCCGCCTCCCGGGCGGACGGCACCGGCATGTACTGCGCGTCGACGCCGAGGTTCTGGCGCAGGTTGGTGGCGACCGCCTGCATCCACTCGTTGTTGGCGCCGTCGGCGTTGGCGGTGAGGGTGAGCGGCCCCCGGAACCCCCCGGCCTGGGCCAGGAGCTCGCGCGCCCGCTGCGGGTCGAACGTGCACGACGCGCCGCACTGGTTCGGGACGTAGCCCTCGGCCGCCGACGTCCCGTAGCCGTCCGCGGGCGTGTAGACCCCGTTGAACAGCTGCGCGATGATCGTCGGCCGGTCGATGGCCATCGAGAACGCCTTGCGCACCTGCGGGTTCGCGAAGCGCGGGTCGTAGAGCGGGAACCCGAGCGAGGTGGTGACCAGGCCGGCCTTCTGCTTGGCGCCGGCCCCGAGGTCGGTCTTCCAGCGGTTGCCGGCCAGCGCCGCGCTCGGGATCTGCCGGATGTGGTCGAGGTTGCCGGAGACGACGTCGTCGTAGGCGGTCTGCAGGTCGGAGTAGACCCGGAAGACGACGCGCTGGACCTGCGCCTTGTCGGGGCCCGCGAACCGGTCGTTGCGCACCAGCGTGAGCTGCTGGTTCGGCGACCGGGACTCGAAGCGGAACTCGCCGTCGCCCACCGGAGCGGCCTCGTAGCCCGCGCGGTCGGTGAAGAACCTCGGGGGCAGCGGGTAGTACGCCGTGTAGCCGAGCGTGACGGGGAAGATGGCGAAGGGCTGCTTCAGCGTGACGGTGAAGGTCTGCGAGTCGACCACGCGCAGACCCGACATGGTCGGTGCGGTGGGCTGCTCGGCGCTGACGGCGTCGTAGCCCTCGATCTTCTCCATGAACGACTGGGCCTCGGCGGCGTTGGCGCCGTTGGCGGTCCAGTTCCAGGAGTCGACGTAGCTCTGGGACGTCACCGGGGTGCCGTCGTGGAACGTCCAGCCCGGCTTGATCCGGATGGTGAAGGTCCGGTTGTCGGTCGTGGTGATGGACTCGGCGTTCTCCAAGGACGGCGCGCCGGTGTTCGGGTCGTACTGCACGAGCCCGGCGAACAGGGCGTCGATCACGTCGCCGCCGTTCTGCTCGGTGGTCTGTCCCGGGATGAGCGGGTTCTCCGGTTCACCCCACTCGACCGTGACCGTCTGCGCCGCCTGGTCGTCGCCGCCCCCGCCGCCACAGCCCGCGAGCAGGACGGCCACCGCCGCCACCGCCGCGCCCATGAGCCAGCGCGGATGACCACGCCTCGAGTACCTCGTCACCACACCTCCCGGAGTTCACGCCCCGTCGACGGTCGCCTCTCGGTCACGAGACGGCCGAGTGCCCCTCACGCAACGTGCACGATCAGGTGGTGTCGCCTTCTCAGTTCGGATCCCCGTTCGCTCGGGCGAGGCGCGGTGGGGGCGGCCACCGGTCGGCCCCGGCGAGCGGGCTGGTGCCCAGCGGCCCGACCACCACGTCGCGCCGGTCCACCGGGCTGATGAGCACGGAGGCGGCCTGGAAGAGCGGGACGACGGGCAGTGCCCGCCACAGGAGCGACTCGGCGAGCGCCAGGGCGGTCTCCTGCCCCATCGCCCCCGAGGACGCGGCGTCGAGCACGGCCTGGAGCGTGGGGTCGCAGAAGCCCGACGGCGAGAGCGCCTCGGACGCGCGCGGGGTGCTGAGCTCGGTCGGCACCGGCGGTGTCGTCGACGAGCTGGTCGACGAGCCGGTCGACGGGGTGGGTGGCGCGGTGGGGGTGGTGGAGGGGGTCGGGGTGGCGATCGCCGGGGTGGCGGTCGACGCGACGACCGTCGCGGGTGTTCCCGACGAGGTCGGTGCGCGCCCGCTCGGGCACCCGAGGACCGAGTCCAGGTCGGCGACCGGATCACCCGCGACCGGCAGGGCGAGGAGGGTGAGATCCGCGAGGACCATGTCCGAGGGGGAGTCGGGGATCGGCGGCACCGACGTCGTCGTGGAGGTCGTCGTGGGGGTCGTCGTGCCCGTCGGGGGCTCGCTGATCGCCGTGGTGGTCGGCGTGGTGGTCGGCACGGTCGGCGTCCGGCTCGTCCCGCCCCCCACGGGACGGCTCGTCACGGGCCCGCCCGAGGAGTCCCCGGAGCCGGTGGCGGCGGCCGTCGTGGTCGGGATCGGCCCGCGGCCGGGCGGGAAGTCGGTGGTCCCGCCGTCGGCGACGATGACGGCCCCGATGCCCGCGGCGTCCAGCTGCTGCACCAGGGCCGGCAGCAGCCGCCCGTAGGGCGAGGCCTGCGGGGGGGCCGCCACCCGCAAGGTCAGGTGGCGGCCGTCCCGGGACCAGCGACCGTCGTCGCCGCGGGTCCAGCCCGCGGCCGTGAGCTCGCGGCGCACCCGCTCCGGGTCGGGCGCGCGGGCGGGCGAATCCGCGGGCATGGTGGAGCGGTAGCCCGGGTCGGACGGGGCCACGGAGAACGCGTCGGCGCGCAGGTCGGACGCGGGGCCCCCGTCGGTCCCGTCCGCGATCAGCGCGTCGCGGTCGAGGGCCGCGGCGACGGCGCGGCGCACCCGCACGTCGGCGAGCGGACCGGCGTCGCTGCGCAGCCCGAGCTGCACGAGCTGCGGCTCCGGCACGCGGCGCACGACCAGCCCGGGCCCGGCCCCGGTGAGCGCGGAGCCGTCGGCGCGAAACTGGGTGGCCTGCACATCGCCCGTACGGACCCGGTCGACGAGCGACGCGGCCGGGGCCGCCTGGAGGACGACCTCGTCGGTGACGGCCGGGGTGGCCCAGTAGCGGTCGTTGCGGGCGAGGGTCACCTGGCCGCGGATGCGGTCGACGACGCGCACCGCGAACGGCCCGCCCGAGACCGGGATGCTGTCCTGCAACGCGCCGCCCCACGCCCCGGGCGCGTCCTTGAGCAGGTGGGCGGGCAGCAGGTTGTCGAAGAGCCTCGGCCACGCCGGGTAGGGCCGGTCGAACACGACGTCGACCGCCTTGCCGCCCGCGCGCGACCGGACGTCGGAGATCGCGCGGTAGCCCGCCGCCGAGACCACCGCGGGTTGGCTGCGCATCTGCTGCCAGAGGAAGACGAAGTCCTCCGCGGCGATCGGCGCGTTGTCCGACCACGTCGCCGCGGGCGCGATCTCGTAGGACACCGTGAACGGGGCCGTGGCGGAGACCCGCGCCGAGGTGACGACGGTGGTGTCGAGCTGCGGCAGCCCGTCGGCCCCGATCCGGAACGCCGACGGGAGCACCAGCGACGCGGCCGCACGGCTCGTGGGCGTCAGCTCGGCGGTGCGGTGGGGGTTGAAGCCGACTCCCAGGTCGTCGACGCCGATCCGCAGCTGTGTCGGGTCGGGCTCGAACTGCGGGGCCGGCGCCACCACCGGTGCCTGCCCGACGACCGGTGGCGGAGCGTTCGAGCAGGAGGTCACCAGGGTGAGCACGAGCAGGACCGCGACGGCGAGGGCGGTCCGGACCGCAGGTGCGTGGCGAGCTCCGGTCGGCGGGCTCGGGTGGGGCGGGCTCGAGTGGGGCTCCGCACGGCGGGGCCCCCTCCGACGACGCCCGGTGACCACGGTGACCACTGCGTCCTCGCCGACCCCTCCGCCGCCCTCCCACCGAGTGGCCATCGTGGCACGCTGCGCACGCCGTTCCCGGGCCGGGGGTTTCCCCGAGAGGATGGGAAGGCTAGCCTCACCCGCCGTGGGCAAGGGCAGGAAGAAGGCTCCGGCCGAGGTCGTCGACCTCGACAAGAAGTGCTGCCGATCCATGCCGCGATGCAAGGGCTGCCCGGTCGTGGCCATGCGGACCGCGCGCCTCGCCGAGTCCGGACTGTCCGGCAAGAACCTCAAGAAGGCCATCAAGAAAGCCCGCGCCGCCTGAGGCTCGGCTATTCCCCGAGCAGCGCGGCGAGGGCCGGGAGCAGCTCCCGGTCGGTGGGGAGCCAGTCCAGCGCGTCGAGCTCGGCGGCGGAGACCCATCGCAGCGCGGTGTGCTCCAGCGCCGTCGGCTGGGCGTCGGTGGTGCAGACATGGACCCGCAGCACGCGCTCGGCGTCGACGACCACGTCCGGCCCGAGCCGGTGCTGCACGGTCACCGGCAGGGCCAGCTCCTCCGCGCACTCGCGCACGAGCGCCTCGGCCTCGGACTCGCCCGCTTCCACCCCACCTCCGGGGAGCTCCCAGTGACCGGCGGCCGCCGGTGGCCGGCTCCGCCGTGCTGCGAGAACCCGCCCGTCCCGGACCACCGCCGCCCCCACGACCACCCGCACCGGTCCCAGTGTGCCGGGCCGGAGTGACGCACGGCGGTGTGGTCGGCCCGGTCCTCGTGCCACGATGCTCCGATGGCCGAGCTGCTCGACGACGCGTCCATTGCCGAAGCCCTCGAGGGGCTGCCCGGATGGGAGCGCGACGGTGACTCCATCGTGCGCTTCGCGAAGCTGCCGACGTTCCCCGAGGCGATCGCCGCTGTCGACGAGGTCGCGGAGCTCGCGGAGACCCACGACCATCATCCCGACATCGACATCCGCTACAACAGCCTGAAGTTCCGGCTCTCCACGCACTCCGAAGGCGGACTGACCGCCAAGGACACCGATCTCGCCGGCCGGATCTCGACCGTGGTCGACGGGCGCACGAGCTGACGGCGAGCTCGCCCTCCCCGCTGCGGTCGCGGGCGTTCCTGGCCGTCCTCGCCGCGACCGTCGCCGCCTTCGGTGGCTACGCGCTGCTGCTGCCGGTCCTGCCGCTCCGGGCGACCGAGGGCGGGTCGGGCCCCGGCGCGGCCGGCGCGGTGACCGGGGTCTTCATGGCCGCGACGGTGGCCTCGCAGCTGCTCGTTCCCCGCCTGTTGACGGCCCTCGGGCACCGCGCGGCGCTGGTCCTCGGCTGTCTCGCCCTCGGCCTGCCCGCCGCGGTGCTGCCGCTCTCGGCGTCGTGGACACTGCTGGCGGTGGTGGCCGTGCTGCGCGGCGTCGGATTCGGGATCCTCACCGTGACCGCCGCGGCCCTCGTGGCCGACCTCGTTCCCGTGGCGCTGCGGGGCCGGGCCACCGGGGTCTACGGCGCGGCGGTCGGCGCTCCCCAGCTGGTGCTGCTGCCCGGCGGGGTGTCGCTGTGGTCGACGCTCGGGCCCACCACGGTGCTGCTCGCCGGGGCGGTCCTGCCGCTGCTCGCGATCCCGGCGCTGCGCCTGCTCCCGCGGCGGGTGGCGTCGGCCCCTCCTACTCCCCCGATGCCGCCCACCGGGTCGCCGCGGCTCGGGGTGCACGGGGGTCGCGGGCCGTGGACGGGGATGGTGGTGTGCGCCGCGGGCGCGGGAGGCGTCATCACGGTCCTGCCCCTCACCGGGACGGCGACCCTCGCCGCCCTCGCGCTCCTCGCCCTCACCGCCGCCCAGCTCGCCGGGCGGGCGGTGGCGGGCGAGATCGTCGACCGGTCCGCGCGGCCCGGGCACGTCACTCCGATCGCGCTCGCCACGGTGGCCGTCGGCGCCGGGCTCGTCGCGCTCGGTGTCGGTCCGGACCCGGCGACCGTGCTCGTGGTGGGAGGCGCCGCGCTCGTGGGCGGCGGCTTCGGTGCGGTGCAGAACGACACGCTGGTGACGCTCTTCGCCCGGGCGGGCCCGGGGCGCAGCGGGACGGCCAGCAGCGTCTGGAACACCGCCTACGACAGCGGCACCGGAGTCGGGGCCACCGTGTTCGGCGCGGTCCTCGGCGCCGCCGGAGGACCCGCCGCGTTCGTGGTGGCCGGGACGGCCTGCGTCTGCGCGCTCCCCGTCGCCCTGGTCAGCGCAGGAGCGCGGGGGCGGTGACCCCGGCACCGGGCGACGTATCGGCGGGCAGCGCGCGGACCGCCGCCAGGCAGTCGTCGAGCAGCGCCACGGCGAGGCGGCTGCGTCCCGCGTCGTCGAGCCCGACGGCGCGGGCGGCGACCATGAGGTGCGCGCACGCGTGGTTGACGGGGCCGACGTGCAGCAGCGTCGCGAGGCGGCCCGGCCGGCGATCACCGGGACTCCCCGACGCGCCGGGCGGCGCTGCGCTGGGCCGGGTGTCGTGTGCGAGGCGGGCCAGCCGGCGCTCGAGGCGACGGAAGAAGCGGTGGTCGGGGTCGAGGGCGAGGCCCGCCCGCACGATCGCCGCGAGGACGATCGGCCGGACCTCCGTGCCGGCGTCGACACCCGCACCGATGAGCGCCGGCGCGCGCAGCACGAGTTCCTGACGCACGTCGTGCGTAGCGGCGTCGTTGACCTGCCAGGCGAGGGCGGCGACGGCCGGATGGGTACAGCACGGACGGTCGGAGAACCGCTCCCCGGCGAGCACGGAGACGTACTCCATGACGCAGCTCCCAGCGCGGGCGTCGCGGTGGGCGCCCAGCGACAGGACGGGCAGGCCGTCGGGGGCGGCCGCCGCCGGGTCGAGCGGTGCGGTGGTGGCGGAGCGCGACATGATCTCCCCTCCCGGGTACCGGTCGGCTCCGGGGGCGAGCGGCCCCCGGGGTGAGCACGACAGTAACGCGGATCCCGCGCCTCGGGGGAGCCCGCGCCGCTAGCATAGCCAGCTCGACTGGAGCAACGGTTCCGTTCCTGGCGTGCGCAGGCGAGCCCAACCACCCCACGACGGTGCCAGGTCGCGCGTTCCCGGCGGGGCGGCGAAGCGATGCGCCTCGCAATGCACCGTCACGTCGTTGTCCCAACGTCGGTGCTGGGCGTGCGGGGTCGTCCGGCCTCCCAGCCCGGCTCGAGCACCGGCGACGGCCCCCAAAGCGCCCGGAGCGACCCGGGTCCCCTGACCGCCCGCTCCACCTTGCGCCACGGGACGGCGCCCGATCGGACCTTCGGGATCGCACGCCATGACGGGCGCGTGACCGGGCGGCGACAGCTGTGGAGTCCGTGTTGCGGACCCGGCGAGAGCCTCCCCAGGACCCTCGCGACCTGCCTAGCGTGACGCCTCAGTGGGTCGGACCATCCGGCCGCTCCGACGGTTTGCTGTGAGGGGGTCCGGTGATGCGACTCCGGGTACCGAACGAGATCGTCTGGTTGGTCCTCGCCGCGACGATGGTGCAGGCGTGCCGGGCGTGGGCGGCGCACGGTGCGTGGATCGAGGCCCATGGGGACGCCCTCGGTCCGGAGATCGCGGCGCGCTTCGCCCTGGGCCGCGGGGCCCGCGAGGGGGAGCAGGCCCGCGACGTCCTGCGCCGGGTCAGCGAGGCCGCCCCCTCGGCGACGCTGCGCCTGACCGCCATCGCGTCCCGCGCCGGTGTCCCATTGGTGTCCCAGCCGCTGCTGCGGGTGGAGGGGCTGCCCGTCGGCCTCTCGCCACCGCGGCGGCCGGCGCGCGCGAGGAGCTCCGATGACCGGCGCCGCCTCGTCCGCCGTGGACGCCGACCCCTACCCGTGGCCGTACGACGGAGCGCTCCGACCCCGCTCGGACCGCGCTGATGCTCATCGACTGGCAGACCGACTTCTGCGCTCCCGGCGGCTACGTCGACGCCATGGGTACGAGGTCTCCCCCCGGGACGGGGAGCCGGTCGTCGACAAGCCCGGGAAGGGCGTTCTACGCGACCGACCTCGAGCTGCTACTGACCGGCCGGGGCACCACCCACCTCGTCCTCGCCGGCATCACGACCGACGTGTGTGTGCACACCACCATGCGCGAGGCGAACGACCGGGGCTCCCGACGGCCGAGCGCGTGCGCCGCGTCTTCGCCCGCATCGCCGCCACCCACCGGCCGGAGGTCTGGATCTCGCTGCGCCCGGAGGCGGAGATCCTGGCCGACGCCGACGCCGTCGAACGGCGGGTGCAGGACGGTGACGCGCCGACCCTCGCGGGTCTCCTGGTCGCGGTGAAGGACAACGTCGACGTCGCCGGGCTCGCGACCACAGCGGCGTGCCCGGGCTTCGCCTACCGGCCGGACCGGGCCGCGACCGCCGTCGCGCGCCTCGTCGACGCGGGAGCGGTCGTCCTCGGCAAGACCAACATGGACCAGTTCGCGACCGGCCTGGTCGGCACCCGCTCCCCTACGGCGCCGTCCGGTGCGCCTGGGACCCGGCTCGGGTCGCCGGCGGTTCCTCCTCGGGATCAGCGGTGGCCGTCGGCCTCGGGATCGCCGACATCGGCGTGGGCACCGACACGGCCGGCTCGGGCCGGGTCCCCGCCGCATTCGGCGGGATCGTCGGTCTCAAGGCGACGCCCCGCCTGGTTCCGGCTACGGGTGTCGTGCCGGCCTGCGCGGACTACGACTGCGTCACCGTCCTCGCCGGTGACCTGCGCACCGCGCGGCGGGCGCTGGCCGTCATGGTCGGACCCGACGACACGGACCCGCGGAGCCGGAGCTGGCCCGACGACGTCCGGCTGGCCGCCCCACCGGTCCCCCATGTCGCCGTCCCCCGCCCCACCGACCTCACGGCCCTGACCCCGGGCTACCGCGACGCCTTCGCCGCAGCGGTGGACTACGGCCGTCGGCTCGGCTGGGCGACCTCCGAGATGGACGTCTCGGAGATGCTCGAGGCCGCCACACTGCTCTACGACGGCGCGATCGTCGCCGAGCGTCACGCCGCGGTGGGCACGTTCCTCGAGGGCTCCCCCGAGGGGGCCGACCCGGTGGTGTCGGAGATCATCCGGGCCCCCGGCGGGGTCCGCGGGACCGACTTCGCCGCCGACCTCGACTGGATCGCCCGGGTCCGTGCCCACACCGAGCATGCCCTCCGGGGGTTCGACGGACTCCTGCTCCCGGTCACTGTCGAGCACCCGACGGTCGAGGCCGTGCGGGCGGACCCCGTCGGGGTTCAACCGGCGCCTCGGGACGTACACCAACTTTGCCAACCTGCTCGACATGACGGCGATGGCGGTGCCGCTCGGCGTCGCCGACCGGCGGTGCCGCTCGGCGTCGCCGACCGGCGGTGCCGCTCGGCGTCGCCGACGGCGGTCCGTTCGGGGTCATGGTCCTCGCGCCCGCATTCTCCGACCACGTCGCGCTCGACCTCGCCTCCCGCCTCACCGGTGACCACGGCGGTCCCCCGATGACAGGCGAGAGCCGCGCGCTGCTCGTCGCGGGCGCCGCGGACGTCCCCGAGTTCGGCTACAGCGGGGTCGGGCACAGCCCGGTCTCCCCCACCGCCCGCAACCCGTGGGAGCCCGCGACGGCCCCGGGCGGGTCGAGCGCTGGATCGGGCATCGCCGTCGCCACCGGGATGTCGCCCGTCGCGCTCGCGAGCGACGGCGGCGGGTCGATTCGCATCCCCGCGGCGCACTGTGGGATCTACGGCTTCAAGGCCTCGATGGGCCGGGTGCCCCTTTACCCGGGGTGTCGCGACGAGCGCTATCCCGGGGTCTCGAGCTGGGAGACGCTCGAGTGCATCGGGCCGCTGAGCCGCACCGTCGCCGACGCGGCCCTGATGATGGACGTCCTGTGCTGCCGGGCAGGTGCGCATCGTCGACGAGGGCATCGCCGACGTCGCCGAGGCCCTGGCCCGCGACCTCGCCGCCACCGCGGTAGCGGCCGGGGAGGTGCCGCGGGTCGACCTCGACGAACTCGTGGCCTACGCGGAGGCGAAGTCGCAAAGGCTGGGGAGCAGGACTAGACCGTATGGAGGCCCGGCGCCTCGCTCGTAAGTTGGCGCGGGTCGCCGTCGCACTCGGTGACGGTGCCGCAATTACGGGAGGCGCCGGGTGTTGGCAGAGCGTACGTAGGTGGGTCTGGACGCTCATGCTCGTTCGGTCGTGGGGGTGCGCGATCGACGACGAGGCCGGGGAGATCCGCACGCAGCGGGTGTCACCGAAGACCGAGGCGATCGTCGAATGGGTGGTCGCGCTACCGGGCCCGGTGGCGGTGACCTACGAAGCCGGCCCCACCGGGTTTGGGCTGGCCCGGGCGCTGGCGGCGGCCGGGGTGCGCTGCGAGGTCGTGGCGCCGTCGAAGCTCGAACGTCCACCCGGGGACAAGGTCAAGACCGACCGTCGTGACGCGGAACGCTTGGCCCGGCTGCTGCGCATCGGGGAGCTGCCCGCGGTGCGCGTCCCGTCCGAAGCCGAGGAAGCCGCCCGGGACCTGGTCCGGGCTCGCGAGGACGCCCGGGGCGATCTCATGCGGGCCCGACACCGGCTCTCGAAGCTGCTGCTGCGCCAGGGCCTGGTCTGGGACCAGACCGCATGGACCGCCGCGCACGATCAGTGGCTGCGTAGCCACCAGTTCTCGCGGCGGGGAGTGCAGCTGGCCTACGACGAGGCTTTCGACGCGGTCCTGACCGTCCACGCCCGCCGCACCCGCCTCGACACCGAGATCGTCGCGTTGGCCGCGGAACCACCCTTCGCCGCGCCGGTGGGTCGCCTGCAGTGCCTGCGCGGAGTGTCCACGTTGACCGCGCTCGGGCTCTGTGTCGAGCTCGCCGACTGGCACCGGTTCACCGGCTCCACCATCGGCTCCTACCTGGGTCTGGTGCCCGCCGAGTACTCCTCGGGCGCCCACCGCGCGCAGGGCTCGATCACCAAGACCGGCAACGGCCACGCCCGACGGTTGCTCGTCGAGGCCGCCTGGCACCATCGCCGCCCCTACCGACCCCACCGCGACCGAGCCCGCCGCGCCGACGGCCAACCGCCCGTTGTGCGCGACCGCGCCGAGAACGGCAACCGCCGATTGCCTCACCGCTGGACCCGGCTCGACGCCCGCCACAAGCGCCCCACCGTCAGCGTTGTCGCCGTGGCCCGCGAGCTCGCCGGATGGTGCTGGAGCCTGGCCGTCCTCGACTCGCCGACATAGGCCCCGCGACGCCTCGAACATCGCCTCGAGGCCCCAAGACCCCGACGGGAGCCGGTGGAAAAGGCACGCGAGGAGGACCCGCGAGCTAGCTATGAGCAGCTCACGCCCAAGATCGTCCGCGATGTCGGGCTGGGGCGACGCTCGCCCTCTAGAGCAGCGGAACACTCCCGACGAACATCCGGTCATGCGGTAACCAACCCGCGGATATCAGCCTGACCGCGCGTCGACCGACACGCCTGCGCCACCGGCTCCCGCCGGGCCCATAGACCGCTCCCACCAGCCACGACGTCCACCGTGCCGCGGCCATCCCCACCTGCCCACTTGACTGGGAACGCCTCCATATCAGCTAGCGGCGGCCGTCGACCTCGTCGACCTGGCCGGGTACCGGAGCGCCGACCTCGTCGCCGATCTGGTTGGCCGCTGCGCCGGTCCTCCACCGCCGCGAGGTTGCGGATGCGGGACCGTACGTAGACCAGCGCCGCGACCCCGACCCGCGCGCTCGCAGCGCTGCGATCACGGTCACGGTCACGGTCACGGTCACGGTCACGGTCACGGTCACGGTCACGGTCACGGTCACGGAAGCTGGTAGGCCCCGTGTGCATGAACGGGCGCGGCCGGCTGGCCACGGCGACCCAGGTCATCTCCACCACCAGCACGCCGATCGCGGCGACGGTCCACCAGCTCGCCTCCGCCGGCGGAAGCCACCCGGTCGCGGCGAGGACGATCGTTGCGAGGTCGACGACCGTCGTGCCCCACCACATCAGCTCGAGCCGGCCGCGGGTCCATCCGTCGATCCTTCCCCACGCCCCCAGCTCGAGCGGCGTCGGCTCGCTTCGATCGGGGCGTGTTGCTACCGGACTGTAACGCCACGACGCTCATCTGCTTAACTTCTCGACGTGACCGATTGGGATGCGCAGGTGGCGGGTTGGCTCGAGGCCAAGGCGACGGAGCTGCGTGAGCTGGGGGTGACCCAGTTCTGCCAGCGGATCGCAGGTCGGACGTGGCGGCGCAACGCCGACGACCACGACCCGGGTGCCGGGGACACCCCGAGGTCGCTGGGGGTGACGCAGTCGGAGAACCTGCGGGAGCTGATGCTGCGGGAGTACAGCGACGACCAGAAGGCCTGGGCAGGGCGTGGGGTCGAGGTGTCGGCGCCGGAGCAGTCGCTGCTGGTGAGCGCGGCGGGGCTGGCGCTGCACCCGATGAAGGCCCGGAACAACACGTTGGAGCAGCCGCAGTGGGACGCGACGCGGTGGTCGGAGCAGAGCCAGGTCCGCCGCGCCGCTGCTCGGGAGAACCGGGCCCGCTACGCACCCGCGTTCGGGACGCCGCTGCCGGGGATGGAGACGATGGACCAGGACCCGGCCGTACTGCGCCACGTCATGGTCGTCTACCGCGGGGACCTCATCAGCGGGCGGACCGCGGGCTGGGTTGCCGTCCCAAGCGCCGACGAGGCCGGGGAGGAGAGCCACCACCCGTGGATGGCGGTCGCGTTGCTGTGGAGCGACGAGGGTGACGCCGGTGGTCGAGGGGCGCGGCCCGAGGATGTCGACCCGACGTCGCCGACCCGCTTCGACGCCCAGCCCACGCCCGCCGCGCCGGTGACGTTGAAGCCGGCGCGCCGTCCGTCGTCGACCTGATGGAACTGGACAGTGACGCGCGGCGGGCCGCGCGGCGTCGGCGGGCCGCCGGCGTCGTCGCCGACTTCGACGGCGACCGGCTCAGCCTCGCCCGTCGCCTCGCGAGGACCACCCGCGCCGAGCTGGCGCGCCGTATCGAGCTCACCCCGGCGGCCATCTCCCAGTTCGAACGCGGGCAGTCCCGGCCCACCGCACCCGTCGCCGCCCAGCTGGGGCTGGCCCTCGGGGTGTCGGGCGAATTCTTCCGCCGCAACCACCCGGTGCCGGCGCTGCCCGGGCACGCCGCGCACTTCCGGTCGCTGCGCTCGACCCCGGCGCTGTCGCGCGACCAGGCCCTCGCGTTCGGCGAGCTCGCGCTCGGGGTCGCCGAGGTCGTGGAGACCTACGTCGACCTCCCGGCGGTCGACCTGCCCTCGGTGGCGCTGCCCGCCGAACCCGACCCCGACGACGTGGCCGCGGCCGCGCGGCACACCCGCGACGCGTTGGGCGTGGGGCCGGGCCCCGTCGCGCACGTCGCCCGGCTGCTCGAGGCCCGCGGGGTGCTGGTGCTGCGGCTCCCCGCGGACCGCGTCGACCCGCACGTCGACGCCTTCTCCACCCACGCCGGGCACCGGCCGCTGGTGCTGTTGTCGCCGGTAAAGAACGACCTGGTCCGCAGCCGCTTCGACGCCAGCCACGAGCTCGGGCACCTGGTCATGCACCACGACGTCGAGCCCGGCTCGAAGATTGCCGAGGGCCAGGCCCAGGGGTTCGCCGCGGAGTTCCTGATGCCCGCCGAACAGGTCGCGCCGGACCTACCGGCGCGCTACGACCTTGAGCGCCTCATCGCGGCCAAGCGCAAATGGGGCACCAGCGTTCGCGCCCTGGTTTACCGGGCCCACGCCCTCGGGATCATGTCGGCGGCCGTCTACCGCCGCGCCAACCAGGACCTCGCCCAACGCGGGAACCCCGAGATTGCCCCGCTCGGCCCACCCGAAGCACCGACCCTGCTCGGTGCCGCCACCGAGCTACTTGAGCGCAGCGGGGTCGGCCTCGACACCATCGCGCAGGAGAACAACGTCCCCGTCGAACAGCTGCGGGCAGTCGTCACCGCCGGCTCAGACACCCGCCCCACCCTCACGCCGCAGAGGCCGTGACCGGGGCGGCGGGGTCACATCGGATCTAGACCGGGTCGACGTCCAGCAGGGCGTCGACGTGGTGCAGGCGTGGCGGGTCCGCCGAGACAGCGGACCAGCCGCGGTCGCGGGCGCGCTGGACGGTCCAGCCGGCGCAGACGTCGAAGACGGCGGCGTGCTCGAGCAGCTCGTCGAGGTGGCGGCGGTCGGGTTGGGTGAGGCGGTCGAGCAGGACCTGGGGGTGGGCGAGCAGGTCCTCGACGGTGTTCTGCTGGTCGGGGCGCAGCGTGAGGACCTCGGTGACGGCGAGCTCGGGGACGAGCAGGCTGAGCCCGAGTCCGCCAGCGGCCGCGACCCACGTCTGCATGGAAATCCAGCCCTGCGCCCACGCGGCGACGGCGCTGGCGTCGAGGACCTTGCCCGCGACCGACAGGTCCGACCCGGGTGCAGCGATCGGGGGGGTCAGGGGGCGTCCGGCGTGCCAGCGTCGGCGACGATGTACTCAGCGCGGATCGCGTCGTCCCCGGGCCAGGCCCAACCCTGCGCGGCGTACAGACGGTGGAAGTCGGCGACTGACGGGGCCCCGAAGCGGTCGGCCTGGCGCCGTTCGATGACCCGGCCCCGTTCCCGTCGCTCGGTGTCGGTGTCGGTGTCGAGCTTCTCGGTGGACGCGGCGGGGACGATGTCGGCGACCGGCCGACCGTCGCGGACCACGTGCACGGTGGCGCCGCTGGCGGCACGCCTAATCGCCTCGGCGACCCCGCGGGGGTCGTCGGGCGACACCTCGAACGCCGCGCTCACCTTCCGGAGCTTACCGGGCCGACGCAAGCAGCCCAGCACTGATGCGAGCAGAGCACCACCGCCCCACCCGGCGGCGGGGTCAACCTGGTCAACCGGGTCCGTGCTGGACTTGGTCAACGTCCGTGATCGACACGCCCTGCGGGCGTCCGTGGAGCGGGACGTGTAGACGCACGCGGCGGTCCTGGTCTTCGACGCCGAGCACGCCGAGGAGGAGGCCCAGGCGGCGCTGTCCGTCGGGTACGCCTTCGTGGTCTTCGGCGACCACCACGCCCCGGTCGCTGAGCTCGACGCCGACGGCCGCGATCCGATGGCCTGGCTCGCCGAGGTCGTCGGGCGCCGCCGTTAGCACTACAGGGCTAAGTTCCGGGTCTTGAGGCGGAGTTTGGTGTGGTGTCGGCGGGCTTGGGCTTGGTGCCGGCGGCGGTAGGTGGACCAGGCCATTGCACGACACCGCGATCATCACCGAGTTCACCGGCCACCAGCACGGCGTCCAGGTCGATCTCACCCCGCTCGGGGTGTTCGGGCTGCTGGGTCGGCCGTTGCCCGAGCTGATCAACCGCGCTTGCTGGCCTCGTAGGACTTGTTCTCCAAGATGATCAGCCACACGTGCTTTCCGCGCAGGAACGCCACGGAACGCCAGACCTATCAGCGGGTGGCGCATCTGCTGACCGGTCACCGTCCTGCCGAGCTCGACGGGCTGCTGGTGATCGACCCGGACATCGGCTGCACCCGGCTGAGCTGGCTGGGCCGGGGCCCGACCGAGCCGTCACCGACGGCGGTGAAGGGCGAGTTGGGCAAGCGGCTGCTCGCGCGGTCGCGACGCGCTCGATCACGGCGACCGGTCCCGGGCGGATCACCTGGGCGGAGATCAGGTGTTCGCAAGCCAGCCGGAACAACAAGCCCGGTGAGTCGTGCTCCATCGCCCGGGCCAGCAGGAACGCCTCGAGTTCCTTCCACTCCAGCGCTCCCGCCGGCCGCCACCCCAGACACCGCGCCACCATCCCCACGTGGTCGGTGCGGGTCTGCTCGCGCTGCCCGTAGGACCCGAGCTCACCCGGGTCCACCCCGAGCCGCCGGCCCAGTCGTTCCACCGCCACCACCGGTGCCGTGGTGACGTCGTCAGGCACAAACCCCAACCACGGCAGGCTGCACAGCTGGACCGCCAGCCCCAACCGGTCCTTCGCCGAACGGCCCCGACCGGGGTCCACGAACTTGGCGTCCGCGGCGGTCAGCGTGAAGAACCGCACCAACTCCTCCGCGGTGATCTCCGGGAACCCCCGCAGCCGCCAGCTCCTCATCCGAGAACACCCGGGTCTCCACCCGCGGGAGCCTCCCACCACCGCACCAGCGCCGAGCTCATGGCCCCGCCACCTGCTATCCGTTGGTTTCTCGGCCGTTACTACGGCGACCCCAGGAGGCCCTGAGCAACCGATAAACCCTGACTCTGTTCGTTCCGGCATCCACGGTCATGTCAGCTTTCTGCTTGCTGTGTGCTTGCTCAAGAACAGCGCGGTCACGCCGGTGTGGCCGGCGGTGCCGTGCGCACGCCAACCTTGCCGCCAGGGTGCTGCTGGGCGAGCTGGTAGGCCTCGTTGACCACGCCGGCGATCTCCGGGAGGTCGCCGGCGCCGCGCCTGGCGGCAACGATCCGCTTCTCCAGGTCCGGCCACAGGGCGTCCGCCAACCCAATCTTGGAAAGTGTTGGTTGCCAGTTGCTCCAGACGTGACCGATGTCCTGGTTGGCCCCGCGGTTCCGACGCAGGTCGTCTCCGAGCTGGTCGTCGGAGCGTCCGTTGCAGGTGGGGTGTACGCGGAGGCCGCGCACGAGTTCGATGTCGCTGAAGTGGGCGTACTCGAAGCAGCTCGCTTGCCAGGTGCGGACCTGCACGAGCTCGTTGAGGTCGTCCTCGTGAACGCGCACGGGTGGGTCTTGCGCCGCGAGGACCTCTCGGATCGTTCGGATGAGTCCGGCGCGCTTGCGCTCGACCTGCTCGGGTGTGCTCCACCTGGGGTATTTGTCAACGGCAATGAGGAGCCGAGTAGGCGGTCGCGTGAGGTGGTATAGGCCGCCGCGCCGCGCGGCGATGAGCGGGGTGGCGCGAACGCCGCGAACACGCTCAGGTCTTTGCTGTCGCTGCCCATGTTGACGATCTGGACGAGGTCGGGCGTCAGTCGCAGCCCGAGCGCGTCGAAGACGCGGGGGGCGAGGCGGGTCTCGGTTTGGCCTTCGAGCGCGAGCACGACCCGGGGATGCGGAGATACCCCGAGGTCTTGGAGGACTTCGTTGAGCTGGCCGGGCTGATGGGACAGCCGCTCGGCAAAGGGACCCCACGCCATCCCGCCATGCTGAGGTACCGGCTGGGTGAGGCCGGCGTCGGCGAGATCATCGACGAAGCGCAGCAGGATTTCCGCGGCAACGCGGGGCGAATTCAGGCGGTGGAAGCATCTGCTTCGACGAGTTCGATGAACAACTCGGAGGGCTTCTTCCAATTGTGGATCTTACGGGGTCGGTCGTTGATGTCGCAAGCCACCATCGCGAGATAGTTC